>CENH01011444.1_pt1 | contig 9613 bp, 6 predicted proteins | sample 530171 | NCBI WGS metagenome assembly CENH01 (sample SAMEA2591132, study PRJEB7988) | marine metagenome | biome: marine biome (ENVO:00000447); feature: deep chlorophyll maximum layer (ENVO:xxxxxxxx); material: saline water (ENVO:00002010), including plankton (ENVO:xxxxxxxx) | depth 70 m | reverse complement strand
AATCAACAAGGAGACACCGAATGCCAGGACAAGACAATGAAAGATTCAAGCGAGACCTAATTAGTGGTTCAAGACTTCAGTATTTACAAAGAATGAAGCATTTTTATGAGTCGCAGTTTGAAGAGTTGAGCAAGAAGCTAGGAGAGGAAACAGAGTATGGAGTGCTTGTTACAGAACAAGTATTAAGCAGGGTAGAAGAAAGGCTGACACATTTTGAGCAGGAAGAAGCTGAACTTCTAAAGATTTACAGAAAAAATGTTTTAAGCTCAGAAAAAGTAATAGCTTAAATATTAAATAATAGAACAAACAGAATAGAAAAGTCTGTTTAAATAAAAGGAGAAAAGATGCAACCAATGATGCCTTACGACAATGGGCTGGAAAATAGCCTATTAGGAGTGTTAATTTTATACCCAAAGGTTTATCCAGAGGTAAAAGATTACATTACAACAGATGATATTTTTTATCAGGATAAAGCGAAGTTACTTTGGCGTAAATTAAAAAGAATGTTTAAAAAGGGTGACTTCATTGACAGTAAAACAGTATCATGTTCTTTGAAGGATGATGATATTGAGGGTGGCTTGACTCATGTGTATATAGTGGATTGCACGTTGGAGTGTGGAATAAGTGGTGCAGCTCCTACATATGCTAAAAAACTATACGAAAAGTATTTGATGAGACGTGTGATTGAAGAAACTAATTCAATTCAGCAATCAGCCATGAATGTTGGAGATGAAACGTATGACTGCATTATAAGTGCTCATACATTGTTCTCAGAATTAATTGAATTGAATCCTACCAAAGAAAAGCAAAGCATTGATTCATTGCTTGTTGATGCTGTTCAAGATATACAAAACAAAAACATTAATCTTGTGAAGACTGGATATGATTCTATTGATAAATTTGCAGGAGGGCTCACTAGAGGTGAGATTACAATCATTGGAGGTAGGCCTGGGCATGGAAAAACAACAATGATGGTAAATATGCTAGCTAGCCTTGTAGGTAATGGCTATAAAGTAGCTCTATTTAATCGAGAATTGCCCAATATAGAGGTTATTAAGAAACTTATATGCCTAGAGTCGCAAAAGCTATCTTATTCGCTTATAAGGCAAGGTATTCATAGCCAAGATTCCTTGAAGCAATTAGAGTTGGTGCGAGAAATAATCAAGAAAAAATATAATGAACAAAAGTTTTTAATGTTTGATGACATCAGAGACTTTGCAAAGACGTCTGCTGAAGTTAAACGATTCAAGCCTGATGTTATTATGGATGATTACATACAGCTTGTATCACCAGAAGGCAAGATACCAGAGCGTAGATTGCAACTTGAAAGATTGGTTAATGATTATAAGTGGCTTGCTAAACAGATGAAGTGTTCTGTTGTGCTAGCATCACAGCTTAACCGTTCTATTGAGTCAAGACATAAAGCAGGCAGACCTCAGTTGTCTGACCTTGCAGAAAGTGGTGCAATTGAGCAGGTTGCAGAGAATGTATTCTTTGTGTATTACGATTATAAGATTAACGGAGAAGATGGAAAAGGTAAAAATGTTATTACGTTTGTTGCTAAGAAGGTTAGATATGGAGAGACAGGTGAGTCTGATATGGGATACAATGGTGATAAGTGTAAAATATTTGACAGTTATGATGATTTTATTAACTCAATAAAGAGAAAGGAGATGATGGATGAGCAAGAACTCCCATTTTAAATATATAGGGATTGACCCAGGAAAGTCTGGAGGGGTTACTATGATTCACGGAAAGGATGTAAAGACATATAAATGCCCACAAAGAACTGAAGACATGTCAATGTTGTTTTCTCTTCTTGTTGGAGATACATCGTCTTATGATACCAAGGTATTAATGGAGAGAGTATGGGCCAGGCCAAACAACGCAGTAAGGTCAGCGTTTGCATATGGCGTTAATTATGGACAATGGATGGGTATTATTGCCTGTCATGAGATTCCTTTGCAGACCTGCCTTCCAAATGAATGGATTAAATACTATGGATGCAGTAAAGACCTTGAATATCAAGAAAGAAAACGATGGTTGAAAGAAAAAGCAAAGTCATTATATCCAAAGTTAAATGTAACATTAATGACATCGGATTCAATATTGATTGCTGATTATGCAAAGAAGGAGCATTTTAAAAATGAAAAAATCTGAATTAAAGAAAAGAAGAGAAAGACATAAAGAGGAGCCTAGGATAAGGATGAGGGATAATGCAAAGAAAAGAGCAAAAAATAAAAACCTTGAGTTTGAGTTGCATACCTTTAAAGATTTGCCTAAAGTACCAAAAAAATGTTATTTTTTAGGGATACCTTTAAAAGTTGGTTCGTCTGGAGGGTGTGACTCCTCTCCTTCTCTTGATAGAATTGATAATAAAAAAGGATATATTAAAAGTAATGTTCAAATTATATCAAGGAAAGCTAATCAAATAAAAAACAATGCATCGTTTAAAGAGTTTGAAATGATTTATAAAAAATGGAGGAATCAAATTAATGGATGAATGCAATATATGTAATAGTGAAATAGATGAAGAAGCAGGAGATATAGTAGGTTACTTTGGGATATCGCCTGTATCGTTTTGTGTGTGGTGCTATTCTTCATTAACTGATATGGTGATACAAATGCAAGGGTTTGATGATATAGAAATATTACAGGAGAGAATTGATAACATTAAAGAAGATAATTGAGGTCTTAGGACCCATTGAAACATATAAAGGAGGTAGATGGATGCCAGTAAAAGAAGAATTTCAACAGAAATTTGACCATGATTTAGAGTTTGGAAGACTTGGAGAAGACTTTGTTGAAGCCTTTCAAAGCAAAAATACAAAGATTGAGGTCAAAACAGAAAGAGATATATGGAAAACAACAGGTAATATAGCCATTGAAATAATGTGCAGAGGCAAAAAATCAGGCATATCAGTTACTGATGCTGAAACCTGGATTCATTTGTTGAGCTATAATAACGTGATTGAAGGCGGTTTTATATTCAAGACACAGTTGTTAAGGGATAAGATAAAAAAGTTGCACAAAGACGGTAATTTAAAGCTTATAATGGGTGGTGATGATAAGATGTCTAAGATGGCATTGTTGCCCATCAAAGAATTGTTTGATTAACTAGAAATATCAGCGAATACAGATTTTTCAAGCCATAATTTTTTGTCTGCAACAACTTTTTCAAATAAATTTTTTCTTATTCTGTACTGATATTCTTGCTCTTTAATTCTTTTTAATCCCTTTTCGCCAAAATTCTTTTTAACCCATGTTAAGTATTCTTTTCGTGGAGTAATTACGTATTTCCCTTTTTTAGTAAAAGAAACAGGAGCCATATATTTAATTGAAGATTTTAATCTTTGAACCGCAAGTTTATGGGCTTGCTTTGCTGTAACTGTACCAGGCCTGTTATCCATTATATCTGTTACTAAATAATTGTAAGCACTTATGTAAGTTTTTTCTATTTCTTCTTTTTTACCTTCCCATAAAGCTTCTTTAAGTTTTCTGTAATAAACGGTTCTGACTGAATAATCTTCATTCCTAGATGGATTTATGTTAAATGTCTTCTTAAATTGTTTTTCCCAGTTATTCATAACAAGCATTTCGCTGTAAGCTTTATTGCCTTTTACTTTTCTATAATTTTCATATTGAGAATATAAAACCAAACTTTTCTTTAACCAGTTTTGACTTGCATCTCCAAAAGTTTCTTTTCCTTCTAAAAAATTCATCAGTTCTTTACTTCCATTCTTTAAATTCCTTATAATAACTGGGTCTGCAAGGCTTTGAAAAGTTCCGTCATCAAATGGAGATATAGCACCACCAAATAATCCTAAAAACTCTGAACGCCACAAATACATAAACATTTTATCTCCAGAAGTCCCTGCGCTATCTGTAGGCTCTTTGTCAAAAATCCATTCATACATAGTGTATAAAGCAGCCCCTGAAACTGCGTGACCCATTAAAGCTTTTGCTAAAGGAGCTATGTTTCCATGTTTTATTGCTGGTTTAAAATAATTTTTATAACTATCAAACGTAGTAGAATAAGCCATCCTCATAAACAATGTTAAAGGTTTACCAATTGTAGTTCCTGCCCAATTAGGAATAAGACCAATTGATGTTGTTCCTTGGGCTGAAGCATGAGAATAAAACTCTACATGTCTTTGAATGTTTTCTAATCTTTTAGTTCCCTCAATTGTGGATAAATCTCCTTTTTCAAGAAATTTAATTTCAGACTCAGGAAGTTTGTACTGGTCTTTAAGTAATCTTTTTATTTTAGCGGGGCTTGATTTTCCAAATATTCCTGTCTTACCTCTTAACATTTGAAGATTGTTTGTAAAATAAAGTTTTCCAGCCTCCATTGAAACTATCCTATTTACATTTTCTGTAGGTGTCATTAAATTGACATATCTAAATAAATTTTCCATGCTAAAATACTTCAGCATTCCTTTTCTACCTAAGCTAGTAGTAGGCAATTCCATTGTTTTAGAGCCAAAATCAAGAGTTCCTTTTGCTCTGGCTTCGTCCCACGCATTTGTATCAAAAACTTTTAATATCCCTCTTCCTGTGTTCCTCAATCCAAAAGAAGCAATACTTCTAGGTATCCCAATAAGAAGATTTTTAATTCCAGACATTGGCGAAGATAATCCTGCAGCTGCTGACAAATGAGCGGTTGCCCCTAGAAAATCTGCTACCCTTGAGTGTGATTCGTTCTCTTTGTAAACTCCAATAAGTCTTTCAATAGTATCTTTTGCGTATTTTCCAACCTCTTTATTTTTAAGAATAGTTTCTAACTGCAAAACCTTTGAAGAGCCTACTGTGTATTTTCCTCCCAATCCTGTGTACTCAGGAAAATATCTTAATGTTGCTAAATATTTTGACATTCCTGCAACGTATGGGTCAATAGACCTAGATATGCTAGACTCATATGTTTGTATTATTTTCTTTTGACCATTTCTTTTAGTTATTTCAATATACTCAGGAAGCAATGGCCCTCTTTTTAATAAAAACGAATTTTTAACTTTTGAATGTTGCTGTGTTAATAAAAACATAACATTGTCAGCAATTTCAATTTTTAATTTCTCACTTTTTAAATTTTTATTATATCTATCAAGATAAGTATTTTTATAGTTTTTATTTATAGCCATATTTTTAGTATGACTGTTGGTTATATTTTTAGAGTTTTTATATTTATTATTTGCATAATCTATAGCATCTTGACTAGAAGCTCTTTTAATAGTATCATCAACTATTTTTTGTATGTGCTTTGAGTCTGTTTTTTCAGATGTAAAATGTTTTATAGCCTCTTGAGTTACTTTTCTTGTGTTATAATCTGTAACATATAATTCGTTATATTCTTTTAAAAATTTTTCATACTCAGCTTTGTTTGTTATTTTCCTAGTTTCTTTTCCAAGCATTTTCCAATAAAAGTTAGTTAATGCTCTGTGTTCTTTATATGCTAGGTTTGCATTTGTCCCTTCGATATCCATGTCTTTTATAAATTTTCTTTCTTCTTTAGACATTTTTATGCCAAATGTTTTTCCTTCTTTTTCTGCTTTTAACAAAGCATTTCTTCTTTCTAAATCAAAATTACGAACAAAATCAGATTGTTTGCTTCCTAAAAATTTCTTTATATTATTGATATGAACCTCTCCAGGTCCCTTGAACTCTGAATGCAAAGCAACATCAAAGCCCAATATTCTGTTAGCTATTTTTTCTCCAGCCTTTCCTCCATGTTTTTGAATAAAATAATAAGCAGGTAAAAATACCTTCCCTGCACTTTGAACCATTGTAAGTTTGTCTCCTGGTAGCTGAGTAATTTCTCCAGCAGAAAGAGGCATTGGCTCAGTTTTCTTTCCATGAGTTTTAATGTAATGCATAATGTAAGCTTTTGATTTTTTAGACATTTTAGAAGCTATTCCTGTAGGCTCTCCAAGATTAATAACAATATTAGAAAGTTCGGCTTGAGTTACGTCATACTGTTCTGCAAGTCTTTCAATCATTGTTTCACCTTTTTTAACTTCAGGTATAGTTTCAGAATAAGATTCAAGCTCTCGAAGATATCTTTCATAAGAAGCAACTGATGTGTCTAAGGCTTTTCTTCCTGTTCCAAAGGGCTCAATATTGTAAAGAGCTCTTACGTCGTCTAAAAAACCTCGTCCACCTTCAATATTGGCATCAAGCAACTCTTGCTCTCGTTTTTTTAATTCGTTGTTATATGACTTTATTCTAGTTGGGGCTTCTTCAACTGTTTGAAAGTGGTCATTAAGCCCATTAATATAATTTTCAACAACTTTTGTTTTAGGAATATTGCCTTTAACAACTCTTCTTGATAATATAAAAGCAATATCGTCTTTATTTGCAATACCAAAAAACTCTTTCATTCTTGAGTTGACTGCTTTCACCCAATTTCTAAACTTAGACATCATTGTCCTGTTAGTTATTTGTCCAGCTGCAAGCTCTCCAACCCTTTGAACAAGAAGTTCTTCTTTTCTTTCTGCAAAACTTTCTAAACTTTCACCTTTTTTTCTTTTTAAATCTTTAGCAAAAAAATTAACACCTCTTTTAATTAAAAACTTGTCTTTGTTTGTTCCAAACTCTTTTAAAACATCTACAACATAATGTGAAACCTCGTGAGGTACAGTATCTAGCCTTACTTTTCCGTCAGCAATATCAATAATATGACCACGTATTCTTCCTAAAACTCTATTTCCTTTATTGTTGCCTAATTTTTTCTTTAAATTTATTGTTATTTTTTTATAAGCAGGAATTGATTCAAAATATTCTTTTTGTTTTACCTGTGTTTCAATACCTGTATCAATTTTATTTTGTAACTCAGGAGTAACTTTTTGCTGTTTTTCTTTTACAGTTTTTCCTCTTTGATTCCAAATTTTATTCATAGCCTCAAAACCAGCCTCGACTATTGTTATTGTACTTACATCTTTTGTGTAAATTTTTTCAATAGCTGTCATGTCATGTCCAAGAATATAATTAAGTAAACGAGTGTCTTTATCGGTGAAATTTTTTGTAGTAAAGTAACCTTCTTGCTGAAGAACATCACGAACATCATCTATGCTAGCTTTGTCGTACAGTTTTTTTAATTTGTCATTAACTAATTTTCTTATAGGATTTTTATTGTTATCTCCAAGCAAACTACTATTTTTTTCAATTTTGTATTTTTTTACAAAAGCATCAATTTCTTTTGCTGTTTCTAATTTTATAGGTATTTTTCTAGCTTGCTGACCTTTTCCTGTAATTTCACGCATGTCAATAAAATTTTTAGCACCTTCAGATAAATCAATTCCTTCTTCTACTTTTCCATTTTTAATATGTTTTATGTCTTTAACTTTTATGCCAGAACCTTTAACATCTCTTGTAAAAAATTCTTGATTTCTAACCCCTGAATCATGAGCAATTTTAACAAAAATATTAGCTCTGTCTGCAATTTCTTTATTTGGTGCATCTTTTTCAAATTCAGCAGTCATTTTTTCTATATCTTTGCTAAATTTTTCAGGTTTAGGTAAGTTCTTTTGCCTTCTTTTTGACTGTGTATTATATGCTTTAAATGTGGCTTCAAGGCCCAAAGAAGGGTCGTCTATGTTTAACCCTCTTTTGCTTGACATCCATTTAAATATAGCTCTAATTGCAGATGCATCAGATGGATTAATTTCTTTTAAAGATTTTCCTTGAGATTCTTTGAAAAAATTAACAATGTCTTGTTCCGTTACCTCCGTAACGTCTATTTTTTTCTTGTTAATCCATTTAAAAAAACTTTTAACTTTAGGCCTGTAAGCTTTTATGGTTGAACTTGTAGGCTCTCCCTTGCTAACGCTTTGCAAACTTCTTTCAACTACAGTTTCTATAAAAGGGTCTTTTTTACCTATGTCCGCACTAACTTCTTTAACGGTTTTTCTTATTAAATCTCCTGCGCTATCCTTAACATAATATGTTTCTAATTGTTTTTTGCTCGTTTCTTCAATTTTTTTATATTTTTTTTCTGGAATTTTTATTGTTCTTCCTTCAACATCTGTAAACTGTCCCAGCTTCTGCTCTACTATATCACCAACCTGTTCTCTCATTTTTTCAAGAGGAGCTTCTTTTATTTGTTTTTCTTTTGAAAATTCATCTCTTTGAGATTTATATATTCTTTCAATAATTTCATCTCTTTGAGCCTTTTCAGCAAGTTTTCCTGTTGTATCGATTCCAAACTTTTTTGCCCTATCAGATATTTCAGATTCTGACAAGGTCATTGATTTTTCTTTTGCTTCTTTTAAAGTTTTAAATCCAAAAGGAACATGAATATCTGACTCATCACCTTTTGACTTAATGTAAACATCAAATTTTGCGTCTATATCTGCATCAATTTTATTAAACTCTTCCTTAGCTTTTCGTGCTCTTTTTTCAAGATTGCTTGCCACAGCAACATCTGCCCCTGTTCCACCTTTTTGTTTTAAGTAATTATCTATAACTCCATCAGCTTCTACTAAACTGTTCTTTAAATCAGTTAACTGCTTGCGTGCAACATCCTTGTCTGTAAAAACGCCATCATCAAGATATTTAAGAAATGTTTTTAATCTTAAATCAAGCTTATCAAGCTCTATGTTTTGAGTTTTTAAAGTTTCGTCAACAATTATAGCATCTTTATCGAAAGAAGAATTAATTTCATTTTTATTTTTTTCAGATATATTAGGGTCTTCGTTAATATTTTCTTTAACTTTATCTTTTAAATCTTTAGTTATACTTTCTATATCTTGTTTTTTTAAAACTTCTAATTTAGTAGCTTTTTTAATATCATTAATTACATCGCTACCATATTTCATGACTTTTTGTTTACCTTTAAGGAAAGTTGTCATCCCTATGTCATGATAAAAATCTCTTAATATAGCGTTAGCATCTACATCTTCACCATTTTTAATTGCATTATACATTCTTTCAGCTGTATTTATTCCCGTAAATGTTACAGCTTCTCCTAATACTTGTCCTGGCATTCCATAGGCCCCATATGCTCTAAACTTTTCAAATCCTGTAAGAGCTTCTTTTTTTCCTTTTTCTAATAATTTGGCTTGCATGCCACCCATGCCTGTGCCTACAGCTCCAAAAAGACCTCCTAAAAGCCCCCCATGAAGAACTCCATAGGTTACACCTGATAGTGGGTTTTCTCCGTGGATTAACGCTTGAATTCCTCCCATAGCACCTTCATATACAGCTAATGCAGGGGCCTGCCCTGTTGCACCAATTAAAAGTTTTTGACTTGCTGATAAAGTAGACATAAGAGATGAAGTTTCTTCAGGTGTCCATTTAGAAATTGATTTTGGGAGTTTTTTTAATACTTGAGAATTTGCTTTAGTTGCCATGCCTTTTGCAAGACCTTTACTTAATGCTTTTCCTGCAAGTCCACCTGTAAACATAGACATTATATCTAAAGGCATAACAAACGATAAAAGACTTGCGCCAATATCTTCAAGTAAATTAAAATCTGTAGTGTCAACGTCATAACGCTGGTTGCCTGTAATAAGCTGCTCAAGGTTGCCTGTTAAAGAATTATTATATGCGGCCTTAGCCCAATCATAAGAATTTTCATCAATAAAATAATCTGCGTATTGTTGAAGAGTATTTATATCAT
>CENH01032169.1_pt1 | contig 9632 bp, 12 predicted proteins | sample 530171 | NCBI WGS metagenome assembly CENH01 (sample SAMEA2591132, study PRJEB7988) | marine metagenome | biome: marine biome (ENVO:00000447); feature: deep chlorophyll maximum layer (ENVO:xxxxxxxx); material: saline water (ENVO:00002010), including plankton (ENVO:xxxxxxxx) | depth 70 m | reverse complement strand
ACTTTTTCGAGAGGGCAAACTATCGACAGAGCAGAGTCTTGAGTTGGCTAGACACTCTGATAATCAAGAGGCACTTAGTTTTATTCTAGACAAGATAGAAGATACGCTGGACATGGAAGACGATCCTGAGCCTCTCGGTCGAGACATGAAAAGAAAATTTATTGATGTAATGTGCAGAAACAAAAATATGAACGAAGATATTAGGATTAGGTTATTAAAGGTAGCACTACCATTAGATACTTTGGGTGTTCGTGTCAAAGAAGTGTTGGTGTCGGATCCTTTTCCACCTGCGCGCCCAGCCCATATAGACTCCGCAAAGCTCGCCACAGCGGCATGGTCGGAATTATCTAGTGATCTCACCACTGGAAAAATAGGTGAAGAGAAAATGTATTACATGCAGGCCTTTATGGAAGGAAAAGATACAGACCAAAACATAAAAGAGCAGATAATAGAACACATTTTAAGTGATGAGTTTTTAAAACGAAACTTGAACCGTTATTCTATGAACAATGTCGGTCCTCAAGTGATCCGGCGCTTTGGCATGCCATTCGGACATATTGTTCAAGCTTATCTTAAAAGTAAGGGCGCCAAAGAAGAGCAAGTAACAAAAATATATGATCTACAGAGAGACAAAGTCTTCAAGGTCACATATGGAGAAAGCCGAGGCTTGAACAGCTACATAGCAGGTTCCGCAGCGATGTCTGATGAGTTGATAGATAATATTATCAGAGATGTAGAAGACAACAGATACATGCAGATGTCCCGAAATAACATAGTGGATATTATAAGCAATAGAGGTGTTAGTGATTCTAGCAAAATCAAATTGTTAAATGTGGAAGACAGGGACAATCAAAGTATAAGGTCGCAGACACTTGCCACCGATGCGTTTTCTAATTCAAAGGGATCTACGGGTGTCGTTTTTAAGCCACGCGGCAAGATGTTGGCAAGAGCCCTTAAACAGGCAGCTGATGATGGAAATATTAGTGTGGAAGTTTCCAAGTATCTTGTTGATGAGGGAATCCTCAACTCTGTGTTTGCAAAAGAGCTAGAAGGGGAGTACAGAAAGAAAACAGGAAAAGATCCAATGTTTCACACCCAGTCGGGCAACGAAAGAGCGCAGACTTTAAGAGACATTCGTAATCTAGCACTGCAGTGGCTTGGCCAACAAAAAAAATTAGTAAAATTAGGCGGCCCTGAAGTATTTGATATAATGGAAGAAGTTGATAAATATTTTGGGAAAAATACCATGACAAAAGATAAGTTTTATGATACCATAAAAGAACAGTTAAACATAAAAGAAGAAAAAGGCAGATCAAGACAGAGAGGGATATATAAGTTTCACTGCATGATATCTTATAGTCTTACAGTAGAGTCTGAAAAAGCAAGAGGTCTAGATGATATCTTGGCTGATCTGCGTGCCCTTCCAAACGTGACGATTGTTACCGTTGCCATAAGAAACAAGAAAATTGGAGAAAGAAGATATATTGCGGGTTTGGCTATCAAGTTCATACCCTCGATTCCAGGGCAATTTAATGCGCCTGAAGATATAAAAGCGAGAATCATCAAGGACGTTAAGAGATTGCCAAACGTAGAGTCGATGTTCAAAGTCTCCACAGGATTGCAAAGGTTAGAATAATGCGAACACCGCAGGAACACAAAAGAAGCAGCGTAAAAGAAATATTAAACAAAACATTGAGTTCAACACTAACAAAGTTAACTCCCACAGCTATTTTAGTTCATGAATCTATCGAGGATGATTTTACAAAAGTAGATTTCTCTTTTAAAGAGGCTTATGGAGATGCTACAAGGACAGTGATACTAAAACAAATTTCAGGATTAGGTTTTGTAGATTGTTTATTCAAAGGGTGTCTTCAGGAATACTCTGAAAAATATAATAGCCTATCAAATATAATGTTATCAGATTTAAAAATAAATCCCATTTTTTCTTTAGCTAAGAACACTGCAAGAACTGATGCGAAGACGGATGTATCTATTTGCGTGGAAATAAGAGATCACGGGATAGCAGAGTTTCGCTCTAGGTCTAGATCTATTGTCTACTCGTCTTTCGTCGCAACCCTTGAAGCTTTCCAGTTTTACATTAACTGTCAAAGATCTTTTGAAAAATTAAAATGGATTATCGATGACGCTAGACAGAGAAATCGTAACGACACGGTGCAGTCTTGCCTTAAAGATATTTCCGCCATAACAGAAATGAACACCTATGCACAGTAAAAATATTCAACTATTAGTTAATATATATCATGCTTTTATGAATCTATTGCATAAATATCGCTTGATTATGGTGGTTATTTGGATTGCCTGCTTAATTACTTTAGGGGTGCTCCAATATTATGTCACACAAAAAATCGAAATTGAAGGATCTAGAGCTGGGGGATCTGGTGACACACGCCCTGTACGGTAAGGATTGGATAGGTATGATCATAGGATTTAAAGACATAGATCATGTTAAATCGACTCCAAAAGAAAAGGCGCTAGTTCAAATCCAGCCAGGCACAAAATTTGAAAACTTTTTCAGGGATAGTACGTTAACTACGTATAAGGTTACTGACAATTTAGGATATATATCAACTCATTGGTTGTTTAAGTTGGAAAAGAGAGATGGAAAAGCTAGACCTTCACGGGATTAGACACTCGAAAGTAGATGATTTGACGAGAAGTTTTCTAAACTTTGTAGATTTGCCGTGCGAAATCATAACTGGAAACTCTAGCGATATGAAGGTCGTTGTGAAGAAAATTGTTGAGGAATACGGATGGTTCTGGCGTGAGAAAGATAGTTATAATCACGGAACTATAATTGTAACGGAGGGTAAAATATGATACTTAAAAAAGGGTCAAAAGGAAAAAGCGTGACCCAGCTTCAATCCGCTCTTCGGTCTCTAGGCTTTAATCCTGGCATTGTTGATGGAGATTTTGGGAGAGCGACAGAATTACAGGTAGAAAAATTTCAAGAATCAGTTGATATACACGATGATGGAATTGTAGGAAAAGAAACGTTGCGACTATTAAATGAAAAGTTGGACCATAATGCAGATTCTGCATTGCAGTTTAAGATAGATGATAACGGCGACCCTCCTAGTCCTGCTAGAAAACATAAGTGGATTCGCGTTGAGGCAGACCAAGTAGAGGGAAGTAAGGGGTATGATCGTTTCTACCTCAGAGACGACGCTGCAAAGGCTTATAACGCGCTTAGAGAAGAAGTTCTTGCACTGGGAGGCGTAATCACTAGCGCCGGCGCCAGAAGACGCCTAACAAGCTCTAAAAGGTCTAAATCAAGAAGCACCAAATCCATGCATTATGTTGGCTTGGCTTTTGATATGGCGCTAGACTCTGGAATGGAAAACCCAAAGAAAGAGAGATTTGCCATTGAGAATATTGGAAACAGAGAGTGGAACGTGTGGTGCAAAACTGATAATCTTACGATACCAGAAAGAACTATTGAGGCATTTACTTACCGCTGCACAAGAGTCCCAGTCATAGGTCGTTATTTCTCCTTCACTGATATCGCAAAGAAACATGGATTTCAGCCGATTAAAGCTCGAAGATGGTTCCTAAACGGTGGCAAATACACCGGTGCAGAGTGGTGGCACTTTCAATACGAAAGAGCCCTCATAGAGGGAGTCTCGCGCTTTGGCGCAGAACTACAAAGAATATACGATCTATCGGAATGTAAGCAGTTTGAACACTGGGACAATTCTAAGAACTGCACTTTTGGTGTCGATTGGTTTTAAAAACACTTGACACCTACATCAAAACATAGTACTATATAATCACACTAAAAATCTAGGAGCACTCATGGAGCTTGGCTACGCTTGTATTAACATGACTTTGTCTGAACAACCAAAGTCTCAACGAATTACAACTAACAGATCAATGATTAAAAAAACCTTTAAGGCCAAAGGTTTACCGTATGCATCTGAACTCGCACTTCAAAACGTCAAAGATTTGGCGGAGATATTGAAGTGGAATCAGAAGCGCAAGATTAAGTTTTATCGCATGTCATCGGACATCTTCCCTTGGATGTCTGAGTACGAGTTTAGCGACCTTCCAGACTTTGACGAGATCAGCGAGCACCTGAAAACAATCGGGGATTATGCAACACAGAAAGGACATCGATTAACATTTCACCCTGGACCATACAATTGTATGGGATCACCAAGATACGACGTGGTTCAGAAAACATTCAAAGAACTTCGCCAGCACAGCGAAGTTTTTGACCTCATGGGATTTGAACCCTCTCCCTATAACAAGATCAACATTCACGTCGGAGGCACCTACGGCTGTAAAGACGGCACGGCAGCAGTGTTTTGTGCTCATTACAAAAGTCAGCGTATTGGCGAGAGTTGCATGAAACGACTAACCTTGGAGAATGATGACAAGGCCAGCATGTGGTCAACAAAGGAAATCTACGATAAAGTACACCAGTACACTGGTATCCCTATCGTGTTCGATTATCATCATCATAAATTTTGCACAGGAGGGCAGACCGAAGAAGAGGCCCTCAAGCTGGCAGCAAGCACATGGCCAAAGGGAATCAAGCCAGTCGTCCACCTCTCGGAATCCAGAGCTATTGAATATGGTGATCCAAAAATCAAACCTCAAGCCCATTCAGACTATATCAAAAAATCAGTAAAAAACTATGGACAAGTTTACGATATGATGTTAGAATGTAAAAAGAAAGAATTAGGCTTAATCGAATTTAGAGCCACATTTAACAGAATGAAAAGGAGAACGGCATGACAGCACCATGCGGCCACAAAGGCTTTATGAGCAAAAGCTCGAAAGCCAGTGAAAAAAGATCTAAGAAAATTGTTTCGGAGGTTTTAAATATGCCAAAATATAAGGATTTCACCTCAGATCGATACTACGAAACAAACAGTCTGTATAACACCACTTTATCCGTAACTGAAAAGACGAAGAAGCCAACTCTATCTGAGCCAGATTTTGGACTTATAAAGTATAAAGGGAAACCTGTTGCGATTGGAGATAATAAGTGGCAAGATTCACACAAGAATGTTGTTGAGCGTTGTAATCTGTATATTGCAGACGCGATGAAAATGGGTATAGATTTAAAAAATGTTTTGTTAATATTCGATGGCCCTGCGTTTGTTCCAAACGAAGATGGAAACTATAGAGGTTCATCTGGTAAACAGATTGTAAGGTCTAGACATTACAACACCGCGCTTATCAACCCAACAAGCGAAGAAATCAGAATAGAATTTCAAAATATTCTTGATAGAATTATAGAAAAGGAGAACCAATGAAACCTTTGTTCATGTGGGCCGGCGGTAAAACTAAGCTCTTAGACCAATACGCGCCATTGTTGCCTGACAATTTTGATGTATATCACGAACCGTTTTTTGGTGGCGGAGCTATGTTTACCTGGGCTTACAAGAAGAACCCACATGCAGACTTCTTTATTAACGATATAAACAGGGATATCATGGATATTTATAGATCCATAAAGTTTGATCCCACATCTTTTTGTTTTATGTTGAGTAAATTAGAGTCAGAATACTTATCTTTACCCCCTCCAGAGCTTCGTGTTGAAGAAAAGATTAACGGGAAGAAAAAGGTGAAGTGGATTCCACACCCTGACGGCGCACCAAATAAGCCACTAGAAAAATCCTTTAAGCTAAAGGGAAATGTGTATGATTGGAACAAGATTTACAATATCAAAAAAACAAGAAGAACTTTCTTTTTTAAAACAAGACAAGACTACCAGGAAAACAAAGCCAAACGTAACCGAAACTGGCGCTCAGCTGTTTTATATTTTTTAATGAAAACTGGATTCAATGGTGTCTGGCAACTTAGCAAGAGAAACGGCGCGTTTAACACGCCTTGTGGCCTCATGCGCCACGTTGATAGCGTCTACGACAAAGACAACGTAATGAAATGGCATACCGCACTGAACAGGTGCGAGATCTCATCTATGTCTTTTGAGGATACCATTTCAAGCATTGGCAAGAACTCGTTTACTTTTCTGGATCCGCCCTATCGCAGCGCCTCAGAGACAGAAAAAACTTTCGCAGATTACGGTACAGAACTAGGTGATAAATTTCAAGAAAAAGTTATTGATTTTTTTAACAAAGCAAGGTATAATGGATCATATACATTGCTGTCTAACAGAGATTGGGGCGACGGCTTTTTTGAAGAGAGAGCAGGAAGCAGCAAGATTGAATATTTCGACGTCACGTACACGGTGGGTCGAAAGAAAAAAGAAGGTGACGGCCACACAGCAAAAAAAGCCAGAGAAATTTTAATGATTGGAGAACCAAATGAGCAAACAAGCTAAAGTAGAAAATATTAGAGGTGATGCATATTATGCACATAAAGCCGAGGCCATCGCAACCCTGGGCTATAAAAATCCATCCATGGATGTTGGCGACCCTCGTCAAATCGAACTGTGGAACTTAGTTAAGAAATATAACTTTTCAATTGAAATCAAAGCAAAATATGACTGCGAAGATTTTTATAAACAGGATAGTGAGTATATAGATTACTTCCAAACCAGAGCAAATGGCGAAACCGGCGTACCAGAAATGTACAGAGACATTTACTTAGCAGACGAAGCCCTGGAAAGGATCCCTTTCTGCATGCCCATAGGCTCGCCAACTGAGGTTGCTTGCATCTCCGGCAACAAAAGAATGCGCTCGCATGAGTTTGCAATCAAGTCGGAGAAAAAAGCTTCAAAGTGCGACATCTTGTTGATCAGTCACCCGAACATGACTATAATAGAAAAGCTTGAATTTGCCCAACTCGCAGCCCGGGTAAGTAACTCTGACGAGTTGGTAAAGCAGACTAGGCCAACTGAGAAAAACGACTACGTTCAGCAGCTACGAGGCGCCTATAAACTCTATTGTAGAAAACGGGGTATCACCATTGATTCAGATCCCCGCACTTTTGAACAGAAAGACGAATGGGCTAGGACCTGGGTTACTGAAAATATATCAGATAAGTTTAGTCATGAGCATATGAAATCTCAACTGGGTGACGTTGTCAATAGTGTCTTTTCAGAAGACAGGGGTCTGTCAGTGCCACTACCGCCAATAGAAGAGTTGAAGTATAAATTTGAGGGCTTTTGGCCAAATCATGAATGGGATGAAGACCATACCAAAGTGAAGATGCTTGTAAAGGCCAGCAATATTCAGCCACTAGAGAGAGTTTTGCACAAGTTCTGGCAAACTCAAGAGGAGGCCTCTGTGTGTTCACACAATAGACATCCTTTTTATTTTATCATACGCTGTGGCAAGACCCTAACAACAAAACTAACTTCATTGAAGGAAATCACTCATCAAAGAAAAAAGATGTTAAATGACTTTAAAAAGTGGAACACAATCCAGAAGTTGGTAAATCACAAGTATCCAGTGGTGGAAAAAATTATGTTTGTTAAGCAGCTCGCGACGGACACTAACGACTATACAGCGTATGAGTGGAATTCGCAGAGTGAAGAGTACAATCCCGTTGAAAGAAAAGGAGAATAATCATGGGCGTTACAATTATTGATTTAGTAAATGATATTCCTGTAAAGGATGAGAAAGCAGTTGTTACCTTGTCGTATGAAGACGATTATGAAGGCTGGCACTGCAGGGACGAGTTTATGGAAGATGCAGTAAACAATACTGACACGGTCACGCGAGTTGCAGAACTTGTTGCTGACACGCAACTTCAAGTTGTTACATCTTATGGAAACGAAAACGCATTAGAGCTTTTGCGAGAACAGGAGATGCTTGAAGATTACGTTCGTGGTGATGATATGTTTGAAGAGTTTATTGGAGAACAGATCCGAGAGAATTTTCATGAACTTGATGAGTTTATCGAGTGTGAAGTAGAGCAGTACGACCACAAGAGAGGCCGGTGTACAGTTTCAGCGGAGTTTAAGACTACTTTGGAAAATCTTAAGAAGTCTCCAAGTTCAGCCATTGGGTGGACAGCTAAAGTAAAGCACGGAAATGGAACTTTTTCCGTCGATCTATGAAATTTTCTCACAGGTAGAAAAAATGCACGTGTTGCAGGTTCTGCTTTATGCAGGATCTGCGGCAATTATTGTTCAGCTTATACTATTTAAAGCGAAGAAAGAGGGCTAATGTTTCCAAGATTACCAAGAGAATATTGCCAACTCATTAGCACACTTTGTTTGATCGTGGGCGTGTGGCTGATGGCTCAGTCTCAGACTACAATGGTTTTAGGTGTAGCGTTTGTAGGCTTTTCTGTATGGGTCTTGATGATAAGTGAGTCTATCTTGTTGGCCAAAGTCCAGAACGAAATGCAAGCCGCCCTCGATGGCCTTAGCAGAAAGAAGGAAAGGGAGGTAGAGGAAATTCTAAGTTATCTCAGGCAATCAAAGATCGTTTCAGGTCAAAACCCTTTAGACAATCTAGAGTCTGCGACTAACTTTATGATGGCACTGGGACATCCTTCTTTTCTTCTCGGGCCTTCCTTTGGTATCGTCCGCGCTAACGAAAAATTTACCGATTGTCTTGGACTACAACCCGGATCTCTCGATGGTCGCCCAGCTCACGAAATAAATGACAGTGTCGTCATGTCGGCAATTGGCAACTTGGTAAATCAACCGGAGCACAAGGATACCCCAAACTTATCTCTTCGCTATGCCTATAAACATAAAGACGGATCTAATATATTCGGCTCTTTACATGTAGTAAAAATGATTGATGGCTGTTTCTTTATGGTATTTCATCCCGACAAAGCGCAGATCGTAAGCCAAGAAGAACTAGAAGATATGCTGAGAATAGATTGAAAGACAAACTTTAAATAAGTTTTTTACACTAGTTAAATTGTGGAAGACTTTAAGAAAGGAGACATAGTTTGGCTTAGAGATTATCCTTTTGGGTCCCCAACTAACATATATGGTAAAATAGTGGGGATTCTAAATAAAGATTTTTATAATGTTTACTTGCAATCTGGCCTAAATGAGGGTACAATAATAAAGTACAAATGGTACAGATTATTATTAAAAGAAAGGAAAAGTCCAAATGTCGAAGAAAACTCGTAAAGGTGCTGGATACTCTTGGGGAGATGAAAAAGATTTCAACTACAAGGGTGTAAGCACACATAGAACGACTAGAGGATTTAGTGTGGATAATTTAGATACTAAGGATATCGCGCAAGCTGAAAACACTTACGAAGAAGTGTTCATTAGGGTAAGGCAGCTTCTAACAGATAAGCCATGGTGTTGTGATAGCCGAGAAGATGTATTGACCATTTGTCAAACTATTTCTGATTCTTTAAAGGAGAATCTCTTGATCAAGAAGGACTAAAAATGTTTACTAAAGGCGAAATGGTAAAGTGCATTGTTGATTATGATTTGTTTGATTATAATATCAATGGCGAACAGGGCTGTTATATTAGACATTCAGAAATGAACAATAAACATATTATTTATTTTCCCTGTAATGGCGAATGGGCCGAGTTACCAGAGAGTTCCTTCGAGCTAGTGAATAAACCAGGATATATTTCAAGCAAGTTTAAAAAATTTATTAAAAGAGTTAAAGTTCTTCATTACACAGAAGAAGCTGCATAAGAAAGGATTTAAATATGAAAGTAATCAGTGTAATTGTTTTGTTGTCGTTTTGTCTAACAGGGTGTCCTGGAGT
>CENH01003204.1_pt1 | contig 9681 bp, 5 predicted proteins | sample 530171 | NCBI WGS metagenome assembly CENH01 (sample SAMEA2591132, study PRJEB7988) | marine metagenome | biome: marine biome (ENVO:00000447); feature: deep chlorophyll maximum layer (ENVO:xxxxxxxx); material: saline water (ENVO:00002010), including plankton (ENVO:xxxxxxxx) | depth 70 m | reverse complement strand
TCATCATCTTGTATATAATTTGGATATTGTTTTTTTAATTCTAAAGCTGCATCAGTCATGCCTTTATCAATATAAAGATTAAGTATGTCCATAACTGTTTGTTTATCACCTTCGTTAACTGTAATTGTTCTGTTTCCAGCACCAACGTTCCAGCCATCTCTCTCTATAATTTCAGTATAATAATCAGATAATTCTGCTTTTAAATCAGCAGCATTTTCAAGTTCACCTTTGTCGTTTACCTTTAAAAGATGACTAATTATATTTTCAGCTTCTTCTTCATCTATTTTACCATCATCATTAGCATCTAAACTATAATTACTTTTAAGAACACTATCATATTTTTGACCTATTAAACCAACTCTAAGATGATCTATAAAAGAATTAGCACTACCTAACATAGGATCTGTTGCTATAGATATTAAATTAGCTTGATCAGAATTTAATAAAGTATTAATTTTATTTTGAGTTTCTACTTTATTAATTTTAACAAATTTATTGTCTGTATTTTTTGCAGATATTTTTTTAGAATTTTCATTTATAGCTAGTATACCCTTAGCAAAGCCTTCATCTTTTAAATTTTTATTTATTTCTCTTTCAAAATCATCTAATGTTTTAAATTGTTTTTCACCATTTATAACAACTTCCCAACCAGAAACACCTTGTTCGTTTTTTCCTAAATTAATATTAGGATCAACAGCTGCTTTAAGCCAAGCTTTGCCTTCATTGTTTAACCAATGAGAATTTATATTACTACCTTTTTCTTTAGAATTACCTAATATGTTATAAATTTCAAAAGCTCTTTTAGCATCTTGTGCTTCAAATCTTATATCAGCTAACATTTTAGATTTTTCTTCAAAACTAGCATTAGCAAATTCATCAGCTTTATTTATAAATTGTTTTGTATATAGTTCTCTTGCTTGTCTACCTAAGTCGTTAGCATTAGCTGCTTGATCTATATATTGTTGAAGTTGAGCGTCGCTTTTTTCTCTCTCTAATTTTTCTTTTTCTAGCTCTGCTTTTCTTTGAAGCATATAAGATGTAGCTTGTTTTGTTATAGAGTCAGTAGCTTCTTGTATAGGTCTTAAACCTGGCACACCGGTTGGTGCGTTAGCTGCAAATGCTCCTTTTACTAATGTTTGATCTATTGCCATAATTTTTTAATTTTACCCTTCTTCATTATCATTAAAATTAAACGGGTCTTCTGTGTCAGGATCAAAAGTACCATAATCATAATTATCTAGTAAATTTAATTCATTTGATCCTACAGTTTGATCTGTTGTAACACCTGCTGTTTGTCCAAAAGCTCCATACTTCATACCAGCTGTAATAGCTGATGTAGCGCCTGATATACCACTAAATATTGCTTGCAATTTAGCTCGTTGAGCTAAAGCAGCTTGCTGTCTTGCTGCTGCAGTCTCTTGTTGCGACATACCAAGTAATGTTCCAACTTGATCTCTTCTTAAATTTCTAGAAATTTCTTCACCTTGTCTTTCTAAAATTTGATTTCTTCCAGCTTGTTGAGCTGCTAATCTTTGATTTGTTGCTTCTTGTTGACCTATACTAGCTGAAGCTCTTTGAACTGCTAGTTGTCCTTGTTGAGCTAGTGTTTGAGCTAAAGCTGCTACTCCACTACCACCTGCTGCTGATCTTAAAGCATCAAGTGTGTTTGCTTGTTGACTAGCAATTTGCTCAGCTTGAAACTGAGCTTGCTGTTGATTGATAGTTAAATCTTCCATAGTATTTTCCATATTAATATATGGATTACTAGTATCTAAATTAGCATAGATAGATTTTAGTCTATCCATTTCTTTTCTAGCTCTACGTTCTTCATTTAAAGCTCGCCTTCTTTGTTTCCCGGCTGATACAGCTCCAAAAACTGATGAAGCTACATTAGCCGCTGCCGCTATTAACGGTATTGCTGCTGGTCCCATGTTATTATATTTTATGTATGTTTATAATTACTTCTATATTAGTTTATTTACTACTTTCAAATATTTCTGCGGCTACAGAAAATAATTCTGCTTTACTTGTAGAGTCGTTTTCTATTTTAACTTGTGAATAATAACCTAAAACACCAGAGTCGTTTACGTTATTATCTTTTACAAAGAAAAAATAATCAGTTGCAAAAGGTAACACCATATCATTATCTGATATTGTTACTTGTACTGTACTTGCTCCTATTGACTTAACAGTGCCAATATATGTATTACCATAGGTTTCAGATATGCTATCATTAACTGTGTAGTTACCGCTAGTAGACGTGCTAGTATAAAAAACATGATCACCAACTTGTAAAGCTGAATTTATTTGTTTTATATTGTTAGAGACAGAATATTGTAATGTTATTGTAGCCATATATTTTAACTTTTATTTTTGTAAAAAATTTGGTATATTAATGTTGTAAGTTAAATCAGAATCACCTAGCGATTTAAATAACAAAGTAAAAGTTAATGTAAAAGTATCATTTGTATCGCCATCTCCGGAATCAGTAAGAGCACCATTTAGATTTACTATAGACACTTTACTAGAGTCATAATTATTATTATTACCAGTAGTAATAAAAAAACTAGCATTTGTTGTAGTTAAATTTCCAGATATATACGAGCTAAACCCACCAGAGCTTTTAGTAATTACTCTAGTTACTGTAACTATATTTTCTGATAAAACATCTGAAGACTGTAAACTTAAAGCTCTTAAATCTCTAATAGGCGCGCCAGGTGCATCAAACGTAGCGTTTAAAGTGGAGTCACTTAGTGTCGTATAACCTGTGTCTTGTGTAAAAGTTAATGTAAATACAGGTCTGTTAGCTTGTTTTTTAGAAAATGTAGTAAAACCATCGTGAAAATTACCAATACCAGCGCCTCTTACTGTAGAACCTTTTTCTGTTATAGTTACAGAATAAGTTTTATCAGCAGTACCTGCAGGTATAACAACGTCTTTTTCATATACACTTTCACCTACACCTAAATTACCAGTTCTAACTATAGTAGCATTATCAACGTCAAGTATAGAAGTTCCACTTGAATCTTTTACATCTAAATCAAAAGTAGCGCCTATATCTCCAAATACTTCTAATTTTCTAGTTTCGCCAAACTCACTAATAACACCTTCTCCAAATTTTAAATTTTTTATTACTGGTATAGTTGATCTTGCCGTTTTACTTTTAGCAGTTGTAGATATAGATACACCGTTAGGCGGTGATAAATTTTCGTTTATATTTGCAAGCACTGAAAAAGTTACACTTGTTGTTTCGCCATTAGCGTTTTGAGTTGAACTTGTTGGTATAATTTTAAATTTTTTCATTTTTTGTTATTTAAAAATTATTTATCATCATCATTTTCAACAAACGCAGGTGGATCATTTGGATCTATAACTTGAGTTAAATCACCAAAGCCAACATCAAAAGTAGCTACTGGTATATACGTTACAGGTATTCCAGTTTCAGGAAGCTCATCATCTGGGTCTTCATCAAAATCAATATTACCAGTAATAGTTATTTGCGTATCACTACCACTACCTGTAGTACCAACTGCCACGTTTGAACTAGCAGAAGTAACATTTGATATACTAACGCCAGTAGCACCGGTAAAATCTATAACCCCATTAATAGGAATAGAAAACTGACTAGCTGTATTATTAACATCAGATGCGTTTAGTTTTCTAGCATTACCAGTTATAGGTATTGTTAATACAGTGTCAGCGCTAATAGTAAAATCAGATGCTATAGTTACAGTTGCATTAACAGTATTACCAACTGCAAAAGCAGTTCCAACATCAGTGAAACCTACAGTAAATATACCAGTAGGTAAACTACCATGATTAAAATCAACAGCACCTACAACATAACCAACTTTAGGTGTAATAACCATAACACCAGTTTGATTTTTATATATTGAATTAATAGGTCTTGTAAAAGTCAACGTTAAAGGATCAACATTGCTTGCTGGAATAGCGGCACCAACTGTAATACGTCTAAGACCCGTAACCCCTAAGTCTTGTTTATTAGTAACAGCTATATCAGAAGCAACTCCCGTACCTGTGACTATGTCACCTATTTCAACAGAAGCAGCGTCAGTTTCATTCATATCAAAATCAGCATCTGGTCCACTACCTGTTATAGTAGAAGTAATCGTTTGTATTGATCCGTTAAATATTATTTTTGATATAGTATAATTAGACATTATCCTTCTCCTTGAATTATTAAGTTAAACACACCAGTTAAGCTATCTGTATAAGTTATTTGAGTAGGTACACCTAATCCTTGAGTTGATATTTCTGAAAAATCAGGTTTTATTGTAACATTATTAAAGCTAGTATTTGAAACATCAAAATCACCTACTATATTACCATACCACTTACCTTCTTTTTTAGAAAAGTCTATAACTTTTCCTTTCTGTAAATCTGTTTCAATAGAAGTAACTTTCCAACCTTTTATTTCTGGAGTAGTTGTACTTGTATCTGAAGTAACAGCTACAAAATTATTATCATTATAAGTAGCACTAGTACCAGCCGCGTCAGTCACTGATATATTATTTATTGAAAATTGAAAACCTTGGCTACCTTCGTAATTTATAGTTTTAAAATTTTTAACAGATCCTGAAAAATCATTAAATATAAAGTCTACATAAGAATTTACTATAGAAGCTCCGTAAAAAGTATTTCTATTTACAGTATCACCACTAAAATCAGAGTCAACATGATGTTTATATATAATGTTTTCATTACTACTATAGTACTCACCGCTCATAAAAACAGCAGAGTCTGTAACAAAAGACTTAAAACTAACCCAACCTTTACTAGCTTCATTAAAAGATATAGTAGTATTAGTTAGTAAAAACTCTGGCTTAAATTTTAAACTTATATTATACTCACCAGATACCACGTCAAAAGATCCTATTAAGCTGTTAGACTTAGGTAGATTTGTTCTAAAATAATTTCTCATACCTACATTAGATATAGGCGTTAAACCGTCTCTAGAGAGCCTTAAAACAGCTCCTCTTTCTTTATCTGTAAAATACATCCTAAATTGATCTACCGCTAAAGATTCAGGATTTCTTGATATACCATAGTCTCCAATATAAGGTACAACTTGACCTAATACTTTATCTGAAGAAGTTAAATTAGCATTACCATCAGCGTTAAATAAAGCATCTTTATTAGCTAAAACTCTAAGAATTTTATCTTCAGCAAGAGTTATTAAGTCTGTATCTCTAGCTTTTAAAGCTTGTATAGATCCGTAGGATGGATTTATTTCTTTAGTTATTTTTTCAGACATGTTAAATTCATTCAAGTTATTTACACTTGAATTAGAGTTATATATACCTGAAAATATAAACCCATTAGTTATGTTTTCTTGTTTATAATCTAACGATGTAGTAGAAACTCTTACACCATTGTCTATAAACGGAGCATTAAAGTCATCACGTATTCTATTAGATTCTACACCGTTACCAAAAGTAAAACAATTAGACCAAGGTAGTAAAACTTTATTAGCATGTACTTGATTGTTTATTTTATAAAATCCTGTAGCAGAACTAGAAACAAGTTCATATCCATTATTTATAGAACTTTCAGTAATAAAATTAACAACAATACTTCTAGTTTCAGTACCATTTTGATGAACAAAAACTAACTCATCTCCAATATCAATACCACTTATTACAAGACTATTAGGATCTTTTATTTCAACTATACTATCAAAAACTCTAGTAATAGTTAGAGTGCCACTAACTGTTTGTAAAATACTATCAGTAAAAACTTTTACTGTAGAGTTTATTGGAGCAAATTCTGAAGTATTTTTTTCATTTAATAATAAAGGTATAGCGTTAGATGCTTCATAAAAAATATCTAAATCTGCAGATTCTTTAGGTTCTGTTTCCCATACGGCAGAGTTAATTGTTATATTATCTGTGTCAAATAAAGTATCTACTCTATCTACTACGTCTATAATAACAGTACTCATGCCGTCGTGTTTAAACATACTTCTAGGGTCAAATACAGCAAAATCTATACCTTCTCCTGTTTCATCTCCAAAGCTATCTATTCTTCTAAAAGTGGTATAAAAAGTTTGTCTTATTCTTTTTTTAGCTTCATTATGTGAAGTTAAACCTAAGAATCCATCTACTTCTTCATTACCAAAGCCACCACTTAAAATATCTTGTCCACCAACTATTCTATAAATATTTTCATAGGGATCGTTTCTAAATTTAAACATTGTGCCTTGCGTACTCATAGCATTATAAAAATCTGAAACAGAATCCAAACCTTGACCAGTAGGAGCGTTACTTTGAAATCTATTACCACTCATATTAACAGCATTGCACCTAGTAACGCTAAAATATAATCTATCAAAAGTGTTATTAGAAGCAAGCCCAGATTTAGCAAAACCTCTATTAGCGCCATCTAATGGAAAATCTTGTGGAACATTATTTTCAGAAATTTTTTGATATATGAAATCTTCATTGTTAGCTATAGCTGAAAAAGCGTCAGTAGCATCAGCGGCATCTATAAAAATAGGAGTATCTGCATTTTTTCTATAACCATTTTTCCAATAAATCTTAGTATTGTCTGCATTAGAACTAGATGCATCAGCAAATTGTGTAGCAACATTGGTAGCAAAATCAGAGTTACTATTAAATCCATTCCAATTGTAATTAGCCTGTAAGTTAATACCATCAGCTGGATTATTGTACGAATTAGTATCTACATAAGCTACACTAAAACTTTTTTCAGGCGTATAAACTGTGCCAGAGTCAGCCTTACCAATAATATATTTATCTAAAACAGAGTCTCTTGCTATTTTTACAAAAAATCTACCATCAAATTCTGGTTTATTTTCTACAACGTCATCAACGAATTCAAAAAAGTATTGAACACCGCTACTAGCATTTGTAGCACCTGTAGATCCAGTTCCGTCGTCTACGTAATCACCTATATCTATAAAATGCTGTATAAATTTAGCTTGATCTCCAAAAGCAAATTGAATATCAAACATGCTTTCATTATCACCTGTTTCTTTTTTTATTCTAGTTACTTTTTTATAATTAGTAACAGCGGTATTAAGTACGTTTTGTGAGCTATCTCTAGAAATTGCTTTTACTCTAACTCTAGGTATACCTTTAAATTCATGACCATCAAAAAAATCAGATTCAGTTAATGTAAAAGTTCTTTTTACTCTAAGCTCTTCTTCAGTATCTGTAGCGGTATTATATCCAATATCTCCTGCATAACCACTATTACCACTTACAGGCGTGTCGTCTAATCTTCTTCTATCTGTTTTTATAAAATCAGGCGCTTCATTACTTATCGCTATAATTTTAAATCTAGCTTCTTCTTCAACTGCTATATTGTCTCCGTGTCTATTTTTTAATATTATATACGTCTCATTGTCAACTTTATTTCTATCGGATGATGAAAAAGAAATCCAAACGTTACCATCTTCAGCATTATACCATCTATCCATAACTAAGTTATAATACTCATTAGAGGTTTCTTTTATATAATATTTAATATAATCAGCCCATGAAGGTACAGATGCTTTAAATGTAGAGCCTAACTCCCAGTGTTTTTGTACAATAAGCTTATTTATTTTACTAGAAACATTTTTATCTAATTTTATACTATCAGATCTTTCAATTAAAACAGTATTACCAACGCCTACTTTATCTATAACAAAAGATCTATCACCAGGCGATATTACAGGAGTTTCTCTTCCGTTTTCATCACCATAAACAAACCCAACTTTATAACTTCTTAAAGATTTTATAGATTTTTTTGGATTTAATATCTCACTTACATCGTAATCTTTACTTACTAAAGACAAAGACATAGCGGGTTGTAATCCTAAATCATAGCCTTGAGTATAATTTGCATATATTAATCTATTAGCTATAATCTCTTGAGCTTTAGCAAATCTAGGAACGTTATCAAACGGTCTTAATATTTGATTAGTAGGTAATATCTTATATACCATGTCAGAAGTTATTTTAACTTCTCCGCTAACATTACCATTAATACCTGTCCATTCAGGATCAATATCTCTATTTATACTTTTTATTACGTAAACATTTGGTGAATCTGTAGATTTATATAGTATATCTACAGTTTCTATATCATCTGGCCTAACGCTTTTTTCTGGTAAAAAATTAGTTATAATAAGCTCTCGCAAATTATTTTCCATACCTAAATTATAAGAATTTTTAGTATCAAAATCAAATTTACCAGGTAAAAAAGCTACTTCAGAAAATGGTGAAAAACTAGAATATTCACCATCATTATATTTATATCTATATCCAAATCTAGGAAACTTTAATTCAAAAAAAGGCCTAGGTTGTTCCAATACACCTACCCAGCTAGTGAACGTAGAAGGTATAGAATCGCTTATGGCAGTAATTATAAAAACATAACCAATACTTGTTATAGAAAAACATCTAACTCTTATTATAGATGGGCTATTAGACTGATCATCTAATGATTCAAGATTAATAACATCTCCTTCTACTATACCAGTATCAGAAGTATCTTCTAACACAGTAAAAGCATCACCTACATTGCTATTAGAAAAATCTGAAACAACAGTAGTACCGCTACTATTTTGATTTAATGGTAATGTGAAGCTTATTTGAGTATCTCCTTCTCTAAGCGTATCACTCATACGTAATGCAGGGGCGGTTCTTGGAGCTCTTCTAATAACAGTAACATGCTCTTCTAATATTTCACCAATATGATCAGTTTCAAAATCAGTTATAGGAGAAGAAACACCTGTTGTTTGATGATTTAAATGGAGCTTTGTGTGAGCATACTCAGTAGATCCAAACACGCCTGAAGCTTGAGTAGTACCTTCTTTGCATCTATTTATATTTATTTTTTTAGGTTCAGATATACCGTCTGTAAAAAACAAATATTCATCAATAACATTTAAACCTGTTATTAAATGCTTTTGGCTAAAATTTAAAACTCTAGGTTTATTAACTATAATATATTTGTAATTAGCAACATTGAAATCAGATGGTAATAATTTATTTAATGATAAATTAGTATCTGTGTTATCAAAAGATGAACTAGTTATTTTTGTATTTGAAGAAAGTAAAGCTGTTCCATCAGTCTTGTATAGCTGTATGGCCATATCTTTTCTAATGAATTTAGTAAAGTCACCAGTTATTTTAATTGAAATACTATCTGCGTTAGCAGAGTGTATAGCGGTGTCAGTGTTAATTGAGGAAAAAGCATATGAATCGTTAAGTACTGTTTTATTAAAACCTTCACTATCTATTTCAATAATAGAATCTATCCAGATAGTCCTAGCGGTTATGTCAGTTACTGTTATATTAAATTCTGGAGATGCAACTAAAAAATAAGCTTTATTATTTTTTTCATTAGCTATACTACCTATAACTTTAGATTTATTAGTTAAATAAGTACTAGAAGGACTGTAAGCAAACGGAGTATTACCTTGAATATTTTGAACAGTGCCAGAAGCATCACCATCAGTAGTTCTAATCTGTATGTTCATAGCATCTCTATACTCGCCATTTTTAACAAGCCTTTCATCTAGGTCTTTATTCATCCTAGCGGCTGTAAAATTTCTTTTAATTTCTGCCATACTTATTATTTTATAGGTTTACTTAAACCTTTTAGTACTTGAGTAAACTCTTCTATCTTAATTCTTGATAATCTTATTTT
>CENH01032335.1_pt1 | contig 9782 bp, 17 predicted proteins | sample 530171 | NCBI WGS metagenome assembly CENH01 (sample SAMEA2591132, study PRJEB7988) | marine metagenome | biome: marine biome (ENVO:00000447); feature: deep chlorophyll maximum layer (ENVO:xxxxxxxx); material: saline water (ENVO:00002010), including plankton (ENVO:xxxxxxxx) | depth 70 m | reverse complement strand
ATCAAATCTATGTATTCTCCAAAGTCTCTTTGCATTGTAGCACGAACTTGTTTTGCTATATTTATATTAGGTTCAAAACCATATACATTAGCTAAATGAATGTGAAACCCAGTACCAGAAAACCATATTTGATAATGCTTTTCTTGTATTCCTAGTTTTTTCATTTTTACTTGTACATTTTCTACTGCTTTTCTTGTTAGTATTTCGCCTTCATTCTCATGTTTTATGTAGTCTATATCTATAACAATTTTATCTACAGCTTGTTTTCCGTTAAAACCTGTTACTGTATTGTGTTCTTCTACAAATGGTACGATTTCTGGAGCATACAAAAACATACTTCTGTACACTTCTTTACCTGTGTTTTGTTTTGCTATTTCTGGAAATTCGTCTAATTTACACAATTGGTTTCTATTACTTACGCTACCTGTTGCGTATTCTAGATACCATTCTAATGAATTTTCCATTTGTTATCCTTATTATTAAAGCACAAAGGCATAGTTATGTATATTAACATACCTACGCCTTGTGCTATCTACCACTCAACTAATACTATATATCTAAATCAAAACTTGTTGTTTCTTTTTCAGATTGTTGTGTATTGTTTTGTTGACCATTATTATTGCCAAAATCAAAGTCTGTAGCTGGATCTTCGGATTGATAATTTTTAATCCAACCTCCTTCTACATCTTTCAATACCTTTTCCTTTAAAGTGCCGGGAATAGCATTTGCAGGTGCTACAATAGAATAAGTATTCCAGAATGGTTTACCACTCTTTTTTATCTTATCTGTTCTATATGCAGCTACCATAAATTGTTTACCTATAACTTCATCAAATAGGTCATCAGGTAAACTGTATCCGTCTGACATCATTAAGTTCTTTTTACCTGTGCAGGATTCAAAGAATGTTCTTATTTTAAATGCAGATCCCCATGACTTTTGATCAGTTATGGGTAGGTTCTTTTTTACATTACCATATATTTCCATTGTTTTATCCCAACTTTGTCCATCGTTGTATTCAACTATTAGAAACATATCGAAATGAGGTTTATAACTTCCCCAAGTTTTATCAACATCGTATTCTACAGTTACTGATTTTACAGTTCCTGTAGCTTCGTGTATCGCTGGCATTTATTTTGCCTCCTTTTCTTTACTTTGTTTTTTAATTTTTCCTAACTCTAATTTTCTAATAGCTTGTTGTGCTTTTTCTTCTGTAGGGTTAGAATCAATTAAAGCTCTTACTTTTTTCTGAGTATCTGTTCCTGCAAAAGCTGGATCTCTACTCAATCGTTCTAATTTAACATTCTGTTCAACGGTTATGTGACCTTCAGTAGGTTGTTTACCATTGATTAATGATTCAGGTCTGTAATCTAAATCACGAATATCTTCATTAAACCATAGTTCTATGCCAAAGCCTGTTAGCATACTGCCAGCTTTAGCAATACAACGTCTAATTGTATTTTCTATTTGTGCAGCGTCTGGGCTTTTTGCAGCTTGCATTTTGAAATCACGAACTGCTAAACATTCTGTATGTTTATGTTCGTCTCCGTTTTTATCTATTACGTAAAGATCTACTTGAACCATTGCTGACCCATCGGGTAGTAACATGTATGGTACTGTTAGTACTGTGTCTCCTTTATTTATCTGATAATCATGTATTTTGTATTCAACATAATCAAAGTTTGATTTTAGTCTATCATGCATTACTGCCCACGATAGATAATCAGCCTTAAATGAGCCACCGCCTTTACTTTCTACATATGGTTTGTAGTCTTCGTTTCTTAGTGTATTGTAAAATGTATCCATTTTCTTCCTTTTTTATTGTTAGTTAAACCTTTGGAAACAGAGGTCAACTCATCTAGAATCTATTGTTTACTGTCTGTTTCCGTAGGTTATTGCAATTTGCATTTTTGTTAATAAGCTATTTTGTAATATTAGTAGAATTATCTAACTAAAAATAAGGGAAGCAGTATCGCTATTAGGTTTTGCGGAGTCCTAAAAGCATGTGCTTGGGTAATACTACTTCCCTGTAGTTTTAGTTATTTACATCACACTGTAAGCTGTTGTCATTTGTGAAGCTACGTTGTAAGCATTTACTTTATACTGATAAGCTGATCCAAATTGAGTTGATTGAACCCAATCTGTATAGTTTTTATCATGCGTATAGTATTCAGTAATAGCATTGTATGCATCCCATAGTGTTTTACCATTATTACCTTTTCCATTATGATATAAGAATTTTAATCTATCATATACTGGTTTTGCTGTATTTCTGGTAAATATATTTAACTCTGGTATGTTTTCTTTGTGTCTGTTTTTTAAGAATGGAATTACACTTTCAAAGTAAAGGTCTAATATTTCATCGTCATCTATCTTGAATCTTCTGAATCTATTCATATTTTCGATAGCTAACTTAAAGTTACCTTTACTTTTTGCAATGTTGTTTTTTAAATCCATTACTTTTTGTTTAATACTGCTAGTATGTTTTAGTTTGTATTCAAACGTTCCTTTTTTACTTAGTGCGTAATCTAGGGTATTGTAGCACACAATTCTTATCATTGTGTCTCTAAAGCAGTTTCCAGTGCTTCCATCGTGGGATGTAAACATAAATACATATCTATTTATCTTATCATCTCCTACTGTATATTGCTCTGGTGCTTTTGCTAATACCCATATTTTCTTACCGCCTTGAACTGCTCCAGCAGTTTCTAGTTTGAATCCCATGTCTATCATAGGTTCAAACGGTTCAAAAGCATGTCTATTTTGTAGTATTTCGTAACGTTCTGAGACATTACCTAATGGTTCGTCTCTATCTGTTCTTACTGTTACCCAATGTTTTGTGGGTGTAAATACTCCTATATTATTTTTATAATATGTTGCTTTTTTTGTTACCTCCCAATTTAAACCTGCTAATTCTATAGCGTCTTTAATGGTAGGTGTTTCTTTTACTGAGATTCCCTGTTTATGCCAAGGTGTATCCCCTACATACATCATTGTATCTATGTAATCTGGCATTTTATTTTCCTTTTTCTTTAAACAACTTCATGCAATCTTCAACTGTTGTTATTAGTTTAAGTATAGAAGATTCTGCAACATCAAAATGAACATGCTCATTTTTATATGCAATTAAAGCTGTTTTTATTGTTTCTAGTTCATTTAGGCTATCAAAAGCTATAGCTGGTCTCATGTCAGGTGTTTTTCCAGTAGCTCTACTCATCTTCATCTCCTTCGTGAGTAAAGATTATATGTATAGCGTTTGACATACGTGGAATACATTTTGCTGTTGCTATGTATTCTTCTGGTTTCATTTTATTTGCTTTAAAGAACGACAATGGTATTGTTATTCTTCCTCTTTTGTCTAAATGACATTTTGCTATGTACATCATTGTTTACTTATCCTCCTCTGGATTGTATCGTATATGTATATAAATCCTATTATTGAGCACATAATTAAGAATATTCCTATGCTTAACACAAATAGGTTTATAATTGGTTCTACTATTTGTAGTATTATCATAATTACTCCTGTTCGTGTATGATTACGCCTGTTACGCCATAATCTTGCATATTTTCTATTGTTCTTAGTATGTCTTTGCTACTTTGATTTTCTTTTGTTTTTAACGTTGCTCCTTCAACAATTAATTCTATTTTATATTTCTTAGCATTAGTTATTGTTTCTGCAACAGCCGTAGAGCCGCTTTTAACGGCTCTAAAGCACTGATTAATTGCAAAGGCAGTGTATCCTAAGCCTTTAGCAATTCCTGTGTATAATCGTGCACTCATGATGCTGTTTCCCCTTCCTTATTTTTATTGTTTTTTATAAATAGTAAATCCTTTACGTATTCTCTTATTTCTTGTGCTATTTGCGGAAATGTTTCTTTTTTTTCATCGTTCATTTTATATATACGATTTACCATTTTCTCGTCACATAGCAAATACTTCCAAAGTTTTCCTACGTATCTATCATTAAGACAATCTATTTCTTCAACAGTATTGTATTGTTTTAAATGTTCATTGTCTATTCCTATTAGAGAACATGCTACTCCTAAAGCACAATGATTATAAACTATTTTATCATCTTCATTTAAAATGTCTTCATCGCAAAGCATACCATATGTTTGATGATAGTAAGGACTTTCTAGTTCATTTGCCCATTCTTCTAAAAAGTTTATCCGTTCAGTTCTTGTTGTTATATCGTTCATAATATTTCCTCTACATCTTTAATATTTCTGTTTAAAATTCCAATTCTAGTTACAAAACGTTTTTGTATGTTTTCTATTTGTGCTATTATTGTTTCCATTTTTGTCCAGAATTCATCTATTTCTTGAGATGTTTCGTTCATATCATTTATTGAAGAGTTTAAGTTTTTTAATGCTATGTTTAAGTCTTCTAAGTTTGGGTTTATTTTGTTTATTATTTCTCTTTTTCTAACTGGGTATATTGATGATTTAAATGTATCCATTTTAGTGTATCCTTTTATCTATTTGTGATTCTATGTAGTATTCTACTTGTTGTTCTAGGTAATCTTGCTTGTCTGTTATTAAGTCAAGTCTCATAGGTTTACCTTTTTCATGTTCTAGAAAACATTTTGTACAATATTCTATATCAGTATATGATATAATATATTCCTCTTGCCAAGGTACTTTTTGTTGTACCTTAGTAGTTATTGTTTCTAGTTCTGCATTTGGGTGGTGTTGGCATTTCATAGTATTCCTCTTGAATTTGTTTTAAGACCCTATAGATGAAGGAGACAGTATTCCAAGCTGCCTCCCTCATCGCCACTCACTCATCAGATGTCCGCCCGGAACATCCAAATTTATTTTATAACAATTCCCGTTAATGTTTTATTTGTGTTATCTTTATAAATATAACAATATTAGAACTTAAAAGGTTTTTTATTGTTAATAATCCTTAGTATTTCTAAGGCACAAATTAATATTTATCGGTGTATTTGTCAATTGTTATTCTTTTTTATTACAGGTTTGTTTTTCCCATAGCTATGTGAAATAGTTGTGGCGTTAGTGTTTTATATTTTCCTAGACCTTCTTTGGAACGCCTAGCTTGTTTCTTTACAAGTAAGTATAGTTCTTCTTGTATTAAATCCATTGTTCCTTTGCCAAGTCTAAGTCCATGTTCTTTAAATATTTGTTTGATTTGTTTTTGAGTCACTTGTTTGCCTCCGTTTCTTGTTGATGGTTTATTTTTAATTTAAGTAGTTGAGTTGAGCAAGGCTCAACACCTTTTTTAAAATAGCTACACGATTTACGTGTAGCTATTCTGTTTTAGTGATAATTATTACTATTTATTAGCAATCATGTATCGTACTGCACTTTCATTACTAGATATGAATTGTGTATCTGGTAATATACTCAATCCGCTAGGTAGCAATTCTTCTTCTACCCATTGAGCAAATTCTTCTACTCCGTCTTCTGTGCATGTGTGCCAGACATTATATATTGCGTCTGAAGTATCTGTTTTTGCAGATTCTAGGTTAGAAGTTGTATTTATATATCTAACTTCTCCAGTTTCTTTATCTTCGATACTTTCAGCACGGTTTATCCATATTTCCCCTAAGTTTCTTGAAGACTCTGCTGTTCTTAGTGATTTTTTGAGCATTTGTTTTAGTTTAGTGTTCATGTTGAACTCCTTTATTTTGATTGAGTGGCATAATTGCCAGACATATAGGAGGCAGTTTAGTGGTTAGATCTACCATGTAATTCCATATGGCAGTTCGAGCATAAGACAATACATTTTTTTATTTCTTTGAATATATTTCTTAAACTGTATCCTTTACTAATCATGTCTCCTACATTTGCTTCTTTATCGCTGTCGTGATGGTGGAATTGTAAAACCCAAGTGGTAAACCATTTACCTCTAGTAGTTTTTGAATATCCACAATTAACACAAGAGCAAGTTTCTTTGTATTCTTTTATTTTCTGGGCTTTTACCATTCTGCCGTTTGGTGAGTGTTTCTTTTTATCCCAGTAACAACCATACTTAGAACAATAATGTCTTTTGTATGGCTGTCCTGATTTATTTAATCTCCCAGCATTAGCAAAGTGTTGTAGTTCCATTGACTTGGAACAACCTTTACATGTTCTGGTTTCTTTCATTGTTAACTCCTTTAAATATTTTTATAATTGACCAGAGACTGACTACAATAAAATTGATTACCAGTTGGTACCAAACTTTTACAGATTGGTGCAGTCTCTTCGGAAAAGGCTCCTATGCCATAGCTCATCCTGCCCTTTCTTTCGGTGAGCCTTGGCTAAATTCACAACATAATATCTCCTTTAGTTTTCAACTAAATATTTTTATAATTGCAATTTCATTTTTCAACTAAATAGTTTTTAAATTGTGATTTCATTTTTTAACTAAATAGTTTTTAAATTATGAATATAAATATTAGTTTTTAACTTGATTGTTATTGTTTTGTTAATACTATTTTTTAACTAAAGAAAGGGGATTTTTCAATCCCCAATCTTACTTTTTTTATAATGGATTTTCCATTTCATAGATTCTCTGTTTTAATAATTCAATCTCTGAATCTTTTTTTGATTTAACTGCTATCTTAGCTTTTTTGTTAAATGATTTAAAATGAGCTTTAGCCTCATTTTTAATGTTGTTGTTTTTTATTGATTTAACTGTTTCTACTGTTTTTTCTGTTGTTACAATAATTGCTCCAACAGTATATAATGCTATGTTTTTAAGCATGATGTATCCTTTGTTTTTTAGTTAACTATAAATAGAAGAGAAAGGGGGAATGGTATCCCCCTCTCATTATATGGTTACAGTTTTTTAATTGCTTTGTCCATTCTTTCTACTGCGTCATTAATTTGTGGCAAGGATGATTCCATTGCGCCAATTAATCCAGTAGTTATTTTTTCAAAGTTAGTAGATATGTTATCAATGTTCCACTGATGGTAATCGTAAAGGGCTCTTTTTACGCCCTTTGTAACGCTATTTTCTAACTGAGTTAATGTCTCTGGTGAAAGGTTTATATCGTGTTTCATTGTAGTTTCCTAATGAGTTAAGTGTAAAGGCAAAGTTGCCAAAGATATGAGAAGAAGATCTGATGTACGTGTACTGTGTGTATGGATTATATAGTACGTGTGTGGGTGTGTGTTAGTGTAGTGTATGGGTGAGCGAGGAACAGCGAGCGAACACCGCTGTGTAATCGATAAACCGAACTCAACCTAGATTAGGCAACCCATCCGTAAACGGGTGGGGGTACCTAACCTATGATCCTCCCACTTACATTCTTATTACACTTTTGGAAAGAGTACCAATTCTATTTTTCTTGTAGCACCTGATAAGAGTACTTAACTTATAGTATAGCATGAAGAGCAAACCTAAAAGAAGATATGAAGTGTTTAATACAAGAACTGGAGAATGGGAAAGTAAGATTATGACTGTAGACCAGTATGAAGAATTTGCATCTAGAATGAACTCTAGTTTCGATGAGTTAGAAGCAGAATATCAAATAGTTAGCCGTATAGTTGCTCAAAAAATAGGAATAGATAGTAAAAGTAAAAAGAGTATGGATTAAAGTAGTATATTATAATAATAGTAGTATAGCTATACTATTAGTAGAGCCACTACTATAGAGTAGCTACACTTGGAACAACATGAAAATAAAAAGAAGAATAAACGGAAAAACAAGCCATTATCCTGTATTTACAAAGGAAGAAGCAGCAACGAAGGGCTTTGCAATTATCTATTGGAAAGAAGCTCAAACAAATGATTGGGCGTATACCGATGATAATTACGTAGCAAAATGCTATGATAGAAAAGATTATACAGATAAAAATGGCAATACCAAAACATTTGTAAAACTTACCTGTGGAGTAGGCTGGGTTAGTAGGTTCTCTAAAATATTATTTGAAAAAAATCACAAATATAGAGTATATAGCAAAACAAACCCTGTAAAAAGCTGGGATGAGCAAGAATCAAAAACAACTAGAGCTAAAAATACAGTTACTGCTTATACTCAAATGCTGATAAACAATGGAAAAGTTAATTTTGATACACTTGGTAACATATATAGACCAGATCAGAAGGAACCAATTGCAACAGTACGCAGGTTTTTAAAACAAAGGATAGCAAAGCGTATGGTAGAAAAAAAATTAAAAGAATTATTATCTGATAAAGGCATTAATAAAGAATTAGCTCTAGATAATGTCCTAAGAGCCTTAACAATGGCAGAGAGTAAGGGGGATGTGAACAATTTTCTAAAGGCAAATGATACCTTAATGGATTTATTAGAAATGAAGCCTAATAAGAAAATGATAACGGATACAATACAAGTAGATATGACAAAACAGATAGCAGATACTATCGCAAAGGAAGACAAACGTTTAACTTTGCAAAGAAAAAGTGAAGAACATGAAGCACCTCAGTGAAACAGAACTTGATTATAATGGAATATCAGAACAAAATCTAGCTAATCAACAGCTAGATATAGCTGTTAAGGCTTTCCACGTTATTGCAGTATTGCATAATGGCAATCCAGAGTTTATGGCTAACATAGCTATAGAAACTCTTCGTGAGATGGAAAAACTGGCACATTTGTACGATGAATATCCTTCTGATTATAATTAATTGTTTGAATATTGTAATATTATAAATAAAAAATGTGCATTTGCAGGGGAGTATAGAGGTAATATCCATTGTGGCTTAAAAACTGGCACATTATTTGAAACTAAAATTATGAATATGAACAAATGCCCTAAGAAACCAAAGAAAAATGCAAAAAGATAAAGATTACATAAAGAAAAAACTGCAAACTAATATGATTATGTTTGGTAAGGTTATTATGCCTAGTATGTTTTCTGCTTCTTCTCCAGAGTTTCATTATCAGATAGCTGATGTTTTAATTAACAATAATATAAAACAAGCGAATATTATTGCCCCACGTGGTCATGCTAAATCCTCTATTGTTGGAGGCGTGTATCCCCTCTTCCATATCATGAATCATGTTGGGGCAAAGCTTATTGTGTTAGTCTCCCGTACCCAAGACCATGCTATAAAGCTTCTTGGAACAATTAAGGATACTATAGAGTATAGTGAATCCTTTAGGCAGATCTATGGGTACTGGGGGCAACATAGTGCAAGGCAATGGGCAAAAAGTGAGATAGAGTTAAAAGACGGATCGATGATTATCTGCAAAGGAACTGGTCAGCAGCTAAGAGGTATTAAAGTAGGTAGTCAAAGACCTACATTAATTATTGTAGACGATCCTGAAGATGAGAATAACACAAAAACAGCAGAGGCAATGGAGGCTAACCTTAGATGGCTATTGCAAAGTGCAGTACCTTCATTAGATCCTCAAAAAGGAAAGATATGTGTTATTGGAACACCACAACACCAACGCTGTATGGTTGAAGTGTTAAAAGATATGAAAGGCTGGACCAATATGCATTTTAGTCCAGACTTAGATAATAAGGTTGCATTATGGGAAGAATGGCAACCTATAAAAAAATTAATACAAAAAAAAGAAGAACTAGACTCTATAGGCAGAGCTTCTGTGTTTTTTAGAGAATATATGTGTCAAATAGTTGGAGATGAAGATCAGCTCTTTAGACAAGACTATATTCAGTATCATAACTATGATTTAAAAATTGATAGCGGAAATAATCATTATTTAGTAGATGGGGATAAAGAAATCCCTGTCAATGTCTTCATGGGGGTTGATCCTGCTTCTTCGGTACGCAAGACGGCAGACTACTCCGTAATCATGCCAGTTGCGGTAGACGAAAACAATAACAGGTATATTCTCCAGTATT
>CENH01012170.1_pt1 | contig 9822 bp, 13 predicted proteins | sample 530171 | NCBI WGS metagenome assembly CENH01 (sample SAMEA2591132, study PRJEB7988) | marine metagenome | biome: marine biome (ENVO:00000447); feature: deep chlorophyll maximum layer (ENVO:xxxxxxxx); material: saline water (ENVO:00002010), including plankton (ENVO:xxxxxxxx) | depth 70 m | reverse complement strand
AATCCCGGGCTACATGGGAGGCGGTGGCGTAATGGGAATGGAAACTTCTTATAAGAAAAAAGACCGTAGGCCGTAATCATGGCAACTTCAGGGACAACCGCGTTTGACCTGAACGTTGATGAGTTAATCGAAGAAGCTTTTGAACGTTGTGGTCTGGAACTTAGAACGGGCTATGATTTAGAAACAGCTAGGCGTTCTTTAAACCTTATGTTTGCCGATTGGTCAAACAGAGGGCTTAATCTTTGGGTTATAGAAGAAAGAACGGAGTCTTTAACAGAGGGCACCGCTAGTTATGATCTTGACGTCGACTTAGTAAATGTTTTGTCAGCGGTTATTAGAACCACTTCTGGAAGCACCACAACTGATTATCAAGTAAATAGAATTAGCAGAAGCGATTATCATTATTTGCCAGATAAAAGCATAAAAGCGAGGCCAACTCAGTTTTATGTAGAAAGATCTATAACACCTAAACTGTATTTGTATCCAGCACCTGAAAACTCAACCGATGTCTTTAGGTATTATGCACTTACGAGAATACAAGACGCGGGCGTGTTTACAAACACACTAGAAATCACTTTCCAGTTTCTCCCCGCTATGGTTGCAGGTCTTGCGTACTATGTTGCCATGAAAAGAGCGCCTGAAAGAATACAACTTTTAAAACAGGTGTACGATGAAGAATGGCAAAGAGCTTCTTTAGAAAACATAGACACTGTAAGTTCTCGTTTTCTTCCATCTAGGACAGTTATATAATGGCGTTTGCAAGTGGAAAAAGAGCTTATGGAATATGCGACATATCGGGTTTTCGTTATCGTTTAAGAGACATGAAAATGACTTGGGATGGTTTTTTGGTTGGCCCCGATCAGTGGGAACCTAAACAACCTCAACTAAACCCTCCGCATTTCTCCCCTGATGCAGAAGCAATAAGAAATCCAAGACCCGCTAGAACTGAGCCGGTTGCAGAAGCCTTATTGACAAACAACCCCTTTTTATCTACAGCCAGTAGTGCTGTAGTAACTGTTTTTGAGGACGACCATGGAAGAACAACGGGAGACAAAGTTAGGTTTAGAGGAACTTCTCCTTTTGCTGGGCTCTCTTCGTCTGCTTTAGAAGACCCTGACGGTTATTCAATTACAGTTATAAACACAGACACCTATAGCTTTAGCGTTTCTTCGGGAACCGCGGACAGTGCTACAAGAGGTGGCGGTGGTTTTGTTTCGGTAGGACCTGCTCAGACGCTTTTGCCCTTAAACCCTTTTCGAGCACTTGCCTCTGGAGAAAACGCAATTGTTCAAGCCACCGAGTTTAAGCACAATAGAACAACCGGGGACACGGTTCGTTTTCGTAAAACCGAAGCTTTTGACGGAATAACAACCACTGTACTTGAGGCTTCAAGTGGATATACAATAACGGTTGTAGATGACAACAATTATAAATTTACTTCAACCGGGACCGCAACAACGGGAAACGTTAGCGGTGGCGGTTCTACAACAACGGCGGGACCAACAACATGAGTTTTACATACAGTGGATTAAAGACATCGATTCAGAATTACATGGACAATTCTGAAACTACTTTTGTTAATACGCTCGATACATTTATTCAAGAAGCGGAAAACCGTATATTCAACACAATTGAATTAAATGTTTTTCGCAAAAACGTTACAGGCACGGCCGCTTCTGGAAACACTTATCTTTCTGCGCCGACAGATTTTGTTGCACCTTTAAGTTTAGCTGTTTTAGACAGCAGTAATAACTACACATACCTTTTACTCAAACACCCAAGTTTTATGAGAAGCTATATAAAATCAGCAGCAACAACGGGAGTGCCTAAATATTACGGACAATTTGATGACGACACATTTATTTTGGCGCCAGCGCCAAACGCAAACTTGACTTTTGAACTGCATTACCTATATGAGCCAGCGTCTTTGACAACTAAAGGAGACAGTGGAACAACTTGGGTTTCCACCAATACACCTAATTTATTGTTGTACGGAAGTTTAGTAGAAGCCAGCATTTTTATGAAGCAAGACTTAAACGAAACAAATATGTTTGAACAGCGTTTTCAAAATGCTTTGGCAAACGCGATAACTTTAATGGAAGGAAGGGCTACAAGAGACGAAAACCGTTTTGACAGACCAAGAGGTTTTGTCTCTCCTAAACAACAACAACAATAAATGTTAGAAAACAAACTAAAAGGCAAGAAGATTGCCATAGTTGCCATGGGCAGAAGTCAATTAGACTATCATTTGTCCATTAGCCATAGTCAAGAATACGACGAAGTTTGGGCCATAGGCTCAATGTCCGCTGTTATAAATCCAGACAGAGCTTTTATTATGGATCCGGCAACAAGGTTTTTTGACACTTTTGATGCAGGACCTCAAACCCACGTTATGCGCAGAACACTGCCAAGACTAGACATTCCAATTTATTCTTGTGTAGAAGACAACCGCGTTCCTGGAATTGTTTTATATCCTTTAGAAGAAGTCATTCAAAAAACAGGGTGCGCTTATTTTAATAACTCAATTGCATACGCCATTGCTTATGCGTTGTATCAAGAAGTAGGATCTATCAACATGTTTGGAGCAGATTTTACATATAAAACCAACGTGCATTTTGGAGAAATGGGGCGAGCGTGCTGCGAGTTTTGGTTGTCTAAATGTATTCAAAAAGGAATAGATGTTGCGATTGCACCAAGCTCTTCGTTACTAGATACTAACGTGTCTACAAAAGAAAAATTATATGGATACCATAGGCTTGATGATCCACCTGTGGTATATTTAGACAAAGGTGAACTAGTTGTTGGAAACCTTTCAGAAGTTTTAAAAGAGAAACCACTTACAGGACTTTCGGGAAGACAGGATATTGTTGGTCCACCAGAACCAGAGAAATATTAATGGAAACTGATTCATTTAAAATCTCCATAGGAAACCTTGGAGTAAAAACAACACATGGTAGAGGCCATACAGTAGAAGAAGTTGCTGAAATGGCTACTAATAAATTGGTTTCGGTGAGCGACACAGCGCCGGAACCAATCAAAGCGCAAGCCCATGCCTTCAGAAATTCGTGTCAAGTTATTATTGCTCATTACATGCGTGAGGCAATTAAAAACCACATGTGTACGATAGGCAATCAATTAGAAGCGCAAGGACATAAAGACCTTGCGGAAATTATTAGGAGGCTATAATGGCTATAACACAAGCGATGTGTACTTCTTTTAAGAAAGAACTTCTTGAAGGCACACATAACTTTAAAGCATCTGGAGGAAACTCCTTTAAGCTTGCTTTGTATACTAGCTCCGCGACCATGACGGCAGCAACTACGGCATACTCAACTTCGCAAGAAGCATCAGGAACGAACTATACTGCGGGTGGAGCAGCTTTAACAAACGTCAACCCTACATCATCAGGAACAACTGCGTTCACTGATTTTGCTGATTTGACTTTTGGAACAGCTACTGTCACTGCGAGAGGTTGTATGATTTATAATGATACAGCCAGTGGTGATCCAGCAGTTGCAGTTTTTGATTTTGGTGGAGACAAAACAAGTACAGCAGGTAGTTTTACAATATCTTTTCCAACCGCAGACGCAAGTAACGCTGTTATTAGAATAGCGTAAACCAGTTATGTCTGGTTGGGGTCGGTCCACATGGGGCACTGGTCCTTGGGGTGAACCTGCAGTCGTTAGTGTTACAGTTAATGTAACAGGCGTTGCGGGAACAACTGCACTAGGAACAGAAACCGTTAGTTGTGATGCTAATGTCGCAGAGACAGGTGTCGCTGCTACGGGTGCTATTGGCAGTTTAACTGTAACAGGTGTCGCTAATGTTACGGAAACAGGAGTGGCTGGAACAGGTGCAGTTAGCTCATTAACCGTAACAGGTGTCGCTAATGTTACGGAAACAGGAGTGGCTGGAACAGGAGCAGTAAGTAGTTTAACTGTTACAGGTATAGCTAATCTTTCTGTTACAGGACTAGCGGGAACCACCGCTTTAGGTACTGAAACTGTTAGTGCCGATGCAAATGTCAGTGAAACAGGAGTAGCTGCTACTGGTGCAATAGGTACAGTTATTGCTAATGGTGTAGCTCTTGTTGGTGTTAGTGGTACAGCATCTACTGTTGCGCAAGGCGATGAAACAGTTACTTGTGACGCAAATATTTATCCAACAACAGTAGCTGGAACAGGAGCGATTGGCTCTTTAACAATACAAACACAAAATATTGTATCTATAACAGGGCTAGCTGGAACATCGGGGCTTGGATCAATAACTGCCGCTGGACGCGCCAATATTGATCTAACTGGATTACAAGGAACTGGGGCTATTAGTCAATTATTGGTTTGGGGACCAATAATTCCAGGACAAGATGCTGAATGGGCCGTAATTGATGATTCTCAGTCCCCAGATTGGACAGATGTTGCGGCATAATAATATAAAGACTATAATCAATTAAATAACGGAGGCGTTTAGTGGCAACATATGTAAACAATTTAAGACTTAAAGAAATAACTACAGGGGATGAATCAGGTACTTGGGGTACAAGTACCAATACAAATCTTGAGTTAATCGGAGAAGCGCTTGGTATAGGCACTGAAGCCATAACTACCAATGCAGACACACATTCAACTATTGTAGCAGATGGTCTAGCTGATGCAGGCAGAGCCATGTATCTTAAATACACTGGTACGTTAGATTCAGCTTGTACGATTACAATTACTCCAAACACCATGAAACGAGTTCAAATAATTGAAAACGCTACCAGTGGATCGCAAAATATTATTATCTCACAAGGCTCTGGAGCAAATGTAACGATTGGCAGTGGTAAAGTAGCAATAGTACAACTCGATGGTGCTGGTTCTGGAGCAGCAGTATTAGATGTTTTAACTGATCTACAAGTTACAGATACTTTATCGGTTAATGGAACAACTATAACTCTTGGCGATGGAACAGCAGAAGATACAAAACTTGTATATGACGGAAATGCAAAAGACTTTTATATTGGCTTAGACGATTCAGCCGATAAATTAGTGATTGGTGATGGTTCAACAGTAGGAACAAACAGTATTCTTACTTTAACAGACGATACTGTAACCATTGGTGACGGAGCAGCAGTTGACACCGCAATAGTTTTTGACGGAAATGCACAAGATTTTTACATTGCACTAGATGATTCAGCCGATGATTTACTTATTGGCCTAGGTTCAACAGTAGGCACTACACCAATTATTTCTGTCGATGAGAATAAAGATGTAGCGATTCCAGATGGCGGATTAACCATTACGACAAGCGATAATACCGATCAGCTTTCTCTTGTTTCAACGGATGCCGATGCTAACAGTGGTCCAAACCTTAGAATGTATCGAAACTCAGGTTCACCAGCAGATGGCGATGTATTGGGTGCTATTGAATTTGAAGGTCGAAATGATAATTCAGAAGATATTAAATATGCAGAGCTTTTTGCTGAAACTTACGATGTTTCAGATGGCACAGAAGATGGACGATTTTTTATAAAAACAATGGTTGGCGGAAGTTCTACCCATAGAATGTATATGAATTTCAATGAAACTAATTTCAATGAAGGTGGCGCAGATGTAGATTTTAGAGTTGAAGGAGATACTGATGCAAACCTTTTATTTGTTGATGCTGGTAATGATAAAGTTTATATAGGTGCTGCTACTGGTGATGGAAAATTTGAGGTTGAAAATGGAACCGCGGGCAATTGGACTGGTTTATTTGATAATACAGCCAGTGGTGGTGCAGGTGTATTAATCAAAAGTGCTGGCGATACTGGAAGTGAAAATTTATTAGATGTTAGAAATGGAACTGGAACTGTATTCAAGGTTGCTCAAGCGGGTGCTACTGTAACAGTAGGCAATGCAGAAATAGCAGACCCAACAATACTTATAGATTCTGCAACTGGTGGTGATCCACAACTTCATTTTGATACGAGTGCCGCCAATAGATCAGCTCTTATCAAATTTAAAGATGAAGGCACTATTCATGGTTTTATTGACTATATACATAATGGGGATTTAATGAACTTTGGTTCTAACTCATCTACGGGTATAACCGCGACCGTTGGAGACGGAGTATTCTTTGTCGGTGCTACAGCAGCCGTTGATGGAGAAAGAGCAGCCATATCAAAAGAGGGAACTTGCAAACTCTTAATACATTGCACAGAAAACTCCAGTGCGAGAGATGCAGTAATTTCTTTGCACACTCGAAATGGTGGCTCACAAAACAGAATCAACTTTTTAGATGGTGCGGGTGCTGGCAGTGGTCAAGGTCAGTTTTATTACAATCACGATGGAAACACGATGTATTGGATAACAGGTGGCACAGAGAACATGACACTCGACAGCTCTGGTAATTTAACCATTCAAGGTTCGTATTCACCATCAGACGGAAGATTAAAAAAGAATGTTGAAGATTTCTCATACGACATTGAAAAATTCAAAGCGTATTCTCCTAAAATTTTTGATTGGATAAACCCAGAAGAACATGGCGGTAGAACACAGCAAATCGGATTCATTGCTCAAGAACAAGAAGTAATCGATGAGCGTTTTGTTGAAGAAGTCGAGACCGATGCAGACAGAAAAGATACAAAACTTTTGGATACAATTACTAAACAAGATGGCGATGTAAAAGGCATCTCAAAAACATCTGAATTTGTGCAGAAGGACAGTATGTATATCTCAGTTATACAGCAATTAATTGGAAGACTAGAAGTTGCTGAAGATCAAATTAACGAATTAAAACAACAAGCACACGATAAGTGCGAAAACTAAGAGGAAAATAAAATGGCAATTTCATATACATGGAATGTTTCTCAGTGTGATGTTTATCCCCAAAAAAGCGGTAAATCAAATGTAGTTCATTCAGTTCATTGGATATTAAAAGCTACAGACGATGCAAACCAGGATAAACATGGTGTAGACATATCATCCAGTATGTATTCTGTGCAAAACATTGATACTTCGGATTTATCTAATTTTATTAATTGGTCTGATTTAACAACGAGTGATGTTCAAGGATGGGTTGAAACTGCGATGGGCGAAGATGAAGTGGCTGAATTGAAAACTTCGTTAGACCAGAAAATTTCTCAACAAATATCACCCAGTAGTGTAACTAAAACTTTAACATAGTATGGATAAAGAAAAGTTATTTTTGCACGTTTTGCAACTTATTGACTTAGCCACAAAAAGAGGAGCTTGGAATGGAAACGAGCTTCAATCAGTGGCGACAGTCAGGCAAAGCATTGTTGATGCAATAAATGAATCAAAAGATGCTGTAGAGGAAAACCTTGAAACAATCACAAAAAACATCAAAGATAAAAATGACTAAACTTACCATAGCTGAAGTCAACGCTAAAATAGAAAAGCATGAAGCGGTTTGTGCAGAGCGTTGGTTAGAGGTTATACACAGAGTTACTAGACTTGAACAGTTCATTTTGTTAACTTTGATTACGCTCGTGCTAAGTATGGCGGGCATAATTTTTAAAGTAATAACAGGGGAATAATATGCAAACATTTGCAAACATAATGGCAATTATAATGACGGTTGTAACAACCGCTAGTGTGATCGCTATGATAACACCAACACCGCAAAAAACGGGTTGGATGAAAAAAGTTTATTCAATCATCGACATGTGTGCATTGAATATTTGGAAAGCAAAAGATAAATAAATGTATGAACTGTTCCAAAGAGGAAAAATCTCAAAAGAAGTTTTTAACGAATTTCAATTTTACAAAAGATCTTTCTGGATTTGTTTTTCCTACGTTCTTTGGGACACGTTCAGAGCTTTTGGCCTAATATAAATTTAAGGAGGAAACGGCCGTGGCAAAGTGGGGCATCTTTGCAGCGTGGTGGTTAGCGCTGCTATTTACAGCAACTACTGTTAAAGCAGATCAGACGGGTGACTGTACTGCTGGGGAACAGTATTGCGAACAGAACTCGATGACAACTACATCCACTACGACTACAACCAATACCAACACGAACACCAATACGAACACAAACACCAATACCAATACCAATAACAACACCAATACCAATACGACTACAACCACGTCTACTGGTACTAATACAAATACAAATACCAACACCAATACGAATACAAACAACAATACCAGCACGTCTACTGGTACGAATACAAACACGAATACAAACAACAACACCAGTACAACCACGTCGACTGGTACCAATACCAATACCAACACGAACACCAATAACAACACGTCGACAAGCACGAACACCAATACAAACACGTCGACTAATACAAATACCAACAACAATAACAACACTAGTACGTCGACCAATACCAACAACAATAACAACACGTCGACAAGCACGAACACCAATACCAACAACAATAACAATACGTCGACATCTAATAATACAAACGTGAACAAAAACGAGTCTAACTCAAACTCGAATGTAACCACAGACAACAAAAATGTGAATGAGAACACCAGCACTTCAAACAATACAAACAAAAATATAAATGAGTCGAAGTCTGAACAAACTATTAATCAAAACATTACAACTAAAGCACCGCCTGCTTCTGCAATTGCTCCTTCTATAATGAGTTACAGCCAAGATCTTTGTACTGTGGGAAGGTCAGGTGCTTTTCAGGGCCAAGTGTTCGGTTTATCTGCGGGCAGAACCGTCAGAGATGAAAACTGTGAAAGGTTGAAACTATCTAAATATCTATACGACACGGGCATGAAAGTAGCCGCAGTTTCAGTGTTGTGTTTAGATCCTAGAGTTTTTAAAGCAATGCAGATGGCTGGCACGCCTTGCCCTTATCAAGGGAAAATTGGAGAAGAGGCTAAAGCAGCGTGGGCTGCAAACCCTAAAGACCGCCCAGACTATAAAGAAGCAAAATCAGCTTATGTTGCCAAATGCTATAATTCATTAAACAGTTCGGGACTGAAAAAATCTAGGATGACGTGTCGTCGTGAGTTTGATTCGGGCACTTAGTTTATCTGTATTTTTATTTGTATCCACACTTAACGCAGGTTACATCTACGAAGCAGACCAAGCTCTTATTGATTTAAAAACAAACTATATAGCTACTTCTTATAACTTAGGTGCTGGAGACGATCAAGTTTCAAGTGTTTTTAATTTAGATTTTACATTTACGTTTTACGGTGAAGACTTTACACAAGCCAAAATGGCAACCAACGGTTGTCTTCACTTTTGGAGATCGGGTTCAAGTGGTTATTGTAATGACTACACACCTGACCCACTACCTGAAATCACATACACCTTATATCCTTTTTGGACTGATTTAATACGAGACAACGGTTCTAGTGTTTTAGCCAGAAACTTTACCGACAAGTCTGTTTTTGGATGGTACAACTTACGAGAATACAACCGAAGCAACACAGACAACTCTTTTGAGGTAATACTTTGGAAAGCAGACGACAGCTTTGAGTTTCGATACGGCGGTTTAAATATTATTAATCACGATGTTTTGATTGGTGAACAAGGTGCATCTGACGAAACATACACATATTTGTTTTATGACCAATGTGGTAAAGGAACAACGAATGTTTCTGGTACTTGTGTAAACGCTACTTGGAATAATAGTTCTTTTAATACATTGTTGGAAAATGGAGGCAGTTTATATGGTGTTGGTTCAGGCAATGCGTTAGATTGTAGTAACCCCTTGAATGACACCGCTTGTTCAGGATATGCGGCAGCTTATTTAACTCAACAATGTGATTTGGATGGTTTGTATTCTACTCAGTGTCCTAACTATTGGGACGATTTATTTGATTACGAGTGCTCGTATGACTCGCAATATTCTCCTGCGTGTCC
>CENH01021145.1_pt1 | contig 9859 bp, 16 predicted proteins | sample 530171 | NCBI WGS metagenome assembly CENH01 (sample SAMEA2591132, study PRJEB7988) | marine metagenome | biome: marine biome (ENVO:00000447); feature: deep chlorophyll maximum layer (ENVO:xxxxxxxx); material: saline water (ENVO:00002010), including plankton (ENVO:xxxxxxxx) | depth 70 m | reverse complement strand
CGTTGCCGGTAGCGGGCATGAAGGCTGGCAAGCCGTTCAAGGTCGAGAGCCGCGACTACAACGGTTTCTACATGGCTCAAGAAGTCAGTTACCGCGGATCCAGCTACGACGGCAGGTTCGAGGTCATCGTAAGAGGGGTTCCCCGATGAAGCGTTATTCCGGTGGCTTGCACGTCACGATCGAGGAGAATCGAGACGCTGCGATTAAGGCTAAGATTGCCGTGCAGCACAACGTCGAGTTGGGCGTCGTGCAGGCGTTTACCGCGGCTGCGGCGGGCGCGGGCCCGACTGCGACGATCAAGCTCTCGACGAAGTTCCGACGGCTTGTGGATGGCGTGTCGGAGACTTACGCGCCTCCCACGCTCGGAAACGTGCCGGTCCTTTACAGCCGCCTGACCTTTCCACTAGAGGTTGGCGATGAGGTGCTTGTGCTTTTCGCCGATCGCGGCGTCGACACGGCGTACATCAACGGCGGGACAGGCAACGAGCCCGACGGCACGCGCCGCAACAGCCTTTCAGACGCCTTCTGCGTCCCGTTCGCGTGGAGCAAGGCTTCGACGCAGTTGACGCACACAGCGTCAACCGTCGTCCTGAACGAAGGCGCGCAGACATCGATTCACATCGGTAAGTCGGCGACCGCGGCAGCCGCACGCGTAGGCGACGACGTCGCCGCCGCTGCTGCCTGGGCAACGTGGTTTGCTGCTGTGGGCACGGCTGTCAGCATCGCGCCCCCGGCGGGCGCTTTGGCTGCGATTTCAACGGGAAGCTCTCTAGTCAAGATTAAGTAGCGCTCCGCTACCTGCTACCCTGCGCCTCAGGAGACACACCATGGCCCTCTTCTCTCTCGCCAACGGCAGCCAGCCTTTCGCCCGCTTTCTGGACAAGACCGGAAAAGGGACGGGCGACACGAACATGAACGAGGATTACTCCGGTGGAGGGGGCCAGGAGTTCAAGCTCACGCCCGACGCCGGGCAGGTGGTCCGCATCGAGCGGCTCATCATCACCATCATGGACGGCACGATAGTTGCCGATCAGTACGGCGGCATCGGCGGCGCGCTGTCCAACGGCGTCAACGTTTTTCTTCGGAACGGCGCTGGCGAGACGTTCGACATGCTCAACGGCGAAGCCATCAAGATGAACGGGCAGTGGCCTGGGGTCACGCACGACTACAGCCTCGGTGACTACGGCTCTCCGACCAACAAGTTCATCGCTTTCCGGTGGGCGTTCGAGAACCACTTCGGGGCGCCCGTCATGCTTCGCGGCGACCTCGGCGAAGAGCTTGTGTTCAAGTTTGAGGACGACGTGAGCGGTCTGATCATGCACCGAGTCATGGCGGACGGTTCCTTGCGGTCGTGACCATCTACACCGCCGCAGAGCTTGTCGTAAACGACGGCATCGAGGACATCACGTACTACTCGGGTTTTCTGACGGCCCTCGACGCGCTCAAAGTGCGTATCGGCCACCGTCTCGCGAGGTTCCGCGGCGAGTGGTTTGCAGACCGCAACATCGGCGCACTGCGTATGCCGGGCGACGCCAACAAGCCGTCGGCCGCGACGTACGCGACGTGGCTCAGGACCGACCTTGAAGCCTGCCCCGGTGTCGATCGGGTTTCGGCTTTGACCGTCAGCACCGACAACACCACTGGTCACTTGACGGCCTCGGGGACGATCCACGCTGAACGGCAGAGCATCCCCATCGCAGTGCGTCTTCCGTCGTCGGTAGCGGGCATCGGCAACGTGCCGCCGTCGACGTCCGTGTTGGCCTCGACGTCTGCGCCCACCTGGGTCTTCTAGCCGATAGACCGGGCTTGCTGGTAGGCTGCCGAGCATGCCTCTCTCCGCAGCCGGTTATACGATTCAGACCGAGGACGAGACGTTCGAGGAACTCGTTTCGACTTTCGAGAACGAGACGAACACGACCGTCGATCGAAACCGCACCGACGATCAGATCGTCGCAGCCATGTGCAAGGTGTTTGCCAACGTCTTGCGTAAGCGCGACGAAGAGCGTCTAGCCGTCTACAACGCAGGGTCGATCAACAACGCTACCGGCCTTCGTCTTGAAGATCTCGTCGGCATCGTGGGCGTCGAGCCTAAGGCTGCGACGTACACGACCGACGGTGCCGCTGTACCGACAGGCACTACAGGTACCGTCATTCCCGCTAACGCGCTCGTCGAGTACGAAGACAACCGCTTCCGCGTGCTTGAAAGCGTAGGCATCGGCGGCGGTAACACCGTCAAGCTGCAAGCACTGGAAGCCGGGGCAATTAACCTGCCGTCCGGCACAGGCATGACCATCGTGACGCCCATCGCTGGTTGGAGCACGATTACGTCCAGCGCGACGCTGGTTGCTATCGGACAAGCCCGAGAGACGGATCAGCAGCTTCGGACGCGTCGAGCACAAAGCCTTTCCGCCACCGGAGCGGGAAGCACGGCGTCGATTCGATCCGCCCTTCTGTCTCTGAGTTACGTCACGGCCGCCGTGGTGCTCGCGAACCAGTCGTCGGCTTCGGCGTCGGTTCAGGGCGTCACGATGAACGGCAACAGCCTCGCCATCTTCATCTACCCCGCACCTTCGGGCATGACCGCAGCACGCAAGCAGGAGATCGGCGAGACCATCTGGCGTAAGAGCCCCGCCGCGACCGAGTACGACCCGCCGAGCGAGGACGTCACAGTCACGGTCACGGACAGCGCGGGCGGGACGCAGACGGTCAAGTTCGACAACGCAACGGCCGCGGCCATTACGGTGTCGATCAAAATCTACCTTGCCCCCGGGTACGTGCTTTCCGATGTCTCGACTCAGGTCAGCACCGACATTACGGCGTACTTCAACAACCTCACCGTCGGGCAAGCCGTTCGCGTCATGGAGTTGTTTACGGTTGTGGACAAGATCGACGGCATCGTCGGAGCCGATTTCTATCTTGCAGGCGCGGCGAAGAACGTCGACTACTCCACTGCTATCACCAGCATCGCGACCATTTCGGGGACGATCACGATTACATGATGACGCTGCCCGCTATCGACGACTTGTCTTCTAAGCACGCTGTCGTCCTCGATTACGACCTCGGTGACGAAGAGCGCGTCGAGGTGATCGTGGATATTCACGGGATCGTAGTTGTCGGCCATTTTGTCGGCGACACCTCCGACGAGACGTTCATGCTCCTGTTCGCCGTACCGGAAGCGTAGATGGCCCTTCCTCCTTACACGCTCGGGCTCGGAACCGAGGTCGGTGCGCCCGACCCCACGAGTCGCGACATCGTGTTTCTGCACGACACGTCCGTGGTCAAGGACGGTCTTGCGCTTATGCCCTCGGCCCTGCGAGCGAAGCCGAACGTCATGGCGCTTATGCAGACGGCCTTGAAATCGGCCCAGACGCGAGCGGACGAAAACTTCAACCTGTACATGATGGGCGCTATCGACATGGCCGAGGGGGACATGCTCGATCAGTGGGGCTCCATCGTCGGCGAGCTTCGCGGGCAGTTTTACAACGACGAGGAGTACCGACCTTTCGTCAAGGCCCGCGCGATGGCGAACAGCAACGACGGCACGGTCGACGAGTTGCTGACTATTTTCGGCCTCGTAACAGCCCCGATGGTCTGCGTCGAGTACATACTGCTCCCGCCGGGAGGCATGCAACTTCAGGTTTTCCGGCAGAATTGGATGACTGATTACAAGCGCGGGCGCGTGCGCCGCCTTATGGCCGACGCTATGCCGGGCCCGAGAGGGCACACGCTGGTCGAAGCCACTGTCGGCAGTTTTGGGCCGCCTCGCGACGACAACAAGACTTCGCCCGACGGCCCGTTGCCGCGCATCATCTAGGAGCAGCCCCATGCCTCGCCCTACCACGTACCCAAAGATCGACGCCAACGGCACGAACGTAAGCACGCCGCTTACACAGATTCAGGACGACGGCCTTCCCGAAAAGTCGTTGTTTGCGAACGGCATCTGGAACTGGGCTTTCCACTGGATTTACCAGTGGATCGTGTGGCTGAACGGCTCGACGACCGTCAAGACCGCGAAAAGCTCAACGAACGTCAACAACACGGCGGTGGAAACCGAGTTCAACATCGGTCGGCTCGCCTTCGCGGCCAACGAGTTGGAAGAGGGCGACGTCGTTCAGGCGCGTTATCTCTTCTATTTGAGCGGTTATTCATCAGGCACGGTCCTTTGGCAGTTGCGCTTCGGCGACTCGACGGACGCAGTCACTGATCGAGCCATAGCGGCGGGTCTTCAGGCAGCGAACCCCGACAACTCTGGTCGTCAGTACATCGTCGACCTCGACCTACAAGTCCTTTCCGTAGGCGCGGCCGGTCAACTACGCGGCACAGCGACGTGGCGATCGACAGAAAGCACCCAGGAGAGCGTGATTCAATACAAGCTCTTGACAGGGTTCGACACCACAGTGGCGACGACGCTTTCCGGCACGATTGACTTCCAGACCGCGGCGGTAGGTAACGCCGCAGAGTTGTGGAATGCCCGAGTGGAGCAACTAAGAGCATAAACCGCTGCCTCTTGTTGTTGCTCGCGTTGACCGCTTGCACTCAACCCTCGACGTCGGAAGATGAGGACGTTGTTGATTATTGCGTCGAGCTATGTGAACGACGCGCAGGCGTCTGCGATTGGCCCGCAGAGCAGATCGACGCGTGCATTGCGTGGTGGGACGAGCAAGAGTACGCGTGGTTCCGCTGCAACGATGCTCTCGATTACTCGATCACATGCGAAGACATCCCTGTTTTCTAGCGTGATAGGCTGCCCCGCATGAGCGCTCCCGTCGGAAACAACCTCGCCGTCCTGCTGACAGAACTGACTGCGGGCCGTAATCCCGGTTGGTACCAGTACACCGCGGGCACACCCGCTGCGTGGGACCCGCTCGATCAGCCACCTAAGGACATCAACGACGGCGTAAGCCTGCTCGATGGCGACATGGGCACGGCGATCACCACGATGGTTATGGTGCAGCCGCGAGAGAACAGCGCGTTCCGAACGGCCCGCATCTCGTTCACGGTTACCAACGCCAGTGACTACGCCTTGCAGATCACCGGACCGAACCTGAACGGCAGCCCTGTGACGGTCGGCTACACGTCCGACGGCAGCGCCACGGCTCCCGAGATCGTCGCTGGACTCAAGGCTGCTGTAGAAGCCAACGCGAACCTGACCGCTTACATCAGCGCCGATGCCGACCCGCAGAACGCCAACGCGTTGCTTCTGGCGGGCAAGACCGGCACGGTGACCAGCGGTTCGGCTAGTGCGGCCAACGACGACCACTGGACCATCACGACCTTGACTTCGTCTGCGGGCGCCGATCCCACAGCCATCGCCGACGCGCACAGCGCCGACATCGTGGTCAAGGGGTACCCGGGCGGCCATCGCTACAACACGGCGGCGGGCATCGACCCCACGACCGATCAAGCGGCCAGCGCTACGCAGGCTGCTCGAAGCAACTGGGCCATGGTCAACCTCGTAGCAAGGCCGACGACGACCGTCGCAAACCCCGAAGGCGTCTACGTCGACTTCCGCGGGTACTGCGACGCTTTCGGCACGGCCGGGCGAACTCGCCTGCATGTTCAGGTCAAGAACCTTGCGTCCATTTCGGGTGAGACCGCTGTAACGGGCACTCCCACGGCTGGACAAATCGGCCTGCGCGTTCCCGACGTGTTCATTGGACCCTGCCGTCGCGAGTCGGCGGTTCAGGGCTCGTAGACGGTCTTCCGTCTAACGCATAACCCTGGAGGCGTCCCATGACGCGCGCTACGTGGCCCGCCCTCGCCTCGCTCCCCAAAAGCACTGTTGTGACGTCCTCGCTGACGTCGCTGGTTTCGTCGTTGACTCCGACCGGCGACGGCGCTCCGACCTCCGTTGCAAACGGGGCTCAACTCGATAGCGGGATGCTCAAGGGCTATTACGTCCGAAACGCAAACGGTCTGACGGTTTCGATCAACGATGCTGGCGGTAAGTACACCGTCACAGCGTCGACCGGTGGCGGACAAAGCGAGTGGAACAGCGCCAACGCGTTCCTTAACTCCCTTCACCTAGAGCACCCACAGTCGTTCATGGGAGACCTCGATGTTTCCATGAAGTTCAAGCTCGCGTCTCCTATGGGAAGCGCCACGACGCACATCGCGTTGGGCGTCGGGGGCGGTAACACGACGAACGAATGTCGAGGCGTGGTCGGAAGGTTTGGACGCTGGCAGACGACCAACGGTCGCGAGTACGCGCACTGGCTTTCGGGCACGGACAACGATCAAGTCGTGGGCTCGGTCAACCGCGCGCTGACGAACACGTACTGGCTTCGCTGGGCTTCGGTCGAGCAGGTCGGGACGATGTATTGGCGGCAGGCCGACTCAGACCCCTGGAGCACGATTAATTCGCGACAGCAGCTTGTAGACGGGAGCGCTCGCAAGCTCGTTATCGGCTTCTATCCAGCGGCAGCCGGTGAGACTTTTGAGATCCTGGCGTTTAAGATCGAAAAGGGCTACCAGTACACCGCTAGTCCTTGAGGCTTGCTAGAGGGTGTTGCTCGCACGTAATCTCAATGTGCGGAGCAGCTAGGAGGCAGCAAGTATGAGCGCAACTGTGTCAAAAACCGATCATCCGACGCTGGTGGTGGTGTCCGACAACGGCTGCGTTTGTTTTCTCGGTAAACCTCGAACCGACGCTCAACACTCCCGTTTCCAAGAAGTTCTGGCAAGAGTCGAAGCGGCCCTTGAGATCCCTATTACTTGTCCCAAGGGGGACTCCCGATGGCAGACGACTTCGACAGATTGATCGGCGTCCTTGATCGACTCTCGGATGATCGCGTAGCTGTCGCTAAAGAGCTAATGCTCGTACGCGCAGATGCCATCGCGAGAGACGCTCGTCTTGACGCTATTGAGCAGACTCAAGCGACCCTCCTAAAGAATCAGGAGAAGGCGAAGAAAGCGCGGGCCGTCGTCGTCGACTACGTTCGTAAGCGAATGGAGTCGGAGAAGGAAGCCGAAGCACAGGCGCCCATTGTTGCTTTGGAGGCTCGCCTGAACGCTTTGGAAGGAGCGGAGAAGCCCGCTACCGAGCGCATCGAAGCGAGGCTCCATCTTCCCGCCGGTTTCTTGTCGGAGAAGTGGCTGTTGCGAGCGGCGATCCTCGTCGGCGCTCTGCTGAAGCTGGGCTCGATGATCGCCACCGGGCAGCCGCCTGAAGACTTTGAAATCGAAGGTCTCGACGAAGCTCTTGATGTCGGCGTCATCCCCTCTCTCGATGCGATGCCCGTAATAGATGTAATTCCGATGATCCCCTCTATCGATGCGGCCAAGCCCGACTCTGATACGGACACGCCTGAGGATCCCGAGTAGTGCCCTCTTTCGGCAGCAGCAGCATGCGGAACCTCTTGACGGTCCATCCTGCTCTTCAAGCCGTGTTTTCAGCCGTTGTTCAGACCTACGATTGCTCCGTGTTGTCTGGCCGTCGATCGGCCGAAGAGCAGCAGCAGCTTTATGCTGAGGGCCGGTCGCAAAAGGACGGCGTGACCAACTTGAGCAAGCACCAGCCTGAGGCGTGGCCCGACGGGCCAAAAGACTCGGGAGGTGTTGTGCTGGTCGGTGCTGTGGATGTCGCGCCTTATCCGATCAACTGGGACAACCGCGAGCGCTTCTTGCACTTTGCGGGCTACGTCATTGGCGTGGCTAGGTCTATGGGGGTCGTGCTCAGGTGGGGAGGCGACTGGGATTCAGACGTCTACGTGAACGACAACGGGTTGAAGGACCAGACGTTTTTCGATCTGCCTCACTACGAGATCGTCTCGCTTTCAGACGACTGGCGCTAATACCTGATTAGGAGGGAAGACATGCGAGCCACTATTTTTGTCGATTACAAGCCGCCCATGGAGCAGAGGGCGTGGCCCCACGAGTCCGAGCACGTTCACGGCTGGAAGAGTCAGATGCCCCACGACATGCGGGAGCTTATGGCTCGTTTCGACGATGAGGGCCTGGACGCCGAGATCGACGACGCTATGTATCCGACGCACCCCCTGGACGCCGCTGCTCATTGGATCGCCGCCGTGCCCAAGGAGCAAGAAGGCGACGCGTACCGCGTGCGTGACGAGTACATGCGCGAGCGCTACGTGTCCTTCCGAGAGGGCGCGGTTCGAGCCGGGAAGGTGGCGAAAGGCGCAACCTTTATCCTGCGGCTTTTGAGCGTCATCTTTGGAAGCAGCGCTGTCGGTAAGGGGTTGACGTGGGCCGCCGCAGGCGCCGACGTCATCGACGACATTCCCGAAACCATCGCGGACTTTGCCGACGGCGATATCAGCGAGGAAGACCTCGAAGCGGGCGCTTTGTTGTTCGAGGGTGGCCGCAAATGGGTCGAGAGCCTTGAGCAGGCGTCGGACTCGAAAGAGCCATCGTTCGCCGAAAAGCCCTCCGACCTTGCTGAGCGTCTTCGCGCCCTGAAGAAGTAGCTACCTGTACTTCGTTCGTTTGCCGGTTCGAGGCTCGAAGTTTGCCTCGATGACGTGCTTGTGGCGTCGTTGGCGATCTCGCCCCAACGGCTCCGTCGAAGTCGTGGTTTCTCGATCGCGCCCGAGCCACAAGTCACGAAGATACGCACCGACCGCCGAGTAACCGGCCGCGCGAGCGCGGGCTTTGAGTTCGTGTTTCTCCTTCTTCGTCACGAGCGCACGCACAATGACGCCCTCTCGGTACTCCATCACGTCGGCTTGTCGCGTAGACCACTTCTCAGGAAGCTCCGCAGCGTCGTCTACGACCGGCCACGCGCTTTCGTAACCCAGAGCTACTTCTCGTAGCCAAACACCAGCGCGGCGGCGCTGAAGCGCTCCTGCGCGACTCATGCGTGCCTCGATGACGCTCTTCTGAAAAGCCGTCACGCGCACAGGAATGATTTGGGTCCGCCTCAACGCTTTGGGCAGCGGTGGGCGACCTAAGTTCAACGCGAGCTTCGCTTTCGTCTCGTCCGTCAAAGGCTTTCGTCTGCCGTCGAGTTGTCGAGCTACAAGCTGGCGCTGACGCTTCTTTGCTTCACGCTTCTCAGCCATGCGCTGTCTCTGACGCGCGCGGTAAAGGTTGTTGTGGGCTTTGCGCTCTTCCTCAGTTGCGTCGTAAGAAAGCTGACCGACGATAATGCGTTCGCGAGTCTTCGGTCGGCGATTCCTTGTCGGGCGCCTAATGGGCGCGAGAAGGTCTTCGTCTTTCATACATCGTCTCCTTGTTCAGGGTCGATAAGCGCCCACCACTCAGTGACGCTGTCTCGCGAGATATCAATCGACCGGTCGTAAAGCGTTTTGACTTTTTCGCCGCAACACGGGGCGATGAACGAGCCCCCGTAACGACAACCCTCGGGAATGCCCACATCGGCGTCGCAGCAGGGGCAAACGAAGTCACCCACGCTCAACCCTCCGACGCGTTCGGCGAGTAAGAAAAGATCGCGCGCAACGACATAACTCGACCGCAGCGGCACGAGACAGCAGTCGTAGCGGCAGAAACGACTCGAATCTTCCGGCAAACAGAGCACGAAGCCACGATTTCGGCGCTGTCCCACTCGCCGCGAATACGCCACGGCAGCGCGCTTTCCATCTCAGCCAGCCGAAGACGCTGACGGCGAATGACGCCGTTGGGAATGTTCAAAGCCTTGCGGTCGTTAGACACTGTCGTGTCGCTGACGCCGAGAGCAAGAGCCACAGCCGTGTCGCTCATGTGAGGGTATTCGGCCAAAAGTTCGGCGACACGGCGTCGGCGCTCCTCTCGGGCTTTGCGTGCGGGGGTCACTTCGTCTCCTTGCGGCTCGGACAGATGCGTATGCGGGCATCGCCGTCAAACCCCTTCTTCCACGTCACCCACGCGTAGTCGACCGAATCGGTGCGGCTTGCCTTGTACA
>CENH01058027.1_pt1 | contig 10146 bp, 2 predicted proteins | sample 530171 | NCBI WGS metagenome assembly CENH01 (sample SAMEA2591132, study PRJEB7988) | marine metagenome | biome: marine biome (ENVO:00000447); feature: deep chlorophyll maximum layer (ENVO:xxxxxxxx); material: saline water (ENVO:00002010), including plankton (ENVO:xxxxxxxx) | depth 70 m | reverse complement strand
AATCAGAAAACTTTTGCCAATCACCAGATATTAATTCTATTACAGCTCCAGGATATCTACTTACTGGTGGCATAGCTGCTTGTAAAGGTGCTATAGGTCTTGGTAATGTTCCGTAAAAAGCTCTATCACGTTCTTTTTTATCACCAAATAATAAATCAGCAGTATCTTGATACCAATCATATGGTGGTGCTAAAGCTGTATCAAATATAGAATACATAAATGCACTAGCTAATGCCATAGTAAACATATCTGTTAAAAATAAATCTTTATATTTTTTATACTCAGGTGTACCTTCATTAAAATTATAAAGCTTAGCTTTTCTATAAAATTCTTGTCTAACTCTAACAGATTGAAATGCAAACAATTTAAAACGTGTTAATACTTTACCTAATGCAGTTGTCATAAATGCAGGTCTAAAAGAATTGTGATATAAAAATTGTGTAGTTTCAATTCCTTTTAAAGCTGTTTCAAAAATATAAGGGTCTTTCATATTAACATGTATACCATGTCTACCAAGATTTTGTTTAGCTTGTAATGCATGTGATATAAATGCATCAGTTCTATTTACTCTTTCAGAGAACTGCATAAAGAAACCACCATATTTAGTCATTGTATCTTTAATACCATATCTGTTTACAATATCAATTATATTTTCTTGACTGTTTTCTTTAGTTGCTTTTTTTATATCTCTTATAAAATTTTTAGAATTAGCACCTAACTTACCAATACCATCTTTTAAACTTTGATTATATTCTATTTCAGCTTGTGCTAAATAATTATCAATAATACCTTCTTCATTTAAATACTTAATAAATTCTTTTCTATTTTTAACTGACTTACCATCTTTAGTTTTTAAAACAAAGTTCCCATTAATATCAGTTAATAATTTATTAACAACTACAGAATTACGTTTAGAATCAATAAAGTTTTTTAAACCAGCACTACTTATATTCATAGCTGCACCACCATATAAATTAGTTGTCATAGTACCAGTATTAGCTAATATAGTCATTAAATTCATACGTGCTTCTAATGCACCTAAATCATGTAATCTTCTAACAAAATAATCTCTTCTAGCCTCTTTACCTTCTGGTGCATTACGTAAAAAAGGCATCTTATTAAATTTATCATTCTTATACAATCTTTCTAAAGCAGAAGTAACTGCATAATCAGATGTAAAATAATATGGGTTATACTTTAACTTTAAGGGATCAGCACCTTCTACAGATTTTTGTATTCTATTAGTTAATAAAGAAGGATGTCCTAAACTATTTTTTAAATATATGTATAGAAAATCAGACCATAAATCTGTATTATTTTTATATTTATTTCTGTTCTTATAATTTTCAGATTTTTGTTTTGCTAATTTTAAACTACCAGTATCTAATTGTGTTTTAGAAAATATTTCTTGTGCTTTTAATTTTACATTTTGATTATGTTTTATTAAATCTTTATTAAGTTTTAACTCAACATCCATTTTATTACCATTTCTAAATACATCTATTTCTCTATTTCCATATATAGCACTTAAGTTAGAAAATAAACTTCTAATCATTCTTTCATTATATGATGAAAAAACATTAGGTGTTTTATCATATCCATCTAAAAATATTTCAGGATTTCTTTCTAATAAGTTTGGAGACTTAGAATTATATCCAACATCTTCATATTGTTTATCTAAAAATTGGTCTTCAAATCTAGCAGAATTATTTAAAGATTTTTCTCTACTTATATGTAAAGATTCTAAAGTATTTGCATAAACTTTCTCTGCATCTTTTAAACTACCACCTTGATTTAAAACTGTTTCAGCTTTAGTTCTAGCATAATTTTTTGCAGTTTTTTCAAATGCTAATCTAGATTCTGTATTATGTCCATAATTTAATCTTGACCAATACTCACTAGGTTCTATTCTACCTATTCTCATATTATTAAAAGATGTTTTTTCATTTGTTCTATATGCAATACGTTGTGCTAGTGTAGGACTATTAGTCTTAAATTTTGCTCTTAAATCTTTTTCCATAGAATATTCATGTTGAAATCTTAATAATTGTTCAATAGATATATTCTTTGGTAATTTATTTTGTTTTACTGGTTCAATAACTTTTTTATAAAAATTATTAAAATCAAATTCTCCATTTTTATTATAGACAATATAATCATTTACTTTTTCAAACTTAGGATTATTAACGTCTATAACTTTATTAAATTCAAATCTTTCTCCATTAGTTTTATAAGTATAAATAAATTCTCTACCCATTCTATCATAGAACTCTGTAACCTTACCATCATAAAAATCAAACCATTCTTGCCCTGTTTTAGTTTCACCACGTGTATTTTTAAATTTTTTACTTAAGAAATCAGTATATGTTTTACCTGATAATCTTGCTTCTTCAGGATTTCTTTTATTAGATATTAATTGAGTTAAAGTTATTTGGTCATTTTTAGTCATCCATGTACTAAAATCAAATCTATTACTAATTGTATCTTTTTCGTTTTGTAAAATTTTATCTTGTAATAATCTTACACTTACAAAATAATCTCTCATACTTGCTAATGGTGTCATATGCCTTGCAAGTGGTTGTTGTTTTGTTCCTGTTCTAGTTTTAACATTAATTTTCTTTTCATATGTCTTTACCATAGAAGGAGCTAAATCTCTTTCAGCAATATCTCTGGGGTCTCTTAACCAAGTTAACCATTTAAACTTATCTTTTTGACCACGTTCAATCCATCTAAAATTTTGATTCATAGCTCTTATATCACTAATAGATGCAGTTGATAAATCTGATGCAACTCCTTTATTTCTATATGTAAACTCAATAAAATAATCATTAATAGAATCTATAGCAGGATATTTTTTAATATTTTCTCTGAACAATTTAATTTCATTAATATCTTTATCTCCAAATGCAAGTATATCTAAATTATCCTTATCTACTTTCTTACCTTTTAATACAGTATCTATTATATTAGATTCAATAGATTTTGCCTTATCTACATTAGAAACTATTTCTGTATATTTTTTAGTTAATGGTTCATAATATTTATTAGATGCTATAGGTATTTCAAACTTTGGTTGACCTACAACTGGTTTATCTGTTAACTGATCTTGAAATATTTTATTGTTTCTATCTAATAAATCTTTTTTAGATGAAAATGCTATTTCCTTAGAACTCCAAAATCTACCACTAGTTCTAAAAAATTCTGTTAATTTACCATTAGGCATTTCAGCTTGATATGGTAATAATAAAGCTGTATCAAAAAATCTTTTTAAAGCATCAAAACCTTTAGGACTTAATTTATTATTATTAGCAAACCTTTTGATTTTATTAGTTTCTAAAGCTATAAGAGTTTCAGTTTGTTTGTCTATTTTAGGTCTTAATGCTTCACCACTTTGTGCTTCAGCTATAGCTTCATTATATATATCTTTATTATAATCCTGTTTAATTTTATTAGCTTTATTATATAGCTCATTTAATTGATTAGCAATAATAGAATAATTATTCTTTTTAGATGGAGAAAAACTATTAAATGCAATTAATCCATTTTCTGTTAATAATTCATACGAAGATATTTTAGTTAGATTAACATCTAAGTCAGATAATAATTTATTATAACTTTTAGAGCCACCTTTTTTATAAGTATTTTGAAATTTAGATAAAGGTAATATAGAAGTATCTTTAATTAAAGCTTCTAAAAATTTAACACTATCTTTATTACTTGTAAATTTAGATGCACTTCTTGAAAGATTATACCTAAAAGCATCTAATGTATTTATATCTTGTATATCTGTAAATTTACTATTTTTAAATGTTCTTCCTATAGGTCCATAAAATTTGTCATTTTTATATTGTTCAAATAATTCTTTTAATGATTCTAAAGACCTTCTCTTTTTGTCATAAACATGTGTTTTCCAACCACTATGAAATGCATATAATTTTTCTAAATCAGACTTTATTTTAGGATGACTTAAGTCTGTTTTTACTGTATATTTATATTGATAAATTTTTTCTGCAGAAATTTCTGAACCTTGTTTATTTTTAAATACAAATAAATCTTTTAATAATCTTATATTAGCATCTTTAGGAGTAGGTATTTTAATATATTTAGTACTATCATTTGCTATATTAATAAAACTATAAACATCATCTTGGAACTTTTTAAACCCATTCTTTTTTAAAGAAATGGTAATATCTTGTAATGTACCATTAACAAATAATTTAGATTGTAATTGTTTTTTTGGAGAAATTTTTACACGTTCATATAATTCACTTAATGCATCTCTAGCAGAAATAAATTGTCCTCTACTATCTGCACCTAGCCTTCCTGTTTCATATGCTTTTTGTCTAAAGTAAGGACTAAACTTTGAAAATACATCTTCTAAATCAGGTTCTTTTGCACCTAATTCTTTTAAGAGTTTTGCTTCGTCTAGTTTTTCCCTTTGTAATACAACGCTCTTCTTACTTAATTCTTGAATATGATTCTTTTGTCCACCTTGAATAATAAATGCAGAATCAGCATCTTTATCAGCACCCCCTAGATATTTATCATCTGTTTTATGGGTTGTTATACCTGTTCCTTTTTGTCTAGTAAATCCTTTAAACTTTAAAACTCTAGTACCACTAACAGCATCAGATGGTACACGTATAACTAATAAATCAAATGCATTTTCTAATACTTTTTGTAAATCAGCATTACCAGTACCTGCACCTTTTCTTATATATTTATATGCATCCCATATACTACCTAATGTACTTGCATTTGATTCATTTACAACTTTGCCTTTTTGGTTTGCAATTATAGTATTTAATCTTTCTTTTTGTTTACCATTTATATCTAAAGCAACATTCATATTTCTATGACCTCTATCTAATAAAACCTCACCTTGTGTAATAGTTCTATTATTAATCATATCTGCATCTATGAATATATCTTTTGTTACTCCATTAAGCCAACCTTTAGAACCATACTCCCAAAAAGGTGTTGTCATTCTTTTTAAAAAATATTTTCTAACTGCATTGTTATAACTATTCTTCATTTGAAATGATACATTGTTAGTAATCCAACTACCTTGTGCAGCAAGATTAAAATCACTTAATGCATTATGATAATCATCAAACTTTCTATTACCTAATAATACATTATCTTCTATTAAGGGATCATCAGCTGTAGTAGTTTTTTGTAAAGCTCTTCTTATTACATCTCCATCTTTACCTTTATCTGCTAACTTTTTAAAAATAAACTCTACAGGTAGTCTATCTAAATTAGAAAAATCTTTTTCTAAATGTTTTTGTATTTCTTTAATATCATTACTTTTATTATATCTTTCAACCATTAGTTTTTCAGCATTAGGTGTTTTAAAATAATGTTTAATAAAATTTGTTAAAGCTTTAGGAGTATTAATACTAGTTAAAGTACTTAAAAATTGTCTAGGTAAATTTATACCTTGTACATTTTTTGTAGAATTTTCATATGTATTTGGATTTATTCTTAATGTTTCAATTCTTGCTGAACTAATTAAATTATTTTTTGCATGGCTTAAAGATTCTGCACTTCCATCACCAACTATATACCTATTTTCTTTTTCATTAAATTTAACTTTAATAGGTTTTGTTTCTCCTTTAATTTTATTACCAGATTCAAAAATAATTTGATGTGCATCTAATTCGGTTAATAAATTTTGTATTGCACCTGTAGCACGTTTACCACTTGTTTTACCAAACATAATACCAAGTTGTGTATTATTTAAACCATCTTCATATCTACCTAAACGTACAGGTTTAAAATTATCATAATTTTCTTTATTACCTAAAGACCTATTAACATCTCTATGTACATCTTGTCTAAAAAAACTAGCACCATCAGTTGCTGTAGAAGGTTTATTTTTAGCATCTGGAAATGGGTCAAAATCTATATCTCTTACTATAAGAGTTTTTAAGATACCATTTTTTACACTATCAATAAAAGAATTTTCATGCATAGGAACACCTGATGCTTCTGCATAACCTTGCATACGTTTATTAAAATCAACTGCATTTTTAAAATACCCTTTTTCAAATAAACTTTGTATATCGTTTTTTTCAAATTTGAATCCTTGATTTTTTAATTCATGCATAATGTTTGAAACAATTATACGCTCATGTATTTCATCAACTTTTTTCTTATCACCTTGATATTCTTTTCTAAATCCTTTTAATGAATCTTTATAACTTTTTCTTATTGCATTTATTTGTATTGCATCAAACCCACCAACATCAAGTATTTCTTTTAATTTTAAAGTATTATTTCTATCAGCAAATTCTGCAGTAATTAAAAATGGTTTATCTTTAACACCTGCATAAATATATTTATTTTGAGAAACTAAACTACTTACCATATCTTGATATTGTTGAGGATATTCTTTTTTACCTGAAAGCTTTAATTTAAATATTTCACTTATATCTTTATACTCTGGTTTTCTATCGAATTTACCTTTTGTTCTAAAATAATGAAGATAATTAAAACCTCTGTCAGCTCCACCAAAAGAATCTATTATAGTTCCAGGAATAAATTGTTTTACACCTAACTTAACATTCTCTACTCTAGTAGGTTCTATTTCATAAAGACTATGTGCATCTTTAGATGTCCAATCAAATACTTGTGTTTTATACTCTAAAGCAGAACCTTGATGAAATAATCTTCTTAATTCTTTTTCATAATCTTTTTTAATACCATTTTGTTTTTTATACTCAGCACTAAATAAGTTTCCATATAACTCATTCTTTTTTAATGTGTTAATAAACAATTCTACATTACCTGCTTTTTGTCTACTACCATCTGCATTAAATACACTAGTTTTAAATGTTTCATTAATATCTTCTTTAATTTTTAAATCATATTCTGATTCTTTTAATTTACTTAAAGATTTTAGATCTCTTGAAATTTCTCTACTAAGTTTATTAATATTTATATCAGTAGGGATATAATCATTAAATACATCATCTCTTGTATCAAGAGTTCTACCATCAATAAGTTCTGTATTTATTTCTAAACTAGGTAGCTTATCAACTACTTTATTGTAAGTTTCATATGCTAAATCTCTATAAGCTCTATCAATATCTTTTTGCTGAGGTCTAAACTTAACAGATGTAACTCTTTTATTTATTAAATCTGGCATAGACAAACCTTCAAATAAATATGAATGTCTTTCTAACCAATTTCTAGCTTCTCTAGTAGATTGTGATAACACATACTCTTGTGTTTGTTTATTTAAGTTTTCAAAGTTTTTACTTAATTCTGGCTTTAACATTAATGATTTATTAGTAGCATCCATACCTGCTATATGTGCTCCACCTACAGCTTCATGTGCAGGTCTTGATTTATAACCAAAAAATCCACCTAATAAATATTCATATATTTGCATTTCAATAGGTTCATCTCTAAGTGTTGCAGGTAAACCTGTAAATGTTGCACCTAAAGCTCCACGTAAAGCTTGTTCTGCAGATTTTCTTTGTGTTTCATTTTTAATATTTTTAAATCTACTTCCTATAGCATTCCAATTACCAATCCCACCAAATGCACCACCTGCTATTGCTCCACCAAAAAATGTATTAATATATTCATCTGGTCCAGCCCATACATTAGAAACAACACTAGCTGCACCTAAGCCAATAGCTTCTTCTGTAATAGCTAATCCTGCACCACCCCTTTTAAAAGTTTCTAAAGTATCTAATTCTAATTTACTTATTCCTTTACCTACTCCTTTTTTTGCAAACCTAGATGCTATCATAGGTAAAGCAACTTTATCTAATGTTGCTACAGTTTTCATACCTATAAAACCTTGATTGTTAGGAGCTAACTTTTTAACATTATCAATCTTATCTGTAAGTTTAGTAAGTCCAAATAATTTACTTCCAGCTTTAGCAACTGTAGTTGCACCTCTTAATGGCACACTTAATATAGATGGTGCAAAACCTGCTAAATGTCCTAAACTTTGTGCTATTGCTTCATAAGTAGTTCTAGGTTGGTCATCAGGAGGTACTAGTGGTACTAATCCACGTACAAAACCACCAGTAAAATTTCTAGCTAAAGAACCTAATGTTGTAGTATCTCTAAGAGGTTTAAATGGAATATTATATTGGTCAGCTTTTTGTTGTAAAACATCAAGTTGACTATCGTCAAACATGTTGGGTTCAGACCTATATTTATTTATAAGGTCTTTTACGTATTGTGGTTCACTATAAACCATATAAAAACCTTATTATAAAATACCTATTTGATTACCTGTTAATCTTAATAAGTTTGTTTGTGCAGGTGAAACTGCATCACCTATAAAAGTATATATATTTTGATTATCTGGTCCTACTATTCTACCTTGATTAAATAAATTTTTAAAAGTTGTATTATCAACTGGTCGTACTGTTTGTTGAGTTCCACTTGTACTTCTTACAAGAAATGAACCAGCTCTTTGTTGTGCTATAGTACTTGGTGTTTGTGCTGCTAATCTTGGAACACTTGGTGGTGTAACAACACCTTGAGGCATAGGGTTTTTTACTCCACCACCCATAGAACCTTGAGCTAATCTACTAAGCATGTCTTGGTCACTTGCCATTCTTGCAGTAGTTGCATATGCACCTCTGCCTTGACTCATTGAATTAATAGCTCTATAACCAGGAATTGCTAAAGGATTTCTAAGACTTGGAGCAATTGCTCCTAATGTACCACCTAAAGCTGCACCTGTTATTGCTCTTCCTGGAGTACCTAATGGGTCTTCTAATATATTTGTTAAACCAGCTACAACTGCACCTTCTGTACCAAGTTGAAAAGCACTTTGTAATTGCAATCCTCTTTTTTTAGCTGCTTCATCTACAATAAAATTACCTAAATCATCTTTTTTTAACCCTTTCATAGTTCTACTAAATTGTTTTGCTAAACCCAAATTAGATTTACTAGCTGCCTCTACAAGTTTAGGTGCTATTTTACCACCAATAGTAACACCTGCTGCACCTGGAGATAATAAACCTACAATATTTGCTATAAGACTTGATGCTCTTTCTCCTCTAGTTTCACCAAATATATCTTCTCCTCTTGATTTAGGTCTTTGGTCTTCAGGTAATAATCCAAGTAATGCAGTATCTGCTAAATCAAAAAAGAATTTTTGTAAAGCTTTGCTTTCAGGTTTAAAAGGCAATCCAAGCATTTGTGCTACTTTAGCAATTGATTCTGCTTCATTATCTGTAAATTTATTTGGGTTAGCATTATATTTAAATACTGCTCTACTTAGTCTATCATATTCTGCTTGTTTCATTTTAATTTTCCTATTTAATTTATCTTTCAGTACCTACTAAATTTAGGGGATCAGTTATACCTGAAGTAATAACTCCTTGTGCTCTTAACCAATCATTTACATAATTCATATTTCCTACTCTATCTTTTTCAGCTTGATTTGCCCAGTTTAATAAATTTTCATTCATTATAAGACCTTCTGGTATTTCAACTTTTTCAGGTTCTACATATACTGTAGCTCTATCTATAATTTGTTTATAGTTATCTATTTGTTCTTGAGTAACATCTGCTTGTTTTGTTATGTATTTTTCTCCAAATCTATTAACTCTCATTTCTGGTTTAGATTTCATTTCCATAAATTCTAATAAATTTTTTGGTCCTGTACCCACAGTTTGTCTAAAATTACCAATTAAACTTTCGTCATAATTTTCCCATTCATCTCTTATTTTAGAATTACTTTTTTGCCAAGCTTCTACATCTCTTTTAACTTGATTATTTTTATACTGTGCATCTATCATAGACTTTATTAAATCACTTTGATATTGATTTTGTTTCATTTTTTCATCAAATGCAATAGCTTTTCTTTTGTCAACCTCCATTCTAAAATCTAATTCTTTATTAAATTGTTCATTCTGTTGTTCTATTCTACGTAAATCCAAAACATATCTTGGAAGATTATCCATAAAATTATTAATTGGGTCTTGTGTTATTTGTATAGCCATTAGTAACCTCTCGCTTGTGCATTATCATAATCTTTATAAAATTGTTGACCTGCTTGTGTTTCTTCGTAACCTTCTCTATCTGCAAAATACTCTTGTGCATCAGTAGATAAAGCATCAAATGTTCCTACTCCTCCACCATCTGTTTGTCCAAATCTTTCATCTA
>CENH01016047.1_pt1 | contig 10199 bp, 11 predicted proteins | sample 530171 | NCBI WGS metagenome assembly CENH01 (sample SAMEA2591132, study PRJEB7988) | marine metagenome | biome: marine biome (ENVO:00000447); feature: deep chlorophyll maximum layer (ENVO:xxxxxxxx); material: saline water (ENVO:00002010), including plankton (ENVO:xxxxxxxx) | depth 70 m | reverse complement strand
CGCGACCGCATCCGCCGACTGGCCAGGCAGATATCTGCCGACTGTGAACCAGTTCACGCCTGGGCTGTCGTAGTCCGGCATGGATGTTTGAGAGGTAACCGCTGGACGGTACGGACCGCACGAATGACCATTCTGGGGGAACAATAAAAGGCATGATAAGCATAAACAGCCTGACCAAGCGCTTCGGCGATCACACCGCCGTCGACAATCTGTCGTTTGACGTCAAGCCGGGCGAAGTGCTCGGTTTTCTCGGGCCCAACGGGGCCGGCAAATCCACCACCATGAAAATGCTGACGGGCTTTCTGACACCCGATGGCGGTTCTGCCTCGGTCTGCGGCTTCGATATTCAGCGTCAGACCCTGCAGGCCCAGCAGAAAATGGGCTATCTGCCTGAGGGCGCGCCCTGCTACGGCGATATGCGGGTCAAGGGCTTTTTGCAGTTTATCGCCGATGTCCGTGGTTTGAGCGGCGCCGAGCGCCAGCGCCATGTGGATAGGGCGGTCGAGCAGGTGGAGCTGCAGGGCGTGCTCGAACAGCGCATCGAAACCCTCTCCAAGGGCTTCAAGCGCCGCGTTGGTCTGGCTCAGGCCATTCTTCACGACCCTCAGGTGCTGATTCTGGACGAGCCGACCGACGGTCTGGATCCAAACCAGAAGCACCATGTGCGCCGCCTGATTCAGCAGCTGGCTGAAGGCAGCAACAAGATGGTGGTGATTTCCACGCATATCCTCGAAGAAGTCAGCGCCGTGTGTTCACGCGCCGTGATCATCGGGCGTGGGCGTCTGCTGGCCGATGGCACGCCGGATGAGCTGGAGGCGCGCTCGCGTTATCACCAGGCGGTCACGCTGTCATTGGGACAAGCGGTATCCACAGCTCCGCTGGAGAGCCTGCCGGGCGTACTGGCGGTGGAGTCGCAGCGTGATGGACAGCTGCTGACCGTGCTGGCCAAGCCGGGTGAGGTGATCTTCCCTGCGGTGGGGCAGCTGGCTCGGGAGCAGCAATGGCAGGTCAATGAGTTGTCGGTGGAGCGCGGTCGCCTGGACGAGGTTTTCCGTACCCTGACCTCCGGGGAGGCGGCATGAACAATCTGGGCGTGATCTTCAAGCGCGAGCTGGGTGGCTACTTCGCCACGCCGCTGGCCTATATCTTTATTGTGATCTTTCTGGTGCTGGCTTCGGTCTTCACCTTTTATCTGGGGGCGTTCTACGAGGCCGGTCAGGCCGACCTGAATGCCTTTTTCAACTTTCACCCCTGGCTGTACCTGTTTCTGATCCCTGCCGTCGCCATGCGGTTGTGGGCCGAGGAACGCAAGTCCGGCACCATCGAGCTGTTGATGACTCTGCCGGTGTCGCGCGGTGCCATGGTGCTGGGCAAGTTTCTCGCCGCGTGGGTGTTTATCGGCATTGCTCTGCTGCTGACCTTCCCGATGGTGCTGACGGTCAACTATCTCGGTAACCCGGACAACGGCGCCATCATCACCGGTTACATCGGTAGCTGGCTGCTGGCTGGCGGCTATCTGGCGATCGGCTCGTGCATGTCGGCACTGACCAAGAACCAGGTGATTGCCTTTATCGTCAGCGTGGTTGCCTGCTTCGTGTTTATCGTCAGTGGCGTGTCCATGGTGCAGAACCTGTTCAGCGGCTGGGCTCCCCAGTGGGTGCTGGACACCATTGCCTCATTCAGTTTCCTGATTCGCTTCGATGCCATCAGCAAGGGCGTGCTGGATCTGCGTGACTTGCTGTATTTCTTCTCGCTGATGGCCGTCTGGCTGTTTGCCACGGCGATCGTCATCGACCTGAAAAAGGCCGATTGAGGCAAAGGAGCTTGAGATGAAACGTATTATGTATTCCGGTGCCGGCTTGCTGGTACTGCTGCTGGCCTTCTTTGCCTTCAACATGGCGACCGGGGTTTTGCTGCCGGGAGCTCGCCTGGATCTGACCGAACAGAAGCTGTACACCCTGTCGGACGGCACCCGGGAGATTCTGCAAGAGCTGGAAGAGCCGATTGATCTGTATTTCTTCTTCTCCGAGGGCGCCAGCAAGGACCTGGTGGTGCTGCGCAACTATCAGCGCCGTGTGGCGGAAATGCTCAAGGAGTATGAGCGCCGTGCCGATGGCATGATCCGTCTGCACATTATTGACCCGGAACCCTTCTCCGAGGCGGAAGATCGTGCTGCTGAATTTGGTCTGCAGGCTATCCCGCTGAGTGAGAGCGGTGATTCGCTTTATTTCGGTCTGGCCGGCACCAACGAGCTGGCCCAGCGCGAAATCATCCCCTTCTTCGCACTTGAGCAGGAAAACATGCTCGAGTACGAGTTGAGTCGTCTGGTCAGCACCCTGGCCAAGCCCGACAAGCCACAGGTTGGCTTGATCAGCGGCCTGCCCGTCGAGGGCGGCATGAATCCCTACTCGCAGCAGCCGCAGGCGCCTTGGGTCGCTATCGAGCAGATGCGTCAGGTGTTTGATGTCAAAACCCTGGCCGAGGATGTGGATGCGATTCCCGAGGACATCCAGGTCTTGCTGCTGATCCATCCCAAGGCACTCAGCGAGGCGGCGCTCTACGCGGTTGATCAGTTTGTGCTGCGCGGTGGCAAGCTGCTGGCCTTTGTTGACCCGTTCGCCGAGGCAGATCAGGGCATGGAGGCGATGATCGAGGGCATGGCTGATGGCAAGGCGTCTGATCTGGGGCCGCTGCTGCAGGCCTGGGGCGTTGCCTATAACCCGGAGCGGGTGGTGGTTGATGCGCGTCAGGGCATGGCCGTTGGCCGTGGTCAGGGCCAGCGTCCGGCGCGCCATATCGGCTGGCTCGAGGTTGAGCCCGCGCAGATCAATCGTGAGGACACCATCACCGCACCGCTGCAGCTGCTGACCGTGGCCACCGGTGGCGCGCTGGTGCCGGTCGAGGGTAGCCAGACCGAGTTCACCCCGCTGCTGCAAAGCACCGCTGACAGTGCACTGGTACCCAGCGAACGCTTTACCAAGCTGCAGGACCCGGAAGAGCTGCTGCAGGGCTTTGCCCCGGACGCCGAGACCTATACCCTGGCCGCGCGTCTGAGTGGTCCGGCTGCGACTGCCTTCTCGGATGGTCTGGAAGGGCGTGAGGCGGGCTTGCAAGAGGCTGACAACATCAACGTGGTGGTGGTGGCCGACACTGACATGCTGAGTGATCGCATGTGGGTGCAGGTGCAGGATCTGTTTGGTCAGCGCATCTCCCAACCCTGGGCAGACAACGGTGGATTGCTGGTGAACGCGCTGGACAACCTGTCCGGCTCCGATGCCCTGATCAGCGTGCGTTCGCGCGGTGATTTCAGCCGTCCCTTTACTGTGGTGGAAGAGCTGCAGCGCAAGGCGGAAAGCCGCTTCCGCGCCAGTGAACAGCGCCTGCAGGAACGTCTGGCCGAAACCGACCAGAAGCTCGCCCAGCTGCAGCAGGGGCAGGACCCGACCCAGCTGAGCGAGCTGACCGCCGAGCAGCGTGAGACCATTCAGTCGTTCCTGGATGAGAAGGTGGCGATTCGCAAGCAGCTACGCGATGTGCGTTTCCAGCTGAATGCCGACATCGACGCCCTGAGTACCCAGCTCAAGCTGCTCAACACCATGCTCATGCCGCTGCTGCTGACGCTGGCCGTGCTGCTCTGGTGGTTGCTGGGCCGCGCGCGTCGCAAGGGGTGAGGAGATAGTCATGCGCAAGATCATTTTTATCGCTCTGCTGCTGGTCGCCATCGCCCTGGTGGCGGTGGCGCTGCAGGTGCGTGACAGCGACCGGGTCGCGGACCTTGAGAGTCGCCCGCTTTTGGATGAGGCTCAGCAGGCCGCTCTGGCCGACGTAGAGCAGCTCACCCTGGCACGCGGCGAGCAGGAGGTCGTGCTGCAACGCGACGGCAGCGACTGGACCGTTGCCAACCGTGATCAGTACCCGCTGCAGCGCGAGCGCCTGGCGGCGCTGCTGCTGGCGCTGCGTGAGGCTCGCGTATTGGAGGCCAAGACCAGCAATCCCGAGTATCACGCCCGTCTGGGGCTGGCCAGCGATGCCGCCCTGCGTGTGAGCGTAGCGTCCGATCAAAGCCGATACGGTGTGCTGTTTGGCAACCCTGTTGGCAGCGATCAGCTGGTGCGTATGGACGGCGAGGATCAGGTCTGGTTGATCAACCGCGCCCTGAACATGTCGGTCAATGCGCAGGACTGGCTGGATCTGCAGGTCAGTCAGATCCCGCTGGAACAGGTGGCTCGCGCCCAGTGGCAGTACGCTGATGGCGAATCCCTGCAGCTGGATAAGACCAGTGAGGGTGACTATAACTTCAAGTTGACTGAGGGTGACGCTGGCGGCCACGAGCGGGAGTTGAACTCCATGGTGCTCGCATTGGCTGACCTGCGGGCGCAGAACGTGGCGCTGCGCAGCAGTCTTGCGTTGCCTGCGCCTACGCTGCAGATGCAGTTGGTCAGCTGGTCTGGTGCCCAGCTCAAGGCGTCGATGTATGAAGTCGATGGCGCCTACTGGCTGACCATTGATGCGCTGACCCAGAGCGAGGAGCAGCCGCTTAAGGTCTATGATGACGCGCGCTGGGCCTTCCAGCTCGGCGTCGCTCAGCACGACCGCATGGCGTTGCGTCAGGCAGACCTGCAGGCCACAGAGCCCCCCGCCCAGCAGTAACTCGCCGTTGCCGCGGCCACCATCCGGTGGCCGCTTGCGGCACCTGTATCTTCTACTAGACTCCAACAATACCCTGTCAGCAGGCGGGGTACGTACGTGTTGCCGCGCGACGGCAACGGATCAGATCGGTGTTGTGAGGAATGTAGTAATGGCTGAGCGTGAGCAGGGGTCCGTTAAGTGGTTCAATGATGCCAAGGGCTTTGGTTTTATCCAGCGCGAATCCGGGCCGGATGTGTTTGTGCACTTTCGCGCCATTCGCGGTGACGGGCACCGCACGTTGTTAGAGGGTCAAAAGGTTGAATTTACCGTGACCCAGGGCCAGAAGGGCCTGCAAGCTGAGGACGTGACCAAGCTTTAGACACGACTGCTGCGTCAGCTCCGTGTCCTGCCCGGCTAGCCTGCGCGCTGGCCGGTGGCTTGCTTGCGTTTCTTTTTCAGTACGCTGGCCGACTGTTCACGTCGGGCCTGTTGGCTTGGCGCTGTGCTTGCTCCGAGCCGACCATCAACCCGGCAGCTGCTGTTGCAGCCAGCGGGCGAACTCGCCCGGTGGCAGGGCACCGTTGAGGCGCGCCAGTTCCTTGCCCTGCTGGATGATGATCAGTGTCGGGATGCTGCGGATGGCGAAGCGGGCAGCCAGCTCCGGGGCTGCTTCTGTATCCACTTTTAAAAAGCGCGCCCGTGGTTCGGTAGCGGCGCAGCTCTGGCTGAAGGTGGGCGCAAACTGCTGGCAGGGGCCGCACCAACTGGCCCAGAAGTCGATGACCAGTGGCAAATCTGCACTGGCATGGCGGTCAAACCCGGCAGCATCGACTGCGCTTGGCTGACCGGTGAACAGCGGCTGCTTGCAGGCGCCGCAGACCGGATTGGCCGTCAGACGGGTGGCCTCCAGTCGATTTTTGCGCAGGCAGTGTGGGCAGCAAATCAGCATAGCAGGATCTCGTCAGAGGTTTCAGGGCTTGCGCCGCATGCCTTGCCACTGGCGTTGCAGCTCGATAAAGGTCAGCGAGGCTGACCAGGTCACCAGCACCAGGCCGGTTAGCGATTCCATGCCGTACAAAAAGCGAAGATTGCCGGTGGGCGTCAGATCGCCGTAGCCCAGGGTGGTGTAGGTGGTCGCTGACAGATAGACGGTATCGAACAGGGTGACGTGCTGCAGGTTGGCTATGCCACCCAGCTCCGGTGTCTGCAGCAGGTAGAGGGCGCCCAGGCCGAACAGCCAGATCTCTGCAATATGCGTAAACAGCAGCACAAAAATCAGGGTGAGAATACGTGGGCGCTCACCCATGTGCGTGGTATCGAGGAAGCGGTGCAGGCGCGACAGAACCTCGTAATGCAATACCACCGCGATGGCGACGATCAGGCAGCTGACGCCGACGGTAATCCAATGGAAGCTATCTATGTCAGGCAGCATGCGTTTCAGTGCGCCCAGTTGAACTCGGCTTCGCCCTCGGCGTTTACCTTCAGCCAGCGGTCGGCGTCAGCCTCGCCATCGGCTTCTTCCCAGCCGCCCACCGAGCAGCGCACCTCGTGGCCGAGCGCTGCATGCACGGCGCGGGCGCAGTCGCGGTCGCTTTGCCAGGGGGTGGCATCGCTGTCAAACCAGATGCTGGCCCACTTGCCTGCCGCTTTACGTACCACCATCAGCGGGATGGTTTGATCTGCGTGTAGTGCGCCGTGCTGGGTCAGGCCCTTGGGCTCGTCCAGTGTCAGTGGCCCCATGACCCTGTGCAGCCAGTCCAGCAGGTCGTTAACGTGGTCATCGCGCAGGTAGATCTCGATATCGGGTTGGCGCACGGCTACTCCTTGGCGTGTTCGTGGTCTCAGCAACGTTCCAGCATGATCATTTGCATGGCCACATCGAGCCCGTCGATACCTTGCTCTGCGATGGCCTGCTGGCGCTCGGGGCGGCTGCGCACACCGTGCGGTGTCATGCCGATCAGGTTACCCAGATCTTCACCCGTCAGTTGCAGAGGATAGCGCAGGGTCTGCTCCGAGGCGATGCGCAGCCCGTCCGGCAGTGCCTTGATCAGCGCCGGTGTCGGGTGAATCTGGTCGTACAGGCGTTCACGCAGTGCCAGCAGGTGATCCCCGTGGGGCCCAACGATCAGCACCCGGCCGCCGGGTTTGACGGTGCGCAGGCACTCGTCCGCCGACCAGGGGCTGAACACGCTAAGCGCGGCGTCCAGACTCTGGTCGGCCACTGGCAGTCTTGCGCTGGAAGCAACCATCCAGCGGATGCTGCGGCTGCGTCGGCAGGCCTTGAGGATGGCGTCTTTGCTGATGTCGAATCCGCCGATGGCGGTATCCGGCAGGGCGCGGGCCAGCCGTTCGGTGTAGTAGCCTTCACCGCAGCCCATGTCGAGCAGGGTCTTTGGCGCCAGCGCGGCGAACAGCTGGTTGATCGCGTCGCTGACCGGCTGGTAGTGGCCCGCATCGAGAAACGCCTGACGGCAGGCCAGCATCTGCGGCGTGTCACCCGGCTGCTTGCTGTTCTTGTGCTGCACCAGTAGGAGATTCAGGTAGCCCTGACGGGCCTGGTCATAACTGTGCCCGGCCGCGCAGCGCCATTGGCGCTCAGTGTTGCTGAGCAGGGCGTGACAGTGGGGGCAGATCAGCTGCAGCATCAGGTCAGCAACCGTTCCAGCGTGACCTGATAGATATCGGTCAGCAGGTCGAGGTCATCGGCCTTGATGCACTCGTTGACTTGGTGAATGGTCGCGTTGACCGGGCCTAGCTCGACTACTTGCGTGCCCATGGTGGCAATAAAGCGACCGTCCGAGGTGCCACCGGAGGTCGAAGGCTGGGTGTCACGGCCGGTGACTTGCTTGATCGCGGCTGAGACACCGTCGAGCAGAGCGCCTGGTTCGGTCAGAAACGGCAGGCCGGACACCGTCCAGTGCAGCTCGTACTCCAATCCATGGCTGTCCAGCAGATCACGCACACGCTGTTGCAGGCCCTCGACGGTGGACTCGGTCGAGAAGCGGAAGTTGATCAGCGCTTCCAGCTCGCCCGGCACGACATTGGTGGCACCGGTGCCGGAGTGAACGTTGGAGATCTGGAAGCTGGTCGGCGGGAAGAAGGCGTTGCCTTCGTCCCAGACCTCACTGGCCAGTGCAGCCAGCGCCGGAGCAGCCAAATGGATCGGGTTGCGCGCCAGATGCGGGTAGGCCACGTGACCCTGTTTGCCGCGAATGACCAGGCGGGCGTTGAGTGAGCCACGGCGCCCGTTCTTGACGATATCGCCTACCAGCTCGGTGCTGGAGGGCTCGCCGACGATGCACCAGTCGACCTTTTCGCCGCGCTCAACCAGCGTCTCCACCACCTTGACGGTGCCCTCGGTGGCCGGGCCTTCCTCATCACTGGTGATCAGAAAGGCGATGGAACCCTTGTGTTCGGGATGGGCGGCAACAAAGCGCTCAACCGCGACAAGCATCGCCGCCAGGCTGCCTTTCATATCGGCTGCGCCGCGCCCGTGCAGCATGCCGTCAACGATCTGCGGGATAAAGGGGTTGGTCTGCCACTGCTCGACCGGGCCGGTTGGCACCACATCGGTGTGACCGGCAAAACACAGCACAGGACCTTCGCTGCCGCGTTTTGCCCACAGGTTCTCGACCTCGCCAAAACGCAGCGGCTCCAGCGCAAAGCCGACCGCTGCCAGTCGTTCGCCCATCAGTTGCTGACAGCCAGCGTCCTCTGGCGTGGTGGAGTTGCGGGAGATCAGCTCGCAGGCCAGCTGCAGGGTAGGAGATAGCTCGGTCATGGTTCCGGTTCGTCTGGGCAGAGAAAGGCGCCATCATACCAGAGTCATGCGGTGCGCTTCCCGCCGGATCGGGGCGCAGCATGCCTCAGTGACCACCGTTCGGCTCCGGTCGGTGACCAAGACCAGAGCCGGTTGTTCAGATTCGCGTGCCGGGCCAGCGCGCCCGCCGCCAGGCTCGCCGCTGCTTCTTGTCGAGGAAGGTCCAGGCCAGCAGCCGACTGCGTTTATGTCCCTGGCCCATGTCGACAACCCGCACGTCGGTAGCGCCGAGGGCGCGCAGTTGCTCGGGCAGCACTTTGAGACTGGCGGCATTGGCGACCAGAGTGGAAAACCAGAACACCTGCTGTGCGTAGCGCTTGCTCTGCTCGGCCATGCGTTGCAGAAAGCCCGCTTCGCCATCGGCGCAATACAGCTCATTGGGGCGGCCGCCGAAGTTGCGCCCGGCGGCCGCTTTGCCCAGCCCGTGCCACTTGCGCTCATTGGCTTTCTGCGCCTCGCCAGCGCTGGCATAGAACGGCGGATTGCAGAGCGTGAAGTCGAATTGCTCATCTGCGCCAATGATGCCAGCGAAAATGCACGCAGGGTCGGCCTGCCGACGCAGTTCGATCCGGGACTGCAGGGTCGGGTTGGCCGCGAGGATCTGCTCGCCGTTGCGCAGCGCCTCTGCATCAATGTCGCTGCCGACGAATTGCCAGCCGTATTCGGCATTGCCGATCAGGGGGTAAATCAGATTAGCGCCGGTACCGACGTCCAGGCCACGCAGCCGCTCTCCCTTGGGGATAACCCCGTCGTGGCTGCTGGCAAGCAGGTCTGCCAGATGGTGGATAAGGTCAGCGCGCCCGGGGATGGGTGGGCACAGCGCGGCCGGCGGGATCTGCCAGCCAGTGATGTCGTACCAGTGCGTCAGCAGGGCACCGTTAAGGCAGCGCAGGGCAGCCGGATCAGCAAAGTCGATGGTCGTCTGCCCATCCTTGCCCTGGCGGATAAAAGCCTTTAGTGGCGGGCACTTGCGGGCCAGCAGGGGAAAGTCGTAACGGCCCTGATAACGGTTGCGTGGATGCAGTGCTGGTGGCTTGGATGGGGGGCGCGACATGTTGACTCCTGAGGTGGAGGGGGAGCATCCCACGCCGATGCCGCCTTGTCATCCGTTGTTCACAGAAGTTGGGGATGAAGCTGTGGATAACTGCAGGATATCCATGCCAATGCCAGTAGGGCTGGTGGCTGCGCAAAACTGGCTGTTTTTTGCGCAATGCAGCGCAAGAGGGCGCTGGTATACTGTGCCGCCGCAGGAGGATGCCCATGATCACCGAAGACCCCCGTTTTGCTGGAATTGGCCGTTTGTATGGCATGGAGGCGCTTGCGCGTCTGGCGACCAGCCATGTGGTGGTGGTCGGGATCGGCGGGGTCGGCAGCTGGGTGGCCGAGGCGCTGGCGCGTAGCGGTATTGGTCGTATCAGTCTGATCGATATGGACGAGGTCTGTGTCAGCAATGTCAACCGGCAGTTGCATGCGCTGGACGGTCAGGTGGGTAAGCCCAAGGTCGAGGTGATGGCCGAGCGTCTGCGGGCGATCAGTCCGGAGTGCGAGGTGCGCGCGGTGATGGATTTTGTCACGCCCAGCAATCTGGCCGACCTGATCACTGACGACATCGACTGTGTGGTGGATTGCATCGACAGCGTCAACGCCAAGGTGGCGCTGATTGCCTGGTGCCGCCGCCGCAAGATCCCGGTGATCACCACCGGTGGCGCAGGCGGGCAGATCGACCCGACGCAGATTACCGTCGCGGACT
>CENH01001125.1_pt1 | contig 10209 bp, 4 predicted proteins | sample 530171 | NCBI WGS metagenome assembly CENH01 (sample SAMEA2591132, study PRJEB7988) | marine metagenome | biome: marine biome (ENVO:00000447); feature: deep chlorophyll maximum layer (ENVO:xxxxxxxx); material: saline water (ENVO:00002010), including plankton (ENVO:xxxxxxxx) | depth 70 m | reverse complement strand
TTCACAATCTGCTATAGCTTGATTTACTTCTTTAATTTCAGTCCAATCTACAATCTGTAAATCATTTCCTTCTGCATCTTGTCTTGTTTGTAAATGTTTAATTTCTACAAATTTATCTTCAGATACATTTTCTTGCGTTTTTTCTGCAATTACTTTAGCCATTTAACTTCTCCTCTAATTTGTTTATTTGTTGTTGTTGTTCTTGAACTGCTTTTATTAATACAGCAGTTAATTTTTCATAATCCAAAGTCTTTATTTGTTTATCAAAGTGTTTTTTATCTTTAACAATTTCAGGAATTACCTTTTCTACTTCTTGTGCAATAAATCCTATATCATGTCTATCGTCTTTTTTCCAATCATATTCTTTTGGACTTAATTTCATAACAGCATCTAAGCCATAATCAATATCTTTAATATTCTTTTTTAATCTCTTATCTGATGGTGTTGTAGAAAATGCAATAACATCTTGGTCAAAATGAACATCTTGGTCACTTTCAATTCTCATAGCTTCTGTAACAGCAGAGCCAGTATTTGTAAAAAATCTAACATTTGTAGCAACATTACTTCCTGAGTCTGCACCCTCTGCATAGGCTCTTATTAAAGCACCCTGAGCAAAAGTACTATTGGCACTATCAGTACCACCAAACCATATACTTCCTAATTCTGTATTAGCTACTATTCCACCACTTCTATATTTGTGTAATGCTAAACTACCACCATGAAATTGTCCATTTTCACTATCTACAATTTGTACATATCCTGCTGCCCCTGCAGCTTCAGTTTGAAATATAGGTGCATAACCTGCAACACTACTTCTATTAGATACACTTGTTCCTACTAATACTTGTCCTGAATCATTAATAGCAAATCTATCATTAGTTCCTATAGAAGAATTTTCAGAAATTTTAAATCCATTAAAACTTGAATCTGCACCAAGACTATATTGCCTTGAAGCACCTGAATCAGTAAAGGTTATCTGTGGGTCATCACTACCACAATGAATATCTACATAAGCAGTACCACCAACATCTCTCTGGAATCTTCCAAGATAAGTACCACCACCACCACCTTTAACTAAAAAAGCACCTACATTATCATCTTCATCTATGTGTAACAAAGCACCAGGTGATGTGACTCCTATACCGACATTACCATTTCCCTCAATTCGCATTCTTTCATAGTCGCCACTAGTGTTAAAAATTATGTGACTATTAGCATCATCTCTAAAATCTGTAATATGAAAACCTGCATTTGCACCACCACCTGCTTCATAATGCATTTGTGCATAAGCTGCACTATTTCTATAAAGTTGTAAAGTTGCAACATCACCTGAATCTCCATCAGTTGATATTCTTGCAGTTGTATTACCAGTAGATTTTACTTCTAAATTTGTTGCAGGTGATGAAGTTCCTATACCGACTTTATTGTTAGCAGAATCTGCAAATAAAGTAAAGTTAGAATCATTGACTACTAAGTTAGCATCTATTGTAGTAGCATTAGGTACATATCCACCTTTAAATCTTTGATTGTTAGATAGTTCATGTTGCATAGCACCAAGCATAGTACATTCATCTTGTGCACCACCTTCTTGGCATACTAAATAAAATGGTGCTGTACCTACAAATCTAAATGGACCTGCAGTTGATATATTTGTTGCACCAGTAGCAAGACCATTATCAAAATATAATGGTGTATGTTTAGTAGCAGAACTTGCATCATGTGTATATAGTACATTACCACTTGCATCTAAGACTTTTACAAAAGTATCCTGAAAGCAAACCAATCTATAATTAGATAAATCTGTATCACCATAAATATAGTAATCAGAACAGAACTCAATAGGCATAGCAAATTCTGCGTCACTACCTGAACCATCAGCTACACCAGTAGCAAACAATCCATGTTTACCGCTTGTATCTTTTAAGTAAAAAGCATGAGTACCATTTTGAGTTTCTGAAATACTTGTACTATCTTCTGATACTCCAGTTGTTACGCCACCTCTATTTTCCCTTGAAAATGAACTTGCTATGACTTCCATAGCTAAAGGTGTAAATAATAAATGGTCACTTGCAACAGCATCTAAAGTAGCACAGACTTTTCCATCTGCTTCTATCACATAATATTGAGTTCCTGAAGTAGTATCTGATTCAGTAAAAGTTATAATACCACCCTGACTAATTGTGCCTGTTGTTAAAGCTGTGGCTGATAAGTCTACATTAGCACTTGAACTTCTATAAATAGAATATGATACACTTGTGTAAGGTGCATAAATATGAATAGTTATTGGATACCCTCTTGTAGTAGCAGTACCTAATAATTTTCCACTAAATCTTGTGCTCATACACATACTTCTAATTGTGCCTGATTGGTGTACAACCACTGCTCTATCTGCTGATATAACACTTCCTAAGCTTAAATCTGCTGAACTAATAGTTGCTTGTCCAAAGGCACTATCAATCTTGCCTTTATATACACCATCTACATAAACATTAGTATTATCAAAGTATGAAGTCACAACATGATTATCACCACTCTCCATTACAATCCAGTCACTTTCAGCAAAGTGTCCTTTGTGTTGCATATAATCTCTTGTATCTAAATATTGATGTGTTTTTAATGTACCACCAAATGCTAAATTTTGATTCTGAACATTACTACCTACAAAAACTTCTTTATCATCTGTTATAGTCATTGTTCTTGTATTAGCAGTGTTTAGATAAATGTCACCACTTGTATTAGTTTCAATAGTAATATTTTCTGTTGAAGCATTTTCTAATTTTACACCTACACTACTATCCCAATAAATAGAACCATTAGTATTAAATCTTAATCTATTACCACTTCCTAAAATTCTTATATCACCACCACTTGTAGTTAATAAACTTGTAGGTGATTCAGTTCCTATCCCAACATTTCCTGCTGAAGTAATAGTCATTCTTGTGTTGGCATTAAATGTATCACTACCAGTATTAAATTCTATTCCTTTTGTATTACCACCTTGAACTACTGCATTAGCACCATCATAGCCAAACATAGCCCTATTATCTGATACTTTAATATGTCTTGCAGTATTACCAGTTCCAAGATGTAATATACTTTGTGGTGATACATTTCCAATGCCTAATTGACTTCCATCAAAAATCATTTGAGTACCATCAGCATTATTTACTCTAAATTGTAATTGTTGTCCACTTGCTGAATTTAAAATTGTTCTTCCTGATGAATTTTGTAATAAAGCAAAACCAGTACTTGTAGCACTATCTCTATGTTGGAATGAAGCCCAATCACTATGAGAATTAAAACCTACTCTTGCTCTACCTATAAAAGCAAATTCATCTGCATCTCCACCTACATCTAACTTTGCACCAGGTGACATAGTTCCTATACCGAATCTACCTGATGTATCAAATCTTGCATATTCTGTGTCATTACTTCCATCAAATACTAAAGGCATTTCAGAAGTAGAGTTAGATGCTCTTATTCTCATATCGTATGGAGAGTCATAATTTTTCATTATAGAAGCATATCTACCTGAGCCAGTGCCCTCATTATGAAAGTTTAGTGTGGCATATCCATTATTATTATTACCAATTAATACATCATTGTCATTTACATGAAGTTTAACACTTGGTGATGTAGTTCCTATACCGACATTATTTGGAATATACACAGTTCCTGATTGATTAATGGTTAATCTTGCTGTACTTGCAGTTCTTGCTACCCAACTACCACCTTGTGTTCCTGTTTCAGTAACACCAGTACTATCTGTGGCTCTCATCAAAGCACCACCAGCATTCGTTTCAATTTTTAATGCTTCATAGTTAGCAGTATGATAAACATGAAGTGAATGTCCAGGTGATTCAGTACCTATACCAACAAAACCATTAGATTTTTGTATAGTCATTACATTAGTAGAAGTACCATAAGAATAAACTTGTAATTTATCAGATGCACTTCTATATCTTAATTGCATATCAGAAGAATTAAAATCTATACCTGCATCTCCACTATCATTTACTAATCTAATAATACCATCTCCATTAACTTGCAAAGTTCTACTTGGTGATTCAGTTCCTATACCAAAATTTCCACCACTATCTACTGTGGCTCTTATAGTATTTGCTGTTATAAAATTAAAATCATGTGAACCTACTGTCCCTACAACTGCTTTAGAACTATGGTTTGCATTAAGTCTAATATCTCTTGTGCCGTCTCCAACTTTTAATTGTGATGTTAAAAAGTTTGAATTACTTCCTATTAATAAGCTTGTATCTGCTTTTATACTACCAGCAACATGAAGTTCATTTGCAGGTGAGTTAGTTCCTATACCGACATTGCCACCAACTTGCACAGTTAATGCTTCAGATGATGTATTGTGGTCGTATACGCTTAAATTAGCATCAAGTAGTGCACTGCCTGCAAAATGTCTTAATTCAAATTTGGCTGCACCACCATCTAAAAATCTTAATTTTGAAGTACCTGATGAAATACCTGAAATATCTAAATCTAAGTATTCTCCACCAGCTTTAGATATTTCTAAGCTTGCAGAAGGACTTGTTGCACCTATACCTACAGAACCATTTACATACAAAACATTAGATGAATTAAAAGTAAGATTTGATTCTCCTTGTAAAGCAGAAGTACCAGTAAATGTAGCAATTCTGTCGTTAGAACCACTTGATACTGTAGGTACATCATCTAACCCTAGAGCAGTAACTGTTTCTGCTGCTGTTAATGCTTGTAGCGTAGTAGAGTCTGTAAATCTTGCAAATTCATTAGCATTTATTGTTCCTGTTGTTCCTATAATTGTTGGGAAATTAGCTACTTTTAAATTATAATTATCACTTGCGTCTATTATAATAAAATTATCTCCACTTCCTATTGCTGTCAAAGAGTCTGTTTTATAATCTAAAGTAACCACTCTAGGTTTTGCTTGACCACCTAAAGCAACATCTGTTGTACCAAATATTGTATTTTGAAATGTTGTAGTATCTGCATCATCTAAATATGTTTTAGCAAAAGCAGATATAGTAGTGCTGTTAGGAACTGTCAATGATTTTATACCATCTAAATCTGTAACTTCACTATCCATCAATGCTCCAGCAGCAGTTACATTTGTTGCATCTGTTTTATCAGCTAATGCTTCTATGCCATCTAATTTTGAATGGTCTGCTGCTTCAAAAGGAACTGATGTTACTCCACCAATAGTTAAGGCATCTGTTTCTAATGTGCCATCTACATCAATATCTCCTGCTAAATCTATATCTCCACTTACTATTAAATTTTGTGCAATAGTAATATTACCAGTACTTCCTACAAATAGTCTTCTTGCTCCTGCTGTAATCAATGATATTTCGTCAGTGCCATAAGTAGCACTATTTCCAAAAGTTATAGCTGCTGGAGATGAGCCAGTTTCTGCTTGATTAACTATACCTCTCAACATAATATATCCTGAAGTTGACATACTTGGGTCGCCAGTTAAAAATGAAGAAGTAGTTCCAGTTGACAATCCTAGATTACTTCTTGCAGTTGAAGCACTTGCCAAGTCAGATAGGTTGCTTGATTTTAATAAGTTAAGACTTGCACTACCTGTTACATTACCAGTAACATCTCCATATAATCTTCCTGCTTGTATATCTGAATTAGAACTAAAAGATACTGTACTTGAAGAACCTGTAGATGATGTTGTAGCAAACCTTACCCTGTCGCTACCTTCATCCCAACCAATAAACACATTATCAGAACTTCCTCTTTCTATAATTAATCCTGAGTCAGCTTCTGCAGCAGGAGTTCCAGTTGCTCCGTTAGATAGCTCAATAAGTTTATCTGATACAACAAGATTTGTAGTATCTACAGTAGTTGTAGTTCCACTTACATTTAAATTTGGCACTACAAGAGTACCAGAACTTGGATTGTAGGTTAATGCACTAGTGTCATCTAATAAAGCATTAGATTCATCATGAAATATAACAGGAAAATTTGTATTAGCTGTACTATCTGTTACAGTTACTTTACCTGAAGTTAATCCTGAAGCTGTTCCTGTTACATTAGTCATAACGCCACTTGCTGGTGTTCCTAATGCTGGTGCAGTTAAAGTTTTGTTAGTAAGAGTTTGTGTACCTGTAAGAGTTGCTACTGTAGAATCAATATTTAAAGTTACTGTACCAGTGCTACCACCACCAGTTAAACCAGTTCCAGCAAGAACTCCAGTTATATTAGAAGACACTACAGAAGTAGTAGAAGCTTGTTGAGATGAATTTACTTTTACCTTATTAAGCTCTGTATATTTTGTTTCATATACAATTCCATTTCTTTTTTCTTGTTTTATTAAGTCTCCATTTTCAAGAAATGAAACTTGCTCTCCTTCTCTTAAGTTGGTTTTAGATGGTCTTACTTTAAAGAAAGAGTCAATATTATTGACATTGTGCTTACCTGAACCTGGCATTATGAAGGTCTCTTGTTAGTTTGTCTAAAATCTATATTAATATCGTTTATGTTTACAGAACCATCTGCTGTTAATTTAAAAGCCATAGACTCACAATTTCTATCTGCAGAATCTATAACAAATTCTTTTGTAGAGTATTCACCTCCTAAAGCTTGAGAGGCTAAGCTGTTAAAACTAGTTTCTCCATCATTTGCATAGCTTAAAGTTAAGTTTGTTCCATTACCTTTTGCTGTTACATATACTCTATTTACTTTTTTTACTAATCCTGGGTTACCAAAATCAATATCTCCTGTTCTAAAGTCTATATTTTGCGTACCATCATCTCCTGATAAAAGTTTTATAGTTTTATTGTTTCCAGATGAGGCATATTCAATAAAATATAATCCGTCAGAAGACTGTATAAAATTAGACATACCATTAGACATTGACTTTGTTACAGACCATCCTCTTGTTGGAAAGTCATATATTAAAAAATCATTTGTTGATGATGTGTCTTGACAAACTACTAATTGTTTGTATTTAGAGTTATATCCTATAGAAGGTAATGTTCCTGCATTATCTCTGAATGTTTTATCATCTAAATTTAAAGAAACCTCTCCTGGAACAGAAGACCCATTAAATAAATATACACCATCGTCATTTACCCAACATATTCCAAAAGGTGTTTTTACAACAGACTCTTGTGTTCTACATCCAACACCATCATATTCAGCTTCTAAGTACCATCCAGCATCTGATGTTGATGATACATTAATAACATAAAGTTTTTTATTTTTAAATGCTAATAATCTGTTACCTAAAGAATGAAGTGCTGTAAAAGAATCTCCATCATTTATACCTATATCTAAATAATAAGAATCTGGAAATGTTGCAAATCTATTTACAGGAGAATAATATACTCTATCATCATAGACTACATCATCTTTTCTTACATTTGCAATCCAAGCTCTTCTAGCACACACTGCAGCTGCTTTATATCCACCTTTTGTACCAAGTGTTATATTTTTTTCTTCTTGTGAATATCCGTTTATACTTTCATAAGTATCTAAAGCAGGTGCTGTTATTTGTAACTTAGAACTTAATTGTGCATTAGCTGTTGAACCATCATCATAAGTACCACTAACAGACCATGAAGTAAACTGCTCAAAAAGATTTTTTCTTACACCTCTTTCGTAATCAACATCTAAAAATAATATAAACCTATCATTTGAATCTTTTATTCTTGTATAAATTCTAAATCCTTTTTCTTTTTCTCTAAAAGCACTATGTATTCTTACCCTCACATCGACATTTTTAAAGTATCCACCAGGAACTATTAGTGCGTCTTCAGACGGAGTTTCAATAGTGCTATGTGGTAATGTTTCATCTCCTGAGTAGTCTACTAAAGAATAAGTAAATTCATACGTTCCACTTTCCCAAGCACCTCCATTTTCTACAGATGAACCAGATGTAAGTTTTTTAAGAGGTGTTCCAGCAGCGTGCTCAGAAACTGGAGTGTTTGAAACACCTCTAGTAATTTGAAGTCTTACAGTATTGTTTGCATCTCCTACAGCAACAAGCTCTGTTACTTGTACAGCTTCACTATTTATAAAAATTATTTTACCTGGTTGTATGTCTGCTAAAGCTGTTATATCACTAGGACTACCTGTGTCTTCTCTAACAAACATTCTGCTATCTCCTGTATCAACGACGTCTTGTTCAGTAGCATTAGGGTTAGCTACTATATCTATATCATTAGAATTTTTTTGTATATTTTCTATAGAAGTAGAAGTTTGTACAGAAAAAGTATTAAAACCAAGCGAAAAATTACCTGAAGTTGTTGGTAATGTTATTGTTCCACTAGTATTATTATCAATGACTTGAAAAATTGCATCTGTAGTTGCAGTAGGTGCTGCATCTCCTGATACCCAAGATGCAACTGGTGTAGTTCCAAATCTTGGTTTACTTTCTATAAGCTGTATAGATTTTTGTGTAAATGAACCACTAGTATCAACTCTATCTTTATCTCCTATATATAAAACGCCATCTACATAATAATATACTGGTTCAAATGTTCCTGCATCAGTAATTGCAAAATCATTAGCAGTGTCTGCGTCTGCAAAATTACTAGTACTATTAAAGTTTCTGTGAAAAAACTCTAAATTATTTCCATCTGGGTATGCAATAATTTGTTTAGCTGTTTGACTGACAGCTCCACTGTCATCACTTATATCAAACTCATGATTATAAATAAAAGCACCATTTCCATAGTTGGAAGTAGTTACTTTAGATACAGCACTTGACTTATCATCTGCGTCTTTACTTGATTTAACCAGTCCTGGATTAGAAAGAATAACATTATCTGATAGTTGTACCTGATTGGGTGCAATATCCCTAGGAGAGGACTTGGTATTAAGTCCTCCACTAAAATCATTTAATTGTAATGACCTTCTAGGCACTTCTTTTCACCTTTTCAAAGCTACGCATTCCCCCAAGACCGAGCATACCTAAAAGTACAGTCGTTAGCGTACCCATATCAAAGGTAGGTAAAACTACTTCATTTCCAAAACTATACAAGATAAATGTAAGTAAAGGCTGTATGATATAATGATACGCTAAAGCAGAAGCACAAATCCATCCAGTAAAAGGTCTCCATCCAGCTACAAACATAGACGTATGTCCAGCTTCTACTTTATTAACTTCCATCTGAGCTTTATTTATTTCAGCTATTAATTCAGCTTTTTCTTGTTTATCTAAAGTAAACTTGTCTACGTGACCAGCTACTTTATCTATTATACCTGCAACTATATCTAGTTTAGGCATAAGTTACATCCACATTCACAGTTCATAATATCTCCTTTTAACATTTCCATCTTCTTCTTGCTTGCCTAATTCTTGAATTAGGATTATTTCTTGTTTTAGCACTACTTCTTTTTAGTTGCCCTAAAGACCTAGCACAATAAGACTTTCTTCTTTTAGCTGCTTTACTACCTTTTTTAACTTTACCAGTAACAGCAGTCTTTAATTTACTACCAGGGTTAGCTCTTCTGTAAGCAGCTACACCCTTCTTTGTCATTCCAGCACCTTTTTTTGTAGGTCTGTAATTAGCGTTTTTGCCCTTAGTAGTCTTTCTAATTGCTTTGGCTTTTTTTCTTTTTGCAGCCATTTAGTATATTAACCAATTAAATCCAACTTTAGACTCATAACTTTGTACGTCATACATATTTAGATAACGACCTTCTAAAAATATTCCAAATTTATTAGTTAGTTTCCATCCATAAACTAAACCTAAATCATAGTCCATTCCATTTTCTGCAATATCATAATTAAATGAATAATCAGACATACCTTTAGTTATTGGATATGCAGTTGCCCAGAAATGAAACCAATTCTTAGGTGTGTACTTATAATAATCTGTCCCTACACTTAGAGATAATTCATTTTGATACCCTAAGTCTTTAGCATATTCTTCATTATATTCTCTTACTATTCTACCATAAATCTGTTTGTAGAATTGGTCATCTGTGTTAGCAACAAGATTGCCTTCTGCATCATACCACTTGTAATCAAAGTAACTATAACCATATTGTGTAAACTGCTCTACAAACTCATCTGTATATCCATAGAAGTATGCAAACTCCCAAAATGGTGTAGATTCTGATATGTCTATACCTTGTTCATCCCACCATAAATCAATAGGTCTAAAGTCTAAATATGCTGGATGACTTCTTCCTGCAACACCTATAGACAATGCAAGATTACCAAAGTCTTTTTTTAATCGCATA
>CENH01032315.1_pt1 | contig 10246 bp, 13 predicted proteins | sample 530171 | NCBI WGS metagenome assembly CENH01 (sample SAMEA2591132, study PRJEB7988) | marine metagenome | biome: marine biome (ENVO:00000447); feature: deep chlorophyll maximum layer (ENVO:xxxxxxxx); material: saline water (ENVO:00002010), including plankton (ENVO:xxxxxxxx) | depth 70 m | reverse complement strand
TCTGGTGGACTTGGTAATGCACCTTCTGGTACTACCATAGATGCATCCTTTAGAAACTCTTCACAGGCATCCCACTCGTTGTACATTTCAACAAAGGATTCACGTAAGAGTTTCTGCATTAATGGCATTTGTGCCACTAAAGACCCATAACTGTCATGTATCATAGTCACTTGATTTAAATCATGTTCTCTACATTTCTGTAAAGTAAGAGTAAGATGACTTGCATCCAAACTATGAATAAAATTAGGTGGTGTAGCATTACCAGTTTTCCAACTGTCTTGTTTATTTCCTGCTGGATTACCATGTACACTTGCAACTATAAGTTTACCATCAAGTACAGTTTTAATTTTCCTTGATCTAACCTCTGGATAATTCTGTACACAAACAAAACCACTTGGTGTTCTCCATTGTACTGGTACTTTTCTTTTAATTACTTGTCGTGCTACTTGTTTAATCCATTGCATACCATTAGTGGCTGCTTTTACTTTTATTCTTAGTGCATCTTGTACTTTAGTAACTAACCATCTTGCTTCTTTAAAAGCATCAGTAATACGAACACCATTATTGAAAGGCCATTCTGTTCCAACATTCTCTATAACATAACCATTAATATATTCAGTAAACATATGGGGTGTACCACCATAGGGAAATGTCATTACAACCTTCTTCAGCATTGTCCTATCGATAAGGTTACTCTCTAACCAGTCCCTTGCTATTGGTTCATTAGATTCTTTCAGCCTTTCTTTAACTTCATCTGCTACTTCTTGGTATAAATCTTGTGGTTGATTTGTGTATGTTAAGTTACAGTAGTGAGCAGTCTCAGCATCACCTAACATTGCAGAGTAATGCTGGATACCATTTTGACTTCCATCAGTATGTACCCAATAGTATGATTTATAACCTAGTCCATTGTTTTTGTACTTCTTCCACTCATTACAGAATGCTAGGAATTGCCAAGGTTCATCTGCTTGGGTCCACCATTTAAAATCAAAAGGACGTTTAGAACTTTCTATAATCTGATCGGTATGGTAATGAATCCACTTTACTCTGTTTTCCATAGTGGTTTTATCAAACCCATACAAGTTTGCTCCTGCTATTGCCAAAGCATTTACTTGTTCTTCTTCTGTAACAGGCATCCCTACTGCACTTTGTAATAGAGATTTAGACCAATCTGGACCTTGAGGATGTAAGAAGTTGTGCATGAGATAATATCTACCTCTGTAATCACATTGGGCTACATAGTTAAATTGCTTGTGTTGCATTAAGTCTTGTGCCATTTGCAACCCCCTCACAAACTGTAACCTTCTGCTATACATCTGATTATTCTTTCTCATCAGCATTGCATAAGGTTTAGCCCAATCATCCCATATAGTTCTTTGTTCTTCTGTTAGTGTTTTCTTTTGTGTACCAGGATAAGGACATTGTGGTAAATCATAGGGTTTGTTAGATGGTATACCCTCCCACTCTGCACCACTTTCATATGCTTTCTGCATTACTTCATACAAAGGAATATTAATAGCAAACTCTGTCCTCTGCATTTGATTTAGTGCATCATAAACTAGTGGCATACTTACATTATCTAAATCTTGATACCCAGACTTTCTATGTAATTTGATTGCACGTAATCCTTTTAGTTGACTAGTGTAATAACCACCCCCTAGTGTTTTCTCTTGCCAATCTCTAGGTGTTACTACACACGGCATATATTGAGTGGCTATGTTTTCTTTATGCTTCTCTAGTTTTTCAATCCATTGTACTGCTGATGGATTGGGTACAAGCATATTGATAGTTTTCTTCTTATTAACATAGGAAGGTACAATAGTAACTAATCCAGTTTCTCTGTGTATAAGATGAATAAGAATCTTTCCAAGCATAATCTTATCTGCATCTTCTAATGTAAGATCATGTAGGTTTAATTGTGTCTTTCTAGAAAGTAGCCAAGTCATAGCATTCTTTTGTCTATAACGAGGGTTACGTTTCTGATGCTCAGACTCTAAAACCTTCTTAAAATAATTAGGATTCTCAGAACGAAAAGTACGTAGTCTATACTCATCTTGTATAGCGTTACCTATTGCTCTTGCTACACGATATTCAGGATGGGATTGGGATAAACCATCTAGCGTACATATAAGTGCTAGATAAGCTACAGTATCATCTTCAAGTCTAAGGGATTCTACAACTTCTATTAGGTGAGTAGCGTATGCTGGTTTACCAGATTTACGTTTATCTATCCACTCCCTAAAAGCAGAAGCAATAGGTGTTACTGCTTCTGACATTATGAAACGTACAGAGGGGAGTCTAGTCCATGACTCTTGTGCTTTAGCTTCCTTGCTAACCCTCTGATAACGTCTTTTACCTAGTCGCTTACCTTCCAGCTCAAGGTTTAATTGCTTTTCCAGTACGTTTTGATACATAAATCCCTAACTTCCTGTCTAGGATTGCTTCATCTACTATCTTCAATGACTCTACTTCTAATTGCATTCTTGCTATTGCAATATACTTTTCACCACAACCTTCACATTTAATGATACTGCTACCTGAATGATCTCTAAATTCTTTGTGTACTTTACCGCAATGTGGACATTTACTTTCTACTCTCATTGTACTCCATACATTCTACACATATTATGTGTTTACCTAGTTTGTTACTGGTTAGTCTTTTACATTCTTTACACGGCATAAAACTATAGTTACCCAATAGTTGTTTCTTCATAAACTGCTGGTTTAAAGTTCCTGTCATAGTCATCCCTCTCTGCTTGTTGTATTTGTAATTCTTCTTTCTTATCATAAATCATCTGTACACACGCAGAATAACCAGCAAGATCAACCAAGTTATCTTCTTTATGCCTATATATTTCTCTGGCTATCTTCATTCCTGCTAACATTAGTGCAACTTTCTCTGGTGGTACTGGATCTGTATCTAGTATCACACCCCAAATAGTCCCTATTCTTTCACAGTTTTCCAATGGGTGATCATAAGCCCATTGTCTGTCCCCATTAACTAGTCTTTCTGCTTGTTGATTTATACTTTCTTTCATTTATTCCTTTGTAATGGGCAAGGTAAAGCTCCACACTTTATTCAATTTAAGCCCAACCTATGCAATGTTGATTTAAATAGATCCTTGCCCATTTCATACTGCTTCATAGTACAAAGCAGTTAACTCTCTCATGAATTGTTTATCGTATTTAGCTACTTCACTTGCTTTAACAAACTTATGTTTAATCTCACCATCAACTAGTATATCTACTCTCTTTTGACCTTTGTTCTTTGGTTCTTTTCCTATACAAGCTTTTAAATGATTCTCTCTTCTTTTCTTTTCACTCTTTCGCATTCTTTTATATACAATTGGGTTTAGCTCTTTTTTGAGACACCCACATGATTTTGTATTTAAAGAATTAACTGCTTGCTGGTATAGCTTTTTATAGTTACCACACTTGCACTTATATAAGTTTATTCTGCTACCATTCTTGTCCCTATGAGAGAACCTAACGCAAGTAAGTCTACTACCAGCTACACGACCAGTTAGTTGACCACTATCACTAGGATGCATCTATCTCCATTTTCTTAGAATAAATACCATGTTTTGTTACTACATACCCTGCTTGCTCATAAGATTTAATAAACTCTTTCTCAAGTGGTATTTTGTAACAATCAAAACATCTATCCCATCCTTTATCAATATTACCTAATTCTTTTTTACACAACTTGCAATGAGTGAAATCAGTTATAGGATCGTCTGCTCTACACACACAAGTAACATGGTGAGTAGGATCTCTAATCCACTTCATAAAATTTCATCATTTATTAGTTGGTCTTGCTTTGCTATGCCATGTCGCATAACACTCTCAAAGGTCCAACTATAAACCTTGTAGTAATCAGAAGTAGAAGTTAGTTTTTTGCTGAAACCATCAGACATAGTAGGAAGTTTAGTAATGGTTCCACCTTTACTTTTGTATGCTTCTAATGCTTTATTAACTTGTTCTCTGGAGATTGATTGACCCTTGCGTACCTTTTTGTGTGCTAATGCTCTACTAGCGAAAGTATTTTGCCCCATAACCCTCTTAATATAATCTTGCAGAAGTGCAAGTATGTGAAGTAATGTCGAACTAGCAGTTATGGCAAAACCAGAAACTTAGTTGTCGCTTGAGTTGTAAACTGGTAGTTCGTAGATATGAGAAGACACTTTGACATAGCTATTATTTGCTGTCAACCCCTTCATCCATCTTTTTTATTTTTTCTTCTATTGCTTGCTCCACAAAAGTTTTAAGAGGTATATCTAACTGATTTTGTAGCATAAACATTTTAGTTTCTCGCACTAGTTTTCGGGATAGCACTACATTGATAACCGAATTTCTGTATTCATCTTGCATTATTTTCCTATGTATCTATGGTTTTAGATCCTACCTTTAGATCCTTTCTGAAGTTGGGAATTAGAGAGCGAGGGGTGCGTGAGAAACACCCCTCAACTTCCTACATTATATGTAGTGCTTCCGCTTTGTTTAAAGCATCCTCTGCACTAATATTCAAATAAAGAGAAGTAGAAGCAACATTAGAATGTCCTAATAGTTGTCTACAAGTTTCAATGTCTCTAGTTTCTTTATATACAATACTAGGTTTGGTCCTACGTAAGCTATGGCTACTGTACAGTTCCCAATCTAGTCCTGCTTTGTAGGCTATTTCTTTTACTATATTTCTATACATCTTGTCACTAAGGGGTTTCAAGTTGCCCATCTTGTCTCTTGCTCTACTTGGAAACAAAGGATCATTGCTTTCTAGTTTTCGGGATCTTACCCATCTATCGGTCAGATCCATAGTGAATTCTGATAGCCTACATGAAACTCGTCTAGCTGTTTTCTTCTGCTTGACTTCTATGTTCTTGCGGACTCTTCCATGAGAATCAATTAGGTCTTTAACTCTGAGATTAATTAAATCTACACAACGGAGACAAGTATCTACATGAACACAAAATAAAAGTTGATTTCTACCATGAAGTGAGGATCTAATCGCATGGATCTGATCCTTAGTGAAGGGAAGTTTTTGGGGCATAGTGTCCTTTTAATTGAGAAATTAGAGAGATAAAGCAGTTTTCGGGCTAATACATCATGGGCAGTTTTCGGGGAAGAAGTTTTCGGGTATATTTCTATCTGCGATCCTGAGAAAGCAAATAAAAACAAAAATAGATCCTGAAATATTTTATTTTATTGTCAAGAATAAAAATTAAAGAAACCCTTGAATCATTAGAATATTATACCATGATCCAAGGGTTTGAGGAAGGAATACTTAACTTTATTGTACAAAAGAAGAAACAAGTTTTCGGGCTGGACCTTTTGATTTTAATCCTATTACTACTCCAGTTTTATCTAAAATCCTCAGATCGTGTTTATCTCCGTTGATAACTTCAAAACCTTTCCATGTTTTCGGGATCTGATTAAATACAATTGCAATCTGACCATTATTTTTTAAAAAGTAGAAAGCATTAGATAATTTAGTTTTTTCGCTGAAGGAATAAATTAAATGGTAGTTTTCAGGCCATTTCCAAGACTTTTGAATTTCTAAATCATTTCTACACAATAGAAACTTTTTATATAAATTTACATTTTTCGTATAATCATAAAAATCAATGTCAGGATTATTTTTAAATATACTGTAGCTGGTCCAATCGATATCACTAGTTCCATTTAATCGGACTAGTGCTTTCTTATTCTGCTTTTCTGCTTCTCTTTTTAGTTCCTTTATTTCGACATCTAACTTGGCCAAAAATAAATCTCTGTCCTGAAAATAAAGCTTAGTTCTTGCTATTCTTGCTTTTCTACTAACTTTAAATTTCATGTTACCAGAATTTTTTAAACAGAGTTTCATGCATTCACCAGCATCTGGGCAAATGACTTTGTTTGGCTCAAGGTACATCATCCGATTTAAGTGACTACCTAGGGAATCACTTTTATTTGTCTTATGAGACTTTGAAAGTAGATACATATTTAATTGAGAATTAGAGAGTTTTAAAACGGACCTAAGAATGGCCCCTTGTGACCTATCACCCATGATAGAACACAAAATGAAATTCTCAGTAGAAACAAAAAACCCTAGAGAATACAATTAGATTCCCTAGGGTTTGAATTAAATAGATTAGGATAAAATAGATTGTATCTGAGATTGTGTAAAATTAATTGATCCCTTTGGGAATGATTTTATCTTACCATCTTTTTTTACTAGATCCCTACAAGTCAAAGAATATTTAACTAAAGACAAAAAATCATCTTCAGGGTTTGCAATTAAATCTTCTACATTTTCCCTAATCCAATCTTCTTGATCATCATTAGATTCAATAGTTAAATGTAAAACGTATCTATATTTTTTCATTTATCTTGCTTAATAAAAGATTTTGTATATTTCTGGTAGAGATCCCTTTCAATGCGGATCATTTCCCCAATGATTCCCAAACCTAAAATGATCGTAGAGATTAAAATTAATATTTCTAGTTTCCTTTGCATGATTGTACCTTTGAGAGAATTAGAGAGAAACCCTAGGATCTAATATTAAACCCTAGGGATATAATTAAATTTTAATAGCATCCATAACTAGGCTTCCCATATAACAATTCCATTCTGGTTTTGCCTAGTTTCGTCTTCAAGCTATGGATTTCTCTTTTCTGTTTTGTGTCTTGCTCAATTAATTGAATGACACTAGATAATAATAATTCATTTGTTTTTGTTGCTTGGCTATCTACTGACATATTATACCTTTCTATTTTTGAGAATTAGAGAACTAGGGAAACTTTATTGCTTCCCTAGGAAATGAAATAAGATTAAACAGGAAAAGCCCGAACAGATTTTCCTACAAGTTGAGGAGCAAACTTTTTATCTGCACCAGAAATAACTGTATCAATATCAAGATCATCAGCATTAGCTTTAAAACGCTTTTCAGCATCAGTTCTTGTACTAGCTTCTATTTCTACAGTTGATCGGACTATCTGCTTGCACTCAAATTCAACTAAGAATTTTTTTAAACCTGAAGCTACTGTTTCGAGTGCTACTGCTTTTTCTTCTACTTTATCTTTTCCCATAATATTCCTTTTGATATGAGAATTAGAGAGTATCAAGAAAACTTTATTGTTTCCCTGAAGAATGCACTTAGAATCAAATGCATTCTATCGGGAACCCTAGGATCTAATTAAGACCCTAGGGAATTAAAATTAAACTTCTTCCATTTCTTCCAGTCTCTCTTGCATTTCTAAATTTGATCTCTCTTGGTCATTTAGATCGCTAGGCATTTCTGAAACTGGCATTGTCTCAAACTCATCATCATTTAATTCTATTTCCGTAGAAAAATCTAAATTACAGTAGTTATCCATCATTCCAGAAAGTTTAATATTCCTACTGGTAATTTGATCTAGATTTGAGTAAATCTTAAAGCTTTCTGTATAAGCATTATTAAGACTCCATAACGTCCGATCATTGAATTGATCATGAGAAGCAGATTGACTTCCTTCTTCTTGTCTCCATTCCCTTAAAACTTTAGGAATATTAGAAGCAGATAAAACTCCATTGTCTACAGAGTGAATTAAAAAATCATGAACCCAGGCATCACTAGGAACTTCTGTTTTCTTGTATGCTTCGGTGCGTTTTTCGTTCACTACTTTAATATTCTGCAATTGACCTACGGCCCTTGTCATTAACCTAGGGATTCTGGACCATACATTTTTTGTATGTCTTGTCTTAATTACTACTTCGCCACCGAATTGTAAATTAGAACATATAGAAATTCTTTGTCCTAGTGCAAAACCTAAAGGAAACTTTTTATCGTGACTATTACGAAATGCGATAATAGTCGAAGCATCAGGATTAATAATATCTGCATTCATGGTAGCAACACCGAACATTCTATTATGATCATGGGAAGTGCCGAACATGAAATTATCTAAATCAAAATTACATGATACTGCTTCTTTCTGAAGAAGTTCTATTACATCATGATGGGGGACAACTATATGAGTATCTGTAGATGCTGGACTAGGCAATGATGCGAGTTCTGCTTGACTCATATTACAACCTAGAATCGTCATTGAATTGTTGTATGTATTAGTCATATGTACCTTTCGTTATAATTGAGATTAGAGAGTAACGATATTCATAATTGAATAACGTAGGACCATGTTCTCATGTTTAAATAAGGAAATAAAGAGCAGATACTAATTTATTTGCAAAACAGTTGAAATCATTAAAGAAATTAGATTATTGATCAAAAACCCCGATATTCACCTATCTTGTATAAGATGAGAGTCTTGAAGATGTCTTGTATCTTGTATAGGAATTGCTTGTGTAAAATAGAATGACTTATGTTTTACTTATGTTAAATAAAATTGCTGATGTAATACTTATGTAAAATAAAAATGCTTGTGTAAATAAATAATAGAAATGAAAAAACGATAGTATATAAAAATGAATGAAAATATAATTTAATTCTCTACAAAAACAATTAAGTTAGAATGCAGTAGTTTTGCCCGTCTGCTAACTTATTGAAATCATTAGTCTTTGAACTTCCGTTATGGATAAAACCGGAAACTAAGGATCTTTGAGGGGGGTCAAGGGGGGATTTTCGGGTACACATACGTAGTAACCTCTACAGATTTTTGTGGCAAATTCTTTGCTTACAATCAAAAATCGGACCCCATAGGAAACAACCTACAATACTCCCTATTTATAATATTCTAAGGGGATACTGGTAAGAACAATTTAGATATACAATAAAAAAAGAAAAAGAAACAAACAACCAGCACTCACATAAGCACCTAATAGAGACACTAGTAGAGATATAGTAGACAATAGGAATCTTTAATATATAGCTAGTGGTTGCTACTAGTAAAATATGTATACACAGGTTCAGATAGTCCTTTAGGTTTAGATATATATTCCCTAGCACCATCCATAAACTTCTCTAGTTCAATATCTAGTGCTTCTTCTTTTTGTCTATTGCTTTCTACTTGTTGATCAGCACCTATCTGTTCTATCCAATACCCTACTGCCATAGCAAGAGCATCTAGTCTGTCATCATGCCTTAGTGATCCCCTTTCCCTTGTTATTCTTGTCATCTGATAAAATAACTGCTTCCTTAGAGAATCCTCTACATTGTACTCCTTAGTAGATTCATAGTCCTCTGTAATCACATTAGTATCCACTATCAACCTATGTTGCATCATAACTGGTTCTAGTGTATCTATTATTCTTCTTTCTTTTTGTGTGTTGCTTCTTACTTCTTCTACTGAAACAGGATATATCCTTTTTAGGTGTGGTTTTAGTAACTCACTAAACATCCCATCCCCAAAGTTACTTTCAACTAGTACCAAGTTTACTTTGTATGCTTTTGCTAGTTTGACAAGACTTGTCATTACCTCATCAGAATACCCTCCGCTAAATCCCCCTGCTTTACATACATATAAATTACCATTCAGCATTTTTACTACTGCGTAAGCAGTTTCATCTTTACCTCTACCACTAGGATCTATACTTATTACTGATCCTGTGTATTCCTGCCAACCACTAGGTAAATCTAGAGGACCATACCATCCATCCCCTGCGAGTCCTACATTAGGTAAGTCAGTTAGTTTTGTATGATTAAGTCTTCCTGCTATTACTTCTTGTGGACCCTTCTCTTTAGGTATATCCATTACTATTAGGTCTTGTGTCTTTAATGGATACCTATCTGCATCAGACAAACTAGTATCCAGCATAAACTGGAGACTAAACCCTGCTTTCCCATAACTTAATTCTCGTTCCTCAAGATCATAACTATCAAACCTATCTGGATCTGTAGGTGTCCCTTCATCCCCTTGGTGGTTTATAATGAAGTCACTTAGCCTACTTCCATACTTCTCTTTTAGTTTCTGGTCTGGAACTCTGGCACACCAAATCTTTAGCTCATACCCTCTCTCTGGTAGTACCTCATAGAGTGTCTGCTCTGATTGTGGAGTACCCAAGAATATAATCCTACCACTAGGTTTTAATATAGCATCAAATTCCTTCACAGACTCCGCTATACGATCCCTCATTCCTTGTGTCATAGAGTTATTTGGAACCTCTATGTCATCAGCAATAATTAAGTCTGCTCTGGACCCTGCCATTTGACCAGTTATACCTACCGATTTTACAGAAGGTGCGTGAGCAGGGGTAGAAGGGCCAACATCGAAAGAAATTTTACTCTGCCTCTGATGGTCGGAGGGACGTAAATGTTGTAACACAGGCATTTCTA
>CENH01031669.1_pt1 | contig 10251 bp, 11 predicted proteins | sample 530171 | NCBI WGS metagenome assembly CENH01 (sample SAMEA2591132, study PRJEB7988) | marine metagenome | biome: marine biome (ENVO:00000447); feature: deep chlorophyll maximum layer (ENVO:xxxxxxxx); material: saline water (ENVO:00002010), including plankton (ENVO:xxxxxxxx) | depth 70 m | reverse complement strand
CAAGACGGAAACCGCCAATAAGATCATCTTCATCTGTTTCAATTGTAATGTTTACACGAATAATTTCTCTATTCAATTGAGCACATGCTTGCTCAACACCAAATGTTTTACCGTTACCTGATAATCCAGTTACGAAAACAGGATAGAATAACTTAGATGCAATAACTTTTTTAACGTCATTGAAACTACCAAACTTGACAAATGTATTGTCTTTGCTTGGAACTAAATTATTCTCAACAGCAGGTGATGCAGAGGGAGACTTGAAAGAATTTTCAATGTTCTCTACAGACTTTTTGGTAACTGTGAGATTCCACTTGCCTGGACTAACTCTGTGCTTTTTAATTTTTTTGGTTACAGTTGCGTATCCAATGTTATTCATTAAAGCAAAGGCACGAACATCAGCAGCTGTGAATTCATTACCATATGTGCTTTTCAATCCATCGATTGCTTGCTGTTCTGTCATTTTAAGTTCAAAGGGTGCAAATGATTTGTTTGTCATGATGTAATTTGTTTTCGTTACACCTATTATAATGCACCTGTATATAATATCTATAACAAATGTGACAGTTTAATAACTGGATTCCATTTGTTCTACCTTGTCTGCTTCACAACAAGAGTAAGTTAAGTCCTCTGTCCAGTAAGACTTATATATTTTATTCCATACGACATCAAACTCTTCTTGATTCAAATTCTTAAACAGACATTTATCCTCTAAGTAGATGTGGTAAGATTTCATCATTCTTGTTTCTTTAGTTCGTCTTCTAACTCTTTAACTAATGCTTTCTTATTATGTCTACGATCTAGTTCGATACCCAATTCTCTACCAAACTCCTCCAACTCTATCTTAGATAAAGATTCCAAATCAACTTGGCCTTCATCAGAATCACCCTCTACTACATCAGGTTCTGGTTCTACTGGAACTGGTGGTGTGGGTGGAGTAACATTACCACCCAATAAATCGCCAAATCTACTCATGGGTTCTCTCTAATTGTTGCAAGTATTTATCATGCCACCAATTCTATGAATTCACTCAATATTTTTTTGTTCATCTTCTTACCTTTTAGACTCCTAGCAAATGCTTGCTTGATCTGGCCCTTAGTTGCATCTTCTTTAACTTCAAACTCTGTATCATTATTCAAAGCACTGGATGACAATCCAAAGTAAGTATGATATCCAGATGTTTTGATTGATGCAGTTTTTGTACTTCTCCAGTTCACTCTTGCTTTGATAAGATCTTGACCTTCAAGATACATACTTAAGAAACTATGAGTATCACTCGAAGTTAGAATACGAATACCAATGAAATTTATATCTTGAAACTTGTCACGAAGATTTCTCAAGAATGCATCTGTATACTGAGGACTATGATAGTATGAACCTCCTCCAAGATCATATGTCCTTCCAGTTTTACGACATCTTAGGAAGCAATTTCTTCTTGCACTATTGTTTCTTCCTAAGTATGTTTCTGTTGGGTCATCCATTCTTGTATGCTCAGAATGATATGATAGAGGATGTCCTTCACCATCAGTTAGAATTACACATTGAACCTTTTGTACATTGTTTTCCTTCTTGAATGCTGGAAGAATATCGTGTAGTGCAATCATAGTCTCATGTAAAGGAGTTCCAGATAGAGATAGACCTAAAGGTGTTCTATAAGACTTATCGTCATGATAATAATATGACCCAAAGTTATCTGCGATTCTGAATATAGTTTTCATTTGCTTATCCAAAACCTTACCTTTAGTTTTACTTGTGAACATATTCATTAGTGAAAACTTTTTATCAACTTCGAAATCATTTGCTTTGATTTCTGTTAACTCTGCATACCCATCTTCACTAACTAGAGTTTTTGGATAGCAGATAGTAAATGCATAAACCTCAAATGGAATCTGAACTTTCTTGCAGAACCACATTAAGTTAAATAATTGCTTCAATGTATCTGACATAATACGAGACATCGATCCAGACCAATCGAGAATGAATACAAGGCCATGATTCTTACCATCAGGTAATACTGTAACCTTCTTGAATAGATCTTCGTTGAATTTGTATGTATGAAGAACTCCTGTGTTTAGGATACCAGTTCTTGCAGTTGTTGCACGAGCATATGCATCAGCAGACTTCTTACACTCAAACTCTTTAACAAGATAGTTGACTTCTTTCTGTGCAGACTTCTTGAACTCAAAGAATCTTTTGTCTACTTCACTGAATACAGAATCTTCATATGAATCTTTCCACTCTTTTTCAATTCTTGAATGAAGATCAGAATTGTTAACAATAACTTTATCTAAGTCTATCTTTGGAATCTCAATGTAGTTAGTATCTTTGTAATACTCATTGGTATCTACAAGGTCTTTGAGTGACTCTTGAAGGGCTCTATCTGTCTTTACATCAAGACTTGATTCTCCTCCAAGTGAACTCTGAGAACCACCAGTCTGAGGTTGAGTCTGAGGTTGAGGTGTATCTCCTCTGGTCTGTGTCTCCTCTGTCTTAACATTTCCACCTTCTGCTTCACCTTCTTCTTCTTTTGATGGATTAGTTTGCATCTCTGATTCAGTCTCTCCATCTGAACCATTTCCCTCAAATGGAATACCTTGTGGTGTAATATCTTCTACCTTGTCTTGCTCTCTCTGCTCGTCTTGTGTTTTGCAGAAATTGTGTAAATCTTCTGATACTCTCAATACATCATCAAATGTCTCACACTGTTCAATTCTTGCAACAAAGTGAGTCTCTTCGATAGTAAAATCAATATCAACAAAGTTACCTAACTTGAAATGTAAATTGATACGATCAGGTAAACTCATCTGGTTTATATCCTCATCTTCCAACTTAAAGAAGTCATTCTCATTCAACTCATTATATCCACGATAAAAAGTCTTTGCCAATCCACCATACTTACGCTTCATCAACTTCTCAATACGAGCATCTTCAACCACATTCACAATACCTGGTGAAATCTGATAGTCTTTGTACCACTCAATATCAGGTGTGAAGAGTGCATGACCAACCTCATGACCTACAAGTAAGTCATACACTAAACTACTTGCCTTCTCCCATTGTGGAAGTGTGAGGACACGAGTGTGAACATTGAATGATGCTGTGTCTACTTCCTTGTTCTCAACTACAAGGTCTTCTGTAGCAAGTAATTTAGCAAGTTGTGATTTGATTTCGTGGTTGACGTTCATTGGACTTTCTTATCTTATACATCTATGATACTCGAAAACCCTCCGCTTGGAAGGGTTTAGTAGACACTTTTTCAAGTGGTTGCGTCTGGCTCTTGCCTGACGTAATGCTTGTGGTTTTAAATGACGTTTCTGTTCCTTCTTGGAATGATGCTGCCAATTAGGGACTTTCATTGTTCTAGGGGGTAAGTTTACTGAATCCTTTTATCTTATCAAATTTTAATATATTGTCAAACTTGTCAACCAATTCATCTGTCTTGTGCGATATGACAAATACATTTGCATCGGTTACAACATATTTAATGATTCGAGTAAAGTAATCAGTTCCAAATCCATCAAGTGAACTATCAAATATCTCATCAAGTATCAATAAGTTAGTGCTGACAGAGTTTTTCATCTTTGCAATATCTCTCCAAGTAAAAAGAAGAGATAAGTCAATACGCATCTTTTCACCTTCACTGAATGACTCATAACAAAAATCTTCATGAACTGGTGACTTGATACTTTCTTTAAATTCTTCGTCTAGACAAAAATTAATATAGAAGTCCATCAGCTGCAGATACTTATTGATCTGCTGATTCATTAAAGGAAGATACCTTTTGATTATTTTTGACTTGACTCCACCATCTTTCATCAAAGAATGTGCAAACTCATGGTAAGCATTATGTTCTCTGAATTCAGATTGTTCCTTTTGGAGGTCTTCGAGTTGTGATTGTAGAGTTTCTAACGCATGCTTCTCAGCAGTTCTATTTTTAAGTTGTTCGGTAATTGTTTGAATTTCTTGTTCGAGGTCTCTAGATTGATTTTCAAGTCCAGAAATCCTTGTATTGGTTTTAGAAATTTCATGCGTTAGTTTAGTTGCCTCTGAGGATAATTTTTTAAAAGTTTGTTCTCGTTCTTCTTCGAGTTTGATGGCAGATTCCAGTTCTTCGTAACCCTTTTTGAGTTCTTTTGCCTTCGATTCTGCCTCTTCAATTTTATTTAACCGAAATGATTCTTCTATAGATTGTGTACATGTAGGGCATGATACATTATCACTGAAGAACTTATGTTCCTTGGTAATGGTGGATACTTTATTGGATAATTTACCCTTTAAGTTACCTAATTTTCGTAACTTTTTGTTAGAATTTCCAAACGATTCCATGTCGTCATTGATACTTTTTAATTTTTTATCAGTATCTTCTATGATTTGGCGATGAGTTCCAATACCAACAAACATATTTTCTAACTTTTTCTTCTTCTTATCAATATCTTTCCGACCAGTTTCTTCCAAATCACTAATAAATGACTTCTGCATATCTATTTTCTCTTCAGTCAAGTCTTTTTTAATCGTAAGTTCTCGTATTCTTTCATTTGTAGACCTCACTCTTTCTCTCAATATCAATCCCATTGAGGAAAATATCTTAATATCCAATATATCTTCAATCACTTCTCTACGATTTGGTGCATTCAATTGCATAAAAGGGACAAATGATGCACTACCTAAGACTACAATCTGTGTGAATGACTTATAATTTAATTTTAATACATTCTCTTCCAACCATTTCTGTTGATCATTTACAGCTGCATTTTGATCTAAAAGTTCATCATCTTTCCATATCTCAAATATATTTGGTTTAATCCCACGCACAATTTTCCAATCAAAGTTGGGTGTTGAAAATTCAATCTCAACTACACAATCTTTTTCATTTGCAGCATTAACCAACTGAGATTTAGTAATCTTACGAAAAGGTTTATTAAACAAAGAAAAAGTAAGAGCATCTAGAACAGTGCTTTTACCTGTTCCATTTGTTCCTACTATTAAGTTAGTTTGTGCTTTTTGAAAATCAATCTCAGTAAAATGGTTTCCTGTAGATAGAAAATTACGCCATCTTATCTGTTTGAATATTATCATAATCTATTGGTGGAACCACAAAGTCATTAGGTTTAATAATCACATACCTATAATTATACTCGTAACAAGCAGAAATTGCAACCTTTTCTTCAATTTCTATTACAGTCATCTCTGGATAATCTTCTGCTTCAAGTAATCCTGCATATCTTTCAGCGTCATCTTCCTCTTCAAAAATGTATAATGCCCTTTCACCATCAGGATCTGTAACAGCATACGCTCCTTCTTTTTCTTGTCCTAAGATGGTTAGAATATACATTAGTCTAATTCACAAGCTTGTTGGTAGACCTCCTTCATTAAGTTTTTTACAATTTCTTTGCTTAATTCAAAATCTGAGTCTTCAATGTATTTATTCAAAATTGTTAAAGTGTCTTCACCTTCATCTTTTGAAAAATCTACTTCCTCATCATCAATACCAAAATTCTCAACAATTTTGACATCGATTGCTCCAGTTTTAATTATCTTATCAAGAAACTTTTCAAACTGTAATTGATTTGTTTTTTTATGAACAATCACTTTTACAAATTTATCTTTAAATTTAGTCGTATTGAATAAAGTTGGATTTGTATCATTGTAATAAACTTTTTCAAAAATAGTATACGTATTCTCAACAAATTCAGTCTCTAGAGTTTCAGTATCAAAAATATGAAATCCTCTTCGATCATTTACATCATTCCAATATATTTGATATGGATTACCTAGATAAAAAATCTTACCATCATTTGACGGTGTATGAAAATGACCAGAGTAAACTGCTTGAAATTTATCAAAAAAAGATTTATCCATGCCATGTTCCATGACATATCCCTTATGAGCTGAGAATCCATTAACTTCTAAATGACCAAAAGCAACTTTAGATTTTGTTTGACTAATTTTAGTTTTTGTCTCATCGTAATTATCTGGACATATCCAAGGAATCATAAAGAAATTTGACTTACCAATCTTATATGAATCAGGAGAGGAAATTGCAACTATATTATCATAGTCTTCTAATAAAGATTCAACTGCATTGATTTCATTTGTATTTTTATAATATACATCATGATTCCCAACCAATTGATATACTTTAACTTCTTGCTTTTTGAATTTATCATAGACATTTTTCCGTGCCCAGTTTAAGGCCCAAAAATCTATATTCTTACGATTATCAAATGCATCTCCCATATGAATACATGCTTTGATGCCTTTCTCTTCTAAAGTAGGAAAGAATATATTATCATAAAATTTCTGAAAGAATTCATGAAAAACCTGACTACCCTTACGAGCACCAAAGTGTGTATCTGTAATAATCGCAACCTTCATGAATTTTGTTTTGCTTGAATATTTTCTTTGATTGTATTATAATCAGATGCGTTGAAGTTACCGTCAGCAGACATGACTTCCTCAAATCCAGATCTTTCAATGATCTTTGCTCTTATATCCATTTGTCTTTTTTCCTTTTGGATACGACGTAGAAATGCATAGTGTATAATTTGAGTGAAATATGCAAAGGGATTTGAAGATTTCTCTGGATCAAAGTTCTTAATATACTGAACACAGTTCTCGATACCATCGCATATCATATCCTCACGGAACATATAATTTACAAAGTTTGGTTTATATGACAAGTGTGTTGCTATCTTCAAGAAACATTCTCCAAGATAGTTTGTGATACGAGGTCGGTCTTCACCAGCTTCCTCTGCTCTCTTACATTGATTACGATAAATGACAATTGCATTTAAAAATTCCTTGTTATTTACGTAATGTTCCGACCTTTTTCTTGTTCTAGGCATTTCATACGATCTCCGCTAGTTATGCTAATTATAACACAAAATTATCAATAATGCCAGAGGCACTTGACAAAGTAATAAAACCTGTGTAGACTAACTCTGTTAGGGGTTAAGAGACATATTAGCTATTAGGTTTTCTTCTTATATAGTTTCTCTAAAAAAATTCTTGCATCAGTCACAGTAGATAGATATCCCATATCTTTAGTAACTATGGATTCATTTGTTTCCCGATCTTTGTCGTTGATATATCTATTGTAGATACGAATTACTTCTTTGTCAAATACTTCTGACATTGTAATTACTTTATCCATATTCAATATTAAAATTGTATCTCCTGAAGCTTGAATCCAAGGCACAACTTTGATTGCTCCCATTGAATTATTTCTCATCATGATAGTTTCAAAAACTACGGGGCTGTCCAAAAGTAATAAAGTTCGATCATCTTCATCACAAGGAGTTACATTTGAAATAACTTCTTCACCAGAAACTAATTTAATGACTGCTAAAAAATCTTCTTTTTCTTCCTTTTTCTTCTTTGTCATTTTTCTCCTAAGTCAATTTGAACAATTTCGTAATTAAATTTTTCTTCGTTGTAAATTTTGATTCTTTCGATTAGATGATTGAGTGTATAATTTCTTCTTGACAAATGCGTGATATCATCAGCAATGTCATAAAGAACTGCTTGAGTCTTGCTGTCTCCTTTTCTTAGAACTCTTCCAATTGACTGAAGATTTCGTATTCTTGACTTAGAGGGAGAAGCAAAAATGACGTTATGAAGATTTTTAATGTTAATTCCTGTGGAGAAAGTTCCATAAGATGCTACGATGATTGCGTTTCTTTCGGTTTCAGTGATTTCTCTGATTCGTTCTCTTTCTTCGGCATCAACTCCACCGTGCACATAAAATACCTTGCGGTCATTCTTTATAAAATTATTTATGAGTTCGTAAAGTGGTTGACCATGTGTTTCGACTCGACTAAACAATACTAAAGTATTACCTTTTAAGTCTACAACTAGATTTTTAATAAAATTATTTCTCTTTGAATGTGTGATTATGTGTTGTAGTTCTTCTTCATATACTTCAAACTTTTGTGGTTTGTGTTTAAGTATTAATATGTGTATCTGAAGTTTTGCTAGATGTCCTTTATCAATCAACTCCTTTGTCTGTGTGACTTTATAAGAAGGCCCAAACAATCCTTCTAAGACCCATTTATGCGTCTGTGTGCCATCCAAAGTACCAGTAAATCCAAATCTATACTTTGCAGCATCCATCTTTGTCATGATGCTTACAAGCGATTTTGACTTGAATAGATGTGCCTCATCACCAATTACTACCTCAAAATCTTTGAAGAAAGGTCTTTTGAGTTTGTATATTGACTGCCATGTGGTAATCGTAACAGGATATTCATTTGTCTTTTCCTTGCCAGCATAGATTCGATGACAATAATTTTCTGCGTCCCATCCATAATCTTGAAAGTCTTTGAACATTTGTTCAACCAAAGATGTAGTGGGAACAACTAAAAGTATCTTTTTTCTTTTTTCTGCATAGTATCTGACTACAGCATAAATCATTAGTGACTTTCCTGAAGCTGTAGGTGAGATTAAAAGTTTACGATTGTAACGAAGAGCATCATAAACTGCATCTATCTGATAATTTCTTGGTTTATAGTTTGTAATTTTTGACATATATTCTTTCACACCTTCACGACTTATAATTTCATTCTCTTCAAAAGGAGCACCATAAAATTGATTATTCTCAAACTCCAAACTATATTCTGACTTTCTTGCCCAATTTACAATTTTATCTACAAGACCACCATATATCTCACCAGTGGCTGGAGAGTATAAACGAATTTTACCATCCCAATACTTACTACGGTATTGTGGCATGAACTTTGCACCAGGTACATCAAATGTAAAAAGATCTGATAGTTCCTGATTGATATGTGGTTCTGCTGTAACAGTCACATATACTTCATTCTTCTTTTTGATGATAATGTCAGTCACTGTAACCTCGAATAAACTTTTGCCACTCAATGGCATTTTTTATTTGATAAGTTCTGTTCGTAATATTCTTAAGAATACTATCCAAATAATTTAACATTACTTGAAAGTAATCCAATTTACTTTGAATTTTAATCAAGTCATTATCTGAACCAAGATATAAATCCATATCTTGTCTTATGACTTTATGATCAAAAGGTTTATCTATGTATATCTCTGGATCTGCTTTTCCAGTATAGTATAACCATTTTTCTTTTTTTGTTTGTTTTAATTTAATCTCTTCTACCTTTTTAAGAAGAGTTAAATTATTATAAATTTTATAATATTTTGCATGTAAGGATGGAACCTTTGTAGACTCTACATGTAATTCATCTTGGTCTAGTTTTGAATCCTCATCCCACAATGCTTGAATTTCATCAAGATTCATAAATTAAGTCATAACTTCTATATTGTATATAGAGTACTTAAAAGTAGCTGTGGCCACAACGTAATTGATATCTCCTGCAGTTGCATCAAACTCTATAGTCGATAGTGAAACTGGAAAAACATCTTTAAAATGAACCTTTGAAATCTCATTAAAGTTGCTATTGTAGATAATTAAAGTTCCATCTGAATATTCATTCAAAGCATTTTTTGCACCTGCATCTGGTGTATATTCATCTCCTTGTTTTAAATCAATAAACTGTTGAATGCTTTCTGGAAAACCAAGTCCCTTCAACCAGTTATGAACTTGCATATAATTTTCTAAATTCTCATCCACAAAAAATGTAAGATTGAAATCTTCATAAGTTAATTTATCACCTGCAACAGGAATATTTTTTAAGTAAGTAGGTTGCTCTGCAAATCCAAGATTAATACCTGGTATATTTGCTGAGTTAGAAAAGAAATCTGCTTTTGGTGCTTTTGTAATTACAAATTTAAAACCGACTGGAGATAGATAGTTTCTATTATCCAGTTGATTATTCCACGGTTCGTTTCTCATTTTTTCTTCTTAACGCAGTTTGGATATCTCTTTCCGAACATTGTTTTCATACCTTTCTTTTCATATCCAGCCCAACACTTCTCTTGAAACTGTTGAAATGATACTTCTTCGTACTTATTTCTACCTGATGGTGAGGGTTGTGTGCTATCAAAATGAGGATTGTTTTTAGCAGCATCAGATTGTGCATTTCTTTTCTTAGTCAGCATCTTTGCTTTCTTATCAAGAAAATCTTTCATCGCACCTTTTGCTTTACCTGATCCTTTATATAAACCATAAGATGTTCCTTCGTGAGTAAACTTCATACCCTTAGTTGCTTTATCCTTAAGTTCCTGACGTTTCTTAGGATCCATATTCTTTTCATAGTCTGCTGCTTTCTTAGCAAAGTCTTTATCATCTAACTTCTTGATAACCTTTCTATCTTCTTT
>CENH01002795.1_pt1 | contig 10251 bp, 9 predicted proteins | sample 530171 | NCBI WGS metagenome assembly CENH01 (sample SAMEA2591132, study PRJEB7988) | marine metagenome | biome: marine biome (ENVO:00000447); feature: deep chlorophyll maximum layer (ENVO:xxxxxxxx); material: saline water (ENVO:00002010), including plankton (ENVO:xxxxxxxx) | depth 70 m | reverse complement strand
TCGCTCTTATTTCAGCCAATGTAGCCATAATGTAAGCCTCCTTGTGTGCCTATGTTGTTTGTGCCTAAATGTATATTAAGCATTAAAGCAATAATATACTACTATATTTATCTAATGTCTAGTGGATTTATTGGTAATTTGCTAGTTGTGTGATTCTAGAAATCTCTTCTTCAACACCTGCAATGTTTTGTGCTGTGTCGCTGTCAACTTTTGCCTCGTTGATTGATTCTTTCTGCATTGGCCTTTTCAACTTGTCAAAGTTTCTTGAAAGATATGCCATTGCTTCTTTGCCGTCGTGTGTTTTGAATACAGAGTTGCCATCTTTGTCAAGCACATCGTTAACAATTTTTCCTTTTTCATCTCTGTACATAGAAACGTAAGGCTTGATATCTTCAAAAGTTGTGCCTTCCGGAAAAACTTCTTCTTTCTTCATGTCTTCTTTTTCTTTCTTCTCGTCTGAACTGTGTCCTATATGCTTATGGACAACCTTGTCTAGTTCTTTATGGAAATTGTCAACTTGTTTGTCATTCATTTGTTCCGGCATGAATGGCTCAATTGTTTGATCCACCCAAGATTCAAATTGTTCTGTCTCTGAACTGTGTACGCCACCACTTCTCTTTTTCTTAGGTGCGTAGGCACCTGGGTCCATTCTCACTTGGTCAGCATAGTCTTGATCATTCTGCATTTTTTTGTAGTCATCGATGTATCTTTTTGCCAATTGCACTGCAATTTTTTTATTTTTGTTGTAGTCTGGTCCTGGTTTGAATGACGTAGAACCTTCCTGGTCTATTCCATCTGCTACTCGAGATGCAAAGTTTGCCACCCTGTCCTCTTCCGGAGTTTTAGATAGCATTCTTGATGCTATGTCTGATAGTATCGAGCCAAGCATTGTGCTTTTGTCTTTGAATTTTGTTGTCTTCAACATCTTGTCAGCCACTGGATCTTTTCTTAAAACCAACTTTTTGTCAGGGTCAGTCAAGAAACTTTGCACAACAGCACCATGGTCTACTTGTGGTTCTGGATCAGAGTCGATCGGTTCGACGTCCTTGCCTATCACCGTTGGTTGTGTGTCTTTAATCTTAGGACCTTCATCGTCGTCATACTCTGCCATTAATCTGTGAATTACTGGAAGTGCTTCTTCCACCCTGTCATCCAATGATTTAATAGTGAACTTTTCTCTGTATGATTCTCTTGTTTCATCATCTAAGACTCTATCCTCGACTGTTTTAAAACTCTTTACTGTTTCTTCGTAGTGCGATTGTTTGCTTAGATTTTTTACATACGCTCTTAAGTTTTCCAATTTTAATTTAGTTTTATCTATCATGTCACTTGCATTGTCATTTAATTGATCTTTGTTTGAAACATATCTAGAAAATGAATTTAATTTTGCTATGTCTTCAGATGCTTGTATTATGTGTTGACCAAAGTCATCGTAAGGTTTGCCACCGTTTGCAACGTGTCTCTGCATCGCTCTCGCACCTGCTAGGTGTGTCATAGGATATTTGAATCTTTCACCGTCGTCGTTTTCAATGTATAGTGATTGTATCTGTCTTGATCTTGCACCCGGCACAGTCTCATCAACTGATCCTTTGTGTCTGATTATCAATCTTGTCTTGTCCAGGTTCTCGTATGATCTACGTGCCGAACCTGTAAGGCCCTCGTTCACGCCTGCTAATTTTGTTATTCTTGCTAGTTCTTCCGACATCTCGTCAGTATTTACCGTTTTGTTCGTATCTGCGAGATTTTGATAATCCTGCTTCGTTAGGTTCGATTTAGTAATATCTCTGACGTCAAAACTCAACTGATGTTCAACTGCAAAGTCTTTTAGTTCCTTAAGGAAATCAAACCATTCAGTCTTACTGTCTTCGTCAATTTTGTCTACCAAGTTACGGTTGTAGAATACTTTCATGCTTTCGCCGTCGGCTAAAGACACGCTTACACGCCCAAAAGTGTCTGCGTCTTCTTTGAATTCGAAGTCAAAAAACACTGCTTTTGAGGCATCAGCAGTAGGTTGCCCAGTGCTATCACCTATCTCTATGTTTGAGAACTGTGACCTTATTTTGTTGAACAAATCGTTTGACGTTTTTGGATTCATATAGTGTATTTATTATCCGTAAAGGTTTGCGAATATAGGCATTGGTGCTGTTTGTTCCGTGCTTCTATTGGTCCATTTTTCGAATATTTTAGGATCAAAGTCCGCAAGTGTCTTGATCATCCGAGTCATTAGTAAGCAAGAACTTACCAAGTCATCGTGCTGTCCTGGTTTTGCTTTGAAACTCATTCCCGATGCCACAAAGTCCTTCAATTCGGAGATCAGTAATTGAGAATTTAGTTTCATTTTGTCTCCTTCTACTAGTTCTTTAAATTTTGTGCAGGCATCAATCTTGTGTTTTGCAGTTGTGTTGAATCCTCTTCTGAATTTTCTTCTGTGTCCTTTTCTTATAGGTTCTGATAAGAACATACCAAGAATGTTTTCTTCACCTATGTCCATTACCCTTAAAAGAGCCGCTTCACCTATGCTGTTGTTTTCCATAGAATAAAAAATTTGTGGCGTTGCACTAGAATCTTTTTCCATTATTGTGTCGTGTATGTGCTTGTTTATTTGTTGTAAAATTCGTACCTGTTGGTTCATCGGTGTCGTGTTATGATGCCATTCGGCAACTTGTTCAAATGTTGGAAGTTCAAACACTTGTATTGCCGCGAAGTCTCCACCAGTTCCCATTGCTGGGTCAAGGCTTGTAAGGTATGTCATTCCTGGTGTTGGTCTCTTGAACCAACGCACCTGTCCTGTGGTTTCGATTGGTGCTGATGCCTCCAAGTCCATTAGTGTGGTTGAGTTAATTAATGTCTCATCATAGATTAAAAATTCACATTCGTGTTCCCTTCTAAATCTTTCTTCACCTATTCTAGATCTTTCTGCTGTGGCCCACGATTCATCTCTGTCAGGATGTTCGTTCCAATGTGCCTTCATTGCATAGAAACCGTTAGTTCCTACTATTTTGTCATTGCCGTACTCGTCAAATCTTTTGTTTGCTTCTTTCCATATCATTGCGAATTGATCTTCATCACTGTTTGGTGTTGAAGTAATTAAGCATTTACCACCTGTACTCAGTGTTGGAGATAGTGAAGTCCAAAATTCTTTTGCTTTCTCTGGTGGTTGAACGAAAGCGAACTCATCACAGTATATCATTGTTAAGGACATACCTCGTCCAGTGTTTTCTGTTGTTGTGGTTGCCATTATCTTAGAGCCGTTGTCAAATTCTATACTGTTTCTATTATATTGTGTTACACCCGCCTTAATCCAACTTGGTAACATCTCATATGCATAACGCACCCTGGACATAATATCAGATGCTCCTGCGTATTTGTGTGCGGCGATTAGTATCTGTGAATCCGGTCGAAACATAGCGTACCATATAAGATATCCTGATGCACAGGTTGTTTTTCCTGTCTGTCTTGGTAGCATTGATATTGAAAATCTATGATCGTTGTATGCCTCTATCAATCTTCTCTGATATGGATAAGGTTTGAAAGCCATTTCACCCTTTGTGGGGTGTTGTATTTTCATGAAACTTTCCATAAAAAACAAAGGACCTGTCTTGGGATCCATGCACTTTTCGAGTTTCTCAACTTGATCTTTATTGTATTTGTGTCTCTTATTCGCCTTTTTAATTTGGTCGCTGTCTAATGATACATAAGCCATAGTAATACTATTTAACGGTTATTATGTGCTAGGAAAAGTAACTTATTTGTTTTCTTTGTCTTCTTTGTCTTTAGCGGCTTTCTTCATTGGCTCTGTCTTGTTGCCATCTTTATCTAGGTCGATGTAGTCTGGCTTTGCCGCTTCTTGGTATGCTTTTTTGAAACTTTCGTACTGTGCTCTTAAACTGTTAGCAACATCTTGTTCTGAAATTGTGTCTTCTTTTACAGCCATTGGGTTATCACCTGGATATTCTTTTCTAAATTGCTGTTTCTGTCTGTTAAGACCTCCAGATTGAACATTTAGTAATTCGTCTGTGTCCATTGTTTTAGGTTCGTCTTTTTCGCCATCGATGGAGTTCGCAAAAGTTTCTTCCGCTTTCTCTTCATCAGGTGCAGTCATCATGTCTCTCATTTTAGCCATTTGCATACTGCCCATTGCATCATCGCCTGGTACATCCATTGACTTATTCATATCACCCGGATCCATGTCTTGTTTTGGCTCCATGTTTGGCATCTCAGCACCCATAGGTTTGATTCCTGCCATTTGTAAAATCTGCATCAACATATTTGCCTCTTGTGGCGTGTCTGCTGTCATTTTGATATCTTCTTTTACAACTTCTTTTTCTTTGTTTTCCATAGTGTTTGTATTTACCTGTTCGAAATCTGAATCTTTCAATGTGTACTCCTTGTCACCAACTTTGAATTTATCGCCTGCTTTCATACCAGCCGCTTTTGCTTTTTGCACTGCCATTGCAAATTCGTTGCCTTCATCTGCAGGTTGTTCTGCGTCCATAGCCGGTTCCATGTCTCCTTTTGGCTCACCACTGTCGTCAAAATCATCAGCAACCATTCTCGCCGCCGTTTCGTATTCGTAACTTTGTGGGAAAGGCAGTTCTTTGGATTTTTTAACAAGAGCCGCTACCACGTCTCTCTTTGGCATTTTTAAATTTCCATCTTCATCAGTGAATTCACCAATAGCCTCTTGAGCACCTATGTGTATGTCACTCATTCCGCCAACTCTTTCGTTGGTCTCGTCTTCAATTTTTGCAGGTGTATCTTTTGTTGATGGAGTGTACGTTTTTTGGTCTGCCGTACCTCTTTTCATCATAGCGTCTTTGCCGGCATCGTCTTTTGCCGCTTTGTACATCATAGAATATTTGGCGTGATCATCACTTTTCATTTTGAATATATCGATACCTTTAGATTTCAAAAAATCTTTGTAACTTCCAACTTTGAATTCTTGCATAGGTGTGTCTGTTTCTACGGTGTTCTCTTGAACTTCTTTTGGATTTGTTGCTTTCACGTTTGCAACTGCATCTGCAACTAATTCTGGTTTTGATGCCGCAATTGATTCTAATTTTTTTAGTACGTCAATCATTTCCATAACTTATTTCCTTTTTGGGTCTGGGTGTGGGTTGGTTGGTTTTGTGAAAGGACTTGGTTCACCTTTGTCTTCTCTGTCTTGTAATTTTTTGTCGCCTTTGTTCTCAGGTTTTTCTTCAGCGTATGCCATTTCGCTCTTTGATTTTAATAATTCTTTTAACAAACTCATATTGTACTTGTCGCCTGTCAGTTCGTCTTTGTTTACTTTTGGTGAATCTTTCATCTCTATGTCCATAAGTTTGTTCACGTACTCAGACTTCGTTGCTTTTTCCATGTTGTCTTGGTATTCTTCAGTAGGTTCACCCGGTTTTCTCACTACTATCATTGATGCATTTATGTTCATGTAGTCTGCTAGATATTCTTTGAGTGCGATAACTGAGCATGGATAGTTTGTTGTCACGTCAAATATTGTTACAGTTTCATTGCTCAATGCCGGAAAGTCTAATGGCACACTCTGAATAGGTGTTTTTTTGCCAGATGACATTTTTGCTAGTTCAAATTTCTGTAATGCAGTCTCCATACGTGATGCAAAACCGTCTGCCAACTCGCCTGCTACCTTAATTTTGTAATCGTATGACTTGGCCGCTTCTGTAAGATATTGATTAAACGTGCTCATATGCGATATTTAGTCTTTTTTTAACAGTTTCTTCATTAATTCATTACGGTCAGATATGACATATCCGTCGCTTTCTTCTATTGGACCCCCGTCCTTATTGCTTTGATCCAGTTTCTGCTTTTTGAGTTGCAGTTCAACCATTTTTAACTTCTTGTCTATCTTGGAACCTTTGGCATCAATAGCATTCCGCAACATTGTACTTGCAACCTCGAAAATACGCCCTGAGTAGCGTGAGTCTACGTTCATACCAAGATCCATTAGATTCTTGTAACTCTCTTCCGCTTCTATGGCAAGTTTGTCCAACTCAAGGTCTGACAACTCACCAAGTCCTTTTACCTGTGGTAGTGACGCCGCAATTTTGTCAAATTCAGCATAACTTTTCTGTAGGTTTTTTTGTGTTTGTGGATCCAAATTTTTTGACGCTGAACCATTGGCAGTTTCTTTTAATTTTTTATCTTTTTCTTTTTTGTCTACCTCTTTGAATGCTTCTTTAACATTTGGTAAATTAAGAATGTCTTCTAATTTTTTTGTCATTGTTTTATTTACTTACGTTTACCGTTGTGGAACAGGTCTTCTTCTGACACCACACGAAATCTGATTTTATTTTGCTTTGCATAGGCACTGGCCGCTTCCCATTTGGCCTGGTTTAAGATTACCTGTTTCTTCTTTGCCATACTTCTTCCAGCACGTTCCATTGTTGTCTGGGCGGCCGGTTTGACTTCTACCATCTCTGCGTGTTTCTTGCCGTTCTTGTCATTGTAGACAATAAAAAAATCCGGAACGTACACCGTGTACTTGCCTGTGAATGGATTCCTGTAAGGTATCTTTATACTTTCACTGGCCCATTTGTAAACATTAGGATGTTCATCACACAGACGCATGAAGGCGTGTTCCCAACTGGATCTGTAAGTTGGAGTTTTGAGTCCAACATATTTCTCAGCATTCTTTGGTGTGAATTTTCCCTTTGCGAATCTAGGTAGCATTAGTCGATAATGTTTCTAGATACAGTGTCCTTCGTGGTTCTGTTTTGTCTTACACCCAACTTGCTAGACTTGTACCTGTTTGCATTTAATATGATTGTTATCAGTTCATTAAGTTTTATTGGGTCACTACTGTCAAGTATGTCTAAAATTTCTTGTGGTTTGATGTCATCGATTTTGGCCTGAGATAATATTGCATACGCTGTCGCCTCAGCGGCCATTCGAGAGTATCCTCTCTTAACGAAATATGCGATGGTTGCATCATACTCTCCTGCGTTGAACTGGTACTCTTCTTGATAGTTGCCAGTCTTCAGTTTGTCTACTGTTTTTTCAAATTCGTCTTTGTCTTTTGGTGGTAGGTTTGTGTAAAATTCAGCCATTATAAGTTTGCCTTCTCAGTAACTATCGAAACATCTTGCGTGTTTCTTGTGATTCTTATATATCCTTCAGTGACCAGTTTTCTGATGTTGGTAATTGCCTTGGACCTGTAAACACTTTTGGTTGATGCTATTGCCGACGTGTACTCTATGTCACTTTCTGCAACTGTAAGTCCTGTTCTGGAACCTATATCTTTGTAATATATTCCAGCGGCAATCTCGTCCTGGATCGTAGAGTTTGTTGAAACCAGTTTGTATGCCTCGTCTGCTGTGAGGAATTCTGCAGTGTCTGGGTTTGGATTGTTGATTATTATGTTGTTCTGCTTATTTTTGTTGTCGGCCAGTCCCTTCGCTGATGCTACTGTGACTGCACCTGCGGCCAGCACTGCGGCTGTGCCTACTGTAAAGTTAGCCACAGGATTAGATATTGTTCCTGCCTGTTTGCCAACTTCCAGCACTCCTCTTTTTGCTATGCCTTTTAATTCTTCCTTTGCATCTTTCTTCTTAATTTTTTTTGCGTTCCTGTATGTGTTTGATCCCGCCAGGATGGCGCCAAGTATGTTTCCTGATTGCACGTTTCTTATAACAGATCCAATGCCGTCCACAACACCCCCTGGACCAAATATGCTGTTGGTGCCACCACCCAATACACTTAACGGTGACGGTGATAGGTCATAATTTATAGTGGCAAAGCCTGGCATATCATTTCTGTTAATTGTGCCTGCACCATACAGTACCGTTTCATAGAGAATCTGCATTGTGTTTTCCATTATTCCTGTGCCGTTGGCTTGGTCAACATTGTCATGATTAAACGATCCTATGACCGGATTTATCAATGACATTGAAGTGAAACGTTTTTTGTGTAGCACAAAAATATCTATCTGTTTAAGGTAAGGCAATCGCCTTTGCTTGGGTGTGTCGAGGCCAAACTTGTTGGTTCGCCTTTTGTCGAATCCATCGTAGTAATCGTCTTTTGTATCTGATATCGCCAGATTGGAGTTAAGGTTCACTGGATCTGCTATGTTGTACTCGTAGTATTTTTTCCAGAATGCATTCACTGTGTCTGCCTGATCATCATGGAATGTAATGTTCACAGGGTCGTAACTGATACGTGTTGCTGTGTATAATTTTTTGTTGTATTGTGTCTTTTCTTCCAAGTTCATGTTGTACCTTGGTAGGTCACAGGCTTTTACCAACATATTCAACTGTATTTTTTCGGCTGTCGTTAATCTGCCGGAAATGCCGTCGTCTACATCGTTAGTTAAAAAATTGACGTGATACAGAAACTTCTGTTTCGGCATCAGTTTGTAGTTGTCGTCTATGTATAATCTAGCGGCGTGTTGATAGTCTTTTAATCCGGGTAAACCATTTTGAAAACCTTCTAGAAAATCATTTATCTTTGGCATAGTGTTATTTATAGTCACAAAAAAAGCGTCTATAAAGACGCTTTTCCTGTTATAATTGCTAACTTAATTTTGTGTATTACTGTCCACCACCAGTTGAAAGTGTACCGATCGTTCTAGCCACTGCTGTTCCGATTCCTGTACCTTGTGGTGTCTGTACTGCGTTGTCGTATTGTACCGACAATGTGATTGTTGCTGGTTCTGATGTGTTGTACGCCAATGTGTTGTAGTTCACATTCTCAACGTATGCGCCGTAAAGTTCCCAAGTCTCTAAAACATTTGGTGCACTTGATCCGTTACCACCATCTAGCATTTCGATTCTTGCTGTGAATTTGTAATCGATACCAGATGCCGCACTTGACTGTTCGAAGAAATCAAATTGTTTCTGAATCTGTTCACCAACCAGTTTGGATACTGAATTGTTTACATCATCTCTCAATGTGATAGTGATCGTTTCCCAAGTGTGCTTACCTGCAACGTATACTTTTGAGTTGTACACATCTAGTGTCACTTTGTCAAAAGTTAAATTTGGTCTTGTTATGTCCATCACTTGTTTTGTAAGTTCTGAACGTGGTGTTGATACTCCAAAATTTTCCAGGATCGCTCTAAAACGATATTGTAGTTTTGGCATCAATAAACCTTGAGATGCTGAACTTTGATCGTTTGCTAATGGTACTGTAATTTTGATAAAGTTGATATTGCCATCTGTTTCTCCTATTTATCCAAAATTATTGTCCTAATTTTGCTATTTCTCCTGTGTTTTTGATTCTCAACGGTATGAAGATGAATTCAACTGATTTCACAGGCTCAATCGCTATATCCACATACAATTCATTTCTGTCTATTCTAGTAGGTGTGTTGTTTGTGTCGTCACAAACTACTAGGAAGTCAAACAATGCTCTTTGTCCAACAAGTTCTAACAAGAATGATTCTACTGCCGCTTTGATTTCATTTCTTGTAAGTTCATCATTTGGTTCAAAGATAAACGGTTTTCCGATTGCGTCTAACTGTGTTCTTAGATATACTGCCAATCTTGCAACGTTTATTCTGTCTAATGCTGAACTGCTTGATGTTTTAGTCAAGTTACCAAAGTTTACAATTCCTGCTCCTGAGAAGAAAGTAATTGGATTGATCTTGACTCCGTGCATTGAATCTCTCACTGACTCTGTTACAGATATTGTTTCGAATTCACCTGTGCTTGAGTCGATGTATCCAACTGCTGTTGCATTGTCAACGACACCTCTTCGTGTTCCTGATGGTGCGAACCAAGGGAAAGCAATGTTGTCGTTGTTTGCCAATACTCTCAACATCATATGCGATGGTGGTACAACAATGTTAGCACCAGTATTGTCAGTTGTTAGTCCGGAAGGATAAAACATACCCAAGTATTCACTTGCACTTACTAATCCGTCTTCGCCGTTGTCTAATGCTCCGGCTGTGTTGTTAGCGTAGTTAGTGATTGATGTTGCAGTGCCTTCCAATCTCAACGGAGTGTCACCTACAACAAATGCTGTGTTGTTTCTATCAGTGTTCAAGTTTAATAAGTTTGCAATTACTTCTGGATATCCAGGACAAGCAAGGATGTTGTAACCTCTTTGGTCTTCTCTGATTGCTTGGTTTGTGTCTATCTCAGATTTAAGTTGTTGCACAACAACTTGTCTCTGTGCCTTTCTACCGAAAGTTCCAGAACCGTCTGCGTTGTTGCTTGATTTAGTCACCCATCTGTCTGGGTAGTAACTTGCTACTGACTCGTTACTTGCTCTGATGTTACCTAATCCTGCTGATCCAGA
>CENH01015726.1_pt1 | contig 10255 bp, 7 predicted proteins | sample 530171 | NCBI WGS metagenome assembly CENH01 (sample SAMEA2591132, study PRJEB7988) | marine metagenome | biome: marine biome (ENVO:00000447); feature: deep chlorophyll maximum layer (ENVO:xxxxxxxx); material: saline water (ENVO:00002010), including plankton (ENVO:xxxxxxxx) | depth 70 m | reverse complement strand
CGCCGAACACCTGTCCGGGGTTGATCGCCAACTCGCGGTCCGGATAGATCTCGGCCTCGGCCACACTCACCCCCATCAGCGTCAGACGATAGGCGTTGGGGGCCAGATCCAGGTTGTCGCGGATGTGGACCGACGGCATCAGAAAGCCCAGGTCCTGCGAGAGCTTTTTGCGCACGCCCTTGATACGTGCCAGCAGCTGTCCACCCTGATTGCGATCGACCAGCGGGATCAGACGATAGCCAACCTCCAGCCCGACCATGTCCACCGGGGTAACGTCATCCCAGCCCAGCTCGCGGGTTTCCGGCGCCTGCACGGCCGGCAGTTGCGCCTGCTTGCGCTCGGCTTCGACTTCTTCTTCAGCCTTCTCCTTCTGGCGCTTGGCGATAAACCAGGCGCCACCGGCGGCAATGGCGCCCAGACTGAGAAACGAAAAGTGCGGCATGCCGGGGATCAGGCCCATCACGATCAGAATCGCCGCCGCCACCGCCAACGCCTTGGGCGAGGCGAACATCTGACGCTGAACCTGCGCGCCCATGTCCTCGGAGGTGGAGACACGGGTCACCATGATGGCCGCCGCTGTCGACAACAGCAGCGACGGAATCTGCGCCACCAGACCGTCACCGATGGTCAGCAGCACATAGATGCGGCCTGCCTCGGCAAACGGCAGGCCATGCTGCGCCATACCAATAGCCAGACCACCAAGCACGTTGATGAACAGGATCAGCAGGCCGGCAATGGCATCGCCGCGCACGAATTTGCTGGCACCGTCCATGGAGCCGTAGAACTCGGCTTCCTGCGCCACTTCCCGACGACGGGTCTTGGCCTGCTCCTGATCGATCAGGCCGGAGTTCAGGTCGGCATCAATCGCCATCTGCTTGCCAGGCATCGCATCCAGGGTAAAGCGTGCGCTGACCTCGGAAATCCGCCCGGCGCCCTTGGTGACCACCACAAAGTTGATGATCATCAAGATGGCAAAGACCACCAGACCGACAACATAGTTGCCGCCGATCACCACCTCACCAAAGGCCTGAATCACCTTGCCGGCGGCGTCGCCACCCTCGTGACCGTATAGCAGCACCACGCGGGTAGAGGCCACATTCAGCGCCAGACGCAGCAACGTCGAGATCAGCAGAATGGTCGGGAATACCGCAAAATCCAGCGGCCGCAGCGCGTAGGCGCAGACCAGCAGCACCACCAGTGACAGCGCGATATTGAAGGTAAAGAACACGTCCAGCAGAAAGGGCGGGATCGGCAGCATCATCATGCCGAGCATCACCAGCAGCAGCACCGGAATCCCCAGGCTGCCATGACGCAGCCCGGCCAGATTGGTCCGCATGTTGCCCATCAGTTGCGCGCGATCAACAGCCATTGGCAGAAGTGTCCCCGAATCAAATATTTGACGCTATTCACATACTTGTCGGGGACTACGCAAAAAGCGTTCCAGCTCTTCGGCAACCTGTCGCCATTCGATGGAACCCCATCGACAAAACGACTGTCTATTTGCCATCATGCATGGGCTGCGCGGGCTTTCTGATAGACTGACCACCGCTGCAATGGCAAAGGATGGCCACAGGCGCACAACGCCTGTTCTTCAGCCTTTGCCCGGCAGCGCCGTCTCGACAGAGGCCGCTCGCCACCTCACCAGAGAGAGATGATGCGGATCCACACTACCGTGCTGTTGGTGCTCGCCATAGCGCTTGGCGGCTGTCAAACGCTGTCCGACCGGAACAACGTTCTGAGTCGCTCGGGTGAAGCCATCAAAACGCAGGCTCAGAAACTGGCAGACCTGGCAGCCAACATGACTGGCGACCCGCAGGCTGAAGCACGGCATGCTGAAGTCGAAGCGCTATTCGACCAGGCCTACATTGACCCGCTGACCCGCTACCTGAACAACCATACCGACGACCCCGACTACCGCGACTACCTGCCTGTGGTGCGCGCAGAAAGAGACAGTCGCTGCCGCGCTATCGCCTATCGCTACAACAGCCAGCCGGCCACCCGCGACTCACTGCAGCGCCTTGAGGCGGGCTACGCGTTTTCCTGTCCTGAGGTGGTCAATGAGTTTGCCAAGCGCGTGCCAGCAAGCGCCGCATCCGACGAGCATACAGCTGCCGCAGGATCGCCTGCCGCAAGGTCGCCCGGCGCAAGCAACACCGGCAACACAGCGCAGACCGGCAGCTCCGCCCAGGCGCAGGAGTGCTATCTGCTGTTCGCGATCAAAAACTACCAGCAGGCCGAATCGATCTGCCGCACCGCAGCCAACGCGGGTGACGCCAAAGCCCGACATCACCTGGCCACCATCAGCAACAGCAACGGCAATCAGACCGAGGCGCTGCGCTGGGCTCGCCTGGCAGCCGATCAGGGGCAGGCCAATGGTCAACTGCTACTCGCCGAGCTGCTCAAACCGCAAGCCCCCGAGGAAGCCTTTGGCTGGCTACAGAAAGCCGCCGCCCAGCAGCTGCCCGAGGCCCACTACCAACTGGCGCAGGCCTATCAGCAAGGCCAGGGCACCGCGGCCGACCCGGGACGCGCCGAAAGCCAGCTGCGCCAGGCTGCCGCGGCCGGCTACCTGCCAGCCATGCTTGCCCTTGGTATCGACAAGAACGGCACAGCCGCTGGACGATACTGGCTGGAGCAGGCCGCCGAGCGCGGCTCCGCCGAAGCGCAATACCGCCTGGGGCTGGACTACCTGCGCGGCACAGGTGGCCCGGAAGACCCGCAAACCGCCTACGTCTGGCTGAGCCTGTCACTGGTCAATGGCGAACAGCGCGGCAAGCGCTATCTTGAACAACTCTCGGGGCAGCTGGACGGCACGCAGCTGGCCGCCGCTCGCAACCAGATACAACGCCGCCTCAATAGCCGCTGAACACCGGAGCCAAGGGAATGCTGCCAGTCAAACGCGCGATCATGATCCTGCTCAGCCTGATGGTCGCGCTGGTACTGGTAGTCAGCTGGCTGATGGCAAGCGCGAATCTAGAGTTCGCCGAAAAAGCCATGGCGCAGCTGCGCCAACGCCAGATTGCCGACACCTTCTATGCCAACCTCGACCGCATCAACGCCCACCACCGCCTGATGGCGCAAAGCACCGCAGGCCTGGCCCGCGCCGGCGCCCTGATGCCGCGCCTGGGCGAGGAGCTGGACGACAGCCTGCGCCGAGCCCTGCAAGACTTCCCCGACACCCACGGCAGCACCCTCTGGTACGCCGATGGTGCCCTGCCCGCTCGCTACGCCTACCGACAGGGCCAGCGCCTTGCCGTGACCGACGTCCCGGGCGCAGAACAAGTACAGCTGCGTGCGTGGTTCCAGCGCCTGCGAGCCGCCAACAAGGCGACTGACAGCGACCCGAGCCAGAGCTGGACCGCGGCCTACTACAAGGACAGCATCAGCAGCGTCGTGATCAGCCACGCCGCTTTAATCACCAACAGCGCAGGTATGCCGATCGGCCTGGCCGTCACCGACTGGCTGGCCGACGACATCATTCGCACCATCAGCCGGGTCGAAGTCACGCCCGGTACCTTTGCGTTCTTGCTGGACCACGCCAACCGCAACCTGTCCAGCCTGTCCGCCGCAACCGATCAGGCGCAGGCACAACCCTTGATCAACGCCGTGATTGATCTCCAGCTGGGCAACCAGCTGGAGCCTCAAGCGCTGCCTCAGGTGGTCAACGCGCGTCAGCTGACGGCACCGCTGCAGCAGCTGCAGCAGACCCTGGCCGGCGACGATTACCGACTCTTCTTTGCCCGCAGCCAGGCCGGCATGATCTTCGGCATTGGCGTACCGCAGGCCGAGATAGACGCCGTGCTGGCGCCCATGCGCGAAAGCAACCTGCGCATTCAGCTGATCGCCGGCATCATCATGCTGCTGATTTCAGCGCTGGTGCTGTACCTGGTGGCCGGCACCCTGCGCCAGTTGCAGACCCTGTACACCGACAGCCTGACCGGCCTGCCCAACCGCGAGCGTCTGCTGGCCGACCTGAAGAAAAGCCACACCGCCAGCCTCATCCTGCTGAATATCGACTCGTTCAAGGAAATTAACGACTTTTACGGCCACAACTGCGGCGATCACGTAATCATCAGCCTGGCCCACGCACTGCAGGAGAAGCTGGACACCAACCCCGACTGGCGCGGCGCCCGGTTGTACCGCATGCCCGCCGACGAACTGGCCATCTGGCTGCCCGGGCACCATAACGCCGAGCAGTTGACGCCCGCCCTGGAACAGCTGCTGGTGTTTATCGGCGAGCTGCAGGTGCGCTGGGAAGACCAGCCCCTGACCCTCAACGCCAGCTTGGGCGTGGCCTGCAGCCAGCAGGGCAACGCCGCCGACCTGAGCGGCGAGCAATTGCTGCACGGAGCCAACATCGCCCTGGAACTGGCACGTCTGAATCTGGAAAGTTTTGTGTTCTACGATGCCAGCCAGCGCGTGCGTGAAAGCTACGAGCAGAACCTGATCGGCGCCAACCGCTTGCGCGCCGCGCTGGAGAGTGGCCGTATCGTTGCCTTCTACCAACCCATTCTCAATCTGACCAGCGGCCAGATCGACAAGTACGAGTGCCTGGTTCGCATGCTCGACGAGCAGGGCGAACCCATCAGCCCGATTCACTTTCTGGACCTGGCCAAGAAGATTCGTCTTTACCGCACCCTCACCCGCCGCATGGTTGATCTGGCGCTGGAGCGCTTCGAGGGACAGCCGTGGAGCTTTTCGCTCAACCTCTCTTGCGAGGACCTGCTGGACCCGGAGCTGACCGACCATATCCTCGAGTCCATCGCCACCCGCAACATGGGCAGGCAGGTTATCTTCGAGATTCTGGAATCGGAAGGTATCGAGAACTACAGCGCGGTACGGCAGTTCATTGACCGCGCCAAGGCGCAGGGTTGCCGGATCGCCATTGATGATTTTGGCACCGGTTACTCCAACTTCGAGCACCTGCTGCGCCTGGACGTGGACTTGATCAAGATCGATGGCAGCCTGATCCGCCAACTCGACAGCAACCCCACCGCACTGACCCTATGCCGCGGCATTGTGCAGTTTGCGCAGGAGTTGAGCATGCAGACGGTAGCCGAATTCGTGCATAACCCCGCCGTGCTGAGTCAGGTGCGCGCGCTCGGTATTCAGCACGCTCAGGGCGCCGCCATCGGCATGCCGTCGGCCGCCCTGATTACCGAGATCACACTGGCGAAGGACTAACCCCCACCTCCCGTTCTGCCAGATAGGCGAAGCGCGCCTGCGCCTCACCCAACCAGGCTTCCAGCACCTCGGCCGCTACCGGACGGCTGACAAAATAGCCCTGGGCGTAGTCACAGCCGCGCTGCTGCAGCCAGTGCAGCGTGTCTTCGCTTTCTATCCCTTCGGCAATCACCGCCAGCCCCATGTTGTGCGCCAGTTCGATGGTCGAGCGCACGATCACCGCATCATCGCTGCCCTCTGTCAACTGCAGCACAAAGGACTTGTCGATCTTCAGGTACTGCACCGGCAGACTCTTGAGCATCGCCAGCGAAGAGTACCCGGTACCGTAGTCGTCCACGGCCAGACTGATCCCGCTGTCGCGCAGCCGTTGCAGGCTCGCCAGACTGCGTTCAGGTTCGCGCATCAAGGCGCTTTCGGTGACCTCCAGAGACAGGTAGCGCGGCGCCACCTGATGTCGTTCCAACGCCTGCTCGACCTGTTCAGGAAAGCTCGCATCCTCCAGATCCAGCGCCGAAATGTTCATCGCCACCTGCAGCTCGATGCCGCGCGACAGCCACTCACGCACCTGTGCCAGCACCGCGTTCAGCACCCACTGTGTCAGCAGGGCGATGCTCCCGGTCTGCTCGGCCAGCACGATAAATTCATCCGGGCGAATCGGCCCCAGGCGCTGGTGGTGCCAACGCATCAGCGCCTCGACCTGCGGCACCTGCCCGCTCGCCAGCGCCAGCTTGGGCTGGTACACCACGCTCAGCTCCTCATGGCGCGGCGCGTAGGCAATATCGCGCGCCAGCTGCAGGCGACGCTGGTAGGCTTCATCGCGCTGCGCCTGATACACCGCCACGCGATGATCTCCCGGCTCGGCATCGGCCAGTGCCATACTGGCCTGGCGCAACAACTCAGTCACACCGCTGCCCTGACGCGGCCACTCCACCAGCCCGGCCAGCCACTGCGGGCGCAGCTTGACCTGCTCGATCTGCAGTTTGTCTGCCAACAGCCCCAGCAACTGATCCACCAGCAGCACCGCGTCGTCCAACGCGCGCCCTTCGAGTAACAGCACAAACCCGCTACCCGGCTGCCAGGCCAGCAAACTGCGTGGCGGCAAGGCCGCGTTCAGGCGCTCGGCAGACTGACAGACCAGGTTGTCGACCAGATCCTGCCCATGCGCGTTGACCAGCTGCGCCAGCTCATCCAGGTTGCACTGGGCCAGCACCCCGCTCTGGCCGCCGGCAACCGCGCTTTGCAGGCGCTCACGCACCATCGCGAGATTGGGCAGCCCGGTCAGCGGGTCATGCATGGCGTTATGCGCCAGCTGCTGCTCGCGCTCGGCAATACGTTCGCGCATCAGGTCAATGCTGTCGGCCAACATGCCTAACTCATCGGCCCGGCGGCGTTTGAGCCAGACACGAAACTGGTAGTCGCCACGACCGATACGCCGCGCCGCGTCGGCCAGGCTGGCCACCGGGCGCGCCAGACTGCCCGCCAGCCAGACTGCCAGTAGTGACGACGCCAGCAAGGCAATCAGGGTAATCAGCAGCAGCTCGCGCTTCAGCACTGCAAAGCTGGCCAGCAGATCGCGCAGCGGGCTAATCAGCTGCACGTGCACCGCATAAGGCGCCTGCTCCAGCAGGCTGAGCTGGACCAGCTGGTAGCGCTCACCATCCAGATTCAAGGTCTGCTTGTCCCGCATCGACCCCGGCGGCCACTGCTGGGCAGCAGGAAGCGTGCTCAGCGCATGCTGCACTTCGCCGTCGTAGCTGCTGACAAAGCGAATATCCAGCCCGGTCAGCTCGCGCAGCTCATCGGCCAGCGCCTGGTCCAGGCGAAAGGCCATGGCGACCTCGCCAACCGGCAAGGGTGCGCGCAGCACGGCATCGACCAGTAGATACGGCTGCTGATCAATGACTGCGATAAGCGCCTCAGGAGACAAACTGGCCACCGCCTGAATCTGCGCTTGACCATCGCGACCGGGGGCGCTGGCAATCCGCAACTCGCCAGCGGCGTCGAAGAACAGGGCCTGATCGGCACCAATGCGCCGCGCCTGATTATCCAGGGCGGAAGCGATGGTCGGCAGATCACCACTGGCCACCGCTTGGCGGAAGCCAAAATCCGCAGCCAGAATCTGGGTAGCCGTAGCCAGTTCCCGGGCTCGGGCATCCAGTACGCTGCGAAACACGCGAGCACCCAACTCCAATTGTCGTGCAGCCTGCCGCTCGGCAGAGAGAGTGGTGCTGGTGTAAACCGCGACAAACACCGCCAGCAGCACCAGCGCCAACAGCCCGACCAGCAGCAGGATCAACCGGCTGCGCAGGCTCTTAATAACCATCTGTGCCACCGCCTCCGGGACCGTAGCGCCGCAGCAGAGAGGGAGTGTCGTCCTGGCTGGCGGCCAACGGGGCGTAGCTGATTGGCAGTTCGAGCTGCTGCAGTTGCGTCAGATCCAGCTCACCCAGCGGCTGCGGTGGCTGATCCGCCAGCTGCGGATGCCACCAGGATACCGGCCACCGCCCGGCCGGCAGGGCGGGCAGCTGGACGTTGCCCTGTCCATCGCTAATGGCAAACCGGGGGCTATCGGTGACCACAATGTAGCCGACCATGCTGTCATGAATATTGCAGCCCAACACCACCACCCCAGGCTGGCTGAGTATCACCGGCGGCGCGTCGGTGCCGGCAAACAGACTGAGTTCAAACGTTTTGGCGGGCGAGAAGGAATAGACGTGGTGGCGCACATCATCGCTGTTGGGAAAGGTCACCTCACTGCCGCTGGGCACCACCAGGACGCGGGGTACAAAACGCCGACTGACCTGATCCATCACATAAGGCCCCGTGCTGGCAGGGGGCACCCCGTCAATCATCAGCACCAGCCTCGGCAAGGGCTCCCCATCTTGATCCAGCACCTGCAACTCGGACGCCTCACCGGCTGACGCCAGCCCAAGCACTACCGACGCCAGACACACGCTGACGAAGCTGTTACCACGCATCCCCGTACTCCCTGTTATAACGGTCGCGCTCTAAAGCGGGCGCAGCCCTTGACACCCACAGTCAGCGCAGCAGACTACAGCGAGTCCGCAGCACACACTCAGGCAGGCTTTGGCAGGCTGACAGGCGCGCAACAGACACGCGCAGCCATCAACCCTTCCTATACAGCCCGGTTCACCGACGATAGCATAACGAAATCATTTACCAATACGCAGGCCATCCGATGACGCAGCACGCCATAACGCTGTCCGTACTGGACCTCTGTTCCATTGCCGAAGGCGCCACACCGGCCACCGCCCTGCACAACGCACTGGAGTTGGCGCAGCACTGTGAAGCGCTGGGCTATCGACGTTTCTGGGTGGCCGAGCACCACAACATGACGGGCATTGCCAGCGCAGCCACCTCCGTGGTCATGGGCTATCTGGCAGCAGGCACCAAACGCATCCGCATCGGCTCGGGCGGCATCATGCTGCCCAACCACGCACCGCTGCAGATTGCCGAGCAGTTTGGCACTCTGGAATCGCTCTACCCGGGGCGCATTGACCTCGGTCTGGGCCGCGCACCGGGCACCGACGGCATGACCGCCCAGGCATTGCGCCGCGGCCGCACGGACGGCGAAGATTTTCCACAGATGCTGGATGAACTGCGTCAGCTGTTTGCACCAGCCAAACCCGGCCAGCGACTGCGCGCCGTTCCGGGCGCCGGCTTGAATGTGCCCATCTGGCTGCTCGGCTCCAGCACCTTCAGCGCGCAGTTGGCCGGCCGATTGGGTCTGCCCTTTGCCTTCGCCGGTCAGTTCTCGCCCGACTACCTGTTCAGCGCCTTGCGCCTGTATCGCGAAAGCTTTACCCCGAGCGAGCAACTGCCCACGCCCTACGCCATGCTGGGCATTAACGCCTACCTCGCCGACGATCGCGAACAGGCCCATTACCTGGCCAGCTCCCACCAACAGGCTTTTCTCAACCTGATCCGGGGTACGCCGGGGCAGTTGCCGCCGCCGACCCATGACATGGAGTCGCTGTGGCAGCCGCATGAACGCCATCAGGTCATGTCGACACTGTCCGGCAGCCTGACTGGTGATGTTGATGCGGTTGGCGCTCAGTTAGCCGAACTGCTGGAACGTACCGGCGTCAACGAGCTGATCGTCAACAGCCCTATTTTTGACCAGAGCGCGCGCCAGCACAGCTACGCCTTGCTCAAGCGGGTTACCGAGGCGCTCTAGAAAGCACCCTATTGCGCAGCCGATGCGACAAGGCATAAGCGTATCTGCCCCTTCCCTGTCGCAGGCGACTCTGGTAAAAAGAGCGCCTGCGCGGGTGTAGTTCAATGGTAGAACGGCAGCTTCCCAAGCTGCATACGAGGGTTCGATTCCCTTCACCCGCTCCACGCAGCCCTGCCTCCCTTACTTAAAATCTCCAGTTTTCAATAACTTGCTGCCAAGCGAGAAACCTTTGCGCGCGCGAACCGCTCTGCTTCGCACTTCCCTTACTAACAAAATACATATAACCCCTTGTAATCATTAGAATTTTTTGATGATTTCATGGCATTCTGCGGCAACATCCGTCACAATGCCCCAATCGTTTATCAATGAGTGGGAGAGCAGCGCCATGCAAGGTCATCCGGACGTCGTCAATTGCCTGATCGAGCTGTTGCGCGGAGAGCTGGGTGCGCGTGATCAGTACTTCCTGCACTCGCGCCTGTACGAAGATATGGGTTACGCCAAGCTGTACGAGCGCATCAACCACGAAATGGAAGAAGAAACCCAGCACGCCGATGCCATCCTCAAGCGCATCCTGTTCCTGGAAGGCAAACCGGACATGCGGCCGTCGGTGATCACCCCCGGCTTTACCGTGCAGGAAATGCTGGAGTCGGACCTCAAGCTGGAATATGAAGTACGCGAGAACCTGGCCAAGGCCATCGCTCTGTGCGAACGCTGCGCTGATTACCAGACCCGCGAAATTCTCGAGCTTCAGTTGCAGGATACCGAAGAAGACCATGCCTACTGGCTGGAACAGCAGCTGCGCCTGATCAAGATGGTTGGCGAGAAGAACTACCTGCAATCGCAGATGTAATCCCTTCCCTCAATCCAGAAGCC
>CENH01013176.1_pt1 | contig 10351 bp, 15 predicted proteins | sample 530171 | NCBI WGS metagenome assembly CENH01 (sample SAMEA2591132, study PRJEB7988) | marine metagenome | biome: marine biome (ENVO:00000447); feature: deep chlorophyll maximum layer (ENVO:xxxxxxxx); material: saline water (ENVO:00002010), including plankton (ENVO:xxxxxxxx) | depth 70 m | reverse complement strand
AAGAGAAGTACTTTGCTAATCTCGATCGTAATCTTACCAACTATGAAGACATAGACCAGGCGTGTACCCTACGAGACTTACAAGAACAGGGTACACGGGCGGTACAAAAACTTGTTAACGACCCAGATCCTGCCTGGGATCCAGACATCGACCATAGAGTCGGCAAAGGTGGACGCAACAGTAAGAATTACTCAACTAAAACAACAATTCCAGAGGATTACAGGAAAAAATGGTATGAAGATTAGCCCTCTATATAAGGAACTTTTTGAAAAAAAATATTCTTTTTATGTTAAACGGTCCAATAAATACAATAGGCCAATAAAGTGTATAAAAATCATATATATAGAGGCCAGCAGATTGTATTGGCCCTTTGACCCCAATACGTGCTACAATAAAACAACAGGAGAAAACTATGTCAGACATAATTGAATTAGTACGTTGTGACGTTTCTTATGACGTCGAAGATGATGAATTTGTAAAAATTAAGCTCATGTACCGTGAAAATGGCAACCTGATCACTACACAACCGATCTATACTGCCCCTGACGTACTTACAGAGATGATTTACCGCGAATTAAAGACATTAGGAATAATACATGGACAAAACAACTCAAAGACGCGCCATTAAGTATCAGAAAGAGAAGCGGTCCACGCTCAACATACCAAAGAGGCTGCACAAGGCGTTAAAGATCGCTGCAGACCGTGAGTGTCGGACTATTCCAGGCCTATTAATGGCAATGCTTATCAAGTGTAAGCATGAGCAAAAGAATTTATTGACGCAGAAATCAGATCAGATGAATGACGTGTCGGTAAATCAGTGTAAATCTGTTTTCACTCGTGATTAACGATATGATATAATAGAATTACAAAGTAATAATTGACAATAAAGGAGAAAGTTATGTCACACATGGTAGAAACCATGGCTTATGCAGGCAAAACACCTTGGCACGGCTTAGGCAAGAAGGTCAAAGAGGGTCTGACCCCTGATCAAATGCTTAAAGAAGCCGGCTTAGACTGGGTTGTTAGCAAAAGGCCAGCTTACTACAAAGACAACGACAAGTATCACATGTCTCCTGACTACAATTTACTAGTCAGAGAAGGTGATAACAATGTCCTAGGTCCTTGCGGTAAGAACTACACACCTATCCAAAACAAGGAGGTCTTTAAGTTCTTTAATAAGTTCTGTAAGGCTGGCGATATGTTTATGGATACAGCAGGCTCCTTAGACAACGGTCGTCAAGTATGGGGTCTTGCTAATATACGCAAAGGCTTTACATTACCTGGCGGTGATGATGTCGAAGGGCACTTGCTAATCTCACATCCCCACATCTGGGGTAAGGCGTTAACGATTATGTTTACACCGATCCGTGTGGTTTGCAACAATACACTTACTATGGCACTCAACGATGCTAAATCCAATCAACGTTTTCGTATGGCTCACGTTACTGAGTTTAATGATGACATGATCGGTAAGGCAGAGCTTGCCCTAGGCCTAGCTAATACACAGCTTGATACATTTAAACAACAAGCTGCATTCTTAGCTAAGAAAAAATACAAGGAACCTAAGGTCGAGGAGTTTATTGCTCGTCTATATCAACCTACAGTTGTTATGGAGAAAAGTAAGCTTGATAAGTTCAACCGTACAGCTAAAAATGTACATGAGCTCATCTCTACTCAACCCGGCGCTAAGATGTCAGAAGGTACGTGGTGGTCAGCATTAAATGCTGTTACGTATTATGTTGATCATGTTAGTGGTAACGATCGCAATGCAACTTTGAACTCGGCTTGGTTTGGCGCTAAGTCAGTACAGAAACGCAAGGCGTTAACAATGGCGTTAGAATATGCAAAGGCTGCTTAAGTACTACATATTCAAGCAACATAAGGGAGGTAACGTGAACTTGCCAACGCAGGCTCACGCCCTCCTGACTATTATTGAGGGTCACGGTACCATTGAGCTGCGACAGTTGCTTAAATGTATGGCCTTCAATAATCAGTTAAAGACAAAACAGAAGACCGAGCGTATACTTACGTATTACGGTGGGTTTTTAATTAAACATGGCTGTATTGAGGTACTACATACAGCTCACAAGAAAGGAGAAGACAATGAACGACAAACTAACAGCTAGTAACCACGTATCTAAAGATGAGTTTCATCGATTTGTACGCGTACAACGTCAGGGATCTGTAAATATGATCTCGCCTGATGTACAAGTACTTGCGTGTATTGATAAAGATACTCATATGACGATACTTAGGCACTATGAAGAACTAGAGGACACACATGGTCAACCCGAATAGAAAGATCGACAAGACACATCTATCTATTGACAGTGCAGAGCAACGTGGTTTCTTACACAGAGACTACATTGCTCACTGTCTTAGATGGACACACGTCGTCAAATACTTAAATGATCGTAAACGTTACACTACAGCACGTATCCTAGATATAGGTTGTGGCAAAGAGATACCTATGGCAAAGCTTATGCACTCAAGCAGAATGCAGCCATCAGTATACTACGCTTGCGATGTCAATAAATTAACTATGCCAAAGCAATTTGACAAGGCTAAGTGGAAACCTAGACTTGCAGGTAATACAGATGTTTGCGATCTAAAGCCTGAAGAGTTTGAAGAGGGCCCACCTAACATTATTAGTTGCTTTGAAGTGCTAGAACATGTAGCACCTGAACACTCAAGACGTATGCTCATGAAGATCTTTGAGCTGCTTGAGACAGAAGGTCGTGCATTTATTAGTACACCTTGCTGGGACCCTGATGTAGGAGCCGCTGGCAATCACATCAACGAAATGACTTATCAAGCCTTAGGAGCTATGATTGAAGATGTAGGTTTTAAGATCGAAGGTCATTGGGGTACATTTGCAAGTATAAAAGACTATAAAGATGAGCTTGGTATTCATCAAGGAACATGGGAAGAGTTACGTAGCTACTATGATACTAACTATTTAGCTACTATCTTTGCTCCATTGTTTCCACACAGATCGCGTAACTGTATCTGGCAGCTGATGAAGACACCAAACTATGATGGTAGATTATTTCCATCACTAAAAGATGTAGATACTCGCTGGTCAAGCTCAGAAGATTGGAGGCAATTACAACCATGATTAAAGATGTTGATGCTTTTCTTAACAAATTTGGCTTAAAGTATGACGGCTTAGCTCGTAGCTTACCTGCAAATACTCGACGAGAACGTATTCGTCATTTAGAAGAAGAACTTAGAGAGTATAGACAGGCCAAATCAGTTTCAGAAGAGTTTGATGCTTTAATTGACTTGATATACCTAGCAATAGGTACTGCACGCATGCAGGGTCTTGACCTTGAGGCTGGTTGGGACCGCGTGCACCAAGCCAATATGAAAAAAGTAAGAAAATCTAATTGGGATGGAGATCATAAAGCAGGCATTGAAAAGCCAGAAGGCTGGATACCACCTGATCTTACAGATCTCACTAATGGAGATTAAGATTAAATGATAATAATATTAGAAGGGCCAGACGGTGCTGGTAAGACGACTCTTGCGCGTGAGTTAGTCAAGCAGACAAAGGGTATTTACTTACACCTTAGTTACCGCTGGCCTCAAAAGATTTTTTTATACCACACTGCTGCTATACGTTATGCAGCACGTCAAAATAGACCAATAATTATTGATCGATGGTGGCCATCAGAAGCTATTTATGCCACTAGCTACAGAGGTCAATCACCCTGGCCATTGCAAGGCCGCATGGCTGATCGAGTTGCACGTAAACATGGTGCACTTTACATCTACTGTCTACCAGAGAATGTAGCACATCACTGTGAAAAGTTTATGCAACTAAAAGAAAATAGAGAAGAAATGTATGATGACATAGCAGAAGTCACTCACAAATACATGTCACTGTGGTACGGCAATCAATTGCACGAACAAGGTGAAAATTATATAGATTTTGTAACACGTAATGGCGGCTTACACGAAAGAAAAGACCACTTACGTTATAATATAGAAGAACACGGGCATTATTTAGACCTATTTGCAGAGCGTGCAATAGATCAAGCAAAGCTTATAAGAGAGCTACAATACCAGCCTGCATTAGAATATACTAATTTTAATATATTAGGAAATACTGATAAGCTAAAGTACCTATTTGTAGGTGAGCAAGTCAATCCTAAGTATCGTGAGCTATTTTGGCCATTTTATGAGTACAAGAATTCTAGTTTATACTTAACACAATGTATGCAAGCTGCTGAAATACCTGAAGAAGGTATTATGTGGTGTAATGCTTACAATCACGACGAGTCACTAAACAAGAATATAAAACCAATTGTTGAGCAGTATGATCCACGAGTAGTTACATTTGGGGCGCACGCTGCAGAGGCTATGGCAGAGCAAGGCATCATTACATATGAAGAGCTAGCTCATCCGTCATATGCTAAACGATTTGGTAAAGTTAACTTAATGGAGATAATGAAACATGTCATATTATGCGAATAATGCGTGGCTGCAAGCACTCTCTGATGCTTACACATTCGGTAGTCCGTTTGCACCTAGAGGAGCTCATACACGCGAATTATTAGGACGCAAGATACAGGTTCATATGAAGTGGCCAATCATAACTATAATAGAGCGCAAGCTTTCATATAAGTTTATGGCAGCAGAAGCTTTATGGATAATGTCAGGCGACAATAAAGTAGAAACTATATCTAAGTATAATAAAAATATAGCTAAGTATTCTGATGACGGTCTTACATACTTTGGGGCGTATGGTCCTAAGTTTGTAGATCAAATTGCTTACGCGGCTAGAACATTACACCAAGACCATGACTCACGTCAAGCGGTCATAAACATTTGGCGAGAAAAGCCACATAAAACAAAAGATGTACCCTGCACTCTTAGTGTGCAATGGATGATCAGGTATGGTAAGTTAGACTGCTTTGTCAGTATGAGGTCATCTGATATTTGGCTAGGTCTACCTTATGACATCTTTAATTTTAGTATGATGTCACAGTACTTGATGCTATACCTTGAAAAACTAGGTCTAACAGTAGGTATTGGCGACTTACATCTTACAGCTGCAAGCATGCACTTGTATGAGAGAGATGTTCAGGCTGCTGAGAAAGTACTAAACTATGCTTCACCAGAAGCAGCATTTGATCCTGATCGATGCATGAGAACTATAGAACCTACAATAGCAAGTTTTGTAGATTTTGAAGAGTTTTTTCAATACTTAACTTATGCTAGAAACCATGGTTTTGATCTTGAGAGGGGCAATGTCGCAAATCAAAGCAACTGAGTACTTTTTAATTATGGCTAAATTAGTCTCGCGCAGAAGTACTTGTGCGAGACGTCAAGTAGGTTGTGTGCTTGTAGATAAACATAAACATGTGCTTGCAACAGGTTATAATGGTGTAGCTTCAGGTGTAACACATTGTACTGATGAACCATGTCCAGGAGCTGCCTGCAAGTCAGGAGAAGGATTAGATTTATGTGAGGCAATACATGCAGAACAAAACGCAATACTGCAGTGTAAAGATGCTCAACAAATTAGAACGGCTTATATTACAACTGCACCCTGTGTAACTTGTACTAAGCTATTATTAAACACGTCCTGTAAGACGATAGTATTTTTAGAGAGCTATCCTAATTCAGGTAGAAAAATATGGAATAGGAGTTGGATAAAATATGTCCCAATTGACGATGTTTTCGCCAAAGTCTTCGTGGATACCACCAGCTGACTTTCCTACATTATCTAATGCAACAATGATTGCGTTTGATGTAGAAACTTATGACCCTAACTTAATGACGTTAGGACCAGGTGGTGTTAGACGAGATGGTAAGTTAGTAGGTATCTCTATAAGATCAGATTGTGGCTTCTGTGGCTACTTTCCGTTTGGACATGAAGGTGGAGATAATTTAGAAAAAGAAAAGGTATTGCGTTGGGCTAAGGACATCTTAGGTCGCGATATAGAGTACGTAGGTGCCAATATTTTGTACGATATGGAATGGCTAAGAGCATATGACATAGAAGTCAAAGGAACCCTAAGAGACATACAGGTAGCTGAGCCACTAATTAATGAAGAATCACCTCAAGGATATAGCTTAGCAGTACTTGCTAAAAGATATTTAGGTGAAGATAAAAATGAAGATTTACTTATAGAAGCTGCCCGTGCTCACGGTGTAGATCCAAAAGGTGGTTTGTGGAAGTTGCCAGCAAGATTTGTAGGTCCATATGCAGAAGCTGATGCTGACTTACCATATAACATTTACTTACGTCAAATACAAAAATTAAAGAATCAAGATCTGTGGGATATATTTGAACTAGAGTCAAAATTAATAAGAGTTATACTTGACATGAGGTTTAGAGGTGTAGCCATTGATCTTAATAAAGCAGAAGAGCTCAATGAAAAGTATAAGACAGAAGAAGTTAATATACTAAAAAGCATAAGAAAAGAAAGTGGTATGCTAGTCGAACCATGGTCAGGCGATGATTTAAAAAGAGCTTTTGATAAGGTAGGAATTTGGTATCCAACAACAGCTAAAGGTAATGCATCATTTGTATCTGACTGGCTAAACAACCATGAACAAGAATTACCACGACTAATAGGTAAGTTTCGTAAGACTTGTAAGATGAGAAGAGATTTTATAGAAGGTATCTGCATAAAGCAAAATCACAATGGCCGTATACATGCACAGTTTCATGCGCTCCGCAAAGACTCTGACGGTACTCGTACAGGTAGGTTTAGTTCGTCGACTCCTAATCTACAACAAATACCGGCACGTGACGATCATTGGGGCCCATTGGTAAGATCGTTATTTACTCCTGACGATGGTTGCCATTGGGCTTGCTTAGACTATTCACAACAAGAACCTCGTGTGCTTATGCACTATGCATACCTAAGAAAATTAAGAGGTGCTGAAGAAGCGGTTAACTTATTTAATACAGATGAGCATGCTGACTTCCACCAGATTGTATCCGATATGGCAAACATCCCCCGAAAATCTGCTAAGACTATCAATTTAGGTATGTTTTATGGTATGGGCATATTTAAGCTATCTCAACAATTAGGGCTAGAGATGAGTGAAGCTAAACCACTGTTTGAACAGTATCATCAACGTGTACCGTTTGTAAGGCAACTTGCACAAGAGTGTAGCAAAGCTGCTAGTACTCGCGGACACATAAGAACATTGCTAGGTAGACAGCGACATTTTGATCTGTGGGAGCCATCAGATTCTAGAAACAAGTGGCCAAACAAAGAGATACCACTGTCATACGATCAAGCAATAAGAGTATGGGAAGGTAGACCACTAAGACGTAGCTTTACACACAAAGCACTAAATGCACTAGTCCAAGGTTCATCTGCTGACATGATAAAGAAAGCTATGATAGAATTACATGAAGCAGGTATAGTTCCACAAATTACTGTGCACGATGAAGTAGATTTCTCATTTAATAATTCATCTGATTTAGTTATGGCACAAGAGATTATGGAAAACTGTGTTAAGTTACATGTACCATTAAGAGTAGATGTAGAGACTGGCCCTAACTGGGGAGAAATAAAATGAAGGAAAAAGATTTTTGGAGATCAATACAGCCTAAATTAAATGGGCATGTAAACCGTGTAGAAAATATAGCAGGTGTTGGTATACCTGATGTAAATATCTGTCACAATGGTATAGAAACCTGGGTTGAATTAAAAGTAGCAGTTGGTAGATACTTATTATTTGAGTGGTCACAACTTAACTGGTATAAACATAGAGGACAAGAACAAGGCAGAATAAAAATTGTAGCTAAACACAAAGAGGATATTATTATTTGTGATGCTGAAGATGTACTACGTGTAGAGCCAAGACGTAAAGTAAAGGCAGGAATCTTGATCGATGACATACGTGAACTTAAAAGATATAGTAAACCATATGATTGGCAAAAGATAAATGATAGCATTTCATTTTGGTAATACTGTATGATATAATTAATTAATAAAATAATATTTATTAGAAAGGAGAAATATACAATGACTGTATATGTAGTACAAGAAGTAAAGGGCATTAATTTATTACCAGCAACAGAGTATGGTGATATAGAAATACTCTTACCACAAGGACAAGTTGCTTTTTCTACTAAACCTACTATTAAACGCTTATATACTAACTTACGTAAGTATACTATGGACGACTATCTATTAATGATAGGTGATCCAGCAGCTATTGCATTAGCAAGTGCTGTTGCAGCTGATATAGGTCAGGGTAATTTAAGGCTACTTAAGTGGGATAAACAAGAGAGAAAGTATTTTGTAATAAATGCTAATCTCAATGGAGGTAACTGATGTCAATAGGTGACGATCAACTAAAGACTGTAAGTAAGTTAGCTGAGTATCAACTAATACTTGAGAACAAAATCAAGCAAACTGAAGAAGACTTAGCGACACTTAAAGAACAGTTTAAACAAGTATCACAGACAGATCTGCCAGAAGCTTTAGCTGAGACAGGTTTATCTGAAATAAAATTGACTGACGGTAGTAAAATATCGGTTCAACAATTTTATAATGCAAGTATTCCTAAGGATAACTTAGATCAAGCATTTACGTGGCTACGTGATAATGGTCATGCAGATCTTATAAAGAATACCGTTGCATGTAGTTTTGGACGTGGTGAAGATGGCAATGCTAAGGTTCTAAAAGAAGAGCTGACAAAGATTGGTATCTCATTCACTTCAAAAGTAGGTGTACACCCACAGACACTAAAAGCGTTTGTGCGTGAACAAGTCGAGTCTGGCCAGAACCTGCCCCTGGACTTACTCGGAGTATATATCGGGCAGAAAACTGTAATAAAAGGAGGTTAATATCATGGCTCGTGATATGACAAATAAGAAAGAGCAACTACCCTCTGAGATTAATTTTGCTGAGGATGCTAATGTAGGATTTGAAGATCTTACACAGCAAGACGTTGCTATACCATTTTTTGTATTGTTACAAAAGATGAGCCCACAACTAGATAGCGTTGAGGGCGCAAAGGCCGGCCAGGTCTTCAATACTGTGACTGAAGAAGTTTGTGACGAACTGAAGGTAATACCATGTGCATATAAGCGTGAGTTTGTAGAGTGGACTCCACGTGATGCAGGCGGTGGTTTGGTGGCACAACATAGTATTGATAGTGAGGCTGTGCAAAAAGCAACACGCTCTGCCGACGGAAGACTAATCTCTGCTGCAGGCAACTGGCTCGTTGAGACTGCATATCATTTTGTGTTAGCAGTAACAAAGAATGGTCTGGAGCGTGGTTTACTTACCATGACGAGTACTCAACTTAAGAAAAATAGGCGTTGGAATTCTCTAATGTCTGGTATTAAGTTAAAAGACTCTAAAGGTAATTCATACACACCAGCGAGGTATAGCCATGTTTATAAGCTTACATCATCTCAAGAAAAGAATGATAAAGGCTCATGGTATGGCTGGAACATTGAGTTAGAATCTCAAGTTCTAAAACAGGATGTTTATAGTAATGCAAAAGAATTTGCAGGCTCTATACAATCAGGTGACGTTAAAACAACTGCTCCTGTTCAGGAAGAAGAAACAAAACACTTCTAATCACTTAGAAGGGGGCGAGAGGTTTTTTCCATATTTCCCTCTCGCCTTTAAGGAAGGATTATGAATAAAGAATTCAACGAATTATTTGCAGGGCTTACCCGTGCTCATGGCCAATATACATTATCAGGCACACTAAGATCTGATGGCAAAAAGCAAGGTAAGGCAACAACTGTAAGAGAAGATGTAACACTAGACAAATGGGACTTACATCTTAAAGGTAAAAAAGGTTTAGGAATTATACCGATCAATGATGATAGCTGTTGTAAGTTTGGAGCTATTGATGTTGATACGTATAAAGATTTAGATTATAACAAGGTGCTAGAACAAGTTAGCAAACTATCCCTTCCGTTGTATCCTTGTAAATCTAAGTCTGGTGGCGTTCACTTATATATATTCACTTCAGAGTGGGCGCCTGCCAAATTACTACAAGACAAATTAAAAGAGTTTGCATCAGCATTAGGTTTTGGTGGCTCTGAAATATTTCCAAAGCAAACAGAAATACTAGCAGATCGTGGGGACATAGGTCAGTGGATAAACATGCCATACTTTGGTGATGAACGCTGGTATGCAGATAAGACTGCACAACAATTTATAAAGCATGTCAAACCTATATCTTTGTCTGACCTAGAGAAAATTAAAATAAAAGTAAAAACAGAATTTGATGATGGTCCTCCTTGTATACAGCATTTAGCTACACAAGGTTTTCCACAAGGTACTAGAAACAACGGTCTATTTAATATAGCAGTATACTGTCGTAAGAAGAATCCTGATACATGGCAAGCAGA
>CENH01007552.1_pt1 | contig 10361 bp, 18 predicted proteins | sample 530171 | NCBI WGS metagenome assembly CENH01 (sample SAMEA2591132, study PRJEB7988) | marine metagenome | biome: marine biome (ENVO:00000447); feature: deep chlorophyll maximum layer (ENVO:xxxxxxxx); material: saline water (ENVO:00002010), including plankton (ENVO:xxxxxxxx) | depth 70 m | reverse complement strand
AAGTATGTTTCCACGAAGCGTATGTTCTTCAAAGCTAAGTTCAAGGTTAGTGACGCTACTCAGTCTGATGTTGTTATGGGTCTCACGATCACAGACACAACCCCGCTTGATACGACTGACGGTATTTTCTTCCAGAAAGATGATGGCGATACTAATATTGACTTCCATATTGAGAAGGACAATTCCGCTACGTCTAATGCTGCAATCGGCACTCTTGCGGATGATACGTTCATCACGGTTGCTTTTGCGTATGATCCTCACGGCAACAATGGTTCTGGTTCTGTTAGTATCTTCATGGATGATGCTAAGGTTGGTGAGCAAACCACCCTTACAAACATTCCTGACGACGAGGAACTGACGATTGCTTTTGGCATCCAAAACGGAGAGGCAGCAGCAAAAACCATGACTATCGATTACATCATGTGTGCAGTCGAGCGGTAATTTAGGTCTGGGAGGGGGTAACTCCTCCCCACCTTTTAGGAGGTTTATATGGCGGATGCTGTAAACGTCACCACTATTGAAGATGGGGAGCGGCAACTCGTTGTTCAGTTGACAAACCTATCTGATAGCACAGGTGAGAGTGATGTAACCAAAATCGATGTCTCGGCGCTTAATTCTAGCGCCACAGGCCAGTCATGTAATGAGGTTCGTATCCAAGAGATATGGGCGCAAGTTCATGGCTTTGACGGAGTTCGACTTCTCTATGATGCTGATACTAATGTAGTAGCGTTTGACGCTGGCGTTGGTTGGAATTATCAGGACTTCTCTAGTGTCGGTGGATTGAAGATGTACGGAACCAACGCCACTGGTGACATTCTTCTTACGACATTAGGAACAGAAGCGTCTGGCGATTCTTACGAAATCGTTATTAGGGCCGTCAAGTACTACGCCTAATGGATATCGGGGCAAGCATGATATGGAACGTCACATTAAGCGTGTGCGTTCCTATCTTCGTGTTCTGGCTCCGGTCTTTGGGTCAAAGGTTTGATAGGATGGATGCCGATATACACAGCTTTAGAGTAGGTCTTTCTGAAACTAGAGAAAAAATGGCGCATAACTATGTGACCAAGACTGATCTGCAAGACGATATAAAGTCGATTATGCTTAGGTTTGATAGGCTTGAAGAGAAGTTTGACAAGATTTTGACTGAGAGATTGTCAAGGATGTAGGTCCGATATGGCGGCACGAAAAAAGCGCGGAACTGGTATGAAGGGCATGACCATAAGAGGTGGTCATAAGCGCCCTACTAAATCAGGCGCAGGCATGACCGCTAAGGGTGTCGCTAAATACAGGCGTCAAAACCCCGGAAGTAAGTTGAAAACGGCTGTCACTGAGAAAAAACCTAAATCAAAAGCCAGAGCAAGTCGCCGTAAATCTTTCTGCGCCCGTAGTGCTGGTCAAATGAAAAAATTCCCTAAAGCTGCTAAGAACAAGAACAGTAGATTGCGTCAAGCTAGGCGCAGGTGGAGATGTTGATGGTTGCAAAGAAAAAATCCCCTACAAAAAAGAAATCGCCTGCCCGTAAGCCTGCGGCTAAAAAAAGCCGGGTGAACGAGGCTGGTAACTATACAAAGCCTGCTATGCGGAAGCGCCTGTTTAGCCGAATAAAGTCTGGCGGCAAGGGCGGTAAGCCGGGTCAATGGAGCGCAAGGAAGGCTCAGATGTTGGCAAGTGCTTACAAAAAAGCTGGTGGCGGGTATAGAGACTGATGCCAAAACGTAAATCTCAAAAGAGTTTAGATAGATGGACAAAGCAAAAATGGGGAACCAAGTCGGGAAAACCTTCGGGAAAGACTGGGGAAAGATACTTACCAGCGAGCGCTATAAAGTCGTTGTCCCCTCAGGAGTATGCAGCGACCACGCGAGCAAAGCGCCGGGGGACTGCTGCCGGAAAACAGCACGTCAAACAACCAAAGAAAATAGCCAAAAAGACAGCTAGGCACCGCAAGAAATGAGCATATCGCGTTCTCAAATGGGTAGTCAATTGAAGGGGGGTAAGAAAATGCCTTTTTCTAAATACAGTCCTAAGCAAAAAAAGTTAGCTAAAGTGGCTCCTCCGCGCAATAAAATTACAGGCGCTGATTTAAAAAAACTAAAGAAAAAAAAATCTTCCAAGGGGCGTAAGAAAAAGTGAATATTGAAAACGGCGTTATTTACGAAGAGTTGCGGTCTTGGTCTAGCTCTGTTTTAGAGATACCAAACCCGCATCTGTCCGGTTTGCCAGCATGTCCTTATGCAAAGAAGTCATGGTCGGAAGGCCGTACTAATGTGTTGGTTGGGGAAGATGTTCTAGATTTAAAGAAAGCGATAAACCTCTACAACCCAATCTCTACGGATGTATTGATATGGGTTAATTTTAACTTAGGGCGTCAGGACTTATGGGAGCGCTGGATTGCCTTGTGGAACAAGAGGCATATAAAGAAAAACATTAATCTTATGTTGTTTCATCCTGATTATCCGCCGTCAGAGGATAATGAGGATTTCTTAACTGACAATGAATGGGAATCCTCCCTTGATGATTATATGATGGTTTTTATTCAATCGCTTTCCGAACTTAATAAAGCAAGTGTGGCGTTAGAAGGCGTTGGGTATTATAATCATTTCTCAGATCATCTTTATGAAACACTAGTTTTGGATAGAAGGAGAGTTTGTGATGGCGATGGGTAAAAAGAGAATGGCTAAGAAGAAAAAGCCAGCGAAGAAAGTTATGGCTCGCGGCGGCATGAAAAAAGTCATGATGCGCGGCGGCAGTAAATCTATGAAGAAAAAGAAGTAACTAAATGGCAACCAGCGGTACATCAGATTTCACTCTAGATATCATAGATATCTGCGAAGAAGCCTATGAAAGAGCGGGTATGGAGATGCGTGGCGGTTATGAGTTAAAAACCGCCCGTCGCAGCCTAGACCTTATGTCTCTTGAGTGGATTAATCGTGGGGTTAATCTTTGGACTATTGAAGAGGGTACTCTGGCGTTAACCGCTGGCACTGCTACTTATGGATTTCCAGCGGGTACGATTGATTTCATTGAACACCATATTAGGACTAACGCTGGCAGCACAAGTAATCAGTCTGATTCAAGCTTAACAAGAATTAGCCCGTCAACATTTGCTAATATTCCGAATAAGCTTACTTCTGGTAAGCCCTTGCAAATCTATATTCAAAGAACGAACAGTCCCCAGTTTACCTTGTGGCCTGTCCCAGATAGCACTGAAACATACACCTTGGCCTTTTTGAGAATTAAAAGAATTCAAGATGTTGGCACTAAAGGGGTTAATAATTACGATGCGCCGGAACGCTGGTTGCCTGCTCTGACCGCTGGTTTGGCTTATTATGTTTCAATGAAGAATGTCCAAACGCAAGAAAGAACACCCGGTCTCAAACAAATTTATGATGAGCAGTTTGATTTTGCCGCTGGTGAAGACAGGGTGAAGGCAGGCATTAGAATTACGCCGGGGGGATATAACATATAATGTCCTACGCTAACGGTAAATATGCTCTTGGCATCTGTGATCGAAGCGGATTTACATACAAGTTGAAAGACTTGTTGTACGAAGTGAGGGACGGAAAGAATACGGGCCTGCGTGTGGGGCGTGATATGTTAGACCCAGATCACCCGCAAAATTTCTTAGGCGAGTTTCCAATAAATGATTTTCAAGCTTTGAGAGGCGCTCGCCCAGACAACAGGCTTGCTTCTTCTTCAAACGCATCTGCAAATTGGAACCCCGTGGGGGATAGAAACACTCTTTTCCAAGCTTATGGTTTCTCAACGCAAGATAGCTTGCAGGCAAGCGGAGCCGTAGGCTCTGTTACGGTTTCGGTATGATGTCGTGTTTTAGTGAAGACATACATTTGATGCAAAAGGCTGCTGCTGACTTAAACTCTTTTTATTATGTTAGCGTCGATAGTGCTGATGCAGATAATGTTAGGGTTGTTGTAGAGTTTTCTGGAATTAGCGATCTTGATCAAGCTATGTGGTTTGGACGTTATGTTTCTTTGCTTCTACAAATAAATGATTTTGATGGTTACTCTGAATTGCCAAACTGAGGCTATGTTATGAATTATACACAACTAAAAACGGCTATTCAGGATTACACGCAAAGTAGCGAGACCTCCTTTGTAACCAATATAGACACTTTTATTAAACAGGCTGAGAACCGTCTTTTCTTTGATATTGATGTTCCTGACTTTCACAAGAATGTCACCGGCACAATGACGCAAAACAACACCTTCTTACAAAAACCCGAAGATTTGTTTAAGGTGTACTCATTAGCGGTTATCAAGACAGGGAATGTGTATAGCTATATGTTGCCTAAAGATGTTTCTTTTATCCGTGAGGCTTTTCCTGACGCCGACGATTCGGGCTTACCTACGCATTACGGCAACTTTGACGATGAGTTTTTTATTGTTGGCCCTGTGCCTGATGACGATTATTCGGTAGAGCTTCACTACAAGTTTCAACCTGACGCATTGTCGTCCACTAATGCAAATAGTTGGTTTGGTGACAATGCTGAAGCGGCTTTGTTGTACGCTACTCTGGTAGAGGCATATACTTACTTAAAGGGCGAGCAGGATATAATGTCCTTCTATGGTGAGAGATATAGCTCTGCCTTGCAAGCCTTGCAAAATTATGGGGCCGCTGAGGTTAATATGGATTCTTATCGCAACACTATGAGGCGCACAGCATGATCTCTGAAGCCCTATCTACAGGAGCAGTACCATCTGTCTTTGTTGAGACAAGTTCAAACGGTGGGCTGTCTGCTGAACAAATAACAGACTTGTGTTGTCGTAAGTTAATTTACGTCTCTGACGATGCGCCCCCAGCTATACGAGATCAGGCAAATTCGTTTAAAGTTCGTGTAGAAAGTGTGGTTTTGAGTTATATTAAGGAAGCTATGAGAGCAGAGCGAGATCGTTGCGTTCATGTTGCTTCTGTAGGTGGTTATGATGATCTTGCGAATCTGTTGAGGAGAGCGTAATGGCTTTTAGCGGAAACTTTATGTGTACGTCTTTCAAGAAGGAGCTTCTGGAGGGTGTTCACAACTTTAAAAATAGTGGCGGCAGTACGTTTAAGTTAGCCATGTACACAAATTCAGCTAGTTTTACTGCTGCAACTACAGCCTATACTACGAGCAACGAAGTTAGTGGTACTGGCTATAGTGCCGGTGGCGGGTCTTTGACTAGGGTTGACCCATCTAGTAGTGGGACAACGGGATTTACCGATTTTAGTGATCTTACTTTTGGCTCGTCCAGCATAACGGCTCGCGGTGCGTTGATATACAATGATTCAGCATCGGGTGATCCGACAGTCGTTGTTCTTGATTTTGGCTCTGATAAAAGTAGTTCTTCTGGCGATTTTACCGTTCAGTTCCCTGCGGCTGATGCGTCAAATGCCATTATCAGGATAGCGTAGTGTAGAGAATGAGTTCTTTAACAGGATGGGGGCGCGAGACTTGGAATAGCGGGGCATGGAACTCCCCCGCTCCGGTTCAGGTTACTGGGATTGCGGGAACTGGTGGTGTTGGCTCCGTAACTGTCGCTCTTGGTTTCACTATAGCCGTTACTGGCGTTAGCGGAACTGGTCAGGTTGGTAGTGGAACCGTCATAGCGCTACCTGCGACTGTCTCTGTAACAGGGGTTAGTGCTTCAGGTCAAACATCTCAGCTTAATGTTTGGAGTGAGGTGGTTACGGTTCAAGATGCTCGGTATCAAAGGATAGCTGCTTAATTAAGGTTAAAATTAACCTTAATCAGTTTAGGAGAGTTAAATGGCTAGTACATTTGTAAATAATCTTCGCTTAGAAGAGATGGGAACGGGAGAGAATTCCGGCACTTGGGGAAATAAAACCAATGCAAATTTGGAATTCATTGGAGAAGCGTTTGGTATGGGCACCGAAAACCTCGGTTCTGATGCCAATACAACGATCACCCTTGCTGACGGGACATCGGACGCCGCTCGTTCTATTTATTTGAAGATTACATCTACGAGCCTAAGCGCGACAAGGACCGTAACTCTCGCCCCAAATACGGTTTCTAAGATATGGGTTATTGAGAATGCCACTACTGGTAGTCAGTCAATATCAATCAAACAAGGTTCTGGGGCAGAAATTACAATCCCTAATGGCGGCGTAAAGGCTGTTGTTACGGATGGCGCTGGCTCTGGGGCTGCTGTTTTTGATGTATTCACCGACCTTTCGGTTGCCGGAACCTTCACAACTGGTGCTACGGTAACGGTTGGAAGTGGCGCAGCAGAAGATACGAAGGTCGTGTTTGATGGTAACGCGCAGGATTTCTATATCGGGCTGGACGATAGCGCAGATGATCTAGTTATCGGGAAAGGCTCCACTGTCGGCACCACGCCAGCCGTTGAGATTGATGAAAATCTAGACATTAAATTTGCCGAAAGCATTGGCGTTGGACAGGCGGCGTCCAGCACTACTGGAGATATCGTAGCTCAAACGATGAGTTTGAAAGGCACAACGCCAAGCCTTACGATTGGTGACGGCGGTGCGGAAGACACAAAACTTGTTTACGATGGTAATGCTAAAGACTTCTACATGGGTCTTGACGATAGCGCCGATAAGTTGGTTGTGGGTGTTGGTTCGGGGGTTGGTACGAACTCAATTCTAACCCTTGATGATGATTCTGTAACGATTGGAGATGGCGCTGCTGTTGATACAAAAATTGTATTTGATGGTAACGCGCAAGATTATTACGTTGGGCTGGATGACAGTGCGGATGATCTTCTAATAGGTCTTGGCTCTACTGTCGGCACAACCCCTGCAATTTCAATCGATGAGAATCAAACCGTTACTTTTAGTAAGAGTACTCTTAGCGCTACCGATACAGATACATCCAATACAGGAAGTATCACGTTAGACTTTCAAGCTAACCAAAACTTCGTCTTGACGTTAACCGGAAATATTACTTTAGCAAATCCGTCAACAGAAGCTGTTGGGCAGTCTGGAGTGATGGTTATGATACAAGACGGCACTGGTTCTCGAACCCTCAGTCTTGGAACAGACTATGAAACTGCTGGCGGGTCAGGGATAACATTAAGCACAGGAGCGAATGCTGTTGATGTAATCCCGTATTTTGTAAAAGCGTCTGGAAGTATTCAACTGGGCGCAGTGCAAAAGGCGTTTGCTTAAATGGCTCTGTCTCCCTCCTTCTGGTTTACGCAAAGCGGCCCCACAACCACCGAAATTGCCCCGGCTATGTGGGATGGAACCACTCAGGGCCTTGCCAACTGGACTAGATCAGGTAACGACATATCTAAGACCGCAACTACCGGCGGCGGCTTTAATAATATCCGAATAAAACACGCTACCGCGCCCGTTCTGGATGGCGACTTCACATGGACATATACTCAAACCGGAGATGGTGGGGGAAATACAGATTCTAGTTACGGCTTTTATGACATATCTGAGGATTCCACATGGTCAGCCACGGAATATCAGCAAAAACTGAACCTTATGACCAGCAGCTACTGGATCGACATGGATGGCACTATAAGTAGCCCCACATGCGAAACATTTCAAGGCAGCAGTAATTTGACCACTGGCATTGCTTTTTCGACGGGTCAAACATTCAAATGGCAGAGAACTGGTACAAGCTTAAAAATGTTTATTAATGATTCCGAGAAACAAGAGTGGACATCAGTGTCTGCCACTTTGAGGTTTACCGTTTCCGGCTTCACCATAAATAAAGCCGACCTTAGTGATATTACATGCATAACTTAAAACTACAGATGACAACTACAGGCAGGCCGTTGAAAGGTCAGGGTATTTAGGAGATTAGATCATGTGGGCAATAGTTAAAGACAACAAAGTTGTTGAGGTGATTAGTTCGCCAAAGCCTGTTATTATTGACGAAATACAACATCCAAGAGAAACTTTTATTTCTTGGACAGATGAGGAGCGTAAAGCTATCGGGGTTGTCCCTTATGTTTATGAGGGGGATAGTGTGAATGCTATGTTCTATACGTCCTCTGAATCTTCGCCTGTCATTTCATCAGATAAGGTTGTTGTGACGATAACAAAAGCCGCCAAGTCTGTAAGTTCGGTAAAGACCGCTATGAAGGAAATTGTTTCTTCTTCCCTTGGTCGCAACCTTAGTGAAACTGACTGGATTGTTGTGCGCGAACAGGATAACGGGACTGCAAAGCCTTCTGATCTGGCTAAGTGGCGCACAGACTTGAGATCGAAGGCTGCTGCTCTCAAAACGGCCATTGATAGCAAAAGCGATGTCGCCTCTCTGGAGGCCATGACAGTCCTTACAGAAGAGATGAAAGGCGCGGGAAAGAAGCACTCGGAATTTGACGATTGGCCCCAAAACCCAAGACTGATTGGTGAGTAAAATTGTCTCTTCAGAAGTTAGCATTCCGTCCGGGCATAGTAAAAGATGCTACTCGCTATAGCGGCGAAGGGAATTGGTTTGACTGTGACAAAGTTCGCTTTGTTAACGGGCTTCCACAAAAGCTAGGCGGCTGGGTTAAGGTTAGCTCTACCGGATTCTCTGGCGTTTGCCGTTCTTTATTTAACTGGTCAACTTTAGCTGGCAGAGACTTCTTGTCACTAGGGACTTCTACCAAGCTTCTTATCGAAGAGGGAGGTGCTATCTCTAATGTGACGCCTCTTCGTACATCTAATATAACCTTAGGCTCTAATCCTATTAAAACCAATACAGCAGGCACTGGCGAGGTGACTGTGACCCATACTAGTCACGGCGCTATAGTAGACGATACTGTTATTATGACTGGCGCTACAACGGTTGATGGTATTACGGACGTACAGTTAAACACAAGTCACGCTATAACTGTTGTTGTGGACTCTAATTCATATAAGTTTGTAACCGCAGGGTCATCATCTTCTGGAGATACGGCGGGTGGCGGCTCTTCTGTTATTGTGTCGTATGAAATAAACACTGGTCCAGCAGAGGCAGGCTCTGATGGTTTAGGTTTTGGCGCTGGATTTTGGGGTGGAACAAGATCGGGAGCGACTACTACCACACTAGCCTCAGGAATTAACAATTCAGTAACAACCATCCCTCTCACTTCCGCGACAGGATTCGATACTGCCGCGACGACTATTTCAGCAAATATCGATGCCGTTGTGGGACTTATTAATGTTGCCTCGACAACTGGGTTCCCTGCTGTCGGAATTGTCAAGATTGGTTCTGAGGAGATGTATTACACCTCAGTAAAATCTTCTACAGCATTATCAGGCATAACCAGAGGCTACAACGGCACAACCGCAGCTTCTCACTCTTCCGGGGCTTCAGCCACATATGTCGGAACATTGGTTATTGGTGAAGAGATTATTACCTATACAGGCGTATCTACTAACAGCCTTACCGGGGCACAAAGGGGGCAGCTTGGCAGTACGGCTGCTGCCCATGATTCTGGCGCTACAGCTACAGAATCTTTTAACTTTGTAGGCTGGGGATCAGTAATACCAGCTTCCGAAGAATCGGCTACTGAATCCGCAACATCGGTCAGGATGTGGAAGCAGGATAACTTTGGAGAAGATTTGCTGGCTAATATTTATGGCGGTAGCTTGTATTTTTGGGACACTAGCGATGGTTTCACCAACCGTGCCGTCGAGTTATCAAGCCTAGATGGCTCCTCGGACTGCCCAACGTCTGCTCGCGTTGTTCTGGTTTCGGATAATGATCGTCACGTTCTAGCGTTTGCCTGTAACGATATAACAACGGGTGATGTAGACCCGCTCTTAATACGGTGGGGAGATCAAGAGTCTTTAACAAACTGGACCCCAGCTACAACAAATACGGCTGGCGATTTAAGGATCAATAACGGGTCTGAGATCATAACTGCTGTGGAAACTCGCCAAGAGGTTCTGGTGTGGACCGACAGGAGCCTTCATTCACTAAGGTTCGTTGGTAGCCCCTTCGTTTTTGGTCAAACCATGATATCGCAGAATGTGACAATAGTAGGGCCGAATGCAGTTACCGTTATGGGAGACGCGGTCTTTTGGATGGGAAACAATACCTTTTACACATACAACGGGCGCGTATCGACCTTACCTTGTCCTGTTAGGAATTTTATTTTTCAAGATTTAAACTTCAGTGAAAGAGACAAGTTCTTTGCCGCAACTAACTACGAATTTAATGAAGTAATGTTCTTTTATGTCTCTGAGGGATCAGACGATGTAAATAAGTATGTTATTTATAATACTCAAGATCAGGTTTGGTATACCGGAACAATGCCGCGCACAGCTTGGATCGATAGAAGCATTCGGGAATTCCCTATAGCTGTATCTCCTGATGGATACATATTTCAGCACGATGATGGGCTGGATGACGGCAGCGAAACCCCTGCGGTCGGGATGAATTCTTTTATAGAAAG
>CENH01030055.1_pt1 | contig 10366 bp, 5 predicted proteins | sample 530171 | NCBI WGS metagenome assembly CENH01 (sample SAMEA2591132, study PRJEB7988) | marine metagenome | biome: marine biome (ENVO:00000447); feature: deep chlorophyll maximum layer (ENVO:xxxxxxxx); material: saline water (ENVO:00002010), including plankton (ENVO:xxxxxxxx) | depth 70 m | reverse complement strand
GGCACGCCGATGCGCATGAAATCCGAAAAGCGGTAGCCGCCGGCGCTGTAGACGAAGGTGTTGGTCTGGTAGCCGATCGGGGTGGCGAAGCTGGCACTGGCGGCGAACATCACGGCGACCACGAACGGGCGCGGGTCGGCGCCGAGCTGCTGGGCTACGCCGATGGCGATGGGTGTGACCAGCACCGCGACCGCGTTGTTGCTGACCACCTCGGTGAGGACGGAGGTCAGCAGGTAGATGAACGACAGCATGAACAGCGGGCCCAGCAGCGGCGACAGCGTCATCACGTGGCTGACCACGGTATCCACCAGGCCGACCTTGTTCATCGCGATACTGATCGCCAGCATGCCGAAGATCAGCGTCAGGATGCGCCAGTCGATGGCCTTGTAGGCGTCTTCGGTATCCAGGCAGCCGGTGGCGACGACCAGCGCTGCAGCGATCATCGCCAGCCCCTCGATCGGCATGACCTTGAACGCCGCCAGCACCATGACCGCCAGCACGGCGGCGATGGCAATCGGCGCCTTGTCGCGGCGGTAGGCGCGCTCCTGTACCGAGTTGAGGCTGATCAGCTCGCCGTTGTCGGCGAACTTCTTGATCTGCGAGGCTGTGCCCTCGACCAGCATCACATCGCCGAACTGCAGTTCAAAGTCATCCAGGTTGTCCTGGATGTTCTCGTTGTGGCGATGGATTGCCAGTACGTGAATGCCGTAGCGCGCGGTCAGGTTGAGGTCGCGCATGGGCCGGTGACTGTAGCGCGAATTGCGCCCGACGATGGCTTCGGCCAGCATCACGTCGCGGGTCGAGATGGTTTCGAAACTGTCGGCGCGGTTGATGGCCAGCAGGCCGTTGTGCCGCAACTCGACAAAGTCGCGCATGCTGGTGTGCAGTACCAGCCGATCCCCGGCCAGCAGCCGGGTGTCGTTCAGCGGCGTTGACAGCTCGTCGTCGCCGCGGAAGATTTTCAGTACGCGAATGCCGCTATTGCCGTTCAGGTTGGCCTGGCTGATGGTCTGGTTGATGACCGGCGAATCGTGCGGCACCAGCAGTTCGGTCATGAAGGTGCGCGCCTGATCCGGACGCAGCTGGCGCGACAGGCTTTCGCGCTCCGGCAGCAGGCGGTGACCGATCAGCAGCACAAAGGCCATGCCGATGCCGGCCAGCACCAGGCCGGGCAGGGTGATCTCGAACATGCCGAACGGCTCCATGCCCATCTGTCGGGCCACGCCATCGACCAGGATGTTGGTCGAGGTGCCGATCATCGTCATGGTGCCGCCAAAGATGGTGGCGTAGGACAGCGGGATCAGCATCTTCGAGGGTTTGCTGCCGATGCTGGTGGCCAGGGCGATGGCGACCGGCGTAAGAATGGCGACGACCGGGGTATTGTTGATAAAGGTCGACAGCAGCAAGGCGGTGATCATCAGGCTGAACAGGGTGCGCCATTGGCTGCCGCCGCCCATGCGTGCCAGCCAGTTGCCCAGGGTTTCGACGCAGCCGGTGCGCTCCAGCGCGGCTGACAGGATGAACATGCAGGCAATGGTGATCGGCGCGCTGTTGGACAGCACGCCCAGTACGTCGGACGGTGTCAGCAACTGGCTGACCAGCAGCACGGCAACGGCGATGCCGACCACCACGTCGGGACTGAATTTTTCCCGCGCGAAGGCGTAGAACACCCAGCACAGCAGCAGTGCCACGCCAATCAGTGGCAGTGAATCCCAGCTCATCGGTTACCGAACTCTCTTGAAGTGTCGGGCCCGCAGTCGGACCCACGCTGGGCGTCACATTAAGAGTCGGCGCTATATTTGTCCAAGCACAAAAACTGATTTTTATATTCTTAAACGGAATAAAGCGCCTTTACGACGAGCAACTGATTTCCAGGTGCCGCCCCCAGTCCGGCGGCGCAGCGGCGTAGGCCTCGGCGCCGGCCTGCGGGCTGAATGGCTGGCGCAGGATCTGGTGCAGTCTGCGCACCTCGTTGAAGTCGCCTTGCTCGGCGGCGGCGATGGCGTTCTGCGCCAGATAGTTGCGCAATACGTACAGCGGGTTGACCGCCTGGCGGCTGGCAACGGAGGCATCACAGCGCTGCTGGTGCGTGCGCTGCCAGGCATCGAAGGCGTCACGGTCGATAAACTGGTCCCGCACCAGTGGGTGGTCTTCGGCCAGTTGGCGCAGGGTCAGGTTGTAGTCGACGCCACCGGCCTGCATCAGCTGCAGCAGGGCGTCAATCTGCTCGGCGTCATCCTCGCGCTCGCAGCCCCAGCCCAGGCGCTGACGCATCAACGCCAGATAATGCTGCTCGAACAGCGGCATGAAGTTGGCCAGTTCGGCTTTGAGCTCGTCCACGCCGACAAAGGGCGTCAGGGCCTGGGCCAGGCAGGCCAGGTTCCACTGCGCAATCACGGGCTGGCGGTGAAAGGCGTAGCGCCCCTCGTGGTCGGAATGGTTGCAGACGTGTCGAGCGTCAAAGGCATCAAGGAAGGCGTAGGGGCCAAAGTCGAAGGTGATGCCCAGTATCGACATGTTGTCGGTGTTCATGACTCCGTGGCAGAAGCCGTACGCCTGCCAGCGGGCGATCATCTCGGCGGTACGCTGCAACACCTGACTGAGCATGGCCAGCGCGGGATTTTCTGCGTTGTGGCAGTCGGGGTAGCAGGTGTCCAGGGTGAACTCCAGCAACTGGCGCAGCGCATTATGCTGGCGGGTGTAGTAGAAATACTCGAAGTGACCAAAGCGGATATGCGAGGGCGCCAGGCGCATCAGCATGGCGGCACGTTCTTCGTGTTCGCGATACACCGGGTTGTCGCCGATGGTCACGCAGAGGGCGCGACTGCTGGGGATGCCCAGCGCGTGCAGCGCTTCGCTGGCAAGGAATTCGCGGATCGACGAGCGCAATACGGCGCGACCGTCGCCCATGCGCGAGTAAGGCGTACTGCCGGCGCCCTTGAGGTGCAGGTCCCAGTGCTCGCCAGCGCGGTTGACCACCTCACCCAGCAGCAGGCCCCGGCCGTCGCCCAGCTGCGGGTTGTAGGCGCCGAACTGATGCCCGGAGTACACCATGGCGCGAGGCTCGGCGTCGCTCCACACCTTGTGGCCGGCAAACAGGTCCACCAGCAGCGGGTCTGCGGCCTGGTCCCGGTCCAGATCGAGCAGGGCCAAAGCGTCCTCACTGCACACGACCAGGCGCGGGTTGCTCAGTGGCTCGGGCAGCACGCGGCTGGAGAAGGTGTCTCCCAGACGGGCAAAGCGATTGTCGAACTGCAGGTCGGCCAGGGTGGGCACAATTGGCTCCTTGTTTGGGTCTGACTCACCATGCTACAGCAGCGCTGCGTCGCTGGCAGCGCTGCGTTATAGCGCTGTATCAGGAGAGGTAATGCACGGTCCAATTTCTTGACCGCAGAGGCGTCGGTCCTTAGTGTTCAAACACCTGTATGAAATCATGCTGCCGGTGGTGACTGGCCGCCCTTTGGAGAGTCAACATGCCTGAATATAACGCCCCCTTGCGCGATATGCGCTTTGTCATGGACGAGCTGCTGGACATGACTGGCAGCTACGCTGCGTACGGTCTGGAAGACGCCACCCCGGATCTGGTCAGCGCGATCCTGGAAGAGGGTGCCAAGTTCACCAATCAGGTGCTGTCTCCGCTGAACCGCACCGGTGACGAAGAAGGCTGTCACATCGACAATGGCGTCGTCACCACACCCAAGGGCTTCAAGGAAGCCTACCAGGCCTACTGCGAGAACGGCTGGGGCTCCATGACTGCCTCGCCGGAGTATGGCGGACAGGGCCTGCCGTCATCCTTGGGCCTGATCATCGCCGAGATGGTTGCCTCCGCAAACTACTCCTTCAGCATGTACCCGGGTCTGTCCCACGGTTGTGCTGCGGCGATTGCTGCGCACGGTACCACCGAGCAGAAAGACCTGTACCTGAACAAGCTGACCCCCGGCACCTGGACCGGCACCATGTGCCTGACCGAGCCGCATTGTGGTACCGACCTGGGCCTGGTCAAGACCCGCGCCGTACCGCAGGCCGACGGTACCTACAAGGTGACCGGCACCAAGATCTTCATCTCGTGCGGTGAGCACGACATGTCTGAAAACATCGTTCACCTGGTGCTGGCCAAGCTGCCCGACGCGCCGGCTGGTACCAAGGGTATTTCCCTGTTCATCGTGCCGAAGTTCCTGCCGGATGCGAACGGTGAAGTGGGCGAGCGCAACAGCCTGGTCTGTGGCTCCATCGAGCACAAGATGGGGATCAAGGCCTCCGCCACCTGCGTCATGAACTTTGATGATGCCACCGGTTTCCTGATCGGCGAGGTCAACAAGGGCCTGAACTGCATGTTCACCATGATGAACCACGCGCGCCTGGGTACCGGCATGCAGGGCTTGTGTCACGGTGAAGCGTCCTACCAGAGTGCACTGGCCTACGCCAAGGACCGCCTGCAGATGCGTTCGCTGAAAGGCCCGGCGGAGCCCGAGAAGGCGGCTGACCCGATCATCGTTCATCCGGACGTGCGTCGTATGCTGCTGACCATGAAGGCCTTCAACGAGGGTAACCGTGCGCTGGCTTACTACACCGCCAGCCTGCTGGATCAGGCGCACTACGCGTCCGACGAAGAGGCTCGCGCTGACGCTGAAGCCCAGCTGGCCTTCCTGACGCCGATCTGTAAGGCCTTCATGACCGACACCGGTCTGGAAGCGACCCTGCTGGGGCAGCAGGTGTTTGGTGGTCACGGCTTTATCCGCGAGTGGGGTCAGGAGCAGCAGGTACGCGACTGTCGCATTGCGCCGATCTACGAAGGCACCAACGGCATTCAGGCGCTCGACCTGCTGGGTCGCAAGGTGCTGGGTAGCCAGGGCAAACTGCTGAAGGCCTTTACCAAGCAGGTTCACCTGCTGTGCAAGGAACTGGATGGCAACGCCAAGTTTGGCGACCACGCCAAGAAGCTGTCCCAGCTGAACGCCCAGTGGGGCGAGCTGACCACCTCTGTTGGCATGAAAGCCATGCAGAACCCGGAAGAAGTCGGCGCTGCCGCGGTTGATTACCTGGCCTTCTCCGGCTACGTCGTGCATGCCTACTTCTGGCTGAAGATGGCGCTGGTTGCGCAGACCAAGCTGGATGCCGGCAGTACTGAAGGTGACTTCTACAAAGGCAAGCTGGCGACTCAGGCGTTCTTCTATCAGCGTCTGCTGCCGCGCGCCCAGGCTCACGCCGAAGCACTGACTGCCGGTGCTTCCAGCCTGATGGACATCGCTGTCGAGCAGTTCTGATCAGTCTGCTGATGTGAACGAAAACCCCGGCTCGCCGGGGTTTTTTTATGCCTGCAGGGTGCCGCAAGGTGGCGCGCAAGGCGCTGACCGATCACAAACAATGTTGTTTATGGTGACCGATCAATAATAAAAAGTCATAAAGAGACGCTACAGGTTTTTTCGTTGTCGATATACAATCGTGCGCCTGTGCCGGCCTAGACCGGCCCACTGAACAACGAGGAGATCACCATGGCCGACTACAACGCCCCCCTTCGCGATATGCGCTTTGTGCTCAATGAAGTCTTTGAGGTATCCAAGCTCTGGGCCCAGCTGCCCGGCCTGGCCGAGGTGGTTGATGAGGAGACCGCGGTCGCCATTCTGGAAGAAGCCGGCAAGGTGACCGGTGGTGTGGTCGCTCCGCTGAACCGCAGCGGTGACGAAGAGGGTTGCTCTTGGGATAACGGCGTGGTGAAAACGCCAGCCGGCTTCCCCGAGGCCTATCGCACCTACGCCGAAGGCGGCTGGGTCGGTGTCGGCGGTGATCCCGAGTTTGGTGGCATGGGCATGCCTAAAGTGATCGGTGCCCAGGTTGAAGAAATGGTCAACTCCGCCAGCCTGTCCTTCGGCCTGTATCCGATGCTGACCTCCGGCGCCTGCCTGTCGATTCTCAACCACGCCAGCGAAGAACTGAAGCAACAGTATCTGCCGAACATGTATGCCGGCACCTGGGCTGGCTCCATGTGTCTGACCGAGCCGCACGCCGGCACCGACCTGGGCATCATCCGCACCAAGGCCGAGCCGCAGGCTGACGGCAGCTACAAGATCACCGGCACCAAGATCTTCATCACCGGTGGTGAGCACGACCTGACCGAGAACATCATTCACCTGGTGCTGGCCAAGCTGCCTGACGCCCCGGCTGGCCCCAAGGGTATTTCCCTGTTCCTGGTGCCCAAGGTGATGGTCAACGCGGACGGTTCGCTGGGCGAGAAGAACTCCCTGTCCTGCGGCTCGATCGAGCACAAGATGGGCATCAAGGCCTCCGCCACCTGCGTCATGAACTTTGACGGTGCCACCGGCTGGATTGTCGACGAGCCGAACAAGGGCCTTAACGCCATGTTCACCATGATGAACTACGAGCGTCTGGGTGTCGGCATCCAGGGGCTGTCGCTGGGCGAGCGCTCCTACCAGAGCGCCATCGAATACGCCCGTGACCGTATCCAGAGCCGCGCACCGACCGGTCCGGTCAACAAGGACAAGGCGGCGGACCCGATCATCGTCCACCCGGACGTACGCCGCATGCTGCTGACCATGAAAGCGCTGAACGAGGGAGGTCGTGCCTTCTCCAGCTATGTCGCCATGCAGCTGGATACCGCCAAGTACAGCGAAGACAAGGAAACCCGCGCCCGTGCCCAGGACCTGGTTGCGCTGCTGACGCCGGTTGCCAAGGCCTTCCTGACCGACATGGGGCTGGAGACCACTGTGCACGGCCAGCAGATCTTCGGTGGCCATGGCTTTATCCGTGAGTGGGGCCAGGAGCAGCTGATTCGCGACTGCCGTATTACCCAGATTTACGAAGGCACCAACGGCATTCAGTCGCTGGATCTGATGGGTCGCAAGATCGTGGGCAGCGGTGGTGCGTTCTACAAGCACTTCAGCGACGAAGTCAAAGCCTTCATCGCCAGCGCCGATGCCTCGCTGGCCGAGTTCACCGGTCCGCTGGAAGCGGCCATCGGCAACCTCGACGAGCTGACCGCCTGGGTTATCGAGCAAGCCAAGAGCAATCCGAATGAAATAGGCGCAGCCTCGGTCGAGTACCTGCAGGTCTTTGGTTACACCGCCTATGCCTACGTCTGGGCGCTGATGGCGCGTGCCGCCCTGGCCAAGCAGGCGGAAGACGAGTTTTACGTCAGCAAGCTGGGCACTGCGCGTTTCTACTTTGCCCGCCTGTTGCCGCGTATCCACTCGCTGACGGCATCGGTCAAGGCCGGTAGCGAATCGCTCTACCTGCTCGACGAAGCGCAGTTCTGAGTCTGAAACGGCCGTAAAAAAGCCCCGCTTCGGCGGGGCTTTTTCGTTGTCAGGTCGCATTGTTGGCATTGCCGGGACTATTCGGGAGGCGAAGCGCAGCCGGAGCGGGTAAACTGTGCGCGATTTTACTTTTCCCTCCGGAGCTTGCTCATGTCCCGTGTATCTCTCAGCCGTTACCTGATCGAACAGACGCGCAGCCACAACACCCCTGCCGATTTGCGCTTTCTTATCGAGGTGGTGGCGCGCGCCTGTAAGGAAATCAACCATGCCGTCTCCAAGGGCGCGCTTGGTGGCGTCCTTGGCAGCATGGGCACCGAGAACGTGCAGGGTGAAGTGCAGAAAAAGCTGGATGTAATTTCCAACGAGATCCTGCTGGAAGCCAACGAGTGGGGCGGCCACCTGGCCGGCATGGCCTCCGAAGAGATGGATCATGCCTACCAGATTCCTGGGCAGTACCCCAAGGGTGCCTATCTGCTGGTATTCGATCCGCTGGACGGCTCCAGCAACATCGATGTCAACGTCTCGGTGGGTACCATCTTCTCGGTGCTGCGCTGCCCCGACAAGTATGTCGAGCAGACCGGTAGCCTGGATGAGCAAGCCTTCCTGCAGCCGGGTACCGAGCAGGTGGCCGCCGGTTACGCCATTTACGGTCCGCAAACCATGCTGATTCTGACCCTGGGGGACGGCGTCATGGGCTTTACCCTGGACCGTGAAATGGGCAGCTTTGTGCTGACCCACGAGAACATGAAAGTGCCGACCAGCACCGCCGAGTTCGCCATCAACATGTCCAACCAGCGCCACTGGGAAGAGCCGGTCAAGCGCTACGTGTCCGAGCTGCTGGCTGGTGAAGAAGGGCCGCTGGAGAAGAACTACAACATGCGCTGGATCGCCTCCATGGTGGCCGATGTGCATCGCATCCTGACCCGTGGCGGGCTGTTCATGTATCCGCGTGACGCTCGTGAACCCGAAAAGCCGGGCAAGCTGCGTCTGATGTACGAGGCCAATCCGATGTCGATGCTGATCGAGCAGGCTGGCGGCGCCGCCACCAACGGCAGTCAGCGCATTCTCGATATCCAGCCCGAATCGCTGCACCAGCGTGTTGCCGTGTTCCTGGGCTCGAAGGAAGAGGTCGAGCGCGTCACCGGTTATCACCAGGGCTGAGTGGGGCAAAAGCCGCACTCCTGTCCGTGGTCTTTTGACCTGATGTAAGCATTTGCTTACGTGTTGTGCTGGCGTTGGCCTATGGGCAGACCCTGCGATGCTGCGTAGTATCAAACGCGCTAGGAGCATCGCAGGAAGCGACCAGAACAACAGGGAACAGGGACAGTGCCTTGGAGGCACCACGCATTAGGGATGATCAGGACCATTCTGCAAAACCTCGCCTCGGCGAGGTTTTTTCTTGCCTGCGATTTATGCGGGGAGACGGCGTTGCGTTTCCCCGGGGCATGCGCAATGAATCAGTGCTTGCCCACTGCTCAGCCGCTGAAGCGACAGCTCAGGCTGCCCAGCGCGCCCATCTCCACCTCAGCCAGATCGCCAGCAGCAACCGGCTGCATGCCGGCCAGCGCGCCGGTCATGATCACGTCCCCGCTGCGCAGTTGCTGTCCGGCAGTGACCATTTGATTGATCAGCCAGAGCGCCGCATCCAGCGGGTTACCCATGCTGCTGCCGGTGTTTCCGCTGGCTACCTGTTCGCCGTTGAGCTTCAGTGCTACCGGCAGGTCATCCAGCTGCACGCTGTCGGCCGCAACGCACCGGCCCAGTACGTGGGCGCCAAAGGACAGGTTGTCAGCGACCGCATCCGCCAGCGACTTCGGCCAGCCCTCATAGGCTGAGTCGCAAACCTCCAGCGCGGGCATCACGCCTTCGAGCGCTGCGATCAGGTCGGCGCGATCGGCCAGCGGGTCTTCGATATCGCGCGACAGGCGCATCGCAACCTCGATCTCCAGTCGCGGCGCGATAAAGTCTGCGTGCATCAGCGTCGTTCCGGTCTGATATTCGTTGGCTGTCAGCAGGACGCCGCGCAGCGGCTCTGCTACGCCGAGGGCCTGACGGGCGCGGGCATCGGTCAGCCCCAACTTGTAACCGGCCGGGCGCTCGCCCTGAAGCTGCCGGCTAATCAGCGCGTGTTGTACCGCGTAGGCGGACGCCAGGTCGGTCAGCGCGTACTCGCTGGCGACCGGGCCGCGTGGCGTGTGGCTGGCGCGTGCGACCAGCAGCGCCTGTGCGGCCTGTTCGATGTTGCTCATACAGTGTCTCCTCGACTCGGCTGTTCGCCGACAACAGTGGTACGGAACATCTCGCGGCGCTTGCCAAAATAATCGGAGATCGGTTGATGCCAAACGCAGCGGTTGTCCCAGATCGCCAGTGTACCTGGCGTCCAGCGCATGCGGCAGGTAAAGGCCGGGGCCGCCGCCACGCTGAACAGGTAGTCCAGCAGCGGACGTGACTCCTCCGGCTTCATGCCGGCGATGCCGAGGGTGTAGGCCGGGTTGGCGAATAGCACCTCGCGGCCGGTTTCCGGATGGCGAGTGATCATCGGATGGGTGCGCACATCGTCGTCGACGTTGTCGCCAAAGCGGATCTGCATGTTCTCGATGCCCGCGTTGTGGGCGGCTTTGGGGCCGTAACCGAACTCCGGGGTGTGGATGCCGTCGAGCTGGCGCAGCAGATCGCGCAGGGTGGGAGACAGCCACTCGCAGGCCAGGTACATATTGTTGAACAGGGTGTCGCCGCCGCTTTCAGGTACGTCATGACCGTACAGCAGGGTGAAGGCTGGCGGGCGCTCCTGAAATGACCAGTCGCTGTGCCAGGCACCGCCAAACACGAAAGGGCTGCCTTCGCCGGCTTCCTTGAGCACATGCACCACATGCGGATGATCGGCCATCGGCTGTACATAAGGTTCCTTGCCGAATGCGCCGAAGCGTAGGGTGACGGCTTCGAGCTGCTCGACGCTCAGGTTCTGGTCTCGAATAAAGAGCACGCCATGGTCCATCAGCGCCCGGCGCAGATCGGCCTGGCCTGCGTCGCTTAAGGTGTTGAGGTCGATGTCGTGGATATCGGCTCCCAGAGAGCCGGCCACCGGTACGCTGCGG
>CENH01004330.1_pt1 | contig 10369 bp, 15 predicted proteins | sample 530171 | NCBI WGS metagenome assembly CENH01 (sample SAMEA2591132, study PRJEB7988) | marine metagenome | biome: marine biome (ENVO:00000447); feature: deep chlorophyll maximum layer (ENVO:xxxxxxxx); material: saline water (ENVO:00002010), including plankton (ENVO:xxxxxxxx) | depth 70 m | reverse complement strand
ATCTCGCGTCAGTAAATTCGTTACTCTCAACAGTTCCTAAACTATTTTCTGTTGCATCAATAAATCTTGCTTCTCTCAATCTTTCATCTGCTGTAGTTGCATAATTTTTTGCAAGCGTAGCATTGTTTGTGATTGCGTAAGCTAGATCTGCTGCAAGTAAAGCTGCAAGAGCTTCTTGTAAATAACTATCGTATTCGTTTGGATCTGTAATAAGAGCGATATAAACTAAAAATACTGTTCCTTCGTCAGTTTTTATTTTTCTTCCTTCAACAGCATAATCTAAGCTGGAAGCAATACTATCTGTAGTTCCGTTATGAACTTTTAAAACTCTTAAACAATCAGAAGGTAAAGTAAATTGATTTGTATATTCAACTACTGGTGCTGAGCTGTCCTCTGCTAATTGAACTCTTTTTGTTAAACAGTTCCAAGCGTGTGATCTAAAAGTTCTATTTCTTATTGGTTCGTATCTTTGATTACAAAGTCTTGCATTCTTACTATCTTCAGTCAAAGCTGTAATAGTAGAAGCTCCAAGTAAATTTAAAGCTGAATTGCATATATCAACTACCGATGCCATTTATTTCCTCACAATTAAAAGTTATTAATAATTTTTCGTTTGTCACCTTCTCAGGTCCTAATTTCATAATCGAATTGTAAGATCTGATATAACCATCACTTACACAGTCGTAATAATTTGGATATTCTATAGCTAGTCTAGTTTCACCTAATAGAGTGGAAGAGCCATTGCCTATAGAAAACATATATAACACTAATAAATATTTCATTTTTCATATTGGTAAGACCTGGCGATCGATTGACCGCCAAGCCTAATTGCAGATAACTCTACGCCTTAGTTAACAACGTAAGATATGTTCCAAGATAGAGTTCCGATTGTTCCACCAGCAGCAGCCATTGTAACTGCTATGTAGTAGTAACCGCCTGGATCTGTAGTATCACCAGCTAACTCGTACATTTTCTTACCAGCTGTATCGATGTCAGCAGCTTCAAAACGAACGTCTGCCATAGCAGCAGCATCAGCTACCGCAGTTGCAAAAACGTCTTCGTCTTTAACTGTTCCATCTGTTGTGTAAATTCCAACATTGAAAGTACACGATCCACCAAAAGTGTCAGAGCCAATGAATAAACTTGGCACTGCAGCATTTGAAGGTATCGGTGCTAACATAACAACATCGTCATTATCACTATCACCAGCTGCCAACTCAACAGTTCCGTGCGCTGTTCTTAGAACACCGTGCAGTTCCGCTGCGTTGTTTTTAACTTGAGGAGTAGCTTCAAAGTTAGCCACTAGATCTGTATTCTTAGTTCCCATTTTGATTTTCCTCCTCTATTACGCTTCGTGTGCTTCAATAGTCACAACTTTTTCTTCTTCCATTCTAGTTGCTCCCATTGTCATACACACGTAGACTTGAGTTGCGTAACCTTTGTCAGATCTCTCATCTATTCTCGTCATAATGTCTTGACCAAGCGCTAACTTGATGCCGTCACCAGCATAAGCTAAGCAAAGTCTTTTAGACGAAGCTATTGAAAGTCTGTTAGAAGTTACGAAGGTAAAGCCTAAGAATTGGTTTATTTCACCATTCACTAATGCTTTAACTGTATTAAAATCCGAAGATGTTACTTGCGTAGTATTTAACAAATCAGAAATTTGTTTTGGTCCTACGATTAAGTATCTTTGGATTGATGGATCTACCGAAGCGCTATCGAATTTCTCTTTAGCTGATCTTAACTTCGTTAGAGTTAAACCATCTGTTCCACTTTCAGTAATTTTCTGAGCTGATGGTAGCGCTACTGTTGTAGAGCCAGTCTCACCTGAGAAAGCATTACCAGAAACGGATGCGATGATTTCATCATCCATACTTCTACCGAGCGCGAACGCAGCGGCTTGAGCATAAGATGACGTTGGATCGATTAGAGTTCTAACCTGATCTTGCTTGTCGATCAAATCAGCGTACTCATAATCAACCATTGATACTCTTCTTCGAGAATGTGGTGTGTCGATTTGAGGAGTGTCTGCGTGCCTTGTTGTTCTTTTTTGTGCAACTGCTTGCCCAACTTGTTCAAAGAACGCATTTTTTCCTACAATCGTTTCACTGTCCACAGTGTTTCTTAGAAGAGAACCTTTTTGTTGAGACAACATTTGTACATTGTTTGAATACTGCTGTACGAATGCTGTAGTTATTTGATTAGACATAATCTAATCCTCCTCTTAGTTGATTGTTGATTGATTTAATCGTTTTGATTTTCCGATTACTCGGATCTCGACTTTGCCTTTATAGTCTGCAATTAGACTTTTTTTCTTGCGGTCTTTTTAAGATTATCGCTTGAAACTTGTTTGACCCAGTCAAAATATTTTTGCGCCTGACTGATTGGATCTTTTCTGTCGTATTCTGGTCCAAACTCAGTAGCTAAACGCAAACATTCTAACTTGATTTCAATATCTGAAATCTGTCCTTGAGGTTCAAATTTTTCGTTAGCCATTTAATTGCTCACGAAGTTTGAATACCTGATCGACAGTTTTCTTATGATTAGGATGCGTCTTATTCCAATAAGGTGATCCATCTTCAGTAAGTTCAGATATTTCTTTTTCAATCTCTTTAGCCGTTGTATAACTAGCTTCACCTTTAATTATCTCATCTTCAGATAACTTATCAGCTAACATTGAAAAAGCTTTTATGACTGCAACACTATCGCCAAGTCTTGAGCCGTCTTTCATAATGGTATTATTAAGCATATCATTACCAAGAGTATCGACTGCAAGCTTCTTAGCTTGGTCTAGTCTTTTGTTAAATGTTGGTCCAAATTCTTTTTTTAGTTCAACTTCAGCAGCTGCTTGTTTTTCTTCAAACACTTTCTGATTATCAGATGTCTGCTGCGTATTCATTTCGTTATAAAACTTAATGATACGTTCAGCTTGTTTAGGTAATAAACCTATTCTGTAAGCTGTTTCGTTGAATGTTTTAAGTTGGTCCTGATTAATTTCATCTTCTTTAAAAGAATACTTATAATCTTCTGGTTTGGTTGGTCTGCCTAACTTATTAAACACTTCCTCCCAATCCTCATCCGTTGCCATTTTATTAGGTATAGCAACTTTATTAGCTCCAACTAATTTTTGTGCAGAAAGATACGATTTTACAAAGTCATTCATCGTTGTAAAATTTTGTAAAGATTTTTCGTCTTTGTAGTCCTCTGGTATTAACTCTTTAAAGTTAACTACTTTTGGTTCTTCTGCTTTTTGTTCAGTAGTAGCATCTGCTAATACTGACGGCTTCGCCTCTGTCTGCTGCTCAGCCACTTGTTCTTGAGCAACTTCTTTCGGCTGCTCAGATTGCACTTCTGGTGCAGTTGTCTGATTTTCCATATATATCCTTATGTTAGTCTTTTTGATTTAATAAACTTTCAATAAACACCACCAAAGATCTTTGACCTTCAAAAAATGCGCTTTCGTGACTGTCGCCTTTGATGTGAGTAGTATTGAAAAAATGGGATCTCTTTTTGAGATCGTCTAAAACTATTTTACCAGTATCTGTATTAAATGTTGTTTTATAGTTACTGATTAATTCTTTTAATTTTTTATTCTGTTCCACGATTTAATTCTTTGACCATTGGTGCTGCATCTTTTGCAATTTTAGCTTCTTGCATTTGCTGCATCATTTGCATTTGTTGTTGTTGCGCACTTTGTCTTTCTTCTCGTAGTTTCTTAACTTCTTTATCTGACTTAATCATTCTCGCTGGCAAGCCAGTAATTCTTATAACTTGTTTAATTAAACCATTCTCATCAATGTAATCTTGCACTGGAGCAATCTGACCGATTTGCCCAAAGAGTTCTAAACCTCTCATCAATGATTGAAGCTCTTGACCTTTTTGTGCTAACGCCATTGGTGATACATATTCAATGTCAACTTCTTGATTAGCAAGTATCTCAGGCGCTGGCTGAAATAATTTATTTCTAAGCATAATATTAAAAACTCTTAATATCATTGGCTGTAGTAATTCGGATTGTAATCTTCCTAACACTGGACCAAGTATTCTCATCTTCTCTTCATTACGCTGTAGAACTTCTGTAGCTGTCATTGTTCTATTTGCTGTAACCATAAGCTGATCGATATGAAACATTTTAGCGATAGCTTCTCTTCTTTGGTTTTCTTGATTAAGAGTTACAGATGTGTTCTGTCCAATATTTAATGGTTCTATTCTATCTCTTGATCCTGATCTATAGTAATTCAAAGATCCTGCAGACATTCTAATTGGTGAAAGCATACTGTCATCAGGAACTAATAAAGGTGGATCAACTTGTTTAGCTGCAGCTTTCAATGCAGTCTCTACCATTTTATTTAAAACTTTTACATCAGGTAAAGCATTCATCGCTGGTGATCTACCATAGATCTCAGTTGAAGCTTTTAAATATCTTGGAACAACATAAGGCATTTCTCTAAAGCCACCTATGTTAATGATATGTCCTTCACCATATTCAAAATAAATACTTTGAAATGGCATATTCTTTTTATCTTCTTTTCTTTCGTTATAAATCGTTCTAGGTCTTACAACGTGAACAAGTTCTATTTCTTCAAAAGGTTCTTTCTTAAATAAATTTTGTGTCGATCTACTAAAGTTTTCAAATCCAAACTTATCTATCGCTGCTTGAACTGGCATTTTAAATCTACGATATATAGTATCGACCAAACCTTTTTTATTTTCTTGTACGTAAAATTCTTTTATATGTCTTGAAGAGAAACGAATAATATCGTCTTCGTCTTCTTCAACCATTAAGCACGCTGTGCCAAAACAAATAAGATCGTGGTAAGCTTCAAAGACTTCTTGTTGAAAGTTAGATCTTGAAAAAGCTAAATACATTTTATCAATAGCATCTTCTAGCCACTCTTTTGCTTCATCACTTTCATTAAGTAGGCTTTCTTTGTAGCGCATTGAAAACCATCTATTTGCAGATGAGGTAAGCATTCCGTGTAAGGAAGCTGCAAGTAATTCTAAAGCGTGAATAGCTGTAGCATCAAAGATCTGTATATTTCTTTTATCGCCACGTTGTCTTTCTTTATTTATCTCAGCTTTTCTAGGCTGCATAAAGTCAGCACATTCTTGCCAATGGCTTTCCCAAGTGGATCTCTTATCCATCAATCGTGCTAAATTATTTTTTAATTCAGCTGCTAGTCTTCTAAATTCTTGTTGCTGCATTATCCGCCTAATAGAGTTTTCTTCGCTAATTCTAACTCTTCACTAACTCCAGTAGTTGATGTTAAAATTGTAGATCTTCTACCTTTTCTTTTGCTTTGGTCGTATTGAACTGCTTCTGCTTTTGTTGGTCCTTTCGGAGCTGTCATCATAGGAGCAGGTGCTGGTGCTGGAGCAGGTTTTGGTGCTGATATAATTCTTCTTACTGGTCCGCCCATACTAGCCTCCTAACAAAGTCGGTTTATCTGTAGTTGCTGTTGTATCGCTATAAGTTGGTGAAGTTAAAATCGTAGATCTTCTACCTTTACGATTTCTATTTCTTTTTCTCATATCAGCTTCCTCTTCTGCTCTTCTAGCAGCATCTTCTGCTGAAGGTACATTTTCCACTTTAGGCATTTCTAATTGTGGAGGTGCTGGCATACTTGGCATTTTAAATAATGAACTCATATATTAAATCCTTTATCGTATTGTTGTTGTCTTGTTTTTATATTTTCAAACTTTTCGTTTTCTAAACCAGTTGCTAAAGTTCTAAGTGCATCATTGAAATGACTAGACCAATCGTGATTTGGCTTAGCCGAATACAATCGATCTTTCTCTTTATACTTACGATGATAATGTCTTAGAGCATTTATAAACTTAGTACAGTTATCTACATCAATGTAGCATCTTGGAAGTAACATCTTAACTGCGTGGATGCCATCTTCTATGGGAAGCTTTGGAGCTATCCTAAATCTTAATCCTAACTGGTGAGCTACTTCTCTTCTTGTTCTTCCAGTTGCGAAATCTGTTTGTTCGAGATCGTGTGGTCCGATATGTTTATCGTACACATAATTTTTTTCCTTGAGGACCTGAGCATAGTGAGGAAACGCTTGGTTACTGTTCTCGTAGCAGTCAATAATATTAATAGCGTGTCCAATATTTTGATAAAACAAAATAGCGGTACTATCATTATAACCAAGATCCCAAGCGGTATTAACAGAATAGCTGGGATCATAAGGCACTCTTGCAATACGTTTCTCATCTTCGAGCTTTGTAATTAGTTCGCCATAAATAGATCCTCTTACATTTCCAATAAAGCTGCACTCAAATTCTTGATTGAAAGTGGCAACTCCCATTACTGAAAGTGCTGCATCTAATTCTTCTTTATCTACTAAACCAGTCTCACTAGCTTTGGCTGTATATAAAAACCAATCTTTCTCAGATCTAGCTTTCAAATACATATCGTAAAAGATGTTGTTCATACCTTTTGGTGTAGAACATAAAACCATCCATCCTTTTCGATCAGATAAGGCAGGTCTTATTACTTCGTCAATCAGCTCTCGACTAATCTGTGAAGCTTCATCGCAAACCACGCCATCTAAATAAATACCTCTAATACTGTCAGGATTTTCTGAGCTTAGCAAAGTGATACGAGCGCCATTAAAAAAATCGCACCGTAACTCTGTCTCGTTGTATTTTGTATTTGGTAATCCTTTTGTATAAAATTTTAAATAATCCCAGGCAATCTTCTTGGCTTGAGAATAAGTCGGAGCAATATAAGCAAAGCGTGGTTGATGGTTCTTATTCATCATACACTCTTTGATTAAATGATTTATCAGCATCACCGTTTTGCCAAACCTTCTATGACAGCATAGAACTGAAAATCTATGTTTGTCTAATTCTGTATGTATGAAAGCTTGTTGCTTTCTTGGCGTATACGGTATGGTGACTTTCATTAGTGAATAGTTGGTGATGGTGGATCTTTCATTCCGCCAAAGCTGGTAAAATCCATTTTTAACCTTGAGAATACAAACTCTGCAAACTCAGGCATATCTTCATCATCGTGAAATCCGTGAAAGACAATCATCATTTCGCCACCGACTGTAGTAAATGTAAAGCCAGTAACATCTTGAAACTTATCAGGTATCTTTTTATCTCTGTTGCTCATAGGTAATTTATCGTAATAACAGCCAGCCGTGCGTTTTTGGTGGTGGTTGCTGTAAAAAAAACATTATTTTTTCTGCAGACCTGAGCCATATTGTATGTCAGGCAATCGCTCCAGGAAGTAGTATCAATAAAAATAAACAAACTTGGTGCAGGTATGGTGCAGATCTTTGCAATACAACTATTTCTCGAACTCCATCACGTGTGCGAGACATTATTTGTCCGCATCTACTACCTGTAAATCAGGCTGCTTCCACTCGATCGTTACCTTCGTGTCTTGAATAACTTCTTGCTTATCGCCATACAAGTTAGGCAGTAGCTTGCTGCTGAGCCACCTGTAATGATGGAGCTTTTCACGAACAACCATAATACTTTTGTTGTCTGCTGTCTCAAGCTCTTCAATCATTTTATCAAGATACGTCTGGCATCCAATCCTACGAGCCATAAGTAATTGCTTTGCAAAATCTTTATGCTTGGCAATCCATTTATAAACTGTCGATAGACTTGGCTGATCTTTGTCTTTGCAGATCCTTGTCAACGGTGTGCCTTCCATAAGTCTTTGGCAAATGTTGTTTGAAATCAAAGTCGTTAATTGTAATTCTCTTGTCACGATACTGTTTTAAATTTTGTAAACTTTTTAGTTTTCCTTCTTTTGTTTTTGGTCCAGTAGATAAACCAGCGTGATTTGGACATCTATACTTCTTTGAAGTTTTGCAAAAGAAACCTTTACGCTTGCAGCGTACTGTGTATTGACTTGTTCTTGTAAAACTTTCGCAACGGTCTGGTTTGAATTTCATAACTGGCAAGAGCTGTTTGAAACAAAAAAAAAGAGTAAAAAAAAATAAAAGTTTTTTGGCAATACGCTTACAACAGTTAAATTATACTGCTGATTTCCAATCTGTATATATCTTTTTATCCTATACTCTTTTGTGAAAAATAATTATTTGAGGATATAATTAATAACTAAACAATTTGTCGAGATTGTCAAAACTTTTTTTTAATTTATTTGATAAGTTATCTAAGACTATCTCATATCTATTTTTTATTGTTGTACGGTGATAACCAAACATTTTACCAAGACTGGTCCACTTCATTCTGTTAGCTCTTAACCATAAAAGTTTACGATCTAATATCGGATTGTCTGATATATCTTTATCAACAAGTATTAATATATCTATGGCAAAATTATACCTTGTCATCTGCTTAGGAGTGGCTCTCATTACAAGTTTAGGTCTTGCGTGATAACCCCAGTCCTTTGGATTGTAATGCGTCTCTAAGAGCTTGTACATCGATGGACAGCGCTTGTTGTTAGGCTTTGATACAAATCTCTCTGCATAGGCAGCATCATCAAGGATCTCTTTAAGATGACCAATCAGCTTTACTTGTTCTTCAACTATTACTTCTAATCTTCTTTGCATTTCTTAACATCCAAGGATATTGCAGATCTGTAGATTTTATGTCAGCAAACTCTTTAGCTGGCAGAGCTACCAGTTTATCCAACAGCTCCCACTGATCTAGTTTATCAAATTTATATTTCTTTTGGCTTGCAACATTCTGTATGCAACCACGTAAAGCCTTCCAGCCTTTTGATGAATTAAACTTTGCGAAACCGATTTGTTTTACAAACTCTCTGTGTCTTGGCATATCGAATGTAAGATAATGATCCTTCTGTCTAACTGTAATTAACGGCAATCCTTCGACACGAATACGGCTAAGTCTAGCAAGAGATAATTGTACTTGCTCTGTTGAGATCTGAAACTGACCAGCAATATCAACAACTCTTACGAAACTGTTTAAAGTTTTCACGTTAAACTGCTTGCAGCAATGCTGATAAATTCTAAAATCTTCGTCTAATAATTTTAGTTCATTTAGAACTTTTGGATCAGATAGATAGAAACTTGACATAATTTTGTTGGCGCAGAAACTGGTTTCCGCATTTGTTTTTGGTTATTTTTCTAATTAGATAATCTTTGTTTTCGCAGTTAGGTCCGTGAGATACTAAGGACATATGCTCTAAAAATAGCAGCATATCTGCAGGTGTAAGGTTACGCCATTTCTTATCACAATGAGGATAGATCCTGGTTATATCGAACCTGATTATTGGTCTAATTCCACGGCTAGCCTGGCTCTCGTCTACGGTGTAAAAAAACTCATAATATGGAATGTCACAATTTACGGCAAAAAACTTGTAAGGTCTTTGATGCCAAGAGCTTTTGCCTCTAAAAGTGAAGTCTTTGTTGTATATAGTATCCGCTAAAAATAATGGCTTGGCACAACTTGGGCAAATTCCGCATACGTCCAAATCTGTCATATTTATCCCATCGTGCTGAGCTCTATGCCAATGGCTAAAAGGACTATCGATTGTAGAAAATATCTTATTTCTAGGCATTAAAATTCCATACTATTTGAGGCTTATAAGTCAAGGCGTAATACAATATGTATTATATATCTTGCAAAAATCTAGGAATATCGTATAAATTCGCAATGTCAAAAATCAATAAAGATTTTGAAAAGGATCTACAAGAGCTTGAAAAAAAGGTTAAAGATTACAGCCAACAAGCTGATAAAAAAATAGATGAATTTCAATATGGTGACTGGACATCAGTTGCAGAGTTAGAAGATTTTGAGATCAGTTTTAGATCAGGCAGCTTACTTAGTGGATCTACAGCTCAAGTTACATTTTTCTATAAATTACCTAAAGGCAAAAAAGATCACGAAAGAAAAAAATTAGTTATCTTTGGTGATGCAGATGCAGTTCAAGATAGATCTATGATGGTAATTAAAAGAAAGAAAAATTATCAAGCTGGAAATGATATGCAGAATAAATTTAAACACGCTTGGACTAAAGCTGTTGAGCAAGGTTTTGCTGGATATGCAAGGCAACCAAATCCATTTAATTTAAGACAACCTTCTATGTTGTTAGACAGATCTATTAATAGAACTGGTTTAGATAAAAAAACATTTGCAGAAAAATCAGGAAAAAAATCAGCATCACTTTATCATCACACTAGAGGAACAAGAGATATTTCAAGAGAAGCTGCAATTGAATATGCAGAGTTACTTAATATAGATCCAGTGGATTTATTATTTAATAAAATTACAATTCCTATATGGGCTAAAGTTAATACTTTAAAATATGTTGAAACAGACGACAGTCATCAGCCGTGCAAGCTTTATTCTTATTACGCTAAACATCCTAAGATGGTTATTGTGCCAAGAGATATTTATAGATCTAATTTAAAAT
>CENH01022792.1_pt1 | contig 10415 bp, 18 predicted proteins | sample 530171 | NCBI WGS metagenome assembly CENH01 (sample SAMEA2591132, study PRJEB7988) | marine metagenome | biome: marine biome (ENVO:00000447); feature: deep chlorophyll maximum layer (ENVO:xxxxxxxx); material: saline water (ENVO:00002010), including plankton (ENVO:xxxxxxxx) | depth 70 m | reverse complement strand
AGAAAAAACTATCCTAAATGTGTTCCTATAGCTAAAGCTAGAGCAATGTCAAAAGGACAGAAAGCAGGAGCGGTTAGAAGAAAACAAGCAAAAGCTAACGCAGGTCCTACACCTTCAAGAGCAGCGACATTTGCAAAAAAGAAGAAAAGAAATGGCTAAAACAGCAGCATGGCAAAGAAAAGCAGGTAAAAATCCATCTGGTGGATTAAACAAAAAAGGTGTTGCATCTTATCGTGCAGCAAATCCTGGATCTAAATTAAAAACAGCAGTCACCACTAAACCCTCTAAATTAAAAAAAGGTTCTAAAGCATCTAATAGAAGAAAGTCATTTTGTGCTCGTATGAAGGGTATGAAGAAAAGATTAACAAGTGCAAAAACAGCAAATGATCCAAATTCAAGGATAAATAAATCCTTGAGAAAATGGAATTGTTAATATATACATTCTTTAATGCAAGATGAAACTGCAATCTATCGCATACTTAAAAAGTGTCGTGATAGAAAAGAAGAAGTTAAAGAACAACTCAGCGTTGGCGTAAAAGATTTTGCTACATATCAAAATCTAGTAGGTCAAGTAGCTGCATTTAATTACCTAGAACAGGAGATAAAGGACCTGCCAAATGAAGATACAGAAACAGACAGAAAAAGAAATACCGAAACGTAGATTTGCTTTAGAAGAAAAAGATTTATCTGTTGAAGCAGATGAAAATAATAAAGTAGCAGAAGATAAAGAAAATCGTTTTCTAAATAAAATTCAAGAAGAAGCTACTGATAAAATAACTCACGATACTTCAGAAAAAGCTTTAGATAGATTACCTAATCCAACAGGTTGGAGAATATTAGTTTTACCTTACAAAGGACAAGCAAAAACTAAAGGCGGTGTCATATTAGCTGATCAAACTATGGAGGAGCGTAGTTATACAACTGTAACAGGTTTGGTTTTAAAAGTTGGACCTGATGCATATAAAGATGAGAAAAGATTTCCAGATGGACCTTGGTGTAAAGTTAATGATTGGATTATATTTGGTCGTTATGCAGGATCTAGATTTGGAATAGAGGGTGGTGAAGTGAGAATTTTAAATGATGATGAAATAATCGCTGTGGTCAAAGATCCAGAGGATATTTTACAATATAAATAAACAGGAGAAAACAAATGCCTGCAAGTAAAGTGCAAACGCAAGAAGAAGCCGAAAAGGAAATGGTGGATATACCTAGTGAAGGTAATTCAGTTGACATTGATATTTCGGAAGATAAAAAAGAAAATGTAGTCAATCCGCCCGAAGAACAAGAAGTCATTGTTGAAGATAGTAAAGAAACTGACGAAGAAGAAGTAGAAGACTATAGTAAAAAGGTTCAATCTAGAATTGATAGATTAACTAAAAAAGCTAGAGAAGCAGAAAGAAGAGAACAAGCAGCTCTTGAATATGCTCAAGGTCTACAAAAAGAAAGAGATAACTATGCTCAAAGAAATCAGTTTCTAGAACCAGGATACATTAACGAATACACAAACAGAGTAGAAGCTCAAACAGCTGAAGCAAAAAAGCAGCTAAAAGAGGCTATGGACTTAGGTGATGTAGATGCTCAAGTAGAAGCTAATCAAAAAATAGCTAGATTAGCAATAGAAGCAGATAGAGCAAAAAAGAGTTCAGAACAGAGGGAAAGATTAAAAAAAGAGATGGAATCTAGAGGAGTTGATCCAAATCAACCTCAAATGCCAGCTCAAAACAATCAACAAAAACCTAATCAACCTCCTGCTCCGCCTGATCCAAAAGCAGAGGCTTGGGCTGAAAAGAACACATGGTTTGGAACAGATGAACCAATGACCTTGACATCTTTCTCAATTCATCGTAAGTTAATGGAAGAAGGGTTTAACCCTTCATCAGATGACTACTATAATGAAGTAGACAAAAGGATGAAGGAAACATTCCCTCATCGTTTTGAATCTGAAAAGGGTTTAACGCCATCACAGACAGTTGCATCTGCAAATAGATCAACTCCTGTGAAACGCAAAAGCACTGTGAGACTCACACCATCACAGGTAGCTATAGCTAAAAAACTAGGTGTGCCGCTAAAAGAGTATGCGAAATACGTGAAGGAGTAGGCATATGGAAAACAAAAATATAAAAACAAAACTACCATCACGCGAGTCTGAAACCAGAGCTAAACAAGAGCGAAGGAAACCGTGGGCTCCACCATCACAACTAGACGCACCACCTGCGCCAGATGGATTCGTCCATCGTTGGATAAGAGCCGAATCTGTAGGACAGATGGATCAAAAAAATGTATCCGCTAGACTACGAGAAGGTTGGGAATTTGTCAGAGGTGACGAATACCCAGATACCGAATGGCCACAAATTGATTCAGGTAGATATTCAGGTGTTATAGCTGTTGGAGGTTTAATGCTAGCAAGGATTCCAGAGGAAACCGTTGAAGAGCGAAAACAATATTTTGCACAAAGAACGCAAGATAAAGAAGAAGCTGTAGCAAACGATCCTTTAAAGGACCAACATCCTAGCATGCCTATCTCTCAGGAGAGAAGCTCTCGCGTAACATTTGGTGGTAAAAATAAAAATTAAAGTTTTTTCCTACAAAGTTACAAACTATTAACTAATTATGTTCATGGTGAACATAATATATATTAACTGTGAGGAAATAAATCATGGCAAACGTAAACGCGCCATCTGGTTTTAAACCTGTTGGAAAAGTTGGAAGTAACATCAACAACAGTGGAACTAATGTTTATCCAATCGCTGACAACTATGCTACATCTATTTTTAAGGGTGACATAGTTCAGTTAGTTGACGGAGTAGTTCAAGTAGGAACTGCTACATCAACAAAAAACATTGGTATCTTTAATGGTGTTTTCATTTCAAAAGATCCTTCAACTGGAAAACCAAAATGGTCAAACTTCTATTCGCAAACAAATGTTGCGACAGGAGAAACTATAGAAGCGTATGTGTATGACGATCCAAACCAACTCTATGAAGTTCAGATGGGTGGCACTGCTACTCTAGCTGCTGCAGCATTAGGTAATAACATTGATTCAGTTGCGGGCTCCGGCTCAACAATTAATGGTCAATCTACATCTACTCTTGCAACTGCTATTACAGGATCTGGAGCAACTGCTCAGTTCCGTGTAATCAGAGCTTCACAAGATCCGGAAAATAGTGATACAGGTTCATCTCATTGTAACTACATCGTTAAGTTCAATGAACACCTATATCTAACTACAACTGGATCAAGCGCATAAACCTAAGGAGATATTGAACAATGGCTATTTCAAGAATGCAGTTGGTCAAAGAACTCGAACCAGGTTTGAACGCTTTGTTTGGGTTAGAATACGACCGATACGAAAATCAGCACACAGAGATCTTTGATACAGAGAACTCTGATCGTGCCTTTGAAGAAGAAGTAATGTTAGGTGGGTTCGCTAATGCGAGCGTAAAAGAAGAGGGATCTGGTGTAAGTTATGATGCTGCACAAGAAACCTTTATTTCACGTTATACTCATGAAACAATTGCTTTAGCCTTCTCATTAACTGAAGAAGCAGTAGAGGATAACCTCTACGACAAAATCAGCACTCGTTACACAAAAGCATTAGCGAGATCTATGGCAAACACCAAACAGGTGAAAGCTGCCGCAGTTCTTAACAATGCATTTAACAGTTCATTTGCTGGTGGTGATGGAAAAGAGCTTTGTGCTACAGACCATCCTATCTTAGCAGGAACTTTTAAAAATGAGTTATCAACAGCAGCTGACCTCAATGAGACTTCTCTTGAGCAAGCTTTAATTGATATTGCTGACATGAAAGATGAAAGAGGATTAAAAATTGCACTGCAAGGTACAAAACTTATAATCCCTATCAATCTTCAGTTCGTTGCAGAGAGATTAATGAAATCTCAAGGTAGAGTAGGAACAGCGGATAATGATATCAATGCTATCGCTAACATGGGAATGTTACCACAAGGTTATGTGGTTAATAACTTCCTAACTGATACTGATGCATTTTTTATCAAAACTGACGCTCCTAACGGCTTAAAACAATTTGTTAGAGCCCCTATCAGAACTGCGATGGAAGGTGACTTCGATACTGGTAATGTAAGATATAAAGCTAGAGAGAGATATTCTTTTGGATTCTCTGATCCTAGAGGTATCTTCGGCTCACCAGGAGCATAATAAACTTATGAAGGGGGGAAGTGGTTTTCCCCCTTCTACCTAGTAAATAGTTACCGAGGCTGGCTAGGCAGTACAGTATAGTGACGAGGTAACGGATGCCCTATACAGGCAAAGGAGTATAAAATGGCTACACATTTTAAAGGACCGGTACTGTTTTCAAACGCAACTGCTTTTGAAAACCTAAAAGTATCCATGTGGCCTGATCAATTCACCTATATGGATGATTTTAATCAGGGTGCATTAGACGCAACACATAATTGGACTATCGTAAAAGATTCAGGTGCCGCAGCAGCAATTGCCGCTGATGGTTTAAATGGTGAAGTAAATCTTACTTCAACAGCTACAACTGACAACGATGGTGCTTCAATTCAAGCAAAACAAGAATCTTTTGCTCTTCCTACAACAGCAGGTAACAAACTTTATTTTGAAACAAGAGTAAAAATTTCTGATGCTACACAAACTGATTTTTTAGTTGGTTTCACAGAAACATTTGCTACAAACCCAGAAAACGCATTACTTTCAAGTAATGTTATTGGATTTGTAAAAGTTGATGGAACAGCTATCGTAAAAGGAACTACTGAATCTGGTGACACTCAGACTTTAGTGGAATTTGCTGATACTACAAAATCAACAATGGAAAATGACACATATGTAACTTTAGGACTTGTTGCTACAAAAAATGATAGCACAAACAAAGTTCAATTTTTCATAAACAGAAATTTAGTTGGTAGCTCTACTACTAACATTCCAACAGCTAATATGAAAGTAATGGCTATGAGTGTTTCTGGTGATACTACTGGCACTAAAGTAACAACTATTGACTACATAATGGCGGCTCAAGATAGAGACGTATCTTATTCGTAATTAATATAACCGTGGGTGGGGAGTAATGGCCCCACCCTTTTACAAGGGGAATTAAATGGCTCAATATACAAAAAAACTATTTGACGGAGATAAAAAAGCAGTATTTTCATTTACTGCTAAAATAGCTTCTACTACAGCTGAAACATTTAATGTTGATGCATCTGGTTTAAATACAAGAAGTGATGGTACAGCTTGTTCTTTTATCAATATTAATAAACTATGGTGGAGCGTAAATAACTCTGCAACAACAAAACCACTTTTGTTAGAGTGGGATAATAGTGGAACAAATCCAATTGCATGGTCTTGTAATTTTGCTGATGACGTAGATTTCAGCACCATAGGTGGCTTACAAAATACAAAAGCCGCTAATTACACAGGCGATGTTCTAATTAACTTTTCTTCTGTTACCAATGATGACACTGCAAGTTTAGTTGTTGAGTTTATAAAAGAATATACACCTATACCGTAGGAGTTAGTATGGCTTATTCAGGCACCACTAATTTTAATCTTTCGATAGAAGAGATTATAGAAGAAGCTTTTGAAAGATGTGGTTTAGAGGTTAGAAGTGGTTACGATTTAAAAACTGCAAAAAGATCATTAAATTTAATATTTAATGAATGGGCTAATCGTGGACTTAATCTTTGGACAATCACTTATGGAACTCAAACTTTAACACCAGGAACAAATCATTACACTGTAGATCAATCAGTGGTTGATATTATAGATGCAACCGTAACAACTACAGCAGATGCAACCGCAAATTTAGAGGGTGATAGTAATACTACAGATGTAACAATTACTAGAATATCCAGAGAAGAATATTTTAATCTTTCTAAAAAAGAAAGAACCGCATCTGGAGATGCTAGACCAACTCAATTTGTATTAATGCCTGGGACAGTTACTGTTGGAGGTGCTACCACAAATGGTAGGCCAGAAAACGACATGACTTTGTTTCTTTATCCTAGTCCGGATAAAGCTTACATTTTTAAATATTTCTTCATAAAAAGGATAGAAGACGCTGGTGATTACACAAACTATGCTGATGTGCCTTTTTATTTTATGCCTTGTCTAACGGCAGGATTAGCATATTATATGAGTTTAAAAAGAGCACCAGCTTTGAGTGCTAATTTAAAAGCATCATATGATGAAGAATTTGAAAGAGCCGCAGGAAATGATAGAGAAAGAATTTCTCATCGGATTAAACCTGCTCAATCATACATACCATAGGAGGTAAGATGGCTAACGTTTTATACAATAAACAAACTACTAATAGTAAGAGTGGTTCAACAAAAAAGATAGGATCTTATGGCAGAGGTCAAGTAGATATACCTAATGCTGTTGAAGCTGGAGCTATTACAACAAAAGGTGTAGCACCTGCTAAAGGTAAAGCACAAGAAATATCAATTGATAGAAAACCTGTTAAAGGAACTAAATTAGGAATGGGTGCCGCTACTAAGGGTGGCAAATTCACATGGTACTAAAAAAATTAGCAAAGACTGCTGTTAAAAAAGCTGCTCGTGATCGAAAAATGTATGGTCGTCAAGCAACTGCTAGAGACAGATATTTAGAATCAAAAGGTGTAGAGGTTCCTAGAAAAATGTTATCAGCAATGAGATCAGGTAAAAGTAAAAAAACTGTGGACAAAGCTAGATCTGATTTTTTAAAAGCAAGAAAGATTAAACCAAAGAGGAAATCATGACCGTAAAGATAGCAGGCAATTTTTTAATTAACGCTTTGAAATCAGGTAAAAATACTATTAATGTAAAAGAATTACCGAAGTCTTTAAAAAAATACACTAAAGAAGTTTCTGGTCAAAGAGATGCTTTAGCAAAAGCGGTAAAAAATAAACCAAAAAGAACAAAAAAAATAATGTTAAAAAATCCAGAAGATTTTAACATTAGAAAACCAGGTGGAGGAGTATTAGGTCCACGAAAAAATTACAAAAAAGGTGGAACAGCAAGGAGATAATTATGTTAAAAAAATTAGCAAAGTCAGCAATAAAAAAAATAAGTTCTGGTGACAAAATTAAATATACTGCCACCATTGGTGGTAAAGGATTTACAAGAGAAGGATCCATGAGAGACATTCCAAAAGTATTTGCTGGAAAAAAACTTTCGGCTAGTTCAAGAGAAGCTCTTATGAAAAAAGTTCAATCTGAAATGAAAAAAATGGATAGAGCAGCTAATATTGCCAAAAAAACAAGTAAATTTAAAGATACTATTAGAAAACCAGAATATGCATATTTAACAGGAGTAGGTGCTGGTGGTGCTTTGGGATATCAAGCTGGCAAAATGAAAAAAAATAAAAAAAAATCAAAACCTACAACAATAATGGCGGCTAGGAAAAAAAGAACAAGTAAAGGGTAATGGCATACGCACAAGGTAAATACGCAAAATTTATTTCTGATAGAAGCGGATTTGAATTCCCTTATTCAGAAATGGTAACTGAGTGGAACGGAGCAAAAGTTCACATCAGTGAGTATGAACCTAAAGCTGCTCAAGAAATGCCACATGAAAAAAGACCTGATCCTCAGGCCTTAGAGTTTGCTAGACCAGACAGAACAGAAAATTCTGTGGCAGTTTTATTGCCTTTAAATCCTTTTAGGTTTACAAGTGGTAGTGCAACTGTAAATGTTTTTTCACCATCACATGGTAGATCCACAAGTGATGTAGTAAGATTTTATGATGTAGGACAACCTTTATTAGGAACATCAATAGATGAAATAAAAAACACTAGTGGTTTAACTATAACTGTCGTAGATGAAAACACTTTTAGTATTCCTTTAACTACAACAGCTAATACAACTGGATTAGGAGGAGGCACAGTTACAGCTGGTCCTGTTACTTTAACATCATGACAACATATACTGAATTAGTTTCTCAAATAAGAGATTACACAGAAGTAGATAGTTCTGTTCTTACAGATTCTATTATCAATGATTTTATTGAGCATGCCGAAAACAGAATTTTAAGAAATCTTGATCTACCTGTTTTTAGATCATATCAATTTGCACAATTAACTTCAGGTAATGAATTTTTAAGTTTACCTGGAGGCACCGGAATAACTCCTGTTTTATTTTCTGCTATAAGAAGTTTAATGGTTTATCCTGCGGTGGGATCAGGTGCTAGAACATTTTTAGAACAAAAAGATATTACTTTTATGAATGAATACTGGCCTAATAGAGATAGCACGGGAACACCAAAATACTATTCACAATGGGACGAAAATACTATATATGTAGCACCAACACCAAGTGCTGCTTTTTATGTGGAGTTGGGATTTGTCCGACTACCAGAAAGACTTTCTTCAACCACAACATCAACTTGGTTGAGCGACAACGCACCTGCATTATTATTGTATGGTTGCCTTGCAGAAGCCTTTAAGTTTTTAAAGGGTCCAGCAGATATGCTGCAATTATACGAACAATCGTATCAACGTGCGTTACAAGAAGTAGCGTCACAACAACAAGGTCGAGGAAGAAGAGATGAATACATGCATGGAGTTCTAAGAGTTCCACAGCCATCTGCTCTACCTGGATTAGGATCAATTAAAACAACCCAAGGAGGGTAAGAAAAATGGCAGTAGGATCTTCTGCGGTATGTACAAGCTTCAAACAAGAAGTTTTGGTTGCAACGCATAATTTTACAGCATCAAGTGGAGATACATTCAAAATTGCTTTGTATACCAACTCTGCAAGTATTGATGCTTCTACCACAGCTTATACAACTTCTAACGAATATTCTGGAACTGGTTATACAGCAGCTGGAAACAGTTTAACAAGTGTTACACCAACAACTTCTGGAACAACAGCTTTTTGTGATTTTGATGATACATCATGGACTACAGCGACTATCACAGCTCGTGGTGCATTGATATACAACAGTTCTAAATCTAATAAAGCTGTAGCAGTTATAAATTTTGGTGGAGATAAAACATCTACATTAGGAACTTTTACTATTCAGTTTCCAACAGCTAACGCTTCAGACGCTATCATAAGATTAGCATAGTAAAATGGCGTTTAAGTTAAACGATAGAGTAAGAGTAACCAGCACTACAACTGGCACCGGAGTATTTGCTTTAGGTAGCGCAGTTGATGGTTTTGAAACTTTTGCTACAGGAATAGGTGGTAGTAATACCACTTACTATTCTATTGTATTAAGAAACTCTACTGAGTTTGAAGTTGGTTTTGGAACTTTAGATGCTGATGGGGACGCATTAACAAGAACATATATAATTTCTAGTTCTAACAGCGATGCTGCTGTTAATTTTGGAGCTGGAACAAAAGATGTTTTTTGTACATTGCCTTCAGCAAAAGTTGGACTACCTAATCCAGAAGAATATGGATCTTCATCGGCTCCAAAAATAATAAATGTAACCGTTGCCTCTAAATCAGGTCTTCATCCTTATCAAGGTCAGGGATCTAGTAATGCTTATTATTTAGATGGGTTAGAATCACCAGCGTTGAGGCTGTCTGGAGTAGACTCATCTTATAAATATTATTATAGATTTGATCAGTCAGATTCATCAAATAGCACTCATCCACTAAGGTTTTATTTGGAAGCTGCTAAAACAACAGCGTATACAACAGGTGTAACTACTAATGGTACAGCAGGGTCATCTGGTGCATACACACAAATAGCAGTTGATTCTGAAACACCAAATATTTTATATTATCAATGTTCATCTCATGGTTACATGGGAAATCATGTTACAAGTATTGGTAACAAAGTTAATTCAAATTTATCTACATTAGGAGATATCACTGTTGGATCTAAATTAAAATTACCTACTAACACAGCTAATAAAGTGTTAGTTGCAGATGGTACAAGTTTTGAAGAAGTTGATATGTCAGGAGATGCTACAATAGCTTCCGGTGGTGCCCTGACTTTAGCAAACTCGGGAGTTTCAGCTGCTAGTTATACAGCAGCTAATATAACAGTAGACGCAAAAGGTAGAGTCACATCTGCATCAAGTGGATCATCAGGTGCTAGTGCAGGATTTGTGATTGCAATGAGTGTGGCCTTATAGTAAAAAGGAGATAGGATGGCGCAGGATTTTGAAAGACTCGTAGCATTTGATTCATCAGGAGATGTTAATATAGGAACTGTTGCAAGAACAGTTTTAACATCAAATTCTGATGATGCAATAATAGGAATTAGATTATCTAACATAGTAACTTCAACAATCAAAGTTGATGTTTATATTACAAGTTCTGCTAGTGGTAGCTCAGCAGATTCATACATAGTTAAAAATGCACCCATTGCAAGTGGAGGCAGTTTAGAGCTTATTGATGGAGGTGCAAAAATTGTACTTTTATCCGGTGATGCTTTGAAAGTAAAATCAGACACAGACGCAAGTTTAAACGCCTGGGTATCTTT
>CENH01023907.1_pt1 | contig 10431 bp, 20 predicted proteins | sample 530171 | NCBI WGS metagenome assembly CENH01 (sample SAMEA2591132, study PRJEB7988) | marine metagenome | biome: marine biome (ENVO:00000447); feature: deep chlorophyll maximum layer (ENVO:xxxxxxxx); material: saline water (ENVO:00002010), including plankton (ENVO:xxxxxxxx) | depth 70 m | reverse complement strand
CCTTTTCTGTCAGATATAGCGGGTCTCAAAATTTCGTGCCAAAGTTTCGGGTTCATTTGGCTAACCTCATCTACGCAAATTCCATCTGCGTAAATTCCTCTAATTCGATCTGGATCTTCTCCAGACATTAAAGTAATTCTTGCGCCATTTGGAAAATCACAACGCAGCTCCGTTTCATTAAATGTAGTTCCAGGAATACATCCAGCGTATTGCTTTAGATAATCCCAGCAAACTCTTTTAATAGAAACAAATGTTGGCCCAATTAAATAATATCTAGGGTTCTTTTTATCATTCGTTAGAGCTTTTCTAATCAAATGTAATATAACCAATATCGTTTTGCCAAACCTTCTATGGCAATTCAATACTGCGAACCGATGTTTATCCAGATCCTCATGCAGCTTTGCTTGTAATGGCCGCGGTGTATAAGGGATCTGTATATGCATTACTGAAATATTATTGCGATAACAATAATGATAGCAGCTCCAACAACAGCTGCTTTTCTGTTTCTACTCCAGCCATGCCATTTTTTTATTATTTTTTCCATTCTTCCTCCTAGTGTAATGTGGGTAATTCAGACAGATCTAGTATTGATTTGTATTCTATCCCACTATTTTTCATTAATTTTTTTACAAAATTGCTTGCGTGCCTTGGATCATCAAATCCATTAAGATGGATAACCATGCCGTTTGTATCCTCGGCTAAAAAAACCATTGCAGTAATCATTTTATTTTTAAAATTATCCATGTTGTTCCTATGTGTGTGTGGCTGTGTGTGCCAAACTCCTAAGTTATATATTCTTAAATTTCGCGGGTTATTTTTCGGGGATACCCCACCTTTGTTCTTTTCAAATCTACATTTTTATATGCAGAGAACATGGGTCGTAGATCTATATCCTACCGATTAATAACGTAAACTCTATCTTATTTATCCAACCAGAGAGTAACCAGGGAGTTGATAGCCAATGTTCTTGTTTTGTTCGAACTCATACGCGCTGGCGAGGATCCACTTTGGCCGCGTGAAAACACGGAGAAACTACCACTTATCTATTTGGTAAGCTTGGTACAGATGTCGTTTGTACTTCCTCCACAATCTTTTTAGCTTCAACCATATCATTTGGATTTCCCCAGCTAACAGTTATTGTCGTATCTTGTTTAACGTCTTGTTGAATTTTATCGCCAAATGTTTTAGCTGCAAGTTTGCTCGCTAACCATCTGATGTGTGAATATTTCTCTCTTAAAAAATGAGTTTCTTGCGGTGTCTTTGGTACTTCCATATCTTCAGCAATTTTGTCCAGCAATGTCCAAACACCAGTTTGCCTGGCGTTCATAATTCTTTCGTGAAGATCTTTGTTCTCTCTCGCGTATTTATAAACAGTTGATTGATCTGGTAATTTCTTATCTTTTGTTATTTTTGATAAAGGCTCGCCAAGTTCTAGGCGTTTAATGATTTGTTCTGTTTGTTCTTGATCCATACTAATAATTGTTCATCTGTATAATTTTTAAACTGTTTTAAATTTTTATAAGCTCGTATTTTACCCTCAATTGTCGTAGCTCCAGTAGAAGCTCCACCGTGAAAACGGCAACGGTAATGACCGCTTTTCATTAAATAACCTTTAGCTCTACATTGCTTGCCAGAAGTTCTAGCTGTACTTTCGCATTGAATTTTTTTTAAAGGATGTCCAGCCATAAATTAAAGATATTTATATTCAACTGTACCATTCCAATTACTAAATATTATCAATCTTGTCTATAAGAGTTTTATTCAGTTTACTTTCAAGAGTGAATATCGCGTTAATATATTTTTTTTTAATTGTAACTCGATGGCAGCCAAACATTTTACTAAGAGCAACCCAGGAGTAACGCCTGGATCTGGCCCAAAGTATCTGCCTATCTTCTAATTCAACCAAAGGTAACAATTCAGTTACTGTAAGATCCCAGCAGTTTATTTGCTTGTTGTTAGCTCTTAATTTAAGTTTTTTGGCATCATAAAAGCCTAAATCCTTTGGATCATAAGAATATTCCAAAATATCATACATTGTTGCAGCTTTTGGAATTTTAGGTTTTGGCATAAATCTTTCAGCAGATCCAGCTTCATCCAGTATATCCATTAATTTCACGCATCTTAGCTTCAGCTTGCCTCCTTCACTGAGGCATCAAACTTTTTTATAGGTTCATTCTTCTTCCATTTATGTTTGGCAATTACCTCCCCTTTTTTATTTCTATATTCAATGTATTCGCCAAATTCTCCGAAATACTCATATTGATCGCCATTATAATCTAATGTTGTTTTAGAATGATTAGCGGTGGGGGGAGAGATAAATTTACCTCTTTGATACTTATTAACATTCCTAGTATTATAGTTATATAAGGATGGTTTTATTAATAAATGTCTTTCTGATACATCAGTGCTATCAAATTGAGACTTCAGCCGTTTTATACGGTTTTTCTCTAATTCTATTTGCTGCGATAATAAGTAAAGGTTTGTCGAAGAAAGCCGTTTTACTGTTATCAATTTTAGTTTGGCAAGGTGTTTAATGGATCTGTTGATGGATGCTTTAGAAATTCCTAGATCCCGTTTTATAGTGGCGTAACGCGGGAAACATTTACCATCTTTACTACTCATAAATGACACCAGGCTAAAATAAACCAATCGATCAATTGGAGTGAGCCTTTTATCCTTTAAAATATTTAAATCTCCTACAAAGAAATAACTCATACTCCACAAACTCCGTGACACTCATTGTTAAACATATCTAATTGATTATCGTCTGGGTTAAAATCTATTTCATCCAAAGGTTTACAACTTCGATGAGTGTAATTCTTCATATTTGGATCTTTACTTATGTTTCTAATTTTTTTATCAAATTCAACTACATCCTTAAATTCATCTGGCTTATTAGTTTTTAAATCATGCCAATATTTATCATCGTGAAACGGACAACAAAGACACGCAGACTTTTCTGGTGGTACTATGTTATTTTTTTTTAAATAATTAACGCAATCTTGTCTTGACATATTTGCTTCAATTAAAGGATGTCTATTTAAAATATACGGATCTCTAGCTGGTTTCATTCTTTGTATTTCATCTTTAGAAATACCTATCCATTGCTCTACATACTTATCTTTAGGAAACCTTTTACCTTTAGCAACCCCACACAACTCTCTTATTTTTTTTTTAATTACTAATATTTTGTACTCACTGGTGCATTGCCTACGGATCATTCCTTTTTTACCCGTAATAGTGTGTTGATTATAAAACGGAGCAACTACAAAATTTGTAGTACCTTTTGCAGCTAACATATCATCTTTAATATTTCCTTTTTGAACTCTAAATACTGGATAAGGTAAAATAGTTGTTAAATAGTTTAAGTAAGTCATAGTAGCTTTGCTTTCATAACCAGGATCAGCAAATATAGCGCAATCAACTGGTGGCAAATCTCCTTTTGCAGCCATAATAGCCATCGTTGTTGATTGAACTCCAACACCTAAACTTAAAATAACCATTTGCCTTGTTCTGTTTTTATCGATCAACTAGCCTCCTTCCTAACGCAATGTGGATAATGCTGCTCCTGGATAAGATCTAATATTTCTAACCAGCCATCTGGAAGTACAATTGTTTCTTTACCGCGTTCTGGTGTGAGCTGCGTAATTCTTAAACTTTCAACTTTACGGTTTTCATTAGCAGAATAAAAAACCAGGAATGAAGGTAGACCAGCTAATCTTGCTAGAGCTTCTGTTGTCGTAGTTGCCTTAAAAGTTTGTCCGCGATCAAAACAAGTCTCGGCCAAATACAGTGGAGTTTTACAAACTTTACAAATTCCAACCGCATCCATATCAATCATATAAACTTGCTTTTCTCTGCACCACTCAGAATATGGATCTCCAATATTAAAATAATTATCTTTAAAATTACCTCGTGCCACTGGTATTCCTTATAGATTTTTGTAAAATTCTTTTTTGTTTTTTTAGAGCTTCAACTTCATCTTTTAATGTTTTATTTATAGTTAAAATATTGGTGTTCTCCTCTGCCAGCCTATCTATTTCATTTTCTAAATCTTTAGTTTTATCTTTTAATTTTTTTAGTTCTAAAGCTCTGGCTTTGTTTGCGTCTATAACTTCAAAGTGAGCTTCATCTTGTTGTGCCATTAAAAAGTAATCTCCGTAACTTCTTGGATCCAGGCTCCAGGAATAGTGTTTGTGTTACCAACGGTTAAAGTTCCATCTTCTGCATCAACAGAGTAATCAGCAAAAATAGTAATTAAATTTTTAGTGTGTATTAATTTATGACCCTTAGAGACGCAGACAGCTGGCTTCAACTTTTTTGCCTTATCAATGCTCATCCAGGAATTATCAGCCAACGTGTCAAACCATTTAACCTCCACAAAAGGATAATCATCAATAGTTCCATTTAATTTTTTTTTATTAGTCATAAAAACTTTGTGGTGTAACCTTCCCTTTTGTTTTTTCTTTGATAACTTTCATCCAGTTTCGGCCTGGTATTCTGGATCCTTTGCACCATCTAAAAGTGGTTGTTGCTGAAGATGCTCCAGTAATTCCTATTAGATCTGCTAGTTTTTTGTATGATAAACCTTTGTCTACTCTAAATTTTTCTAATCCCATGCGTTGTCAGTATGGAAAAAAAACCTTATTGGCAATAGACTTAACCATATATGTTGTGTTTATACCCGCTAATATCCACAAATTACATAGGTTGCATATTAATTTAACCAGACAGATTAAACAATTGACAGATTTTGTTATTGATACTACCTTTGCCATTATGACAAAAACTGATAACGTGGCTCAAATTGATAAATTAATAAAAACGAGAGACATGAATTTCTTAAAAGAAAAAATAACCCAGGTGGGTATTTCACAAAAAGAATTAGCAAATAAACTTCATAAAAATATTGTTACTGTTAATAGATGGGTAAATGAAGAAAGACAAATTACAGCTGAAAATGCAATTGAGATTGCTAAAATTTTAAAATGTGACCCAGCTGCTATATTATTTCCACCAAAAAAATTAAGTAAAATAACTTTAAAAAATTATACCGATGATAGTTACATGGTTAAAAATATGGATAAAAGATTTTGGCAAGAAATAATTGTACCAAGCGGTTATTATTCGGAGGGAACATTCCCAGTTAGATATTATAAAATTGGTAGCCAACATCACAATCAAATACATTTATTTGAAAGATTAAAAATTAATAATCATTACGAAGGTTTCCATGAAGATAGTATTAATAAAATTTGTTATTTGGAACCAACTTTAAAAAAAGCCAAAGCTGGCTGTAAACCAATAATTGCTTTAGTTAAAATTAATGAAAGCAAATCTAATTACGCAATAGATTTACTTCATGTAAAAACTGAAAAACCTTTAAATGATTTATCAATTGGAATTGATCCTAGTTGGGTTAAAATTTGTGCGCCTTTAAAAATGACTTTTTTCGAAAAATATAATTTAAATATTTAGTTATCCCCACTCTCCACAATCTCTGATAGAAACTTTTTTGGTAAATTATTTGCCAATAAGGAATAATCCGTTTACCAATTGTACTAATTTAGTATTTAATTTGTATTATGATTACCAGAGACGCAGCGTTAGCAAAAAAAATAACAGACGATCATTTTCTAGAAAACATAAAAGATCTGCCTGGTTGGGTAGAAATTTATAAACTTAATCATTGGTCGCCATCACAATTAAATTCAATGGATTGTTTATGGAGCTATAAATATTTATTTTTATCACAAGAAGAACGTAGAAAACTTCCTATTAATTCAAAAATGTTTGCTGGCGTATGTCTTGGAGATCTAGCTCAATTAGTGTTTGGAGATTATTTGTGGCAGCATAAAACGGGAGAAGGTTTAGTGAAGTTAGAAATCCCACCACAAAGAAAAGTCTTTGATAAAATTTTAGATAAATTTAATTTATATGAACCAGTAGATGAACAAGATAAGGCGCAACATAATGTTAATAGATTAGGTTTAGCAAAAGCATTTTTAACATTAAAAAAAGGTTTAAGAGAAATAAATTTGTATTCCCCTATTGAATGCGAAAGATCTGTATCCTTAACATTAGACGGCTGCATTTTACCAACCATAGGCAGAATAGATGCGGAAGATGAACATTCATTTATTGAAATAAAAACAAAATGGAAAAAGAAAAACAGACCCAAGAAAGATGGTACTTCAAGTTATTCATTACCTAAAATAGATGAAGGTTATTTAGGGATGGAAGATCATTTGGCCCAGGTAGCATTTTACTACTTTGCTAACCAGGAAAAAAAGAAACCATATCTTTTTGTAATGAATGAAGAAAATTACAGTATTTTTACTTCAGATAATTGCGATGCAATGAAGGCAGAAAATTTAAAAAAATATTTAAATAAATTAACTTTAGTTGCCAAACGTAGAGAACGAATAATGAATAATCATGCTGGTAAAAATACCTGGCATCAAGACATTGCTCCAGATTTTAACCACTTCTTTTGGAAAGGTATGGGAGAGCATAAAGAAATTGCAATGAAATTATGGGGTTTGGCATGAAAGAATTAAAACAAGATAACATGGTTATAAATGTGCAACCATGGTTGTTAAAAAAATTTAACAAAGATGAAAAATCATTAAAGCGTAAATTGCTCCTTAACTTTTTAGCTTTAATCTTTTTTTCCCTCGTAGTTAGCGTCTTTGTTAGATATAGCCAGAGTAGTCATGCAGCGATGTATGACGGAGGTTTTAAAACAGCAGTCATCTTTACCTCCCATTCAGCTCTGGCTATTAAAAATTCGAGGATCCATGGGTAAAGTTGTAAACATAAATAAAATTGATAATGAAATTCAAAAATTAAAAACCAATGGTGGTATGTGGAAAATAAAAAATGGATCTTATGCTATTAAACATTTGGAAGTTGAAAGATTGGCAAGGCTATACAATATCCAAACTAATATTGAATTAAAACATTGTGATTTAACTAATGGTTGTGCAGTTGTAAAAGCTGTTGCTACTTATCAAGATAAAAATTTTTATAGTTTTGGCGAAGTGTCTCCACAAAATAATGATTTTGAATATCCATTGGCAGTGGCAGAAAAAAGAGCTGCGGATAGAGCTATACTAAAAGCTCTTGGTATTCATGGCAATGTTTATAGTGCTGAAGAACTTCCAAACATAAAAAATAATAACAATGAAAATAATAATACCAGTACAGACCAAGGAGATATTATTTTAGAAAAAATTAAAACTATTACGCACCAGGGTAATTTAGAGGAGCTAAAAAGTAAAAATAAAAAATTTTTAAATGATATTAAAAAAAAGAATTTACTAAGGTTTCAAGAATTAAAGCAAGCCTTTTTAAATAGAGAACAGCAATTAACGGAAGGATAAACATTTATGGCTGACTTTAAGAAACCACAAGATCCAAACTGGGTGGCAACATTTAGTTTGAAACGTAACGCGGATAAGAACCCGCAAGATCCAAAAACAAGCAGTAGACCAGATCTTATTTTAGTTGATAGCGAAAAAGTTAATGAGAAAACTGGTAAACCTTATCGAAAAAATTTTACTATCGGTGATGTTTGGCATGAGGCATCTGCTTATATCCAGGAGGATAAATCTTTAAAGATTACTATAAAGAAAACTGGAACTGGTGGAAGCGCACCTAAAAAACCCGCAGCTCCAGTTCTTGAAGAAGCTCCTTGGTAATCATTAATGCAACAATATGGTTTAACTGAAAAGCAATTAAAACTTTTTAAATTTATAAAAAACTATATTACAAAAAATAAAATATCGCCATCTTACGAAGAAATGAAGGTGGCGATAGGATTAAAATCTAAATGCAGTATTCAAAAAAAAATAGAACAATTACAAGATAGAGGATGGCTAACAAAACTACACGGAAAATCACGCAGCATAAAAATACTAAAATGACACACAAAGATATTTTTAAAGAGTTTACTTATGATTGTTTGGCAGAACAAATTGGCGGAGATCATTATCAAAAATTAAAAGTTTCCCCAGCCTATTTTATATCAGAAAATAAACTATTGTTTGCAGAAGGAAATGTTGTAAAATTAGTGTGTCGACACCAAAATAAAAATAAAAAAGAAGATATTCAAAAAGCAATTCATTATTTAAATATAATTTTAGAAAGGGATTATCCAGATGGGTAAACCAGTAGAAAAATTCTGGAGTGGAAGTACCAACTTTACTGTAAGTGAAACTTTTCCCTCCGTCTCGGCAGCTCTAAAACAAACTGTACCTAGTGACGCTGCTGTATATGAAATTGATACTAAAACTATCAGTTTTGAGTTCACTAGAATAAAGGAAAAAAATAATGGCGATAACCCATTACTCTCATCTGGAAAAACAGATCCAGGTAAAAGAGAAGGAAAGAAAGTCTCTGAACTCAAAAATCACGAGACTTAAAGCAAAGAACGGGGGAAAATATCCTCCAGGAATTGCGGCTCTGTCTAAGACAGCTCATTCTAAATTGATTGATGTAATACAGCTGCAAGACCAACAAAGTAAAATAAGAGCTTAGTTATTTTACTTTAGAACTATTCTAAACTAATTAATTTTAGTAATGCCTACGCTACGCCTAAATAATCTTACCAGATTGGTAAAAATATTTCTTGATATGGGTTGACTTATGCCAAATTGGCAACTATATATATTATATGGTAAAAAACTTCAAAAGATATGAGTTTACTACCTTCTCTAAGTTAGAGAAATACTTCACAAAAAAAATCCTTCCACAAAAAAATAAATCTTCAAAAGTTATCGGCAAGGTTTTGCTTGTGTGGGATAAAAAATCAAAAACAAAAAAGGAGGCTGCATAAATGAGAAAACTTACTAACGCTGCGCAAGTTGCTAAATTGATAAAGCAACAAGCCAAAGAACTTGGTTTAAAGGTTACAGCAAAATCTCAAAACTATTCAATGGGTAATTCAGTTTATGTTCATATTTTATCTGGAACTGACGCAGCTGTTGAACAGTTAAAAAAAGATACACAAAAATATGAGTATGGTACTTTTGATGGAATGACCGACAGCTACCACGCTGATAATGTCATAGAAGATATTCCTCAGACAAAATATTTATTTGTTGATGATGATAGAGCAGAAAACATTATCAAAGAAAATCTAGATCAAACTGAGAAAAGATTTTACGAACATAGATTTACTTACAATAATGTTAATTGCACTTCTTACCAATGGTTACAAAAATTAAAAGAGGAGGCTGAACAAGATTGGCAAAATGTTTTAAAAACTTTACTCCAGGATTTAAATGCTGCTGGAGCCAATTCAGTTACAACTCAATTAAATGGTTTTGTTTTTCAAATAACTAAAAATAAAAAGGAGGCAGCATAAATAACCAATCTGGTAAAAAAATATCTGATATGGGATTGACAATGCCAAATTGGCAATTATATATATTGTATGGATGATAAATTAAAAAACAAAAAAAAGGAGGCTGCATAGTGAACCACTTAACAAAAGTTAATTTGTTCAAAAAATGGAATTACCCAAGTTGGTCTATTTATAAATATGGAGACATGGGTATCACAATCAAAAAAGATAACCAGGTAACTAACTGGGATAAATACTTTAAAGCAAATGTCCAGGCTGGTTTAGAGGGTACTGGATATATTTTACATAGATACAAAAAAGCAGATGGTATTAAAAAAACAGTAGTTGGTAAAACTTATGCGAATTACTTAAATGCCAATGATAAAAAATACTATGGCATGACGGGTAAGCAATATTATAATTTTACTGAAAAAGATTATGCTGGCTACCAAGATGCTTTAGCTTTTACATCTACTAAAAAACAAAAACAATTACTTAACAAAATGGAGGCTGCTTAATGAAAAAACAATTACCAAAAAATATAAAAGTTATTCATACTGCTTTTGAAGATAAACCAGTTCATATTGCAAATTATGATATTGGCGGATCTGATAGATATTATTTTGAAATTGGAGAAACAACTGAGCATGATGTTTGCGAGTTGATTTGGAAAGCCACTCAAAATGTTAATGACAGCTGGAGCAATCCAGATTGTGTTGGAGAGTACGATGTTAATGTTGATAACGATCCAAACATAGATGTTCTTGTTCCTTTAAAAGTTGTTAACGGAAAAAAGATGGGTCATAGATCTACAAGTGTTGGAGATCAAGTTGTCTTTGAATATAAAGATGGTTCTCAAAAAACTTACATTTGTGCAGACGTTGGTTGGGTTGAAGATAAACCACAAGACGGAAAAACTTATGCTTTAACTGGAACCAAGGATGACAAATGTATTGCTAACGGCAACACTTGGGATGCTAGCGAAGTTTTTGATACTGATAGATTTGATGTTGTGGATCACTTAGAGGCTAGAAAATTACTTAACGAACAGATGGAGGATAATTAATATATGAAAGTTCAAG
>CENH01005566.1_pt1 | contig 10490 bp, 9 predicted proteins | sample 530171 | NCBI WGS metagenome assembly CENH01 (sample SAMEA2591132, study PRJEB7988) | marine metagenome | biome: marine biome (ENVO:00000447); feature: deep chlorophyll maximum layer (ENVO:xxxxxxxx); material: saline water (ENVO:00002010), including plankton (ENVO:xxxxxxxx) | depth 70 m | reverse complement strand
CAGCTCTGAACTTCTTGTTTTTGGAATTATCTAATGTGTCGGCGTAGTGCAGTGTGGTCAACAAGCCCTCAGCTGCTTCACCTTGAGCTTCAATTGTGCCTTCGGTTAAAAAGCCAGACCCAATAAGTGGGATTTTGCCTTTAAGTCCCATTGCATCGTAATCTTTCACAAACTTGACAGAACCTCCACCAGCAAAGAACACAAACACCGCGTCAGGCTTTATCGAGGCAATTTCGGTTAGGTAAGACTGAAACTCTGTTTTTGGAAACGGTACGAAAATCTCCTTAACTACCTCACCGCCTGCGGCTTCAAAAGATTCAGAAAAAGCTGCAAGCGACTCTTTTCCAAAACCGTAATTCCAACTAAGCGTCACCACTTTCTCATAGCCCATTTCAACCGCTTGATTGCCCATTGGATATGCGGTTTGCCAAGACGAAAATGACGTGCGAAATACATTTGGCTGACAGAAAGCGCCTGTTGCGGCATTCGCCCCCGCGTTAGGAATTATCATGATAGTATCTTTCTTTCTAACAGATTTGATCATGCCCATTGCTACGCCAGAATGAACAGGGCCAACAATAAAGTCAGCATTGTCTTTATCTGTCATTGCTGAGGTTAGCTCAGGAGCGCGAGCAGGCTTCGCTTCAGTATCACTTATAATTAATTCAACAGGGCGCCCGGCAATAGTATTACCTTTTTCGCTAAGTGCCTGTTTCAGCCCATTAGTAGCAGCCTCACCTAATCCTGCGTACACACCACTGTATGGGAGCATTAAGCCGATTTTAATGGTTGATTCATCTGCATATGCGGACATCCCTGACAACACGCTTGATGCCAAAACACTCGTGGCTAGGATGACTTTTCTGAACATTTTATTTTTTAATATCATGGTAAATTACTCGAAGTGTGGTGTTTGAAGATTAAAAAGCGTACTTCGCCATTGCTTGAATACGGCTCATATCGCCGTCAAAACCGTCAACAGTTTCACGCTTAGCGTAGGTATATTCCAAGCCAACAGATAACGGCTTTGTAATGTTATAGATGTAGTTAATCCGAGTGCTGTAAACATCATTTGTACGCGAGCCAACCATGCCACTTACTGTATCTACGTCTAAAGCAGAGAAAATAAAGTTAGTACGAGCTCTCTCGGTCCACAAATGTCGGTATGCGAGGGTAATAGCTGTTGCATCGACAGCATCAAAATTACCTTCATCGTCAAGAAAGGCACCATTGGCAGCATTTACACCAACATAACGGCCAATGCCTGAACCACTTGCCGCTTGAATGCGAATATCATCGCCATTACTGAAATTGATTCGCGACGAAAGTGATAGAGCAAGCCCTATATCCGAGTAATTTTCGCCTTGTGTCTCATAAGCAAGCTGGCGCAAGATGCCGCCCACCTTTATGTGACCCCAACTGGTTCTCATCGTATAGGTGCCAATTAGATCTGGCACAGAATTATCATCTGTAGTGATTCGTCCGGTTTCGCTAGTTCCAACTGTTGTCTCTGGGTTTTCTAAAGCCACTTCAAAACCATTATTGGAATATCGAATCTGAGGCTGACGCGTAAAGGCAACACCGTCTGTTGTGCCAATAAAGTCTACAGATTCAACTAACGCGCCTAAATCCATAATGGTTGACCAAGTTTGACCAACAAGCCAGTTGTTGTACTTAAAATAGGCATGCCGCATACGTGGCGTATAAGAGTTGGCCACTCGCTCATCACCTCCTGAGGTCAATAAAAAGTCCAGTTCAAACACTCCAATGATGACGTCTTCTCCGTCCACAGGAGTATTGGTAGTGAACCTAAAGCGAGATTGCTTCGCATGTGCATCAAAACGGCCCCCTAAATTATCGTCAGTAGCACCTGTTTGCACCAAAGACGGCACATAAATGTCACGTAAAGGACCAATACCTTCACCATTTGAGTAATCGGTATACATAGCGTCAACTTTTATATAGCCAGAAAATTTTACTGCGGTGTCTGCTATATTTGCCGCCTCTGCGCCAGAGACTAAAGCCATAGTAGCCAATAGCGACGAGGCGAGAATGCGCTTTGTGAGTGTTTTTTGTGTTAAAGAATTCATTGAGTTCTCCGTTGTAAATGTGCCAAGCATGTGTGTGACAAGTGAAACAACTGACGTTAACGTTACTGACCTTTGTTAATTTTGTGTTATGCATTTGTTTCCAGGAGCAAAACTTACTGTGAAGATTAATTACAAACCAATACTAAATCGGTAATGCCCGATACCTACACGGTATGGCTATGTAATGTGCAGGTTGAATTTCTGATCGGTTAAGATACATAAGTGTATGTTTATGTGCGTAAAACTGAGTAATCCAAAATGTATCGATAAGACTGGGGAGTTGTTAGTTTGAATATATAAAAAATATTTATTATTGGTAAACTAATTCACCATTATTAAAAATTCAGATATTTATGAACAAACAGAGAAGCTTTGTATAGCCGAAGTAAAATTAAGCGGAACCTGTGAATGGTCAGTGAAAATAAACTATTAAAGCCGTTAACTTATGATGTGTTGCTTTAGAGGCAAGCACTGTAGGGTAAGATGAGTAAAGTTATTTTGTCAGGTAACGCTGAACAAAAATGATACTACCGCCAATAACTAGCCCCCAAAAGGCGGAGGATAGCCCCAGTAACATCAGATCTGATGCGGTAATAAGAAAGGTACACAATGCTGCTTCTCGTTCAGCAGGTTGACTTAATGCCTGAGAGAGCGAGCCCTCTAACGCGCCCAAAAGCGCAATACCTGCCACCATTGCTATAAATACAGTGGGAAACGCTTGAACTACACTAACCAAAGCAGCGCTAAATATGCCAAATATGAAATAACATAGCATCGCTACGACAGGGCCAATATAGCGCTTCTTTGAATCGTAATTTGCATCAGAGCCGGTGCATATTGCAGCCGTTATTGCTGATAAATTCACGCCGTGACAAGCTGTAGGAGCGAACAGAATACTCATAAGTCCACTCCCCGCCACAATCTGATTTGACGGTGGCAAATACTTGTCTTGTCTTAATATGGCAATACCAGCTATAAATTGGCCGCTTACCGCAACTAACATAAGCGGTAACGAAATACTAAACAATGCGGTTAATGAGAAGCTAGGCATGTACCAATGCGGAGTTGATATTTGCCATTCGACTTGGTGAAATGACAAATCATAAATAATCGCCAGCACCCCTACCCCAACAGCAATGGTAAGCATGATGGCATAACGCGGCAGTAGGTGACGTAATATGATATAAGCAGAAAACATTACTAATCCGAGTAGCGGGGATTGTGTCATCTCAGAAAAGAGAGCAAGGGAAAAATTAACCAGTATCCCTGCCAACAATGCTGCAGCTAATGTGAGAGGCAATCGGTTCACTAGTCGTTCAAATAGTCCCGTAACTCCTAAAAATAACAAAATGCTACCTGACATAATGTAAGCGCCTATCACATCGCTCCATGGTATACCTGGCACTAGGGTAACTAGCAAAGCAGAACCTGGTGCATTCCATGCAAAAAGTAATGGCATACGATAACGCAAGCTAAACCAACCACACAATAGACCGCTTGCGATGGACATCCCCCAAATCCAAGAACTTAGTACTGTATCGTTTAAATTTGATGATTCAGCAACTTGGAACAGTATGACTAGAGGCCCTGCATAGCCCATTGTAGATGCGAGGATCCCTGCCAGCGTAGCGGACAGCGACCAGTCTTTTAAGGATGGAAAAGAAAATAAGGGAGTGTGATCTGACATAAGCAATCTCGAAGGTTGCCATGCTATCCGCAAAAACATCTACGAATAGCACGGCGTTGGGAACGAGGTTTTTTCAAACTTAACGTGTATTTAAAAAAGCGTTTAGTCAATAATGCAGGTTAATGAATCTATGCGCTTTGTGTTGACACAGTAATAAATTAAGCATTTTCAACGATGTTGGGCTGAGCATCGTTAATTCGCCTTGAGCGAGTGCTGTGACTTTGATGAATATAAAATATTCCCATAGCTATCGCACAAATAATGCCTGGAATAGCAAACACAATGAAATTAAGGTGTAATTCAAATTGCTCTGACAATAAGTAGCCTCCCAGTAAAGGTCCGACGATTGCGCCATTTCTGCCTATACCCGATGCCCAGCCAAGGCCGGTAGAACGGATGTGTACTGGGTAGTACTGAGCTGCACAGGCATATAAGAGTATTTGACTACCTATTGTCGCAGCTCCCGCAACAGCAATAGCCAAATAGCGCACAACGCTTGGTATATCTAAGCCCATGAGGGTAATTGACACCGCTGCGGCAATGAAGAAAAAGGTGAGCACTTTAGGCAAATTGGAACGATCGCCTAGCCATCCGCCGTAGATTGCCCCAGCAATAGCACCAATGTTAAGAACTAATAAGAATTGTAAACTCGATCCCAGTGAGAATCCTGCATTATTCATCAATTTGGGTAACCAAGACGTCAACGCGTAAACCATTAGCAAGCAACAAAAGAACGCACACCACAACAAAATAGATGGCAACGCATTTTGACCGTTAAACAGCTGCTTAATACTAGATTGGCTGGACACTGCTGCAGCATCACCATCATCGTCATCCACAACTGATAGGTCTTTATTTGATACTGCAATTCGCGAAATGATCCTTTTGGCGGTGTCTCTTTTTCCCTGATGAATTAGAAAGGCCAGTGATTCGGGTAACCAAGCAAGAATTAAGGGAAGTAACATAAGAGGTAAAATAGCGACATAGAAAACAGACTGCCAACCCCACTGTGGAATCATTTGCATGCCCAACCAAGCTGCCAACATTCCGCCTACAGAATAGCCACTGAACATAATGGCCACCAATGTACCTCGCATTTTTTTAGGCGAATATTCGTTCATTAGTGCAACCACATTAGGCATAACTCCCCCAATACCAAGCCCAGCAATGAATCGACACACCCCAAATTCTGTGACATTGGTTGCAAAACCATTAATAAAGGTAAAACCACTAAACAAAGCTATGCAAATGGCAATGGATACGCGACGCCCGATGCGATCAGCCAACTGCCCAAACACAATTGCCCCAATCATCATTCCAAATAAAGCGTAGCTACCCAGCGCGCCCGCCTGAACAGGTGTCAGCGACCACTTTTCCATTAATACTGGGAGCACCACGCCGTACACCACTAGGTCGTAGCCATCGAAGATTATAATCAGTGCACACAGCAATAATGTGCGCAGATGAAAGCGGTTAAATTTTGCATTGTTTACCAATACGGTTAATGCATTACTCATAACTCTTTTCTCATAAAGAAAGCCGCGTAAAAGCGGCTTTTTATTCTTGTTTATTTACCCACAATCTCCACCAGCAACAGGCAAAATAGTTCCCGTAATATAGCTGGCTTCATCTGAAGCTAAATACAAAATGGCAGATGCTTGTTCATCTAATGTGCCGTAACGAGACATAAAGCTGGTATCAATAGTCTGATCGACAATTTGCTGATACCAAATTTTTTCCTGCTCATTTTGTGTAGACTCGTTGCGCGGAATAATACGCTGAGGCGCGTCGGTTCCACCTGGCGCCGTGGCATTGACGCGAATATTGTGCTGCGCGTACTCGAAGGCAAGTGACACTGTTAGAGCATTGACGCCCCCTTTTGCCGCGGCATAAGGCGCGCGATTTACACCACGAGTGGCGACCGAGGACACATTGACAATGGCGCCTTTTTCATTTTCTAACATGGCAGGCAATACTGCGCGACAACACCACAATGTGGGAAACAGCGAGCGACGAACTTCTTTTTCAATTTCATCGGGTTGATAATACTCGTATGGTTTGGCCCAAATGGTCCCACCCACATTATTAATAAGTTTATCAATTCGACCAAAATGCTCAGATGCCATATTCATGGCAGCAAGTGCACCTTCGTAAGTTTCTAAATCAGCCTCTACAGCAATTACATCCGCACTGTTTTCATTGAGTGACTGGGCAATCTGTTTAACATGCGCTGAGCGGTCAACCAATACCAACTTTGCTCCCTCAGCAGCAGCTCGTTGCGCAACGTGAAGACCAATGCCTTGCGCTGCGCCAGTGACTACAATGACCTGCCCATCGAAGCGCAAACTCATGCGGCTTCCTCTTTAGGCTGGCTAGGGTTAAATTTTTCGTAGTGGAACGAATATGGATTCGTGCCATTATCTTTAAAGTATTGGCGCACGGCATCAACCATCGGAGGAGGCCCACACAAATATGTGTCTGCATCTGCAAGTGCAAATGGAACACTTTCCATGTGATCAGTGACAAACCCCAACTTTTCATGTGCGCTATCTGGATCAACTACGACTGTGGCGTAGCTAAAATTGTCCAATGCATCGGCACATTCTTGTAACGCTTCAAGCTTGACCAAATCATCCACATTGGTCACACCGTAGAGTAAATACACCGGTTGACGTGTTGGATTCTGCACAAGCGACGCCAGTATAGAAAGAATAGGTGCAAGCCCTGTTCCGCCTGCTAGCATAAGTACTGGGCGCTCTACCGCGCGCAAGTAAAAACTGCCTAGCGGCCCTTTTACCGGAAGCACATCGCCAGTACTCGCGTTCTCGCTCAAGTAAGTACTCATTAGACCATTAGGCACATTGCGGATAAGAAAGCTTGCCTCTTTGTTGCCTGGGCGTGAGCTAAATGAATACGCTCGAGTTTCGTCAGAATCTGGCAGCCCCAAGTTGATGTACTGCCCAGGCAAGAAATCAAGAGGTTCAGATAAAGCGACATTTAACTCAATAGTAGTATCCGACAATGCGTTAACACTTTTTATTATACTTGTAATGCTCTGTGGACCAGATGCGCATAGTGTCGATGAGGCTGGAATACTCACCACTACATCTGACTGAGGCAACATCTGGCAGGTAAGAATTAACCCGTCAGCTACTTCGTCATCGGTTAGTGCTTCGTCAATGTATTCATCACCTAGGTCGAAAGTACCTTGTTTGCAGCTGCCCTTACAGGTCCCGCAAACACCGTCAGAGCAGTCCATTGGCAATTTTACTTGATGGCGATAGGCAGCGTCGAGCACTGTCTCGCCATCATTACATTCGATAACGCGCGTTACGCCGTCTTCGAAATTAAGAGCTACTTTGAAAGACATAATAATTCTCCGTCTTTACAGGTGATACATATCAATAACTTGGTTGATGTAATCGTTATTCAACACGACCTTTTTGCGCTTAATTTGTGGCGCTTCTCCGCTGATGTCCAATGAGCAAAAGACAGTTCCAAAAAAGTGTGATGTCTCGCGATAACGATGACTCAGCGTGTTAAAGTTGTAACGAACTTCCGCTGTCGTTTCGTCCTGACTCAGTACCTCCAAATTGCTGCACTGATGCGTGGTTCTCGGCTCTGGCATACTCGCACCTGAACGCTCGGTTTTGATGCGATATACCCTATCTTCTAAACCATTGCGATTGGGGTAATAGATGAGTGAGATTTCTTTTTGAGGATCGTTAGTTAACTGATCATCATCGTCCCATGCTGGCATCCAGTATTCACATTTTGGGTGATAGCACGTTAGCCACTCATCCCATTGACGGTCGTCAAGTAAACGCGCTTCGCGAAATACAAACGCCTGAATTTCCTGATAAGTCATCACTGCCACCTCTTAATCTTTTTGCACAACAGGAATATGACTGGCTCTTTCTAGCTCAATCGCATTTAGCATTTCGTCAACCCAATGCTTGTGGTGATGAACGTATAGGCCTTCATCTTCTGGTTTAATACCTGACGCAATTGTGTCCATACCAACACCTTTGGCATAATCGTCTGGGCCTTCCATCCAGTGCGCTGCACCTCGGCTCATATCGTTCCAACGCATATCACGCGCTTCGTAGCCTTGCTGACAACCTCTGAATTCTTCTAGGTCATCCGGTGTTCCCATGCCAGATACGTTAAAGAAATCTTCGTACTGTCGAAGGCGCTTTTGACGATTTTCAGCAGACTCGCTCTTAGGCGCAAAGCAGTAAATAGAGACTTCCGTCTTATTCACAGAAATAGGGCGAAGTACGCGAATTTGCGTTGAAAATTGGTCCATCACGTAGACGTTAGGGTACAAACACAAGTTACGTGTTTGATTCACAATGGTGTCTGCGCGCGCTTCACCCACTTCCTGCTGAAGACGTCCTAGTTGGCTATAAATAGGGCGTGCGGTTGGGTTTGTTAAACGTGTCCACAACATCATGTGACCGTTTTCAAACGAGTAGAAACCACCCTCACCGGACCAGCTCTTAGCATCAACCGCTTCTGTACCGCCTTCTTCATAATTGCGGTGACTCATCGTTGATAAGTAGTTCCAGTGAACAGTTCCAACGTGATAGCCATCAGCACCGTTTTCAGCAGTTAGCTTCCAGTTACCTTCGTAGGTGTACGTTGAAGTACCACGAATAACTTCGATACCTTCTGGATCTTGATCGACGATATTGTCGATAACCTTCGTGGTTTCACCTAAATATTGCTCTAGCGGTAATACATCGGCATTCAAACTACCGAACAAAAAGCCGCGATACGATTCGAAACGTGCAATGTGTTTAAGGTCATGAGAGCCATCAGTGTTGAACGACTCAGGATACCCACCTTTCTTCTGATCACGCGCTTTTAACAATTTTCCTGAGTTGTTAAATGTCCAACCGTGGAAGGGGCAAGTAAAAGAAGTTTTGTTACCGTGCTTACGACGACATAATGTTGCACCGCGGTGCGAGCACGTATTTAAAATAGCATTTAGGTCGCCGTCTTTGTTACGCGTAATAACAACCGGTTGGCGACCAATTGTAGTAGTGTAATAGTCCCCGATTTCGGGAATCTGGCTTTCATGTGCCAAAAATACCCAGTTGCCTTCAAAGATGTGTTTAATTTCTAAATCAAACAAATCTTTGTCGGTAAAGATCCCACGGTCACAGCGGTAAAGACCAGTCACTTCGTCGGCCTCAACGGCACCACGGACCTTCTGTTCTAATTGATTCAATGTTGCTGACATAATATATCTCCCGAGGGTAGCAGGCTTACGCCTGCTCGACAGTTGCACGTGCACGAGCATGCTTGACTTGCTTCTCGTTGCTCTGCGTTTTTATTAGTGTGATGTTAAATTCCACATCGAGATAGCTGTCTTTGAAGCCCATGGCTTTTACTTGTTCTGGGTCAGATACGCTGTGTGCTTCAACAACCAATTCGTCACGTGTTGCGAAAGCGAAATCGTCATAGGTATATTCGTCACCCGCTAAGTTAATTTGCGTAGTAAGGTGTTTAAAGCCGTCTTTCGCGACAAAATAGTGTATGTGCGCAGGGCGGTTACCATGACGGCCAAGACTTTCAAGTACTTTCATAGTAGAACCACCTGGAGGACAACCATAGCCGCTAGGCACAATACTGCGTGCGCGATAGCAGCCTTGCTCATCAGCAATGATGCGGCGACGTAAATTAAACGGAGTTTGAGAAGGGTCAAAATGCGAGTAAGCACCTTTCACGTCGGCATGCCAGATATCAACGACTGCACCTGCAATCGGGATGCCTCCTTCGTCGACAACCCGACCGTGTAGCCACATTTCTTGACCAGGAGACTGACCGTCATCCATTCTTGCTTCGCCTTCGCTTGTCGGCGCGCCTTCAACATACAACGGACCTTCAATAGTACGTGGTGTGCCGCCTAGCTCACCAATGGCAGCGTCTTTAGCGTCTTCACGAACATCAAGAAAATGATCAAAACCTAAACCTGGAGCAAGCAGCACGGCTTCGCCATTAGCACCTAATTCATTCAGGTAGTTAACGCCTTGCCAAAATTCTTCTTGCGTAATGTCGAGGTCTTCAATCATCTTGAACACGTCAGTTAGCAAGCGGTGCATAATTTCTTTAGTGCGAGGGTTGCCTTTGTCGTTGTCTAGACCAGCGGCACGCTTAAGTAACGTTTGAACATGTTCAGTTTGTAAAGTATTGATAGTAGTCATAGTCTTAGTCTCCGCGCTGCGATGCAGCGAGTGGTTGCCTGTTTGTTTTTTATTTGATTGAAGAAGGGTGCTGACATAAAGGTGTCACACTCATCTTCATGAAAGGGTACAGCGGTAAGCCCATTAATACGTCGTGTAAATGCTGGTTGTCATTTACGTCAAATATGCTGACATTGGCGTATTGACCAGCCACTCGCCATAGGTGAATCCAAATGCCAGCTTCCTGAAGTCCTTCTGCATAGTTTTTCTCTTTCAACTTAATTTCATTAAATTCTTCTTCGCTCAGATGAACTGGCGGTATCACAGTCATTTCAACTTTGAATAACATATTTGCTCCTTACTTCGCCTTACGAGTGTATTGACGTAATTTGTCCTCATTGATTTCGAGTCCAAGCCCTGCTGTCGTAGGGACTTCAACACCAAAGTCGTGATAATTTAGAGGGGATTTAACGATGTCATCGCGTTGCAGCAGGGGGCCAAACATTTCCGTGCCACATTCAA
>CENH01024360.1_pt1 | contig 10518 bp, 13 predicted proteins | sample 530171 | NCBI WGS metagenome assembly CENH01 (sample SAMEA2591132, study PRJEB7988) | marine metagenome | biome: marine biome (ENVO:00000447); feature: deep chlorophyll maximum layer (ENVO:xxxxxxxx); material: saline water (ENVO:00002010), including plankton (ENVO:xxxxxxxx) | depth 70 m | reverse complement strand
GCGGGTGGCGGCCAGCCGGCGCGGCATGCCCATGCTGCGGCCAACGGTGTAGAGCGAGCGGAACACCCGCCCTGCGGCAACCACCTCCTCTGCTTCTACCCGCGACGCTCTGGGTGCTGGCTCTGGATCGGGCTGCGTATTGGGCATCACATACGCGCCGTATTTGCGGATGCTGGGCAGCACCTCAGCGGTGACCCACTTCTTGAAGCGCTTGGCCGAGGCCTTGCGGCTGCGCAGGATCGCGGAGTACAGACCTGACTCGTTGATGATGGACATTTCCCTAGCCTGCTCAACGCCATTGGCAGACCTGGTGTGCACAATCGACACACCAGCTTCATCTTCATCCAAGTGTCGCGTCATCGCTGACGCCACACCATATTCCAGCGCAGCAGCCAAATCATGAGCTACCCACCACGGCTCACCGTCCACCAAGACCACGCGCACGGGCTTACCATCAAACGCGAATTCGATAGGCAGGCTCATGACTCCCCCTCCTCGCTGCACTCATCAGAACGCAGCCCAGCATTAACCAGGGCCAGCAGCGCCTTATCGCTTTGGGCATCAAGGCCGCCCTCCAGATCGCAAACAGCCACCTCTAACCAGGCGTCCAGCTCAGAAAAGAAGCCGACCACCTGCCCGCGCAGAGCTGACTGCTCCGGCGTTAACGCGCTCGCAGCGGCGGGGCCGATCATATCCAGCACGATCCACTGCAGCGCTCCCAAGCCTTCGGGCCGGCCGTGCTGCTTGAGGTACTTCAGGTAGATGCGAGCCAGCCCGCGGCCTACTTCGTTGCCGCCAGCGTAGCCACCCGTTCTGGGCACAGCCCAAAAGCTGAACTGGGTGCGGCCGCGCACTGGGCCAATGAAGGGTAAGCGATGCAGCGGGAGATCCCGCCGATTGTTGAAGTGCAGCGGAGCAGCCGCCAGTGCCTGCGCTTGAGCGCTCATTGGGCACCTCCACGGGCTTCCAGGTCACGGGCTTTGGCCATGGCCGCGTTGTAACGCTTGAGCCGGACAGACAGTGAGGAATCCGCATGCAACGCCGTAAGTGCCTGAGCACGGTAGCGGGCAGCGCGATTTTTGAACGGATTGAGGGTAAGGATGGGAAGTTTAGGCATAGCGGCAGCCTCTTTGGTTACGGTTTTGATCCCGTCCACCCCGACGCCAATCAGGGTGGGCGAGCCGTGCAGATTGGCGTACCGGACCAAAGAGCCGGCGCCCCGAAGGGCTCCACACGACCCGCCCATAAAAGCATGCCGTGCTGCGGACACAAAAAAACCGCTCTGAGGCGGTGTCCGCCTTTGGTTCCAAGACGCCAATCTTGGGTCGCTGAATTTGCAGCGACGTGGAAAAGGTAGCCGGATTAAGACTGCAGGTCAACGGTACAGTAATACGATACGCAAACATGGTGGCTCCAACGATGAGTACCCTTTCGAGAATACCCATCGCAAAAAACGGTTCCACTCAAGTCGGTGCAGTTGCTCTAGGCACCAGAAAATCAGACCAAGCAGCCCCCCAAAAAAACGCTTGCCAACTGAGAATAACTTTGCCAACTTAATAAAAGGCTCGGGTAGGAGCCTGCCAACCCAACACGGCAAAGCAAATGCGCTACCAGCTGCAATCACGCTTAACGCTTTTATCCCTTAACCAACGGGTTCGTTACGGGATAGACACACTACAGGTGCGCTCACCATGCAATATTTTAATTTCTCCAGCATGCAAACTCTCAAACACAGAGCCAAAGCATGCAAGGAAACCCATCCCCAGCTCTCCCAAGCACAACGCCTCGACCTCGTTGCACGTCGCGATTTCGGCTTTGCCAACTTCAACCATGCACGGAAATTACGGCATGCCGACATGGAAAGACATGTGGTGGATGAAGGCGGCCTAGGAAAGTGCCGTTACTGCGGGCTGAATTTCGATATAAAAACGGAACGCCGCGAGCACTTCAAACGACACGAGCAATATGAGGAAGCAGTCGAGCACCTTGGCTTCCATCCGATGGAATACAAACGCCGCGAAGATAAAAAAGCAGCCGCTTGGAGACAGACCTACCAGGCCGAGTCTATTGAAGAGCAGGCAAAAGCCTTCCTTGGAATATTCCGCGCTTGGTTCGACCGCTCGATAGAATCAGCGATCAACAATGGTTACTGGAGAAAACACCCAGACTTTCCCACATACGTATCAATGATGCTGCCGGACTATGAGATGCCAGCAGAACCGCTAGCCTACCTCACCGAACTGTATGGCACACGACCAGGACACATCAAAAAAGGCGACTCTTACTGGTATCCGTAATTCAAGCCAAGCAACTCTCATTCAAAACTGAATAAGACATGCCGCAATCAAATTTGGCAAAAACGGAAACCAATACTAGATCACAGGAAGCCTCATGAACTGGAAAGACCATCCTGTTGTAATCGCCGCCATTGCGGCAGTGGCCGGCGTCGCATTTGCCGTACAGTTCCTTTTTCCGGCGCTTAATGCTCAACTCAACTACGACCACAGAGTAGAACTTGACGAACTTACTGACAAACACAAAAGCGAAATTGATGTACTGATCATAAAGAACCAAGCTATTAGCGGGCAGCTGAAACAGCAGCAAGCTGAAAATCAAAAGTTGGTCATAGCAGCTGAGGCAGCAAGAATCGAGGTAGCCTCCCTGCGAGCATCAGTAAGCGCACAAGCACAGAAGGTCGTAGACTTGGAGATGGGTAGACTGTTTGACTATGCCAATCCATATCCGGTTGGGTTCCAGCAAATACACATCTTAGACAGTATAGAAAAGGTCAACGAATACTACCCAGAGGCTCAAATCAACAAAAGTCGACCAGCCTATTGGAGCGTCGACATAGAACATGCGCTATTCGACAATATCACATACTACTTCGACCATGCGGCGGAGACCCCAGAAAGCAAAGTAATTTATATGATTGCATTCGCAATGCGAGACTTCGAATTCGAAAACCGACAGTCTCAAGCAAAGATTGACGTCGACCCACCTAAATCATCCGAAACAACAACCGTAAGCGACGACTTTCTGGTCACAAAACTCAACGAAACACTAGGCACTCCCTTATCTTGGAAAGAGGGCGAGGAAACCGCTTACGCTTGGACAACTCCGTATGAAGTTACAGCGTATATCAGCCCCTACCTTACCGACAGAGTCATTCTCGCTCTAGAGGGAGTTAGCCCTGGCACCTGGCATCACCCAGCGCCCAGATACAAGCAGGAAACTATGTGCATAGCGAATTAACAAACCCGCGTTAGCCAGACGTCTTCCGTGAGCATTACTCTCTAGCGACGGGAGCCTGCAATTGAACGCAAGCAGCGACCTGCAACGCGCAACTCAGTAAGGCCGCCTCTGCCTCATCCAACGCCCTACGCCAATCGTCATTTACCACCAACGGCCGGCGCGCCGGCAGCTGGCACGGCACCAGGCTGCATTGCGCTTTCTGAACGGTAGGCTGCGGGATCGGTTGTGGCTGGGCGGGCGTAGAGCAGCCCGAGTTCAACAGGCACATGCTCAGACAGATACTGCCTAATCGTTTGGTCATTCTGTTTCAGCTCCTCAAACGCTTGTGATTGATCATTGGCGTTGCGGTCCACCTGTTGGCGCAGCAGCTCCAGCCCTCGGCCAATCTCTGCAATGCGTCCCATCTCTTGCTGCTGCCCCTCAAGCACCCGCGCTTGCACCTGGATAAGCTCATCAGCCTTGGCCAGGTCCCGCTCGGCCGTGTCGGCCCGCAGCCGCTGCAGCTCAATGCGCGGCGACACCGCCCACCACCCCGCCGCCAGCACAACCACCAACAACCCAGCCGCGGCCGCGAGCTGGGCCGCCCACTTCCAGTTTCCAAACATGATTCCTCCAGGCACAAAAAAGCCCGCAGCTGCGGGCTGGTGGATGGCAGCAAGGCAAACGCATGCGCAAGGCCAGCGTGATAACCTCGGTTATTTTTCAGGAATGATTAGAAGATGAGCCAACCCCAAACACGCACGACCGACCAGAGACCAAATAGGGACTCTTCCAAACCCGTTTTGCCGCGCTACAACTACGTATCGCTTACGCGAGTAGCGCTCGTCTTGAACGGTTTACTTGCTGCAGCCGGTTACCTCTTCCTCTTTGGTTATCTCGGAACGCTCGGAATAGATATCGGTGAGCTGGAGATAGGGCTCCCTGTCTTGCTGTTTTACGGATATCTATTCCTCCTTAAGTTCCTCACAGAAAGCGGGGTCCTTACCATCCTAACGGCTGGCTTCGTGCTAGGGATTGCAGGGGCAGTCGTGCTGCTGATTGAAGCAATAGTCCGGGCGCTAGGGGTAAAGAAACTCAGCGAGATCCCTTTTCGAAAGCAAATTATCCCGAGCATCACCATTGTTATCGCCACGATGGTAATCCTGCTTGTGCCAGCGCTTGTGATCCAGCAAGGCGAGAAGTTGGCTGTCGAAGATGAAACCCTGGACCTGCAGCTGCCCAGCCCTCAGCCGAATAAGAAACACGTAATTGCAACCAGCGAAGGACCGATTCGAGGCGATCTAATAATTGCCGACCGGAGCTTCGCCTACGTGCTGGTTGGCACCAATATTTACAAGATCAACAACAACACCCAACAGATCGCCAGGAGGATCGAGCTTATCCCAGCCGGCAGCGATGATGAGGACAAAGATGAAGGCTAATCGTCACCTCCCTTACAGACCAACTCCACGTGAATACGCCGCCCGCAACGCGGCCCGCAGGTACGTTGCAACTCTGCTGCTGGATTCCCCTGAGCACGCCGACGCATTTAACGACGAAGACCTGACCGAAGCAGAACGTGCCATTGCCAGAGACGAAGTGAAACGCCTCGGCATCGAGCTGGCCCAGCGGTACAAGTGCGAGCTGTAGCGCTACCGGCGCCCTTGGTGCTCCAGCGAGTAGTGGTTACCATCCTTAAAGCGCCCGCCCCAGCTACCGCCAAGTGACTCCCAGTATTCGCCCAGCGGCCGGTGGTCTTCTGTGCTGGTCAGGTACTGGCCATTACGGAACAGATTGAAGTCCACTGCCAGCCGCTGCTTGTGCAGACTGCTGGCGGCGCTGTAGCTCTTCTTCTCCCCTACCTTGCCGTGCACCCGCGGATCCCGATAGGCATCACCAAAGGTCAGCTCATACCCCTGCTGATATGCGTACTCAATCAGCAGGCCGATCATGCGCGTGAAGCGCCGTTGTTTAGTTCCCAGCGTCATGTTTTCTCCAGGCAAAAAAAAACCGCCTCATCGGGCGGCCGGTTGGGATGGCAACTCAGGCAAGCTGGTTGTAACCGGAATCAAGATCGGTGATGTCAACCACTAGCCGCAGGCGCACGATTGTGTCTGGGTACTCTGCCGCCCTGGCTGCGATGGTCAGGCGCAATACAAACGTCGCCGCCGCTGTGAGCTCTATGTACGCGTTGCCTGGTCCCATCGCAGAGGTAATAGACGGATGCGGCTGGACCTGAGCCGCGATTATTTCGCGGCCACCTCCCGTGATACGCACCTTGCCGCCGGCATTCAGGTTCACCTCTGCCGTATTTGCGATACGTTTTCCAGCAGGCAGCTCTGACGGAACTACAAGCGTGACCATGCCCCCATTGGGTGTAGCGATCCAGTGCGGATTTGATTTTTCGAGCGTAACAACTCCGCCGGCAAACGCGCCGTATACCTGCTGCCACTCCGGCTCTCCAACCTGGCTGATCTGTTCGCCCAACTGGGTCAGCCCGTCAAATAAAAGACCCAGCACCATTGCGTTAACCGCGCAATAGATCACGCTACCCTCTGGCCACTCCTGCGGCGCCGGTCGCTGGAAGAAAGCCTGACCGTCTGCTACCTCAGCGTAAAGCACCTCCCACCGCGTGGCGGCACTGGAGCTATCAGCCATTGTCAGGACGTAAATGCCCTGCGGTAGGTCAAGAGCACCTTCGGTAGCCGAGGCAGAGAGCGAAAAGGGCTGCATCCAATTATCGACAAAGCTGAGCATTTCATCTCCTCATGTAAATCTGACAGGGTGCCGTTGAGCCATCAGCACTTGACCCGTGACCGGCTGATAAGCGCCGTACTTGTTTGTTACCGGGTGAACACCCGCCGCGCCCTTCTCGCCGCTTGGGGTGAGCACACGCGAAACGCCAATCTCGGTGTTGCTGACCCGACAGGCCACACCAAAGGCCATGTCGCACCACCTGATCAGCGTGGGGAAGCTGTCCAGGGTGCACTCATAGGCAGCGCCTGCTGACTCGCCAGCAGTCTCGGGCAACCCTGCAGGCGCGCTCACGGCACCCAGCTGCTGTGTTGTCGGCCCTTGCTGCGTCTGGCCTGCGGGGCTTTCTGCCACAACGGTGTAGGTCACAATCGCCGCGCCGGGCGCTGCTGGCGGCGGGAAGTACCCGCCCTGCGCTTGGTAGTGCCAGTCGTAGCGGATCGTCCTTGTGTGTCGGCACTCTTCATTGAGTGTTTGCCCGTTCCAGGTCACAGCAAGCTGATCAATGTTGGTCTCGGTGACAACCCTGCTGGCTTCGCCCTCGGCGCTACCCGCGTAGGTTGTTGCGCCCTCGCTGTCGATCACCATCACCAAGCTGTCATCCAGAATTTGCTCGGTGTAGGTGCTGGCCCGTTGGCGCGTGGCGATGCGATTGACGACCACCGGCGCCGGGTTGCCCTGGGCGTCAAACCAATACCCCACCACTTTGCCGATGAGCGTCCTTGTCTCCTGGCCGACCTCCTCCGTGACCGAGAATGACCTAGAGACAAGCGGCAGCGGCGTGTTGGAAGGCTGCGGGTACGGCCCGGGGGGCGCATCGATCCTGAAGCCCTGCAGATCATTGGGCGTATACACGTTGGTTGTGACCGAGCCCGTGGGCATCGGCGTGTGGCTGACGCTGCCCAAGCATTCGCTGCGGGTGGCAAGCTCGGTTGCCTGCACACTAAAGTTGAGCCCCCCGGCAAAAGGAGTGCCGCTCACTTCAATCAGCCAAAATCCCAGCGCCGTGACATCGTTGACCGTGAATGACGCTGCGTTCTCTCGCAGCGGGCGGTTGTCGGCGTTGTACACACCAACGATGACTTTGCTGCCATCCGGTACGGCGTCAACAACGCAGTAACGAAACCCGCCGTTCGACCACCCAGCCCGGGAGAACGTGGCGGTTTGCTCAACAGCCAGCTGGACCGTTTTTTGATGGCCAGTCCACGGCTTGAGTACAAAGCCTGAGGGCGTAGCGCTCACCGTCAGATCAACGGCGCTGAACTCCCAAGAATTTGGAGAGTTGACGCGCTGCACCGACAGGTTGAGCCGCCAAGGCCAACCCATGCCGGCATCCCAGTAAAACCAAGCCCTGGCGCCAAGGTGCTTGCCATGTACCTCGCCCCGAAAACCACCGGCAACGAGCGCATAGTCACGCCATACCATCCCCTGCGCAGCTTGCTCTGCAGGGGTTTCCGGGCTTTGGGCGGCACCAGGCAGGCGCTGCATGAACACCGTGCCGTGGTGGGCGATGTTAGCCTGATCAATATCCGAACTCGGCGGCCACGGCATTTCCGCACCACCGGGCAACGTCAGGGTTTGCTGAGCCGAGAGATACTGATCACCACCAACGCCCGGTGGTGGCGTGACAAATTCACGACGCACGACGCCGTGCCACGGGCACCCCCATAGCGGAGTATTTGTTTCTGTACTCATGGTGTTGGCGCCGATGTACCCGCAAGATAGATTTCAACCGGCTCGCCGTTGGCATCTTCAAGCAATAGCCGGCTCAGCAGCGGATAAACAAACAGGCCGTCAGTGCTGGGTATGCCGTTCGTGTGGTACAGCCGGCTGCCGTAGCTCACCTCTTCCAGGGGGCTGGCGATGCTGCTGCCGCTACCGCCACTGCCCGGCTGATAGTTGTAATGCGCGACACCACGCGCCGAAGGAATACCGCCCTTCCTCTCTTCTCGCCGCAGCGTCGGCGGCTCAACCTGCCGAGGGATTATTTCCGATAGATCGCGTATCAGCCCCTGCGCAAGCGCCTGACGGCGCCCGGCCAGGTTTGAGCCAATGCCGCTGCTGCGCTCATCAAGGTTGGCTCGAATACGAGCCGACCGCTCACCTGCTGTACTCATGCTATAGCTCCAGGGTATCGGCTCTAGGCGCCACGCTGTAGATTGCAGGCTGTTCTGCCTGAATCTCATCGCGCCACTGCTCAGGGATCTCGGGGGTTATCAACATGAAGCGGCGCGGGAACCGTAGCGACGGGTCACCGTTGCCAATGGAGTAGTTCCCGGCAAAGCCCGGCATCTCGTCGTCGTACAGCGGGCTGGAGGCCTTGAGCCCCAACTGTGTCGGCAGCGCACCGGACATTATCGGCCCGGCGTCGTCTTCAAATTCGGGTGGCGCTGGCAACGCCAGCTCATCATCCACCGCGCCGGGCTTACCCGCGCTGACCGCTAGCGTGATTGTAAGCATTGCCAGCCCAGTGGTTATGTCCATCTCCTCCTCTAAAGCTGCCGGCACGCCTGTCACCAGCACCTGGCCGTCACTCGCCCGAATACCCTGACCAAAATCCACTGCCAGGGCGTGAGCCAAAGGCGTTTGCCAAGTCACCTGGTTTGCTCGATGGCCCGCTAACAAAGCCGTACGCCCCTGATGCAGAGCGCAGACAGCCGCTTCTGCCAAGCGCCCAGCGTCACGACTGGTGCCGTTATTAACAGGTGCATCACCCGCAACCACGCCGCCGGTGCCAGTGCTCTGATCCCAGGCCTGATCGCCACTGCTGTCGGTATCCAATACCACGCGGGCACGCTCAATAACCTCGCCAACCGCCGCGACCGAAGCGCCAACCTGCAGCCTCACGCGGTACTGCTCAACAGCCCGCTGGCTCCAGCGGATGCTGGCCCACCAATCGGCCCCCAGCAAAAGATCAGTGTTGTCGTTGTACCAAGGCTGCGGCAGGTCCGGCATATCACCGTACAGCCGAAACCAATTAGCAGAGCGCAGATACCAGCCGGCTGACTCGGTGGCCTCAGTAATCATCTGCACATCAGGCAGCTCTGTAGAATCAGCCCGCCAGGCATTAAACCCGGTGATCGACGTATTGCCGCCAGTACCGGGGTGCAGCCAGCTGTATGCCTGGTTGCGCTGCCTGTATCTACTAAAGCGATAATCCAGCTCCAGCTCGTAGACGTTAGGGGTATCACTGAGCGGCGCCAGGTTGACATCCACCGACTCGTACACGCTGGTACCCGCGCCAAACTCGTATGCCAGCGCGGGCTGCCAACTGGTAACCCTCGGCTGCCCATTGCGATCTACGTTCAAGCTGGCCGGGCGGGTGCTCATGCGCTCCTGCGCGTAGTCCCAGCGCGAGCGGCCTGCAGTTTCTTCAAACACATCCGCCGACCAATAGCCGCCCGTTAGCAGGTCAATTTCTGCCAGCTCCATGCGCTCGATGGTGTCGGCCAAGCGCGTGGTGGCCTCACACAGCATCACCCGGCTGAGCACATCAAACGACGGCTGCACCAGGTAGCCCGTAAAGCGGCGGCTGGCGTGGTCCGGGTTACCCAGCACCACAAAGTCGACTGTCAGCGCTGCACCGCTGTACGACACAACATCAACCGGCCCCGGCCCCAGATACAGGCCAAAGCGCGCAACCGCGTCGCCATCTTCTGAACGGCTGATAACCACCGATCCGGTCAGCACCTCAGTGACATCAACGCCGCCCAGCAGTACCTGCAGACGCCAGGCGAAGGAACCGCTCTGCTCGATAGGCTGAACATTGCTCCCACTTACCGCCAAGCCATTGAGCGGCACGCTATTGAGGGGGTATGCACCCAGCATCGGTTAAACCTCCAGGCACACCAGCTGCCAATCGTTACTGCTGGCCTCACTGCTCTCGGTCGGGCGACGGCAGCGCACGGTGAATCGCGGCAGCCAGCCCAAGCTGTAAAGGGCCGCACCAGCGACCGGTGTAATCGTTGCGCTACGCCCAACCACTACAACCGGCGTGCGCTGGTGGGTGCCGTCAGGGAATAGCGCATCACACCAGGCAGGCACGTCCGGGCGCGGGTCAGTGGTCAGCGTTGCTTCCAGGCTCGACGTATTCAGGCGCAGCGCCTTGGTGCTCCACAGATCCAGATCAGAGCGAAAATCAAGGCCATCAAGCCCCGGCCCAATGAAGCCGGAACCGGTTACCGTGATGCGCATCTTCTCCCAGTGGGTCATTTCAACCAGGGCGCCATCACTCATGCGCACCTGACTTGTTCCGCCTTCAGGCTCATAGCTAACAGACGGCCAGCCGCTGAGCGGCATAATGGGCACACCGCCCAGCATCATCAGGATCATGGTCAGCCCTTTTTAAGTCTCGAAAGCCGAGCAAAGTCGGCCAGCTCCTCCAGGCCGCCGCGCTGCGCCATCACCTGCACAGAGCGCCCGCCCGGTAGCTGAATCACCGCAGCCGAAGAGAAGTCATTGGCAGCGCCGGCCAACGCAGCTGCAGTCAGCCCTGCCCCCGTATCAGCCTCGCTCAAGCCACTGAGCACA
>CENH01011111.1_pt1 | contig 10534 bp, 24 predicted proteins | sample 530171 | NCBI WGS metagenome assembly CENH01 (sample SAMEA2591132, study PRJEB7988) | marine metagenome | biome: marine biome (ENVO:00000447); feature: deep chlorophyll maximum layer (ENVO:xxxxxxxx); material: saline water (ENVO:00002010), including plankton (ENVO:xxxxxxxx) | depth 70 m | reverse complement strand
TTAAATTGTATAAGAAAACATCAAAGTATCAATCTGGCAAAGGACTGAGGAAGATTTTAGCAGAAAATCTTTACAGTAAGGGAGCCTCATGCGGCAAGCGATCTATTTCTCTGCCTGATTATATGTATGAGGATTATCAAAAAGTTAAAACTACCATGACTCCTCATGAGTTTATTCGCGAGGCGTATGTTCCAATCAAAAAGTTAATACCATACGACTTGCTACGTCAAGGTAATAAAAAATACAATTTATTTGAAGAATTTCCTTTTGGAAAATTCAAAGGCAAACCAGTTAAAGGATTTGGTAAGCAATACGGAAACATGAATTATATTTGTTGGTTTCTGTACACTATGAGTAAAACTTCGGCAAGAAATACAAAACTGTTCCGTAGTTTATATTTTCACAGTGAAACCATTAGAGCATATTTACATCATCATTGGGAAATGTGATAAGAGTAGATGAAAAATTATGAATGATAAAGTATATTACGATGAGAGCTGTTACGTTTGCTCCTTAGAAATAAACGCAGTGCGAAAGCGAGGCGAAGCCTGCGGTATCACATTTGTTGATATTAGTGATCCTAATTTTAATGAAGAGGGCGATTTTGAAACAGAAATGGTGGGGCAGTTTAATGGTGAGCCCACTATTGGTGCCGACACATTCCGCCTTATGTACGAAAAAATGGGGTTTAAAAAGATTGTCGCGATTACAAGACTACCAATATTAAAGCAGATTTTTAATTCTGGATATTGGATTTTCGCGCATTGTATTAGACCATATTTACCAAGAAAAAATAATGAAAGTTAAATTTAAAAACTTTGGTCTTGGAAGAAAAATGGCGGAGATTAATGATAAGTATTATATTTTTGTTTCTATTGGCCATCCGTGGAACGAGTGCGCTGCTTACCTATCTGATGAAAAAGGCAACATACTTCAAGATGAGCCAGTGCTTTACAGTGTCGGTGGTAGCGCTTACAGTTTGGCTATGGAGTTAATATGACAAACAAAGTTTATCTACAAATGAAACAACAACATAAGGAGCGGCAAAATGAAAGATAACCTATATTATAAAGCAGCGTTAACACACTTCCAAGCGAAAGCAGATGAGGCCCGTGCTGTGCTAGACACTTTCTTTAACAATTCTGTAGGCATCGGTGAACACTCAAAGATACTAGACGAAGTAACACACTGGACCAAGGTCCTGTCAGAGGCAGAAGAGTGTATCAATACACTAGAAGAATACGTGGACTAACAATAATTTAAAGGACTAGATATTAATAGATGGCCAAAAAGAAACTAACCGATACATTAAAAGAGATTGTTGAAGAGGAAGCACTATACGTCTATGTAAATTACGATGCTGAATGTTCATATAGAAAGTATAGTCCAGATGTTAAAACAATATTTGTGTATGAAAGTCCAACTACTAATAACAAACTTGAATTTTATATGCTAGAACAGCTAGAAAAAAGATTACAGAAAATTAACGAGCGCTTCATAGTCGGTATTATCTACACAGCAAAGCCTGACGAAGAAGATGAAGATAGGTGATTTAGTAGTCATAAGAGACGAAGCTATGTCATGCCGTCCTAGTGTTTACTACAATAATAACATGGGGATCATCATCGCCCTACAAGGAAATGTTTGCTCTGTGTCCTTTATAGGTTCTGAAGAAATAAAAAGTTTTCGCCTGCAAGACATTGAGGTTGTTAAGTAATATTTATTGTATGGAAGAGTTTAGACCAGCACTGGAATACTTCACACTAAATGTTATTATATTATCTATCATGCTAATATGCTATCACTCATGCTTCTAAACTAATTACCAATATGAAAGTTGGTGATTTAGTTATATCTGTCGATGCGTCTTGGGAAGATGAGGTCGGTCTTGTTGTTGAGATAAAACCATGGCACCAGGACGGGTATAGAGTTTGTGTGATGATGCCAGATGGCGAAAAGTATTGGTTTTTTCATGATCAGCTTAAAGTAGTTAACAAGTAGCCAACTAACAAATCTACTTAGTGTATGAAGGTTGGTGATTTGGTTCAAGTTTGTGTGCCCAAGACTGTCCAAGTCCACGAGGATTGGCTTGAGACTTTATTTCCAACGCCGATGAAGGAGGGCATAGGTCTTGTGCTAGAGGTTGAGAACTGGAGACCAAGCTATACTTTAGTTTGTGTTTTGATAGAAGACGAAATCTATTGGTTTTCTAAGATTCATCTAAAAGTTATTAATAATACTGACAAAAGCAAAGTTGAGGAATAGTTATTATGTACCTGCCATTAACAGGTTTCCAAAAGTTAGCAGAGAAAAAAAGAGAGGCTAAAAATGTGAAAGTTGATTCATCTACACAATCTGTTTACCGTGCTATGCAGCCAGCAGAGGCAAAGCCAGTCGGGCCGCAAGACGAAGCAAGCAAGATAGATGGACCAACCCAGCAAAACGGAAACCCAAACGACAATATCGATGGCGCAAATATGGAACGTATGAGTCATATGTCTGACAATATGTCCTCGCAAGACTTTATTGGGTTACACAACGACTTTGCTAGCGATATGATGGAGACAGTGAAGCAGGTTGCCGCACTTCGTGTGCTAGAGAAAACTTTAGAAGCCATTAATAAAATAATGGACGGATAATTTTTTACTCACGCACGTATGTGATTATATTATTATATGAGCGAACAGGAGGTTATATGATCGCTGATATTGTTATTGGTCTTCAACACGGTGATGAGGCCAAGGGAAAGATTACACATCAACTGTGTAGCAACTATGATTATGATTACGTGTTGAGGTTCAACGGTGGCGGTAATGCTGGCCACACGATTTACCACCACGGTCAAAAGTTTATCACTCACTATATCCCCGCAGGTGTGTTCCACGGGACTAAAAGTATTATTGGCAGCGGTTGTGTCATCAACCCAAAGCATTTTATGGAGGAGATGAAGGACCTCGCATACGCTGGTATCGATGTCAAGAATCTTGTGCGCATCGCTGCTAACTGTCACGTTATTACCGATGACCACTTAGACGAGGATGGCCGTGATACAAAGATTGGCACAACGAAGCGAGGCACTGGGCCAGCGTACAGAGATAAGTATAGTCGCGACGGCCTCCGCGCAAAAGACGTGCCAGAATTACAAGATTATGTTATTGACCTTTATGAAACACTACACCGAGATAGGAGTGTTAGAATTCTCTGCGAGGGCGCTCAAGGCTTTGAGTTAGATATCGACTGGGGTGATTATCCTTTCGTTACATCTAGCCATACTACAACTGCGTCTGCTCTACTGAATGGTATTCCTCCACAAGCCATTCGCAATGTATGGGGTGTTGCCAAGGTTTATGATACCTATGTCGGCACAAAAGACTTTGAGCCTAGTGAAGATGTGTTTACAAAGATGCGTCAAGTGGGCCAAGAGTTCGGTGCTACCACTGGCAGGCCACGTCAATGTAACTGGCTGAACCACGATAAGTTAGTGAAATCATTAGCGATTAATGGTGTGACGCATCTTGTCTTCAATAAAACCGATGTGCTACAGGAGATTGGAGAGTATAAAATGACTGTTAACGGGGAGTTGATGAATTTTCTTTCCTTGGATGCGATGTGTGATTATATTAGTGTTAAGTTGCCGACACCAGTCCGCAACCGAATCAAACGAATTTTATTTTCTGGTGACAAGCACGGAGCAGACATTGCAGTATGAAATACATGGCTTCTATAGTTTTACTTTCTGTAATTATTTTAAACACTTTTGGCTATCAGGAGCGCTGCTTCCGAGACCCATCAAAGAACTTCAACTGGACGTGCAAAAAAGTTAGATTATCTGCTTGACTTTTAAAACTGTGTTGGTATAATACTTATATAGACGCTATCACTGGAGGAACCGATGGCTTGGAAGTATGATGAGAATGGCAAAGCGAAGCGATCTGTTCGTTGTGGTTTTTGTGGTGAGGTAGGGCATAACCGTTCATCTTGCCCCCACCAGCGCAAGGCACGTCTGAAAAAGATTGAAGTATACAAAGCCAAGATGGAAGAGGTTGGTCCTGACCATGAAGACTACGATTGGTACAAGCGTGTTGTAGAGGCACAGCAAAAAAACCTTAAAACTGGCAAACCTAAAGGTGCTCACCGCCGTTGTGGTTTTTGCGGAGAGTATGGCCACAGCCGTCGCACTTGTACAGCACGCAAAGAGAAAATCAATCACGAAGTTGACCAAGCGATTTTTGCTCGCGAGTTTGTCCGTGATATTATTGTTCAGCATCAGATTGGTTTAGGCTCGTTGGTCACTGTAGATGTTAGCCGCATCACCCCTGACGACATCAAACGTGCTCAAGGCATTGTCATTGGTTACGATTGGGACAATGTTACTGGCGACCATCTTCCGAAAGAGGTCAACCATTACTATGAGAAGACACCAGATGTTCTTACCGTAAGGTTTATCAACCCAGTTCCAGGCCGCTGGGGCAGCGAGCACACTGAAGTAAATGTTGGGCTCCCGCATCATTGGATGGACCCCGAGCAAGTTGGCGGCGAGCCCTGGGCTAACTACAATCAATTATTGCTCAAGCGCGTTGACGGTGAAATTCAATGTGATGAGTCTGTCTTATCAGATGACCAGACTGAACCTGCTAATATTATTAAACAAGCAACACAAATGGTCGATCCAAGATAATTTTACTTTATTTAACTTTCATTGTACTTATATTAACAAGTGAATTGGCGCGCCATAGATTTGGCGAGGACAGGGTGGGTATTATGGCAATCTGTAAAGAATGTTACGAGGATTATTCTGACAAGCGCAAGGCGCTGGGTTACGACACTTGCTTAGAGTGCGGAGATATTGACGCTTCTAGGCAGGCTTTACGCAAAGCCAGGTGTGTGGCGCCAGCCTTCAACAAAGGCGCTTATATGTACGTTTCTAGCAAGGCTATGGCTAAGGAGGTAGGCAGATGAACTTTCTTGATGCTTGGCACCAACTAGATTATTTTGACGGTATGGTCTTTACTATCTGGATTGGGTTAGTATATTATGGTAAGTGTTGGATAGACCACAAATTCAAGGTTGAAAAATGAAAGTCGGTGATTTAGTTAGATATCGTCAAGGCTCCCTCGATATGATGGGTTTTATATTAGAACACTGCGATGATGGTGATTATCTGGTTTTCTTTGCGAGCGAGAAACAGAGGCGCAACAAAGTAAGATGTCGCCCTCGCTGCCTGGAGGTTATCAGTGAAAGTCGGTGATTTAGTTCGTGACCGTGATGATATCAGTCATAAGATTTTTGGTTACGGCGTCATAACCAGAATGTGGGGCACTGCTAATAAAAAGCATAAATATGCCACAGTTCAGTTCGCTAATGATGTGATGAATATGTATTGGACTAAGTTGGTGGTTGTAAATGAAAGTCGGTGATTTGGTAATCCGCAAAGTAAATTATGGCGATGATAAAGGCTATGGCCTCATCGTCAACACTCAAAAGAGTGAGCACGGTGGTAAGATTTACTTCGGTGTAAAATTTTCTAAAAATGATGATTTGTTTTATTATGATGTTGATGAATTGGTGGTCATAAATGAAAGTCGGTGATAAAATAAGAGTTATCAAAAGTGGTGACTTAACACAAAGTTATGTGCCGTGGGGCGCGGTCTGCGAGTATGTGAAAACTTTTGACATGTATGCTTGTGTAGCTTACAAAGGTAAAGAATACCTAATAAATCGCGAACTTATAACACAAATAGCTGAATAGCATAATATTTATTATGTGAACATCGGCGACCTAGTATCATTAAAACCTGAATATCAAACAGAGGATGAGTTTTACTATGGCCACGGTGTGATTATATTAATAGAGGACTACGGCCCCTCTGGTGTTTGGGTTTGTGTCCGATGGAATGAAGAAGTTATCTGGCATAGGCCAGGCGATTTAAGGATTGAGAGCACAGTATAATGAAGACAGGTGACGAAGTTAAGAATCCAAGCAAACCAGAATGGGGCATTGGCAAGGTTATAAGGTTTTATGCTAACCAAAGCACAGTGCTGGTTGAGTTTACAGACAAAGATAACTTAACTTATTGCGATTATACAAGTTTAGAACTAAGTAAAGCTGAAGCGTAATATGTATGGAGTATCTGGGCGTTAAAGTTTTTATTATTGTCGGAGCGATAGGTTGGAGCCTGTGGCTAATCGAATTATTATATAAAAAAGTTAAACGCTACCAAAATAGAAAATGAAAGTCGGTGACTTAGTTATACTCAGGGAAGAATACAAGGTTGCTTGGGTTGCTTATGGAATCGGCATCATTACAGAGATAACTGATTATCCTGAAGAAGGATTCACATCACACAGAGTTATATGGTCTGATGGTGATTTCTCTTATCATTCAAAAAGCGATTTGGAGTTAGTTAGTGAAAGTCGGTGATTTAGTTAAGAATTTACACGGTCTTGTGCCCACTTCTATGGGTATTGTGGTTGAGATTAGCACACCACAATTGACTAATCCTAACGCTTGCCCGTATAAGGTTCATTGGTTTGATAGCACTCGCGAGCCAGCTTGGATGGCCGAACGTTGGTTGGAGGTTATAAGTGATTAATTTTATTAAATCTTTTTTTAGAAAAGACCCTGGTGCGAAGATACGCAGCACCATAGCAAAGAAGCAAGAGCAAGCAATGCAGTTGCAACGCAATGGCAAACTTCGTGAATATGCTGAGATTGTTAAAGAAATTGAAGTACTTGAGGCTCAATATGATGAGTCAGTCAATGAAAATCGGTGACTTAGTTGAGACCATCGGTGGTCCAAAACTAGTCGGAATCATTGTAAAAATTGAAAAAAGCATATGGACTGACCGCTGGCGCTACTGGGTTAAACTGGCTGATAAAGATATGGGCGCGTATCCTTTTTTAGAAAAGCAAATAAAAGTTATTAGCCCCTCTTTACCTAATAAATAATGTGGCTATGTTATGTAGACACCACGGAGGAAAGATGATTACAGGTGATTTGATTCGTTGTAATGACACTGGTTCAATTGGAGTTATCACTAGCATTAAGCCAGTGGCCACCAGCCACAAACGTGCGACTGAATGCTATAACGTATTGTTTTCTGATGGCACACAACAAAAGTTATTGTCTTATGATTTCAAACCGTTAGAAGATAATTACTACGAACCGAAATAAAATAGTTTTTTACTCACATACGTGTGTATATATAATGGGAAGGAGATTTAATGAACGATACACGTCGTAAAATTGCTGAACTGGCAAACGCACTTTATTACTTGGCTGACCAACTTTTGGCCGAGCCATCAAAACAAAACGCTGAGAAAGTTACCGACGAAGTTGAAAAAGCACTAGACACTTTCGCAGAGCCATCAAAGCAAACTACCTTTGATTTTGAAGACTTTTCTTATAAAAAAGAAAGGTTTATGGCTAAATGAACTTGCGCGAAGCGAAAAGACTCAAGCCTGGGGCAATAGTGCGCCAGTCTTGGCAACCTAAAGGAAGTTCACAAGGCATTGTTTTATCAAAAGAATATGTCGAGGAAAAGCACGTCGCGCAAGTGTTAGGCGGAACAAAGCACGAGCGCTATGACGTTGAAGTGCATTGGATAAATAACCCACCGGCAGTGTGGGATTTTGTTCAACACAAGTTTTTACATAAGCGGAATCTCCAGACCCATCAAAATTGGGAACTAATGGTGATTCAACATGTCAAGTGAATGGTTTTATATTATTTCAAGGGAAAAAGATGAGCAAGTACGAGATGTTAGAAGCAATCGTGATGATTATAATGATGGGGGCCTTTACTGTGGGGATGATGTTCCTATAATATATAAGAACCCTGGACACGGAGGACAAAATGTCTTACGCGAGTACACACCGAAAGCCCAGCAAAAACACAGCCGAGACAAATGAGCTTGTCACGCGCATTGAGAAAGTTGCCGCTCGTGGTGTCAAAACGCTAACTGATTGGGAGCGCGGCTTTCTTGAGTCTTTGTTGTCAAACGCAAAGAAGTGGGGCCGGATTACAGAAAAGCAGCATACAACATTCAAGCGCATCGAGCACAACACTAACCCTGAAGTTGTAAATGCGCGTAATAATTGGGTAAATGATTGGAGCGATGACAAGCGCGCTAAGGCTGTTTTTGCTGCTGAGTACTACAAGCAAAACCCACCTTACTTTGCTGGAGCCGCAGAGCGCATCTTAACTGACGCTGATTACATTCCAACCGAGAAGTTGTACAGGAAAATGGTTGAGAATAAATACGTTACACGCGCAATGTCTAACACAGCAGCCAAGCCGCTTTATATGCCTGGGCACTTCGCAACTGTGCGGAATAATTACTCAACTCAGACTATGCGTGACCTTGCCGCACTTCGTGACAAGCAGGTTTTAGTTATTTCTGTGGATGAGAAAACGCTGAGCGCCGCTAAGGGCTCGAAAAAATACACTATTCTTCCTATCGGTGCTGTCGATACAATCGTGGTTGAAGAGCGACATTTGAAAAAAGCAAAGAAAAGTTAATTTATCGCTTTACTCTAAACCAACCGTAAGTATATTTATATATGTACCCACTAGCCTAAGAGGTTTATTATGGCAGTTGATTTCCAAACATTCGTTTCCATCGCTCCCCACGTTCTTGCAGTCAAGAAGCCTCTTATGCTTCGTGGCCGGCACGGTATTGGCAAGTCAGAACTTGTCTACCAGATTGGCGCAGATATGGGCTTGCCCGTTGTCGAGCGCCGTGCTTCACAAATGACCGAGGGCGACCTAGTTGGTTTGCCTAACACGGATGGCGCGGTCACTTCTTTCTGCCCGCCTGATTGGCTGGCTGACGCTTGTTCGCGTCCGGTTCTTCTCTTTCTCGACGAGGTCGACCGCGCCATCCCCGAGGTTCGTCAAGGCATCTTTGAGTTGACTGACTCGCGCAAGATTTTCGGCAACTTTCTTCACGAGGATACCGTTGTCGTCGCTGCTGTCAATGGCGGCGAGCACGGGTCGCAATACCAAGTGGGCGAAATGGACCCAGCAGAACTTGACCGATGGACTGTGTATGATGTCGAGCCATCTGCCGAAGACTGGCTGACCTGGGCTAAGACTAATGTTGTTGATGTTGTTTGGGATTTTGTAAATCAGAATCGCACACACCTAGAGCATAGCGAAGACTTCGAGCCTAACAAGGTTTATCCTTCCCGCCGCTCTTGGAAACGTCTCAACGATTGCTTGGCTACTGCCAACCTTGTAACTGACCATAATCCTTTGGTTTTTCAGTTGGCTACTGGTTTTGTTGGCTTCGAGGCTGCTGTCGCGTTCAATGATTTCTTTAAGAACTATGAGCGCCAAGTGACTGTCGAGATGATTCTTGACCAAGGCAAGATTGAAAAGACTGAGGAATTTACACTAAACGAGCACTGCGCTCTTATTGAGAAAATGGATAGTAGCGATACTTTCCAGCACGAGTTGACCGAGCAGCAGTGTCTGAACCTTGCTAACTACTTTGTTTCATTGCCTTCTGAGGCTGTGATGAAGTTGTGGCAGGCTCTTGGCAAGGGTGACAGCAATAACGTCACTTCTTTCCACAAAACCAAGGCTGACAACGGTGAGACAGTCTCTGGTAAATTGGTTAAGATTCTCACCGGTAAGTAAAGATTAGAGGTAAAGGTTAACCAGCGTCGTAAAATTTAACTATAACAGTCCGCGTTTTCGCTTGTCTTATCGCGTCATTACAAAGCAAGATAGGTGGCAGTCTCCGAGAAAACTGCACTTCGCTGGTTTTTTTCCTTTACTCTAGTTTTACCGTACTTATATTTAATATGTAACCCAGTTTGATGGAGGGCGCAATGTCCGACTTTGATTTGAATGACCACGTTTTTCGGCTGCTCCAGAATGAGCCTTTCTTCGCTGCCCTATCGCGTCGCATTGACAAGCGCCCTGGTTCTGACGTCCCTACTGCTGGTGTGACCATCACAGAGGATGGCCAGTTTGAGCTGATTTACAACCCAGATTTCTTTGCTGGTCTCAACGATGACCAGCGCACTGGCGTGCTTGTTCACGAGTTCTACCATCTTATTTTTGAGCATATCACTGGACGCCTGCCTGATGAACTAGCCGGCCTCATGGGCAAGCGCACTGCTGTACCCAAAGAGAAGGCAGAGCTATTCAAGTTGTGGAATATTGCCGCTGACTTGTCCATCAATTATCACATCGGCGCTGAGAATTTGCCTGAGGGTTGTTGTATTCCAGGCGGCAAACAGTTTGAGGATGCCCCTGGTGACATGACTGCGGAGTGGTACTTTGATTACCTCAAGCAGAAAATGGACGATGACCAGAATGGCAGTGGTGGTCAAGGCGATGGCGAGGGTGAAGAAGGTTCAGAGTCTGGTGGTGGGTTTGACCCTGATAACTGTGGCCAGTTTGATGACCACAATGCATGGGGTTCAGGTGAGGCCAGCGCTTCAGAGCAGGCTGCTATGGACATCGCCAAGGAGCGCTTAAAGGAGGCCCTCCGCGATGCTGCTAACGAGGCTTCTAGCCGC
>CENH01008092.1_pt1 | contig 10593 bp, 10 predicted proteins | sample 530171 | NCBI WGS metagenome assembly CENH01 (sample SAMEA2591132, study PRJEB7988) | marine metagenome | biome: marine biome (ENVO:00000447); feature: deep chlorophyll maximum layer (ENVO:xxxxxxxx); material: saline water (ENVO:00002010), including plankton (ENVO:xxxxxxxx) | depth 70 m | reverse complement strand
GACTTGAGGGAGATTTGAAGGCATTAGCAAAATGGTCCATGAGACTATCAAAACCGCATAACATCTCACCTAATTCATTGCGGTGCTCGAAAAAACCCTCATCGTCACTTTCAAGCACACGCTCAATCTGATTTTGAAGGTCCCTGATACGCCCAAGAAGAGTATGATATTGAGAATATATCGCTGGGGCCATATCCCCCATCACTTTATGCCAGCGGTCAAATGCCTCTTCCACTAAAGAGAAGAAAACAGGTAAACGGTCTGGGTGCATCTCACCCTTACCATGGAGTATGTTACCATGAGGGACATCTTCACACATTAATGCCTGAGTCGGGACAAGAATATACGCATCTTTAGACATCTTCTACTACCTCATTCATGAGTTTATTACGTATCCGTGCCCAGATTTCAGGAGACTCCTTAGCCAATTCAATCTTGAGAATATTAACTGTCTCTGCCTGTATATTCTGCTCAGTTTCACCCATGGCCCTGTCTTGTAATTTCATCATCGTGGTGAGTGTTTCTCGTACTTCTTTATGCAACATGGTGAGATTACGAATATAGTTTGGCTCATTTCTATCTGCATCATCAAGCATGAGATTCAATTCACCATTGAGCCTTTCCATATTAGAATGTAGAGCACCCATCTCTTTACCCACCTGTATTGCTATCACAGGGGCTGCACTTTTCTGCACAAGTGGTTTCAAATGGTGTTTTAGATGATGATATACGCTTGATTCCGCACATCCTAATTCTTTAGCCATTTCCTCTGTAGGCATTGAGCCTGTGAAATACGCATGTTCCAGTTCCGCCCTAAGATGATGTGTGCAAAACATACAATCACTATTCGACCCCATATGGTATTCACCCATATGATTACGAAAATGACGGTCTGCAGTGCCTTCTCTCCAACCCATGTCTCTATCAAGGACTTTAGGAACGACGACCCCGTCGACTAAGCCCTGCTCAAACTCATCACGCTGAGCATGCTGACATAACTTGCAGGACGCGCGCGTTATACGCTCCGACACAATCTGTGCATAACGGCAAGGCTGAAAGTCCTTACTCACGTGTGCGTTCTATGCGGAAATTAGGAAGGGCGCCGCGTGTAGGCGGAGTACCTATCAATTTCCGAACAGTGAAAGATGTCTCTAAAGCGATGAAAGATGTCGCATTGAGGCACAACGTCAGTGAGCAAGAACAGAAAGAGCGTCTTGACATATGTGGCTCATGTGAACATTACACTGGTTCAAGATGTGAACTATGTGGATGTTTCATGAATTTTAAAACAAGACTGCGCAATAGCACATGCCCTATCAATAAGTGGTCGTTAAGCAGCACGAGAAAGGCTTCTATAGACCACTCCAACCATAGAGAATGATACGAATGCTGATAACAGCATCCACGTCAACTCTTGAGGGGTTAGAGTATTCATACTGAATAATAGAATAACTAAGGAGCCAAGTGCGAGGCTGATGACTTGCACCATTATCATGTCAATAATGACAGAATGATTAGTGTCAGACATGTCACTGACTGCTATACTGAGTGAGGTGAGAGGACTACGCATTATGCCACCCTACCTCCTTGCGGTAATCCGACAACTCCGCGCATAAGTCCACCGAGTGCACCACCGGCCTTCTCAAGAGTGCCGGGGTTATCCATTGCTGCAGCAAGAGCACCTTGCATAGCAGTAGACTGCATCATACTGGCAATCTGTTGTTGCTTCATCATGCTTTCTTGGACTGCGGCACTGGCACTATTCTGTAATTGTTGACTGTTCATTGTGACTGAATCTGCTGAAGGTAATGGGGAGACAGCACTGAAATCGAATTTCATACTCCCGTCCTCTGCTTCTTTCAAAGCAGAATTACTCAATATATGGTGTACTGAGAGACTTACAATATTAGCGATAAGTCCAGACAAGGCTTGTAAATTACCGCCGGGGGCGGAAGCAGGGCCCGCCAACCAACGGTCAAATGGTACACTGGTCTGAATAAGAGCAGAGATGAGTTCCATTTCACTGGGAGGGGGAGTATATCCATAGGGTTGAGCACCAAACCCTTGCTGAGTTTGTGCGAATTGAGTTTGTTGAGCGCCCATACCCATACCCATGCCCATGCCCATGCCCATAGGTTGAGCCATGCCCATACCCATAGGTTGAGACATACCCATGTTATTACTACCGAGGGGTAGAGCACCTGCTGCTTGCTGGTTCTGAGAATTGTTTCCGAAAGGCCATACCATGTTCTATCACTCCTCTGCTGGGACGTCGGGCAGTTGTGCCGCTGGTGGTGCCGAAGAGGCCAACAGTGATTGAAGTGTCGGTCCTGAAGCGGCAAGTTGAGTAGATGCTTGGGGCGGCATCTCGTTAGATGTTGAAAGGATGCGTGCATTCGTCCCACTCTGGAATTGTCTCATGTCAAAAACTACCATCACGATATCATTCTGCCCAGTCATGTGATTCTGCATATGTATGATAGGCAGATTGTCTCTTTTAGCCTGCTTGAAAAACTCTTCATAATGAGCGAGTTGCATAGGAGTATTGTCCTTCTTTCTCCCAAATGAGGCAGCAGCGACGACTGGTACAGAAACAGTAGTAACTCCCTTTTTCAGTTTAGCGCGCAATGTACCTGTACTCGCCTCTCTTTCCCTCTCTTCCTCACGTTCCCATTTATTCAATAAATGATACAGATGGAGATGCTCGGGGCAATATGTCCCCCGCATCTTACGCCCACTTGTGACGTTTTCTCGGGCGATGAATGCTTCACTCTCACCTGTGACAGAATTATGGAAATAGAGTTCCCATAGAGACTTACCTGTCTCCTCGTCACGAATATCATCATAGAGATTACCAGCAGCCCGAATCAGGGCATCAACATCACAACCATCAATACAACAATGTGTTGTGCTGGAATTATAACGAAACTTCCCTCCTACAATTCGTAATGGTGACAAGAATGTCCTCTTAGTAGGCTTCAGCAACCTATAGGCTTGTTTGATATCTTTCCTACGTGCCTTTTTTGGGTCATGATGTCGAGATGGGAAGAAATTCACTTTAGGTATTTCGATATGATGCATAGTGGATACTTCTTCTAATTGACCCTGAGTGTCAGCCATAGCCTGTAAATCATGAAGAGGTACTTGTGACATAGCGGCTATTCTCCGCATATCTGAAGGGCTCTGTTGACCAAGAGGGACATGTTGCTGTGAAGGCCAGAATGTCGACATACCTACCATTTCAACATCTCCATCAAAGTTTTCTCAACATTCCATCCTATTTTAGTAGCCATCATATTCACACGACAGGGTATCCCCGCTTTCTGGAGCCTGACCATCGCAGGACGATGGGCGTTAAATATGTGATGTTCTCGTAAACGCTGAGATTGCCATAACAAATTTGCTTTATCATCCCACCAAATATCTGCTTTGTTAGCGATGACCCATATTTGCTTAGGCGCGTATCTCTTCCCTCGTAAGCGAGAGGCAATAGTTCGATATTTCCATCTCCTCTCAATAACGGCATCTGTGAGGAATTCCAATCCGCCGACGACATCTATATACCCTTTATTTTCCTTACCTAACGCCCTATCATCAGTTAAGAAGATGACAATTTCCACTCTTCTTTCCACCATGTCGTTGAGCCATAAGTTCCAGAAACGCTGCTGTCCCCCCAAATCGGTAGACTGGACCACTCTGCGCTCATTTTCCCAGCGGACACGTTTTCTGGATGCACGTGGTAATACATGACCGTGCCCGATGAGTCTCTTGGGATGGAGGGTCCTGTCTTCGACATCTTCCATCTCACCCGGTGTTGTCATAAATCGGTCCAGTGTTGTTTTCCCCACCATTGTAGGACCATACACTCCTACTCTGCGGGGTTTGAGAAAATGATAGAGTTCCCGACCATACATCAGAGCCCCCATCATAATGGAGCCACCCATTGTCACGGCTGTCATTCAAAGGCCCACCCATCCAGCAATCTTATCCTTCCACCAGATAACAAAATTATCCCATACACTGTAATCCATCCTTACTTCAATATATGATGTCAGTAAAACGGCGATTGTCACAGCGATTACGGTGCGAAGCCAAGAGAACCCTCGATAATAATATTCATCTAATTTATTCTGAGTGTGTAAAGCCCGCAATGTCGACTCAGTGGCATCATCTCCCGGGGTTTTGAATAACCAGCCCACACTCATTCCTCGTCTTTGACGAATCTCCCATCAGTCCCTCTCCTCTTTGACTTTGCCCCGAGGTCAAGAGACTCCTTTTTGGAGGCGGCGTGTTGAGGTATCTCCATTGCCGCTTTCGCTCTACGCATCATTTCTTCTTGAAGAGCCATATACTGCACGACTTCAGGGTCATCTTCTAACATTTTCAATTGTTGTTCGAAATCAATCTGTTGCCTCCGCATCTCCATTTCCATCTGCTTCTGGCTAAATTGCATCTGCTGGTGCTGCATTTGCTCTTTCTGGTCTCTTTGCATACGCGCAATCTTAGCATTTGATTCCAATGATTCTTGAGCAAGCAACTTGTAGAAGAAAAAACCCATCCCTTGTAATGTGAATGTGGCCATTCCATAAGTCAATGCGTTCGTGTAAACCGATTCTTCTTTGAGCCATAAGTCTGCATCAAACACTGCTATGACTGCACCCACCCATATCGCTACGAATGAAATAAGTCCCACTGTTTGTATGACATCTGCCCCTTCTCTCCTTTGTGACATCAGACCTCCGAGAGCAAGCCACTTCATCAACCCTGCGGCGTTGACCAAGTTATTGAGTTTCTTATATTATTATAATAGAATAATATTAATTTATTTTATCATAATAATGAGAGAGACTTGAGAATATTACCTGCTTCGATTATGCTCCATGCTATGTCAAATGGAGACATCGCCAACTTATTTTGGTAAGAATCCGTCGCAATTTGCTCATCCCAGTGAGGATGATGATGTTGAATGAATCTTTTGACAGCATCTATGTTCTTCTCAGTCCACCCACTATCATGGATATGCTCCCATAGAGCATTGGGTGTGTAAAGCGCTTGTTCATTTATCATATCTGTTATGAGTGAATTGTGATTAATCCTCGACGCCATTCTATCTAATCCTTGAACATTTATTCCACTCTCAGGGTCTTTACTATCAACCATAGGGGGTAAACTACCTCCAAATTCATGCGCTTCAAGATATTCACCCGCCTGCTCAGGAGTTATTTCCACTGGCTCCCTCTTGAGCGACACTTTGCTATTCTTACCCGCTTCTTCTGCCATCGAGTGGCCGGGATTAGATTGTGGGGATATACCAAATGAAGGATGGAAGAAACTTACTGGTCCCTCCATTCTCTCATCTCCTGTATCCTCATCTGTGTATGTAGTAGACATACGTGACAATAACCATGTTGACGGGTCATCAGGGTCAAAACCATGGTCCTCACCACCAAGTGCGATGTTTTCTAAACGCGCACTGATATCATTTTGAGCATTATATATTTCCTCACCCTTACTGTATTTATCACGGTCCATACCTTTAGGTTCATGACCAAATCCCCAACCATCTTGTTTTCTATGTTGATAGATACTTCTCTCATCATTACCTTTACCCTTCGTATCTACTTTACCGAAATCAGCCATTCCTTGAATTTCATAAGGGGTCATATTGTTGACGAGGGGGAGCATAACCCCTCTCTCATGAGCATGAGATGGATATATACTATGCCCAGTTACTGGCCCTTCACCCATCCCATGTGAGGCCCAACTCCCATCAGGGTCACTAAGAGCATGTGTGTGTATATCTTCACGGTATTTACTCCCTCCCTCTGGGAAAGGGAGTCGAGGCCAGTCGGGAGTAAGAACGGTTGGGTCCATCTGAGAATAAGGTGTGGTTATCCCGTAAGGGTCCACTTCTGGCATTAATTGAGATAATCCTTCTGTCTGCTGTTGAACAGGTTGTTGAACAGGTTGTTGAACAGGTTGTTGAGAGCCCCCTCCTGTCAAAACATCTGCTAATTGAGGGCCTTCCGCGCCCCCTGCAGGCAAGGAAGCCTTCGCCTCTTCAAATTGACGCGCGGGGTCAACAAATGTCGGAGGTCTGAGAGGGTCCCCGGCTAACCGCCGAAGTCTCGCCTCCCTCATCATATTAGATGACATTGCTGGTGAGACAGAGAGATGTTGCTGTAAGAGAGTGTCGAGGTCGACATTATCTGGTAATGGGTTTTTCACCTGTTTTACTGGCCCCTCTTCTGACTCAACCACAGGCGCATGATGCCCTCCCCCGTCACAAGTAGGACACACACCTAATCCTGCACAATGTAAACACTCATATCTCATACCGGGAACATCACCTAATCTTGCATCCGCCGCGTCTTCTTCAGTGAATTCTCTTTGAATAGGTACTTTTTCACCATCTTCATTCTCCACCAATTGAGGTGTCCCCTCTATTACACTACGAGCGAATGCAACACGCCCATCTGCCCCTTCCCCATGGTCCCGAGAACCATACACATTAGTCATACCAAGCACTCTTTGGCCCCTAAAGACAGGAGATTCAGCATCTCCTACCCCTTCTCCTTCAGGGGAATCCCCATGAATATCATGATACATTGCTTTCGAAACGTGACCAAGACCTGCACATTCAGCGCATGCTGTTGGCCCACCGGTCACATTGTATTGGTCTCCATGACCATGTATCCCTTGCTGGGCCTCACGTCGCGCTTGCCAAGTTTCAGGAGCGTGTTTTCTTAAATCATATTCTTCCTCTATGGATATGAGTAAATCTCTAAGTTTTTGACCAGATTGACCACTGAATAACGACCCGTTCTTACTTTTAGGATGAGTAGTACTGTACACTTTACGCCCGTAAGGGTCCGAATTCATGTAGCCAGTAACGATACGGAATACATTAGCACAGAATTCCTTTTTATTATCGGCCCTTCCTTTGTATTGGTCGAAAGTACCTTGTAAAGGTAAGTCAATAAGGTCACCACTTAGACCGTCCCTATATCTCTCCATATCGTCACTGTCACCGAATCGAGTGTTCAGCATGTGACCGATTGCAGTCTGTATAGGGAAATGTTGATTGGGCCAAATGAACCCACCACCTTCTACTGCAGGATTCCTTAAATCGATAGAGTTACGCTTCTCTAAATCATCAATCTCCCTATCAATCATCCTGAGTAGTTTGTCACCTGATAATTTCTGGTCGGGATTATCACGGTCCCTTCCCAGAAGGAAATGTGCAGCATCTTGTCCTGCCTCGAATCGCGCATTATCTTCTTTGGCGGTCTTGGCCTTGATAGGTGTAGTGAGCGCGTCCTTGATTTCGTATAAGTCATTGATTTTTTGGAGGCCCTCATCACTTTCACGAACATGCCCCCTTGACTGAGCCGCTGTTTGATGATTCTGCGCCTCGACCCCTACAGGTAATCTACATACAGGCCTTACCAGCCCCGCATATCTCATGCCTCCTTTTCTCACCTTTTCGGAAACACTTCGTACCATCCCGTCTCTCTCATTGTCCGCAGATTCCATTTCAGAATTAATCTCACTTTGATGAAGGTCATGTTCAGCAAGGTCTTCTACTAATTCCATTATATCTCTGTCTGGATTTTCTTGGTCTTCAAACCGTTGCCGAGCCTCCTCTAAAACCATATTCATATCTGCGCCTGTAGGGCAGTAACGCTTTGGGGATTTACCTTCTCCCGGCATCAACATGTCACGTATGGTATGCAGTACTTCTGGTCCGCGCATACCTGTTGATACCATATGAGTACATGACGGGCATGGCATGTCTAATGGGTCACCCATGAGTTCAGGAGTTGAAGCAGGTTTCTTCTCAGCACTATCTTCCTCTTTCTCTTCACCTTCTCGTTCTGCAAGGAATGGTGATTCAGGTTCTTCAGGCTCACCTAAGATTGTATCTCTTATTTGAGGATTAGTAGCAAAGAATTCATCTCTGAGATTGGTCAATATATCTAATCGTTTTATCTCACTCGCTCTATGCCCTTTCAAGGTCTTTATCCCTTTTCTATATCTCTCAATATTTCTATCAATAACATCTTCACGTTTGGGTACTTTACCCTCTTTCTTTTGTTCAAGATTGAATTGTAATAGCCTCTCCTGCTCTTGAATGTCACTTTCGAAACCTGCTATTCTATCACTCTGTCTTTCTGTCCTGTTGTTAAGCATCGAGCCTTCACGTATCAGATATTCAATCTGTCTTTGCTCATCAGTGAAACCATCATCGACTGGTATTGCTCTTCGGGCTCCGGCATTAGGTTGCTCAATAGCATTCTTAGTTGCTTTAGCGCCACCATGGTAAACATTCTTTACGAACCTCTTGAAGTCTTCGTCATTCATATTGAGACTTCTGGAGTCATCTGTAGGGTGACGATGGGCGTTTTCATGATGGCCATTCTTACACCCGGGGCATTCTCGATATTCTCCATCGTCGGACTCACGCCACTCCCCGCTTTTATGAGAATTATCTTCTCTCATTTCTTTCATTCGTCTTGCCGCTTTCGATTGGTCAATATGTTCTCTTACTGCTTTACCAAGTGATTGTAAAGCGGCAGGGTTTGTACCACTGTACAATACTTGGGGGGAAAGCAAATTGACAATCTTTTCTAATTGCTCTGGCTCTATATCGAGTTTCTTTGCTATGTTATTGAATGCTGGAACGATTGAACTCTGAAAATCCTCATACAGTTTCGTGAGATTATATATCGAGTTCCCTTGAAGAGTAGGTGCTATCGCTTCCCAATCTTTGTCTGAAAGCCCAGCCTTTGCTTCTCTTTCGAGTTCATTCACTTCGCTCTCGGTCATATTGTGGAATTTCTCCGCCCCCACCTTTTCTATAAGCATCTCACGTAATCTTTCTGCAATGACATTATCTCTTTCAGGCCCACCCTCTTCAGGCTGTTCTCTCCCTATCGTGTAATGTTCTAAGTCTGGCATGTCCCCACCGACCACTTTCTTCAAATCTCTCAAGGCTCTATATTTTGCTCTGAAAACCCTCCCGCTTTCACTGCCTTCTACTGCGCGTCCTGACTCATCAGGTCGCTGTACCAGATTACCTTCTATATCGCTACTGAATAACTGATGTTGTAAATCAAGGAATGCTCTCGCTTGGCGAGTGCCTAAGAAAGCCAATGCTCCTTTCAATCGTGCCGCTGCAGTTGGGCCGTCAGCGTGGGCAGAGCCATCGATAGCGTGACCTAATTCATTAGCAGTGATTTGCGCTTTTTTATTATCACGCAATTTGTCAGTGACTCTCTTTCTCTTATCTTGCAGCGTTTCCTCATCTCCGCCCTCTTTGAGACCCAGCATTTCCTCTGCCCATTTTTCCCAATCCCCCCTCCGGGTTATCTGTGGAGGGTCTGTGTAAACAGGTATCTGTGCTGCAACTTTACGTCGCGCGCGAGTCAGTAAATCTTGTTGATTGTTTTTCGTCAATTCTTCGAATTTTTCCCTCCCACCGGCTGCTTCTATTGCGCGCTCTTTAATGGCGCCTTCGTCATCCAAAACGGCCAACAGATGCTGAAATTTATCTTCGTGTCTCTCCATCCAATCTTTACTTTCCAACCTCTCAGGGTCAGGACTGGGCGCCTTCAGGAAAATACCCATAACGTCCCGTAGGTCCACACGTGAGGCAAGAAGGGTATAGACATCAATCTTGTGATGTGCGAAAACGATTGGGTGATTGAATATGTGGTTTTGCGCGGGAGGGAAAGGGGAGGGGGGTAATTCGGCCTTATATTTCTACGTGCTCAAGAAACCTTCTTGCATCTGGATGAGGTTTCCATTCATTTGACGATTGTGGTGTCTCATTACCTCTATATTCGTTGAACTCATCTACGAGTCCCTCCCACTCATTGGGGCTCAGAAACGGCCAAGCCCCGGAGTTCATAGCCACTTGCTCTTTGGCATCCAAGTAAGCGCGAAAGTCCATGTTTTCTTGGTTAGATAACTCATGACTAAAACGCTCGCCGCCAAAATGAGTCTTATCCTCAAGTTGGTGTGGGGCTTTACGCCGATGAAAGAATCGCCCTCTGGGGTCATACTCACTCCGACTCCTGTGGTATTTCGGCCGAACTATCTTCCCTTCCTCACCTGTCAGGTGGTCATATGCAAGGTCACCTTCTTGGTGAGGTATGTTAGAATGACCGAGGTAATCTATAGGCGCTTTGAGAAGAGCCCATGCGTGGTCGAAAGGGCTGGCCACGTGCAGCAGGAAGTGAGCACAGACAATAAGGTATTCGGCCTTATTTTTTGAAAAATGATTTTTTTCCGCACGCTGCTAAGCAGTGCGGAAAGCACTGCGGAAAGCGCCCCTCCGGCTAAGCCTTTCCGCACCTGTACCCTTTCCGCACCTGCTTTCCGCACCATATACTACCATCATACAACGTATGATGATAGTAGCGCCTCAGTACAGCGCAGTACAGCGTTCAGAGCAGTACAGCGCAGAACCACATGGTCCACCAAGTAACAGAGCCGCTCTGTATTGCTGCTATACAGTACTGCGCTGTATAGTGCTGCTATGCTTGGCGGGGTTGTCGTCCTCTTCATATCACCATTCATCGTCCTCCA
>CENH01005247.1_pt1 | contig 10674 bp, 7 predicted proteins | sample 530171 | NCBI WGS metagenome assembly CENH01 (sample SAMEA2591132, study PRJEB7988) | marine metagenome | biome: marine biome (ENVO:00000447); feature: deep chlorophyll maximum layer (ENVO:xxxxxxxx); material: saline water (ENVO:00002010), including plankton (ENVO:xxxxxxxx) | depth 70 m | reverse complement strand
CCCGCCAGTTCTCGGACGACTCCCTTAACGGCCGGACCGTGGGTGACGGCAACCGCATCCAGAAACTCGCATTTGGCCCGCAGGTGTTCTACGGCATCGGCGATAGAACGGCGGTGCTTGTCAAATACTTGCATGAAACCAACGTCAAGAACGGGCCTGAGGGTGATTCGCTCTGGTTCCAGTTCACCATGCCGCTGTAGTGCATAGCGGCCTCTTTAACCCAGCCCTCAGGGCCTTGAATTCCAGTAAACAAAAACAACAGGTGAATATCATGAATGCTCAAATCCATACTCCGATCCATACCGACGCAGTGGTTGTCGGCGCCGGCTTTGCCGGGCTTTACATGCTTCATACGCTGCGCGACAAGCTGGGCATGAAGGCGGAAGTGTTCGAGGCCGCCGACGACGTCGGAGGGACCTGGTATTGGAATCGTTATCCGGGGGCGCGCTGCGACATCTCCAGTTACCACTACTCTTTTTCCTTTTCTGATGACATTCAGCAGGAGTGGAGCTGGTCTGAGAAGTACGCCGGCCAGGCTGAAATCCTGGATTACCTGCGCTTCGTCGCCGAGCGGCTCGATCTACGAAAAGACATCACTTTTGAAACCCGGGTTATTGCTTCGACGTTTGACGAAGAGACTAACCGGTGGACCATCAAGACTGATCGTGGGCAGACAGTGATTTGCAAGTACTACATATCCGGTGTGGGCACGCTTTCTACTGCGGCTGTAGCGCAATATCCCGGCAAGGAGCTGTTCAAGGGTGAGGTCTTTTCAACCTCAAGCTGGCCTCATGAAGGTGTGGATTTCTCAGGTAAGCGGGTAGGCATAATCGGCACCGGGGCCTCTGCCATTCAGGCGATTCCGTTGATCGCCGAGCAGGCTGCACACCTGACGGTATTCCAGCGCACGCCCAACTACGCAACGCCACTGCAAAATGGCTCCATGGATGCGCAGGAGGCACGCCAGATAAAGGCGAACTATGGCGAGTACCGGCGCGAGGCGCGGGCTGCATTGGCGGGGGTTCCATTTCCGACCATGCGTGAGTCCATCTTCAATGACAGTCCTGAGCAGGTTCAGGCGCATCTCGAAGCCTGCTGGCAGGATGGCGGATTTGCACTCTGGCTGGGCAGCTATGGGGATGTTCTGTTCGACGAAAAGGCCAATGCTATTGTGGCGGAGTTTGTCCGCAACAAGATTCGTGAAAAGGTCAAGGACCCCAAGACCGCCGAGTTGTTGTGCCCAGACTACCTCTACGGCACCAAGCGCCAGCCGTGCGAGACCAATTACTTCGAAACCTACAATCGCGAGAATGTGGCGCTGATCGACATCAAGTCCAACCCGATTCGGAGCATCAGCGAGGTAGGTTTGGTGCTCAGCGATGGTAGCGAGTTTGAGCTTGACTGCCTTATTTACTCCACCGGCTTCGATGCCTTTACTGGGCCGTTGTTCAAATTGAACCTGGTTGGTCGAGGTGGACAGCGCCTGCAGGATCACTGGCGCAGCGGGCCGCGCACTCACCTGGGGCTCATGTCCAGCGGCTTCCCGAACTTTTTCATGATTACTGGCCCGCAGAGCCCCTCGGTGCTGTTTAACATGCCGCTAGGTATCGAGCAGCATGTGGAATGGATAGCCGATGTGATCCGTTACATGGAGGCAAATGGTGTTGCTGCCTTGGAGCCGCAGAAGGCGAAGGAAGATGAATGGCGCGAGGTGGTGGAGGGAATAGCCAATGCAACCCTGCTGCCCAAGACCAATACCTGGTACACCGGTTCAAACATTCCCGGCAAGGCGCGCTCATTTATGGTTTATCTGGGTGGCGGGGCTGCCTACAAGCAGGTGTGTGACGATGAGGCGAAGGCTGGCTACGATGGCTTCGTTCTGACTCACTCCTCCGTTGCTCGGTCTGCCGTTGTGCTGTAAGCCTCCAGCGGGGCGCATGAGCCCCTTTTGCCCGGTGTCGAGTTGACACCGGGCTTTTTTATTATTTGATCAAGCGGTTCAGCATATCCTGAAGAATTTGTTTCTCCTCGCCCTAGCGGGCGTTGCCTGAGGTGTAGGCTGAGGCCTGTGTGAGGGGAGCGGCACAATTCCTGCTGCATGGCATTTGACTATCATCTGTTTTTGAGAGCAGATGCTCCCTGAATAATTACAACAAAGGGGTAATTTGAATGCCCACCAGCAAAGAACCGCGATTTCCAGCCAGCAAGGATCTGGTCAGTCAGATCAGATTTGATACCCGTGCGGGTAAGGTGTGGATGCAGGAGCAGCGCATGCTTCTGGTTCACAGCAGTATGTTCCACTCGTTGCGTCGAGAACTGATATCCACCATTGGCATGGAGCGGGCTCGAGTCCTGCTGACGCGCCTGGGATTCCACTCCGGCTGGCGCGATGCCGAGCTTGCTCGAAAACTACGACCCGACTTGAGCACTGCTAATGCCTTTGCCGCTGGCCCTCAGTTGGCGATGATCAAGGGGATGGTGAACGTAGAGCCGGTGCGAATGGACTTTGATCTCGAGCAGGGCAGTTTTTACGGCGAGTTTCTCTGGGACGGGGCGTTTGAGTCTGAGCTGCAGCTGGGCCATGAAGGCCCGTCGCGCGAGGCTGTCTGCTGGATCCTTACCGGCTACTCCAGTGGTTTTACCACCTATTACATGGGGCGGCAGGTCCTGTTCAAGGAGGCCGAGTGCCAGGCGCGTGGTGACGCGCGCTGCCGCATCATTGGCCGACCGGTTACCGAGTGGGAGGATCCGGAAGAACTGGATCGTATTTTGCGCCCGGATGCGCTGGCAGACGAACTACTGTCGCTGCAGAGTCAGCTGCATGAGTTGCAGCAGAACACCAACGATAGCGGGGCTCCGGCTGACCTTGCGATCAACTCGGTCGGTCGCTCGAAGGCATTCAAGCAGGCTTGGTCGCTGCTGCACAAGGCCGCCGAGAGCGTTGTATCGGTGTTGTTGCAGGGAGAGACCGGGGTGGGAAAGGAGGTTTTTGCCCGGGCCTTGCACTTGTATTCCTCCCGCGCTAGTGCACCTTTCGTCGCTGTCAATTGCGCATGCATCCCTCCGGACTTGATCGAATCCGAATTGTTTGGGGTCGAGAAGGGAGCCTTCACCGGGGCTCACCACAGCCGTGCCGGCAAATTCGAACGGGCCAATGGCGGTACGCTGTTTCTTGATGAGGTGGTCGAGTTGTCGGCAAGGGCGCAGGCAACACTGCTTCGAGTTCTGCAGGAAGGGGAGCTGGAGCGTGTGGGCGGCACCGAGCTGCGCCGCGTGGATGTCCGTCTGGTTGTGGCCACCAACGAAGACCTGGAAAAGGCTGTGCAGGAGGGTAAATTTCGCGCTGACCTGTTTTATCGGCTGAACGTATTTCCGGTGCATATCCCTGCCCTGCGCGAACGGCGCGAGGACATCCCGCTGTTGGTTGAGCATTTCCTTGCCAAGTATCGAGCTGAATACCAGAAAAAGGTATTGGGTATCTCTGACAAGGCCCGAGATGCGCTTATGGAATACCACTGGCCCGGCAACATTCGAGAGCTCGAAAACATGATAGAGCGGGGCGTCATACTGGCTAATAATAATCAGTTGATCGATATAGAAGAGCTCTGTCCGGCCTTGGGAGGTCAGCGCGCAGCTGACTCTGCGGTTGGGAAAAAGGGCTATTTGAGTTATTCGGACTACGCCGGAGCAGAAGACGGGAATGGCATCTACTCATCTCTGCTGGCATCCGATTTCGACCTCGCGGACTTTGAGGAGGGCTTGATCCGCGTTGCGATGAGCAAGGCTCAAGACAATGTGTCCGGTGCGGCAAGGATGCTCGGGCTGACCCGTGCTCAGCTTGCGTATCGGCTTGAAAAGATTGAGGCCTCAAGGACCAATGAAGAATGAACCGCCCCGACTTTTCTCGACATCTTCGAGTCACAGCTGTAGGCGGCCAAGATAAAGATGGACTGTCTGCTTCTGGCCGATTTGTGCCGGTCGTCAAGGACCGCTTCGGATCACTCTCAACCGGATCGCGGGCCAGCTGATTTGCTAAAAACCCGCGCCAAACTCAACGAAGGATTTCGCATGATCCGTTTTTTTTGGCGATCACGCTCGGCCTGATGGTTGGCTGCTCGTCGAGTTCAAGTGCGATCTGATCAGTGAGCGGTAGCGCAAGTGGATCGCCTCAGCCAAGCAGCGTTGTTGCCGGCGGCCGGAAGAAAGCCTTGAACTAGTAGCGGAAAGGATGAAACTTTATTTTTACGATTCTCAGCATTTTCCAAGGTTGAGCGAAAATTAGGATGATACTTTAATGATTCCGGCCTCCATCCCCACAAAACGCTTGCAGATGGCAGAATTGAAATAAGTCATTGTTTTAAATGGATTTTTGAAGGAATTGCTACGTTGCAGGGTCCTGTAGTTAGGATGACACTTTATTTTCCTCCCACATAAACCGTCCGTTGGCCAGCAATGGCGGGTGTGTGGTGTAAGGACGCTGGAGACCGTTCAGGCAGGTGATTATCAGCTTCAGCAGCATTTGTATGACGCCCCAGCTGAGATGGAGTGCACGCTGCCCGAGACGGGCGAAGCGCTGATCCGCTTCATTGCCAATGAAAAGGAGTTCACCGGAATCGGTGAGGCCAAAGCACGAGCCCTCTGGGATGCTTTTGGCAGCGATCTGCACCCCATGCTCCAGTCCGACATTACTAAGCACAGAGCCCTTCTCAGAAAGGTTCTCAGTGAGGTTTCGGTAACCGCGCTTTACAACGGCTACGCCAAGTACAGAAACCTTGCGCATGCTAACTGGCTGGCCTCTCTGGGAGTGCCGCTGAGCATTCAGCAACGCATCCTGAAATACCACGATGATCGCACCGTTGAGATACTCAAGAGCAACCCTTACGCATTGCTCGGATTCGGGATGTCTTTTCCCGATATCGATGCCATTGCTGAACAGATGGGCATGGAGAAATCAGCACCGGTGCGGCTCGCAGCTGCTTTAGAAAGCGCGATACGAAAAGAGGTAGAAAAGGGGCACACCTACGCCTCCCATCAGGCGCTCAGGCCCGAGGTGATCAAGCTTCTGGGCAATAAAGCCCTGGTCGCAGAGGCGTTCGCCAGCGGTTATCGCAACGGCCAGTTCATTCTCCGGCCAGAGACCGGCACCTACCATCCTACCGCCCAAATCATAATGGAGTCGGTCGTTGCGAAGCGGCTCAAGGTCTTGGCCGCCACCAAGGATGAAGATGAACCCGTCTTCACGGCGCTCACCGAGGCCGTTCAGGAGTTGCCCTACGACCTGACCGAGCAGCAGCTCCAAGCGGTCGAGTCGAGCCTGACGAATTCGGTGTCCTGCATCACGGGTGGTGCCGGAACGGGTAAAACCACGGTGCTTCGAACCGTGCTCAAAGCCTATGCTGCGCTGGGCTATAAGGTTCATGCGGTCGCTCTGTCAGGGCGAGCAGCCATGCGGCTGCACGAGAGCATCGGATTCTTCACCATGACGATTGCTCGCCTGCTGAGGGAAGAGCCGATCTCGCCGTCACTGGATCAGGCGCAGCATCTCCTGGTCATCGACGAAGCCAGTATGATCGACCTGCCGACCATGTATCGGATCGTTACGCACCTCGATCCCTCGGTACGCATCATCCTGACCGGCGACCCGAACCAGCTACCAGCCATCGGCTGTGGCAAAGTTCTCTCAGACATCGTTGAATCCGGCGCAATCGCTACGGTTGAGCTGAACATCGTCAAACGCCAAGAAGGCTCAACGGGTATCCCGGAATACTCGACCACTATCAACCGGGGCGAGATGCCTCCTTCGTTATCGGTTGGCGCAATCACGTTCCACGAGACGCCTCCGCAGAAGGTGGTCGATAAGTGCAAATCCTTGTATGCGGAGTCACCCTATAACACCCAGATCATTGGAGCCACCAAGGCTCTAGTTGGCGAGGTGAACCGTGAGTGCCAAAAGCTGATCAATCCCGATGGGGAGCGCTTGCAGTTTAGATTGCATGGCGATGAATTCTTCCTCGATATCAGAGTGGGCGACCCGATCCTCTTCACCAGGAACAACTACAACATAGGCATTCAGAATGGGTCTCTTGGCGTATTATCCTCAACAGAGCGCGACACCCAGGACGGCCAGGAAACATTTGGTGTCGTGACACTGGATACCGGCGAAGCCATTTCAATTACGGATGAAGTCTTCGATTGCATGGAGCTTGGCTACGGAATCACGCTCCACAAGGCTCAAGGGAGCCAGTTCCCGAGAATCGTCGTGGCAGTCCAGACGGGGCGTATCTCAGACCGTGCGTGGCTTTACACGGCGATTACCCGTGCCGAGGCAGAGATACATATTGTCGGGCAGGCTAGTGATTTTGCGTCCATCGTAAAATCGGTAAGCAATGCCACCAGGCGGGCGAGTTTCTTGAGGGAGCTGCTGCAAGAGAGGGATTCGGGGGTTAGCCATTAATGGCACGCCCCCTCATCGCCGGTCGCGGCCATCGGGGCCTCTCCCTGTACCGCAACTTCATCTTAAACGATCATCGCTGATCGTCAAATACCTCAAAATCAGCTCATAAACAAAAGCGAAAATTCGCAGCACCCTCATATCCTTGGCTTTATCTGCCCTAGTTAAGCGCTTGGTGGCTACTCAAGAACCTAGCAAACGATCAAATGGACTAACTGTGCCACCTCGTCGAAATACTCTAATCAGCGGTGCAACTAAAACTGGAATGTTTACAGTGTTCATTTGTGTCGAGCTTCCAGTTCTATTTTTGGCGGAGAGGTATTTGGTGCCGTAGAAACTTTTCCGTTTCCCGAACGATTACATCCGGGTATTCCCGATGCGGTACGTGGCCGCATTCGTTCAGGATTATCAGGTTACTTGAATCGTTGGAAAGGGTGGCTATGTAACGAGCATGGTCGGTTGAGCCATACTCGTCGCGATCGCCATGAAAGACCAGCTGGGGGCAAAGCACCTGGGGAGCCGACTGGTTAATGGTCCAAGAAGCAAAATCTTCTGATAACCAAGTATCGCACCAGGCGGATAATACCCACAGAGCCTTGTCGCCGTGATATTTGGCTAGCCGATCGATCTGATTGTTACTCTCGAAGAACTGTTTTGCCTGCCGAATGCCTTCCAGAACCCCCGTGTCGACATAAGCTTGTCCTGACTCGGTTATCAAAGCCTCACACTGTGTGCTGTATCTTGAGGCGCAGGCGGCAGCCATAGCTCCACCAACACTATGCCCGAAGGCAACGAAATTGGTGAATGCCAGGGCGTTCTGCAACACGGGAAAGGAATGCTCGGCTTCATCGTCAATAAACCCAACAGACCATCCGCCAGGATGGCTGGAAGAACGGCCGAATCCAAAGCGGTCATAGGCAACCACTCTGCGACTTGTAGCAGTAGCCAGAAGGTGTGGAAAGTCTCGCCATAGCTCAACGCTTCCAAGTGAATCATGGAAAAGCAAAATTGGAGCGGAGGGCTCCACCGCTGATGCCTTAGGGGTCCAGCTTTTTGCAAAGTATCTGCCTAAAGGTGTATCGATCCAGTGTTCTTCAATAACCATCGTGTTCACGAGCCCAGTTCTCGATTGCCAAGTTTGTAGGCTGAGGCAGTAAACAATGCGACTTCCCGGCCTTTCCCATCGTTAACCAACACCGAATAGTGGGCAAACCGATTGGATTGGCCAACCAGGCGGGCTGTTGCTCGTAGGTCTTGGTCGTCTGTTCCTCGCATGTAACGGATCTCAGCCTGTGTGCCTATATATCTACCATCGGACGCATTGCACGCTGCAGCAAAGGTGATGTCAGCCAGCGAAAATATGACGGCACCATGGATGCCTCCAAGCGAGTTCCGGTGATTGGGCTGAATCAATAAATGGCATGACGCCTCTAAAAATGTTTGGTGCTCATAATCAACCTCAAGAAAGTTCGCAAAACTGTCCACGTGATGTGTTACCGGGGGGCTCATAGGAAGGTTCCTAATGTGATTCTGTAATTACTTGATATGGTAGCCGCAGGTCGTCCCAAATGGGGTAACCTGATAAGACAGACGATAGTCCGATCCTGCCATGAGGTTTGTGCAATTGAGAGTGGGAATACTTGCGTACGAAGGCTGCTGGGCCATGGGGCTGTTTTCGGTGACTGACTTTTTCAGAGTGGCTTCGTTGTTGGAAAAGCACCTGGGGCTGACATCACGGTTTACGGTTGAAGTTGTCTCTGTGGATGGGAAAGAGGTAAAGAGTGCGGCCGGCTACGGGATAAAGCCGGATGCAGCTATTACGCTGGACCGGCGCTATGATTTGATTGTTGTTCCGCCTATTGAAGGGCCTCGCTTGGCGCTCCACGGAAGTCCCGATTCTCGGATAGTTCAATGGCTGAGTCGGCGTTTCGCCGAACAGAGTGACCTCCTGGCGTTAACCACGGGTGCGTTCATGCTTGCTGCGACCGGTTTGGCAAACGATATCCCGATAGCCTCTCATTGGGCGTTCATATCGCACCTCAAACAAACGTATCCGAATTGCACGTTCGTGTCGCATCAATCTTTTTTGCAGCACAACCATGTCTATACCACGGGCTCCCTGCAGGGTGGTTTCGATGCCTTGCTTGAATGGCTGGCCAAAGTGAGAGGGGACCGATTCTCTCAGCTCTGTGCCGCCCACCTTCTCGTATCTGATCCCGCCAAGTTAAGCCCGATCCTGCCAGGTTACCGAAACCACAATGACGCGGCTGTCTTAAAAGTTCAGGATTGGATAGAGTCTAACTATAAGAAGCCTATGACAGTCAGAATGATGTCGGAGGTGGCCAGTCTGACTGAGCGCACTCTGGCAAGGCGATTTCAGGCGTCCGTTGGTGTATCACCCACAGATTACATGCAAAGAGTTAGAGTCGATAAAGCGAAGAAGCTGTTAATCACCTCTAATTTATCGGTTACAGCTGTGTCGTATGAAGTCGGCTACGAAAATGTTGGATTTTTCATAAGATTGTTCAAAAAGCACGTAAATAAAACACCGGGGGAGTGGAGGATTGAGGGATAAACCTTATATAGCAAAAGACGCTGTAAAAAGTTCTGATAGCTTTTTGCCGAAAAAGCCTGCGGATCTCGAATCTGAAACTTTCTCTATGGCTTCGCTGTGCTCAGGAGGATCGCAAAATCTGAATGTCCGCTTTGCGACCAGGTTGGCCAGCAGAGAACAATCTTTTGAGCCATACTTAAAGGCCCTTACCCTCCGAAGAGGGCCACGTCATGACGTTTCCTACCAGCAAAGTTCCCTGGAACAAAGGGAAGCTCGTCGGCCAGAAGCTGCCGCTCAAACTCGAACAAATATGGGCTATCCGTATTCGGTTAGAGATAGCAAAGAACATCCGCGAGCTGGCGATGTTCAACATGGCAATTGACTGCAAACTCCGATCCTGCGATCTGGTAAAGCTATTGGTTCGAGATATTTCCAGAAACGGTGAGGTTCTGGACCGGGCGCAAGTCATCCAGCAGAAGACCAGTCAGCCTGTTCAGTTTGAGATAACCAAAAAGACGCGCGAATCGGTCGAAGCATGGATCGAGTTGCGTGGACTCTCAGGGATGGATTATTTGTGGCCGAGCCGGATGCGAAAGTTCGACCATATCACTACTCACCAATACGCCCGTCTTGTCAAAAAGTGGATTACGAGCATTGGACTTGACCCTTCCGTCTACGCAACCCATTCAATGAGACGTAGCAAAGCGACATTGATTTACAAGAAGACCAAAAATCTTCGAGCCGTTCAGTTGCTGTTGGGACACACGAATATGTCGAGCACCGTGCGGTACCTTGGTGTCGAGGTCGAGGATGCTCTGGAGATAGCTGAGAGTATTGAGATCTAGGTGCGTAACTTGTGTCCTTGGTCCCTTTGGATGCCTCAGACGCTGCAAGCCCCGGTCGATGATCACCCTCGGGTTACAGGCTCCTCCCGTCGCTAAACAGAAGCGAACATTCGATGCATCCCCAATTACCGGTCTTCTCACTCCCCGAAACGGGCAAAAATCGCCTTTCAAGACCCCGGCAATGGAACGGGCGGACACACGGTTCTGGCACGTCGATCGCCAGTGTAATGGGTGCATGTCCGGTTGTTCGGGTGAGGCACCACAGGAATACACCAATCGCATGTCCAGATAATTCCTGATTTGATGCACAGACAGGGTGCAGCGACGGAACGCTTTGGAAATGACATGGCCTAGCTCCTGGGTGCTGACCTACGTTCAAGATTGGTATCGAACATTCAGGTATTAAAGGTCATGTTGGTAACGCCTTGCTCTGTCGAGCATAAGGTGCGCAATCCGCTGTCCCAGTTCGAAACCTTCCTGCACAGTCACCAGCTGCGCGCTTGGTTTATCTCGCCCCCAGGCCTCCCCGGCCTGTCGAGAGGCAAAGAAAAGGACATCGCAACAAAACGCACTTCGAATGTCTCCCGATGCGGCCACCGACACTAAAGAGACGACCGCGTCCTCCGGCTCAAGCGAAACCACTCTCTGTGGCGTAATCGTCATGTTGATCGGGTTGTTCGTCTGCGGGCAACGCGATTGCACCTGCGCCCGTTCGCCAATAACGGTTGGAAACATCAAGGCATCCAGTGCACACCAGGTGTAAAGGGGCCGATCGTTGATGACAAATGCATGCGGGGTTTCTCGCAGTGTGATGCCGGAGCCGA
>CENH01004962.1_pt1 | contig 10730 bp, 18 predicted proteins | sample 530171 | NCBI WGS metagenome assembly CENH01 (sample SAMEA2591132, study PRJEB7988) | marine metagenome | biome: marine biome (ENVO:00000447); feature: deep chlorophyll maximum layer (ENVO:xxxxxxxx); material: saline water (ENVO:00002010), including plankton (ENVO:xxxxxxxx) | depth 70 m | reverse complement strand
GGTGTTATGTGTTGGAATAGTGGAACGCTTTTAGTATATCCATAAAATATTATTGATGGATTAGCGCGCGCAATGGTTACCCACATCTTTAAATATCTTAGTGAGTAAAAATCACCGCTTGAATGAATGCGCAAAAATTCCACACGCTTTTTAATTAATTCTTTTTGAACTAATTTGTAAAATAGCGCGGGTTTTTCTTTTGTGAGTGCATAACTATTATTGTATTTATCTTGGACTACTTTGTATTTGTAAGTTGCTTTGTCAGCGTAACAGTATTCTTTACACACGTCCGCGAACGGACATGAACTAATCGCGGGTAAATTAAATTCATAAACCCGCGCGTTATTAAGTTGACTAGCCTTCTTTGTTTTTCTATTACTATTAGTTAATAGATTTTTATCTATTTTCATAGTGTTGTCTATCCTTTTTTTTATTGTGGTGTTTACTATCAGAAAATACTAATAAAATGTCTCATATACAACAAAAAGCGAACACTTAATAAATAGCTTGCTAGTGTGTGATGAATCAAAAAAGTAGTAAGCGGACTTGATCTTGATTTGTTGACATTGTGTTGACATCTCCGAAAATGTGTGACGGTAGGCCGTGGAATAAAGAACCACAACCTCCAGGAATTCGGGTACACCAAGGCAGCATTTCGGCTTGGTAGGTAGTGCGTCTCAGAAAAATTTTACCATTTTGCGAACACTAACAATTGTGTATATTCTGTCGCATATGACAACTGCTTGGCATAACTTAAGTGATGCGGATGCCGACTTGTTGGAAGACGCAATAGACCAGTCCACAGAGTTCAAAGAGAAACTGGCAATCTTCCAAAGCGGCTTAATTCCAACCGAGATGCGATGGCTTCAGCTCTCCGCACATCACATTTATGACCAGTTGTCAGAACGCGAAAGAATTGTATTTAAAATGCGCACAAACCAACACACATTCCCATCCATAGCTACCAAACTGGACATCAGCGCATCAAGCGCTAAAACTTACTGGCGACGCGCACTAAACAAGTGTTGTCAACTAACTGACTTTATATAGATGGCTAAACCAAAATTAATAGATCCAAAGAAAGTACGAATGCTCGCCAGTTTCGGCTGCACTCATGTAGAAATAGGCAAATACTTCCAGGTAGATGAATCCACGATCCGCAAGCGCTACACCAAGGAGTACGAAGCGGGTAAATCTGAGATGCTTCTCAACCTACGCAAAGCACAATGGAAGAACGCATTGGAGATGGGATCTAATGCACTACTTATCTTTCTTGGTAAAAATTACTTAGGTCAAACTGACAAGAATCAGCTAGACTTAGTCGGCAACCTGGAGAACGTTTTAAAAGAAGCAGGATTTGAAGGTAAAGCAGATAGTGAACCGGAGAAAGCTCTGGAAGATCTTGGGGTACAACCCAACGCCACAACAGTGGGCCATTCATAGCGTAGGACCACTCACCAAAGACGAAAAGCGTTTCAGAGTTGTCTGCATGGGTAGACGTAGCGGTAAAAGCTACATGGCAGCTTATGAAATCATACCTTGGTTACTCACACCTAATACTAGAGGTTGGATCGTGGGACCAAACTACAACTTAGCGCAGAAAATAGCACGCGAAGTCAAGCGCATTATAATGACTGATCTCAAACTACCCATAGAAAGCAAGAAAGAGATTAGTGGAGACTTGTATTACATGAAGATGGCAGGATTGAACAGTGAATTAGCCGTCAAAAGTGCAGACGCACCAGACTCACTCATAGGCGATGGAGTTGATTACCTGGTCATTGACGAGATGGCCTTAATACCAAAAAATACTTATGAGCAGTTCCTCAGACCTACTCTGTCAGATCGTGGTGGATGGGCGCTATTTTGCTCTACACCGCGTGGATTTAACTACTTTTCAAGATTATACGATAGAGGACAAGATGAGAAATACCCAGAGTGGGAATCATGGCAGTTTCCATCCACACTTTCACCATTTTTTAAGGATGACTTAGATGAACTTAGAAAAACACTCACTGATGAAACGGTGCGCCAGGAAATTCTTGCGGAGTTTGTCAGCTTTGCAGGTCGCGTTTACCCGTTTGATAGGTTTCAAAACATCAAAAACGACCTCAGATTCGATCCGTCTCTACCCACATACGCAGGTATTGACCTCGGCTTCAGAGCGTCACACTGTATTATTTTCCAGGTCAAACACAACACATCCGGAATGGCAGATATTTATCAAATTGACGAAGTAGCGATGAAAAATACAAAGACTGAAGATTTTGCGCGTAAAATCAAATCTTTAGGCTACAACTTTCACGGTATGTTCTGCGATCCTGCAGGTGCGGGTGTGTCACTTCAAAGCGGTGTCAGTGATATTTTTGTATTTAAGCAGCAAGGTATGATTCTTAAATATAAGAAGGACGCTATATCCCGCAATGTCGTAGCGGGTGTAGGCCACGTTAGACGTTGGTTTGAAGATGCAAATGGTGATCCGCACCTATTTGTGTCACCTAAATGCGTAGAAAGTATCCAGGCATATGAAAATTATCGCTATCCAGAGCATAGAAATGAGCAACAGTTAAAAGAGATGCCACTGAAAGATGGACGCTTTGATCACGCAAACGATGCTTTGCGTTTTGCCTTGGTAAATCTCTTTCCAATGCGCTCCAGGATGGCGGGAGTAATTGACTATGTGTAAACTATTTAACCATTATGTAGAATGCTGACTATTCCGGACTTGTCACAAGAAGCGGTAACATCCGCACTTAAAAGAAAATTACGTTACATAGAGGACGAAAGAACTAAAGAGCGTGATTATCTGATGGATTTCTATGAAGGAATCAATATTGAAGATTATGTAGGTAATTATTTCGGACCAGAAACTTTACGTCAAGCAGTGATTCCGGTGAATAATCTGACAAGACGCGTATGCTCACTACGAGCGATGACGTACAAGAAACCGCCTAGACTCCGAGTAAATGAGAACTACACTAATTATGTCGATATGTATTCACTTAACGCGCAGAGAAGACTACTTGAGCGTTTAACATTTTTATTAGGCACTATGGCTTTTCGCAGTAAGTGGAACGAGCTTACGCAAAAGATTGAATATGAGATCATTTCGCATTTTGAGCCTATCTTTCTAGCGGGTGATCCTGCAAATAAACCAATCGGTATCTGCTATCCAGTAGAATACCATGCAAATGCGCGCATACAAGATCCAGTTCATGCCGTTTGGACTGAAGCGAGAGATGGTCAACCAGGTCAGCATTATTTATTAGATGAAAATGGCAGAATGATACAAGCCAATGAATCCAATCTAAATCCATACGATATTTTGCCGTTTACTTTCGTTCATAGATACCCGCCAATACGAGATTTTTACGTTGGCAATGCGTTAGATATTGCGCAAACAGATTTAGCCGTCAACGTGGCCTTACTTGAACTCAGCATTGCAATTAAGTATGGTGCTATGGGTATTAAGTTTGTTTCTGGAGTTGATGACGCAAGTCGCATCACTATCGGCACTGATAAAATCTTATATCTTCCAGATGGTGCAAATTTCGGTGTTACAAATAGTGGTGGTTCACTAAGCGAGATTATAGAAGGCACAAGATTCTTAGTAGAGTCTACACTAAATAACAACCATATTAGAGCAAAGTATGCTCGCAATGATTCTGGAAATGCACCTAGTGCTGCTAGTCTTGCAATCATTGAAATGGAAAACATTGACGAGCGTGCTGCAATGACTGAAGATACCTGGCGACCTTGGGAACATCGCAGATATGAGATTGATCGTAAAATTATACAAGTAGAAGCTAGAACTGATCTTGGTGAAGACTACAGTGTTGATTTCTTAGAGCCAAACTACGCACTAACACCAGAAAGTGAAGTTATGTTATGGGATTGGCGCTTTTCACGCAATCTTGCAACACCACAAGACTGGTTTGATTATAATAATCCCGATGCCAGTGAAGAAGACAAACAAAAATTTGCTAATCTGCAAGCAGAAAATGCAGAACAAGATAAGCCAAAAAACAAACTATTAAATATTTTAGCTAATGGCACAAATTGATGATGCCATCAATGCTTATCAAAGTAGCCTGGATAATGCAACTACGCAATTTGTATCAGATACAAAGGAGTTAGAAGATGACGGTTTATCAGTGGAAGAGATACTACTTATTCTCGCTGCGATTGACTTTACGTCCTATTTTGTTGAAGAGTTGGGCATCTCTGCCGGAATCAACTCCTACATGGCTACAACGGAAACTCTTCTTGCTGATTTGCCGTTTTTTGGGGTTGCAACAGAAACACAACTTGTGGCTCTCCAGAATATACAACGCTCAAACATAGAAGGACTTTCAAGAACTGTGGCAAGTAGTATGCGTGCATCAATGGCACAAGGAATTGCAAATCGTTTAGATAGATTTGAAATGGAAGATTTAATTAAAGCAAATTTACGCACTCAAGTGCCAAGAATAGATAATGTCATTGGCACTCAGCTCGCAAACTATCAGCAAAGTGTCATTGCAACGATGGCAGCAGACTTACCAGATGACACAAAGTATAATTATTCTGGTCCTAAAGATAAAAAGAATCGTCCAGTATGCCGTCAATATTTAGATAGTCAGCCACTCACTAAGAATGAGATAAAAGTGATCAAGAGCGATGGTTTTTCAGCGCGTGGCGGTGTGAATTGCAGACATTTATGGTTGCCTACTGATGTTTAATTTTAAAAAAATATTAAAATTTACAAGCAGTGACCTCAAGTCATATGGTAAATCAATTACTGCAATACATAAAAAACAAATTGTTAAAGGCATTGGTAATGATGGAGAGCCATTTACAAAATACAGTAAGGTATATCGTAAGCAGAAAAAAGACAAAGCATTTAAAAAGCAAGGCCAGATTAATACACAAATACATCCAGTAAATCTTACTCTTACTGGCAAACTGTTAAAGCATTTTCGTTTTTTATCCAGTGCGGTTAAAGGCGAAATATCAATTAAATATGGATTTCAAAGCGACAGAATTGCTAAAGATCGTGGAATGAATGATGATTCGCGTATGACGGCATTGGTACACGGCAAGAAAACAAAACGTGTCATCGCTTCTAGTAATAAACTAGGACCGGATGTTGAAGAAGCAGTCGGTCACATTTTTGCATCGCAAGTTGCTAAAAACTTGCAAAAACATTTGAAAAAACGAACCGTTGTCTACAGAGTGTAGAAAGGAGACAGTTCATGGATGAACAAAACAAGGTGCAGGACGCACCACAGGAAGAGCAACCTCAAAAGGCTCAAGAGATGGCCACTGATAGCCAGGATCAGCCAACACAAGGCGATGTTGGAGAACTGATTGCTGAAAGCAAGAAATATCGCCAGAGAAGTCAGAAAGCAGAAGCCGAACTTGTCAAACTGCAAAAGCAGGTTGATGATAACAGGCAAAAGCAAATGGAAGAGCAAAACCAATGGCAGCAACTCGCTGAAGAGCGTGGTGCTAAAATTGCAGAACTTGAGCCAATTGTAGTTTCTGCGAAAGAGCAAGAGGACGCTATGCGTGCCGAGCTTTTAAAGGACTTTGATGAAGAAGATCGTGTTACTTTTAGTGATTTATCACTTCCAAAATTAAAAGTAGTTCGCGATAAATTATTTAATAATAGTTCCAAGGTAGCCGTAGATAATTCATCGCCTAGTTCAAATGGCGGTTATAGCTCTGCGCTAGAATTTGTGCTGAACGATCCGAAAGGTTATGAGAAGTCTAAAAAGACAACAAGTTTCGGCAAGTTTGGTAACATATTCAGTCCAAATCGTGGCGACAGTTAACGGTACAAAAGACAAAGTCTTTGGTGTAGACCACGATCCAAGTGATCGCTTGAAGATGACTACTGACAAGGAAGGTTATCCAATTGCGACGCGAGATGGTAAGTCTATCAGTGCCGTTGACTTTGTTGACCAAACGCAAGAAAACGTAGAGCGTATTGCGCGTGGGAAAAAACCGAGTTCACTTGGTGTTTTCTCTGGCTTTGGTCCTGGAACTTTAAAAAAACCATATAAGGAATAAACATGGCCGTAACACAAAAATCATCTTTCGCCAATTATCAAGTAACCGCGTCAGATCAAATTCTACCAGATGTCATAATGGCATTTACCAAAAGCAATGTGATGGCTCCAATTGTCAACAGTGCAATCGCTCCGCAAGGCGCTGCATCTGTTACTTTTGTAGACATGACTGCTAAAGCATCTTCGGATGTAACCTCGCTTTCTGAAGGATCAGAAAGATCATCTATTGCCGTTGCAACCGGTGCGCACGAATGTATAATCGCTAACTATGTTGTACGTTCTGACATTACCGATTTAGCAATGCTTGCAGCACCATATGACCTAAGTGGCAATATTGCCGACAATCTTGGTCACGCTGCAGCTTTGAAGGTCGATGATCTTTTAACAGATCTTTTCAGTGGTTTTTCTCAAACTTCTGGTTCAGCGGGTAACGCACTTACGCTTGATATGTTCTTTGATGCTGCTCGTCAGCTTCATGCAGCAGGTGCGCCAATGCCATTTAGCTACGTCGGAAATTCCAAACAAATTTGGGGTGCAAAAGGTATTCAAGGACTACTTATTGCTACTTCATCTGGTACGTTTGCAGATAATCCAGTTTCTGGTGAAATGCTTGCAAATGGATACGTTGGAAAGTTGGCCGGAGTAGATATTTACTTTAGTCAAGAAGTCACCGAAGACGGCAACAATGATTGTCCTGCGGGTATGTTCTCCAAGAATGCTCTTGGACTTGGAATATCATCTGCCGGTTTAATCAATGTTGAGACTGAGCGCGACGCGTCATATCAGCACACTGAGTATGTAGTATCACTCAAGTGCGGTGTGATTGAAGTGCAAGACTCTTTTGGTGTATATATGTTAACTGACGTTTCTTAAAGAAACATCACTACTATCCTGGGGATCGTTATGGTCCCCAGGAAATAGAGGAATAAATGAGATACTTTAAAAAACCAAATGGTAGAATCGTTACATACGATCCCAAGACACACGACATTGATAGTTTTGAAGAACGCTTTATTGAGTGTGATATAAATGGTAAGCCGAAACCGAAACCAAAACCTAAGAAGAAAGAAGATAAGTAATGGCTAAAAGCATCAATGATTCTTTTAAAGAATACTGGCTAGATATAGCCGGTACTACAGATGCAAAGAATTTTAATGATGCTATGCGTGCAGGTTTAACTGCAGCAGGTTACTCTGGTGGATTAGGTAAAATGTTAAAAGCATGGGCGGTGGAGCAAGGTGGTAGCGATGTGTCAATTAATGGCGCACTTAAACTTGCATTTTCAGACATGGTAGGTGAGTCGGCCACTAGCATGACTTCTACGATGTCTGAGTATGTAAGCGGATCAAATTGGAATGAAATTTTAATAAAATTCGAGGACGAAGATCGACAATTTTCGTTAATAGATTAATAATAACCGCGTGGTAGGCCACGCAAACTAACTCATGGAAAGGAGTTAATTATGGCAGCTTTAGGCTCACAATCAATCTCACAATCTTACGAGCAACTACTACACGTTGATCGAGATGGTGGAGGTAATACAACAAATTTAGTAGATGTTAAAGATGGAGACAATGGAACTACCTTTGCTCTTAAAATGGCTACAAACCAAGTACAAGTAAATGGTATTTTAGATATAACAGATACTACAGATTCTAGTGATGATAGTGGAGATACTGGAGCATTACGATGTGAAGGTGGAGCAAGTATAGCTAAAAAATTATATGTAGGTGGTACAACTAGCTTAGAAGGAAGTACAACTATAACAAGTATTACTACTCTTGTTTACGAAACAAACCAAATGACTTTGACAAGAGATGGAGGACACTTGCTTACTCTGCTTAATTCGGGTTCAGCTATCGCAGATGGAGAAGCATTAGGATATAGGCGATTTAATGGTAAGGTTGGCTCATCTGATGAGGAGGTTGGTGTTTCTTTAGAAGCTCACGCTGAAGGAGCTTGGACAAATGATACCGATTGTCCAACAAGATTTACAATACATACTAATAGCGGTAGTGGAACATCTGAAGCTATGCGAATTACCAAAGATAATAATGTTTTAATGAATGGTGGTGTATTATCAATATATAGTAATGATTATGTTGGAAGTGACTATGAAGTAATTACAATGAATAAAAGTGCGGGTGGTAGTGGGTTTATTAAAGTATTTAAGAGTGGTTCTGGTGACTATAGAGATTTAGAATTTCAAACAGGAGGATCCACTAGATTAACTATTGCATCAGGTGGATCAGTTACTGTTGCAGGCGCTTTGTCTAAAGGTAGCGGTTCTTTTAAAATAGATCATCCATTAGAGTCTAAAAAAGATACACATCATTTAGTTCATTCGTTTATTGAAGCACCTCAAGCTGATAACATCTACAGAGGAAAAGTAAATTTATCAAAAGGAACTGCAACAATTAATATTGATGAGGTTTCGGGAATGACAGATGGTACTTTTGTTGCATTAAATAGAGATGTGCAATGTTTCACTTCTAATGAATCAGATTGGAATGCAGTTAAAGGCTCTGTGAGCGAAAACATCCTTACCATTTCTTGTCAAAATGAAAATTCAACTGCTACTATATCGTGGCTTGTAATTGGAGAAAGACAAGATGAACATATGATGGATACAGATTGGACAGATGAAAATGGAAAAGTAATAGTTGAGCCTGTAAAATTAGAAAAAAAATCAAATGATCATATAGAAGGCGAAGATCCACTTGATGAAATTGCTAAATTAGCAAAAAATCAAAAAGCATAATGTAACAAAATAGTAAAGAGTTTATAATGAACGAACAAGACCGAATAAAAGAACTTAAATCTAGACTTGCTTTGTTGCAAAGAGAAGTAGCTGAAGTTCAATTTCTAATCAATGGTTATGAAAATGCAATTAAAGAAAAAGATCAGAAATCTGACACAAAATAGCTATGTAGAAGCAATATTTTTAAATATTGCCTGCATCATTGCGCTACGCATTTTTATTGGATGCCAAGCGTTAGCAACCACTAGCTATCCAGTTCATTTAGACTCTACTCACTATTCTACAATCTTTAATGAAATCTATGACCAGGATAGCACGGTCCATTGGTATACTAAACTTTATGACGGCACTAACTGGTGTTATTATCATCATACATATGAGGAAGTAAAGAGTGTACGAAGATAATGATTTTTACTTTTTTGTAGGTCTTGTAGGTGTAATTTTTTTATTTATGTATATAATTAGATGGCTAATAGTATAAATGACAGAAATAAAAGACGCTCGTTCAATCTCAGCGACAACGTGGTCGGATCAAATGAGTGTGACAATCAATATTCGCTTCCTTGTAAATGTAATTGCGGTTGTGGGTGCGATTGTGTACACATATCACACGCTAGTGACAAGAATAGATCACCTGGAAGCACAAGCAAAACATTTTGATGAGCGCATTGATGAATTACAAAGTTTGCACGACGCAGAAGTAGAGGAGCTGAAGAAATGGTATCAAGAGTTTTCCATAAATCCATTTAAGAGAAAGAAGTAATGGAAGCGCTTGCATCACAATACACTGAACTTGGATTTGCGGGTTTAACTGCCGTTTTTTTTGGTTATATGATAGTCAACTTGATTCGTTCTCAATCTGCTCAAAATGAAGACCTAGAGCGTATTAAACAAGATTTAATGAAGCTATCTACTGAAATGAGTAACACTCAAGGAATGACTATTAAAGTAGTGGATAGATTTAATGTTAGTGATCGCACCAGTCAATCACACCGAGAAGCAATTACAAAAGAATTAAATGAACTTAGCCAGGATATTGCTGAAGTGAAAGGCTCTGTCAGTCGAATAAATGGTAGGCACTAAATGAAGATCCAAGGCGGTATATCAATTGGAAACATTATTACCATCGCAATGCTAGGTTTCTCACTGGCGCTAGGTTGGGGAACTATGAATGAAAAGACTGCGCAGCTAGAGCAAGATTTAGAATATAAAGCTGATCAAAAAGTTGTTGATGTTCAGTTTGAGTACATTAAGAGAGATCTTAGTGAAATTAAACAAATATTAAAGGAGTCGCAGTAATGGCTAAAAGAGTTAGTTGGATGTTTGGAGGTAAGCGTTATTACGGTACGTTAATTAGAGAAACTAAACAATTTAGATATGCTAGGACTGCAAGCGGGAAAATTAAGAAAATTAGAAAAAGGAGCAAGTAATGCCAAAAGGACCTGGAACATACGGCACTAAGCGTGGCCGTCCGAAAAAAAAGAAAAAGAAAATGACTAAAAAGTCAATTAGGAGAAAATAGAATGGATTGGATAAACGCAACCAATTTTGCATATATGTTAGTGTTATTATTTACAGTAATGGGTACAATGGTAGCTACTAAGTATCGTTTAGTAATTAAAGAGCTGAAAGACGTAGCAAGGACATATCATAGAGCGAGTAAAGATGGCAAAATCACCGAGAAAGAGCGCGAAGCGATTGCCAAGGAATGTATGGATGTTGTTATGGCTTGCGTGCGATTGGTCTGGAAATTCTAAAAATGATCACCTATAGAGGAGAGCGTTTTTCAAAATACAATAAACCAAAGCGCACACCAGGTAAATCCAAAAAGTTTGCGGTACTGGCAAAGCAAAATGGTACTGTGCGTTTGGTGCGTTTCGGTGATCCTAATATGCGTATACGCAAAAACAACCCGG
>CENH01017506.1_pt1 | contig 10801 bp, 9 predicted proteins | sample 530171 | NCBI WGS metagenome assembly CENH01 (sample SAMEA2591132, study PRJEB7988) | marine metagenome | biome: marine biome (ENVO:00000447); feature: deep chlorophyll maximum layer (ENVO:xxxxxxxx); material: saline water (ENVO:00002010), including plankton (ENVO:xxxxxxxx) | depth 70 m | reverse complement strand
TTTGGCGTCGGTCTTGTCGGTTTTAACCCGGCGCAGCTCGCTTTGCGCATATTTGGCGATGCGTGCAGGGTTGATGACACAGACCTGATAGCCCTGCTGATGCAGATGCGTCGCCAGCGCTTCGTGCTACACGCTGGTTGCCTCCATCAGCACCCAGCAATGTGGCTCGGCGTGCTTCTCTAACCATTGGTCAAATTGCTTGAAGCCTTCGGGGGTGTTAGCCACCTTGGCCTTGGTGCGGTATTTATCGCGCTCCAGCGGCTTAGCGATATCGAAGGTGTGCTTGGCAATGTCGATTCCGATAACGCAGGTCATGGGGCCTCCGGCTCTGTTGACAGGTGATCGTCACCACACTCTGTTCTACCTTGCGAATACGTGCTCAGGCGCTCAGCACCGGCACCAGATACCGTTCGAACTGTCTGAGTGTGTTGGCAGGTGACGGCCCATCTACGAACCAAGCTCTTGAGGCTTCAGGGCCACACCGGCCTGTCACCTGCCGCCCGATGATCAGTCGGGGACCATGGTCACAGGGACCACAGTCAACATACAAGGGCCACAGCATGCTGTGGCCGTCGGGTGCTACGCCGGCGTTCGCGCAGGCATGGCCCATCGCTTGCCGACGATGGTGGATGTACATCATGCTTTTCATTCATCGCGGCCCTGCGCACAATGCCGCGATGAACTCTGACCGTGAAGATGCTGCCATGACCTCTGAAGACCTGCCCCTCTCCGGCCGCCGTATTGCGCTGCCCGAGAGTCGTGAACTCGACCTGTTTGCCGACATGCTGATCAAGCGTGGTGCGGGTGTGCTGCGCTGTCCGCTGGTGGCGATCCATGACGCGCCTGACCCGGCGCCAGTGCTGGCCTGGATGCATACGCTGATCAGCCAACCGTTTGACCGTTTGATTCTGCTGACGGGCGAGGGCTTGCGACGCATGCTGGCGCTGGCCGAGCGTCAGGGTGGCAGCCTGCAGGCAGACTTTATTGCCGCTCTGGAAGGCATTCCCAAGCTGACTCGCGGCCCCAAGCCGGGCGCTGCGCTGCGCAAGGTGGGTCTCAAGGCAGACCAGGTTGCGGTGTCGCCGACCACTGAAGGCGTGATCGAGACCCTCAAGGACGAGAATCTGCGCGGTCAGCGTATCGGCGTGCAACTCTACGGCACTGATCCAAACCGTCGGCTGGTGGAGTTTCTTGTCGGCGCCGGTGCCGAGGTCAGCACCGTAGCACCCTACATTTATGCTGATGATGTGGAGGATGCACAGGTCGACGCGCTGATTGATGCGCTGTTGGCGACCGAGGTAGATGCCATCGCCTTCACCAGCGCCACCCAGGTGCGCCGCCTGCTGCAGATTGCCAAGCGGCGGGAGCAGGGTGAGGCAGCGCTGCTGTCGGCGCTGGGCCGCATCAAGGTGGCTGCCGTTGGGCCGGTGGTGGCCGACGAGCTGACTGCATGTGGCGTGCAGGTAGATTTGATGCCCGAGAGTAGTTTCTTTATGAAGCCACTGGTGCGTGAGCTGGTGAAGGTGCTGGGCACGCGTTGAATCGCCCTGTGCCTCCGGCAAGGCGGGCGGCAAAAAGGGTGCGAATCCAGCGGCAATACGCCCTGGCTCTTGTCACGCGCAGATGCTGGGGCAACAATGCGGTTTTGCTCACGCCATAGCACCAAGGACGCTGGATGACCACCGAACCCGCCGCACTGCGCCTTAACCCCGAACAGCTCACCGCCCCCATCGACCTCGATAATCTTGGCTTTGCCACCACCGACGATCTGGAACCCTTCCGCGGCATTCTTGGCCAAGAGCGGGCCGTTGAGGCGCTGCAGTTTGGCGTCGCAATGAGCCGGCCCGGTTATAACGTCTTTGTTATGGGCGAGCCGGGCACTGGTCGTTTCTCCTACGTCAAACGCTATCTGCAGGCCGAGGCCAAGCGTCAGATCACGCCGCAGGACTGCGTCTACGTCAACAACTTCGACGAGCCGCGCGAGCCTTGGGTGATCAGCTTGACGCCAGGCTCCGCCGGACAGCTGATCGAAACCATCGAAACGCTGATCGACAACCTGCTGGCGACTTTTCCTGCGGCCTTTGAGCACCCGTCCTATCAGCAGAAGAAAAACGCCATCGACCGCGCCTTCAATCAGCGCTACGACCGGGCGTTGGATGCGGTCGAGCGGCTGGCGCTGGAAAAGAGCATCGCGCTCTACCGCGACGCGCAGAACATCGCCTTTACGCCGATGAAAGAAGGTAAGGCGCTGGATGAAGCCGAGTTTGCCCAGTTGCCCGAAGAGGAGCGCGACCGCTTTCATGCAGACATCTCTGCGCTGGAAGAAAACCTCAACGAGGAGCTCTCCAGCCTGCCGCAGTGGAAGCGCGAATCCAGCAACCAGTTGCGTGAGCTGAACGAGGAAACCATCACCGACGCGCTGCAGCCACTGCTGGAGCCGCTGCTGGAAGCCTATAGCGGCAACCAGGCGGTGTGCGACTACCTGCAGGCAATGCGTCAGAACCTGCTCAAGACGGTGATTGATCAGCTGGTTGAGGAGCGCGCGCTGGAGAGCCGGCCGGACGCCTACAAGAAGCAGCTGCTGACCGAGCAGTACTGCCCCAGCCTGATCGTTGGCCATGCGACCAACGGCGGTGCGCCCGTGGTGCACGAGCCGCACCCGTCCTACGACAACCTGTTTGGCCGGATCGAATACTCGCCGGAGCAGGGCGCGTTGGTCACCAGCTATCGCCACATCCGCTCCGGTGCCCTGCATCGGGCCAACGGTGGCTATCTGCTGCTTGAAGCGGAGAAGCTGCTGAGTGAGCCCTTTGTCTGGGATGCGCTCAAGCGTGCGCTGCACTCACGGCAGCTGAAAATGGAGTCCCCCTGGGCGGACATGGGGCGTCTGGCGACGGTCACTCTGACGCCACAGGTGCTGCCGCTGAACCTTAAGGTCGTGATCATCGGCTCACGGCAGGTCTATTACGCCCTGCAGGACCTGGATCCGGATTTTCAGGAGATGTTTCGCGTGCTGGTCGACTTTGACGAGGACCTGCCGCGCACACCCGACAGTGTCGAGGGCATGGCGCAGTTGCTCAAGACGCGTACCTCGGAGGAGGGGCTGGCACCGCTCAGCGCCGCGGCTGTGGCGCGAGTACTGACCTACAGTACCCGGCTGGCCGAGCACCAGGCGCGGCTGTCGGCGCGTATCAGTGACATTTTCCAGCTGGTCGCTGAGGCTGACTTTCTGCGCCAGCTGGCCGGTGACCCTTTGACCGATACCGCGCACATCGAGCGCGCCCTGCGGGCCAAGGAAACGCGTACCGGCCGGGTCAGTGCGCGTATTCGTGAGGACATGGTGTCCGGCGTGATCCTGATCGACACCGACGGTGCAGCCGTTGGCAAATGCAACGGCCTGACGGTACTGGAAGTTGGCGACTCGGTGTTTGGCTTGCCAGCGCGTATCAGCGCCACCGTGTATCCGGGCGGCAGCGGTATTGTGGACATTGAACGCGAGGTCAACCTCGGCCAGCCGATTCACTCCAAGGGGGTGATGATTCTCACCGGTTTTCTGGGTAGCCGCTATGCGCAGAAATACCCGCTGGAGATCTCCGCCAGCATTGCGCTGGAGCAGTCCTACGGCTACGTGGATGGCGACAGCGCCTCGCTGGGTGAAGTCTGCACCCTGATCTCCGCGCTCTCTCGCACGCCACTCAAACAGTGCTTTGCCATTACCGGCTCGATCAATCAGTTCGGCGAGGTGCAGGCGGTGGGAGGCGTTAACGAGAAGATCGAGGGCTTCTTCCGCTTGTGCCAGGCCCGTGGCCTGACCGGGGAGCAAGGGGTTATCATTCCGCGCTCCAACGTGCCTAACCTGATGCTGGATGAAGAGGTATTGCAGGCGGTGCGTGCTGGTGAGTTCGCCGTGTATGCCGTGTCCTGCGTTGATCAGGCGCTGGCATTGCTGGCGGGTGCGCCGGCCGGTGAGTTGAACGCCGAGGGTGACTTTACCGAGGGCAGCATCAACGCCCTGGTGGTCGCGCGGTTGGCCGAAATCGCCGAGCGGGATCGCGAAGAGGATGAAGACGGGGAACAGGCCGACGCTGAGGGTAAGTGACAAAAGGCCACTATGTCTCGCGCCGCACCTGCTCTGGTGCGGTTCACGGGGTTCTGTCTACAGGGTTATCCACAGCTTTGGCTGCGCCGCGCTGCTGCGACGGGGCGTCGCGTGGGCGCATTTGTAGCTTGACGCGGGCTTGTTCATCTGAGTTTTGATTGGCTTGCGGTCAAGCCAGAGGCGGCATATGGGCTGGGCTGCAAGCCTGCGAAGAGTAAAAGGCGCGGCTGCTGTAACCGTTGTGCAAAAAACACACTGTTTGCCGAAGTCGCCGAGTTTATAAGGCACAGGGCGGTTTATCAGACCACTGCACACAGACTTATCCACAGATACTGTGCACAACTGTTCTGACCATGAGTTATCTACACGAGGCACTATTGTTTATGGAACGTTTACTGGAAAACATGATGTATTCGGCGCGCTGGATTCTGGCGCCCATCTACTTTGGCCTGTCATTCGCGTTGCTGGCCCTGGCGGTCAAGTTCTTCCAGGAGCTCATTCATCTGGCGCCGCACCTGCTTGAAACCGCCGAGGCTGACCTGATTCTGGTTGTGCTCTCGCTGGTGGACATGGCATTGGTCGGTGGCTTGCTGGTCATGGTCATGATCTCCGGCTACGAGAACTTTGTGTCCCAGCTAGATATCGACGAAGGTAAGGAGAAACTCAGCTGGCTGGGCAAGATGGACTCCGGTTCGCTGAAAATGAAGGTGGCAGCGTCCATCGTTGCCATCTCTTCGATCCACCTGCTGAAGGTATTCATGAACGCGACCAACATCGATAACGACAAGCTGATGTGGTACGTCGTGATTCACCTGACCTTTGTTGTGTCGGCTTTTGCCATGGGCCTGCTGGACAAGCTAGCCAAAGACAAGAGTTACGACTGATTGTCTGTATAATTTTGTTGCTTTTTTGATCGTGGTGTATAGTCTCTGTATAGGTTTTTGGAGGCATAGCCATGACCCTGGAAGAACTGCATAGCGCCGCGCGTGAGGGCCAGCTGCAGCGTTTATCGCTGCTGTCTCAGGAAGGCAGCCTGTATTTGGTTGAGGCCCGCATCGACGGTCATACCGCGCTGCTGTGCGACGAGGGTGTGGCAAAGCCGCGGCACTTCCGCTCGCTGGTCGATGCGCGACGGGCGCTCAAGGAATTGGCCTGGCCGAGCATTGATCTGGTACACCTGAATGTTGCCGATGAGGCGTGCGCCGGCGATCCCTTGAGCCCGGCGGCAGCTCAGGGGGCGATGCGGCTGCGTTTGCCACTCCGGCCGTGAGTGTGCGCCGCCTGGTGCTGCTGCTGGGTGATCAACTGGACCCGGAGATCAGCAGCCTGCGTGACGCCGATCCGCAGCGCGATTGCATTCTGTTGGTCGAAGCGGCCGAAGAAGGGCGCTACGTCCCCCATCATCCGCAGAAAATCCTGTTTATCCTCTCGGCCATGCGCCACTTCGCCGGGTATCTGCGCGAGCAGGGTTTTACCGTTGATTACATCACCCTGGATGACCCCGCTAACACCGGTAGCCTGCACGGTGAGCTGGCGCGTGCCCGTGAGCGATACAAGCCAGATAGCATCCTGTTGACCGAGCCGGGGGAGTGGCGGTTGCTGGAGCGCTTTTGTCAGCGTCAGTCCGACTGGCCCGAGCTTGAATTGCGTGCTGATACGCGCTTCTTCTGCAGCAAGGAGCGCTTTGCTCGCTGGGCTCATGGGCGCAAGCAACTACGCATGGAGTATTTCTACCGCGAGATGCGCCGAGAAAGCGGCCTGTTGATGACGCCTGATGGCGAGCCGGAGGGTGGTGCCTGGAATTTTGATGCGGATAACCGCAAAGCGCTGCCGCGTGGTACCAGAGCGCCGGCGCAGGCGCATTTTCCAGCAGACCGCATAACCCGTGACGTCGAGGGGCTGGTGCGTAAACACTTTGGCGGCCACTACGGCCGGCTGGACGGTTTCGACTACCCGGTGACGCATGCAGACGCGGATGCCCTGTGGCAGCATTTTCGTCAGCACGCACTGGCCTGCTTCGGTGATTATCAGGACGCCATGGCGACTGATGAGCACTGGTTGTTCCACGCCCGCATTGCCGCGGCCATGAACATTGGGTTGCTGGACCCAAGGCGCGTCTGTCTGGACGTCCAGGCGGATTGGCAGGCCGGGGCCATTCCGTTGAACGCAGCGGAAGGCTTTATTCGCCAGATTCTGGGGTGGCGAGAGTATGTGCGGGGCATCTACTGGCTGATGATGCCGGAGTATGCCGAGCGTAACGCCTTTGGCAACCAGCGCGCCTTGCCCGAGTTCTACTGGACCGGCCAGACCCGCATGCGCTGCATGCAGCAGGCCATCGGTCAGACCCTCGAACATGCCTACGCTCACCATATTCAGCGGCTGATGGTGACGGGCAATTTTGCCCTGCTGGCGGGGGTTGAACCCACGCAGATCTGTGATTGGTATCTGGCGGTTTATATGGACGCCTTTGACTGGGTAGAGCTGCCCAATACGCTGGGCATGGTGATGCACGCTGACGGCGGGTTTCTTGGCTCCAAGCCCTATTGTGCCAGCGGCCAATATATCAAGCGCATGTCCGACTATTGCACGGGCTGTCGCTACAAGGTCAGCGAGCAGACCGGGGCCAAGGCGTGCCCGTTCAATGCGTTGTACTGGCATTTCATCATGCGCCACCGTGAGCAACTGCGCGGTAACCCGCGCATGGGGCTGGTGTACCGCAATCTGCAGCGCATGCCAGAGGCGAAGCAGCAGGCGTTGTGGGACTGGGGTGAGCACCTGCTGGCGCGGCTGGACGCGGGCGAGGCGTTATGAGGCGCAAGGGCGACTTGCCACAGAAGGTCTGCGCGGTCTGTGGCCGCCCCTTCAGCTGGCGGCGCAAGTGGGCTTTGTGCTGGGATGAGGTGCGATACTGCTCGGAACGCTGCCGACGAACGCGCCGCAATTGATGCTCAGCTGGCGGCCAGCACGATGAATTTGGGCGCCGCTGCCACTTGCTCTATGGTGTCAAAGTAGCGCTTGAGCGTCTGGTGATAGCCCAGATGGCGGTTGCCTACCACCAGCAGCCGGCCGCCCGGGGCGAGCGCGTGGTGGCTCTGGCGAAACAGCCGTCGGGCGATTTGGTCGCCGACCACCTGTTGCTGGTGGAAGGGCGGGTTGCAGAGGATCAGGTCTGCGCTGTTCGTTGTGGCCTCGCTCAGGCCATCGCCGACGACAAAGTGAGCGCTGCGTCCGGGAAAGGCCTCGGCAAAGTTGTCGCGCGCCGAGGCCACCGCCGCCCAGGACTCGTCGATAAAGGTGAGTTGTATGTGCGGATTGCGCTGGGCAGCCAGCAAGCCGAGCGCGCCATTGCCGCAACCCAGATCAACCACCCGGGCTTCGCCCAGGTCGGCAGGAATACAGGGCAGCAACACGCGGGTGCCGATATCCAGCTTCTCGCGGGAGAACACGCCGGGGCGGTTGCGCAGCTGCAGGTCTGTGCCCTCCAGCGGGTAATGGCTGGTCAGGTCGCGGATGCCAGGCTGCAGGGATGGGTCGTATTGGCACTGCAACAGGCGAGCCTTTTTCCAGCCGAGCGAAGCCTGGTAGGGGCCGATGTGCGCAGCCAGCAGGTCTCCGGCGCTGGGCGGCAGGTGCTTGATCATGCTGCCTGCCAGCAGCAGCGCCCGGTCAGCCAGCAGCGGACGCAGTCGTTGCAGCTGGTCCTGCAGCAGACTCAGGCTCTTGGGGATACGCAGCAATACCTGCTGATAGCGAGCTGTGGGTGTCTCGGTACTGTTAAAAAAACGCACGGCGTCGCTGCCCAGTCCGTTCGCCGCCAGGTTGCTCTGCAGCGCTCGCCAACTCATCCAGGAGTCACCCCAGCTGTGCACGGTCTTGCCTGCCGCCGCCAACGCGCAGGCCAGTGCGCCAAAGCCGTCGTTGATCACCAGTAGCGGCTGGTCGCTTTCCGGCTCTTGCTGTACCCGTTGCAGCAGATACAGGTCAGCAGTATCGAAGGCTTGAAGCGCGGCATTGCGGGAGGCGGGGTAGCGCTGCAATTGCAGCGTGCCGTAGGGCGTGGTGCAGGAGAGCATGGCGGGCCAGTGCGTTGAACGGGGGCGGCAGTATAGCATCGAGCGGGGGCGGTGCCCCGCTCCGGGTGGCGGCCCTCAGGCTTGTTTCTGGTCTTTCAGCAGGTCGCGAATCTCGCTCAGCAGTACTTCTTCCTTCGACGGCGCTGGCGGGGCGGCGGGCGCTGCCTCTTCCTTTTTCTTCAGGCTGTTCATCACACGTACGGCAACAAAGATGGCGGCAGCGATGATGATGAAGTCCACCACGCTTTGAATGAACAGGCCGTAGCCAATGGCGACTTCAGCGGCTTCTCCTTCGGCTTCCTTGAGCACGATCGACAGCTCGTTGAAGTTGACGCCACCGATCAGCACGCCCAGTGGCGGCATCACGATGTTGTTGACGAAAGAGGAGACGACCTTGCCAAAGGCGGCGCCGATGATGATACCCACGGCCATGTCGACGACATTGCCGCGCATTGCAAAGGTCTTGAATTCGCTCAGCAGCTTCATGCTTGTAGTCCTTGTCTGACGCCCCGTTGGCGTGCCTTGATCATAGCCAGCTGCCGGCGTTCATACCAAGCGTTATATGTCGCGCGCTCAGTGCTCTTTCAGTGCATCAGTCAGGGTCTCGCAGACGATGCGCAGCGCCTGAATGCGCGCGTAGCGTTTGTTCTCTGCTGGAATCAGGTGCCAGGGGGCTTGGCGCGTGGAGCAGTGTTCGACCATGTCGTTCATCGCCTGCGCGTAGTCGGGCCAGCGCTCGCGATTGCGCCAGTCTTCCTCGGTCAACTTGTAGCGCTTGACCGGGGACTCCTCGCGGGCCTTGAAGCGCTTCAGTTGCTCCTCTTCGGTAATCGCCAGCCAGAACTTGATCACCAGGGTGCCGCTATCGCTCAGTTGCTGCTCGAAATCATTGATTTCGCCATAGGCTCGTTGCCAATCGGGGGCTTCGCAGAAGCCTTCGACCCGCTCGACCAGTACCCTGCCGTAGTAGCTGCGGTCGAAGACCACCACGTTGCCCGGTGCCGGAATGCGTCGCCAGAAGCGCCAGAGATAGGGCATGCGGCGTTCTTCGTCGGTAGGTGCGCTGGTGCCGTGCACGCGCAGAATCCGTGGGTCCAGGCACTGCGTGATGCGTCGGATAGTGCCGCCTTTACCGGCCGCGTCGCTGCCTTCAAAGACCAGCAGCAGCGAGCGACGAGCAAAGCGTGGATGCTGGATCAGCTCGCGCAGTCGCGCCTGCCAGGTTTCCAGCTGCGCTTGGTAGTCATCTTTGTCCAGCGCCAGGCTGTAGTCCAGCTGGCCCAGATAGTCGCGCTGGGCTGGCTGCCAGCCATAGACCGGCCGTGGTGCCGGCTCGCAGGCCAGGCGCTGGCGCATGGCCTCGAGCACGATCTGGCCAATGCGCTGGTCGCGTTCGTGTGGGTCTGCTGCGGGCACGCGAATCCAGGGCGCGCCTTGGGTGGAGGTCAGCTCGGTCATCAGCCGGGCACCTTCGCGTACCTTCTCGTAATCGGCCGCGCTGAAATCGCCCCACTCGCGCATGGCGACGGTCTGCTTCAGCAGGGCCGGGTCGATGCGCTGGTGCTTGCCCTGCTGGTCATCGGTCAGGTGCAGCCAGATCTTGACCAGAATGATGCCCTCGTCGTTGAGCAGGCGCTCAAAGCGCAGAACTTGCTGCATCTGGGCGGTAAAGCGAGGAATGCTCATCTGGCCGCGGCTCAGGCGCATCAGTGGCTGGTGGTACCAGGAGCCGAGGTAGAAACCCAGCTCGCCCGTTGGCGGCAGGGTGCGCCAGTAGCGCCAGAGCCTCGGCATGCGGCGCTCCACCCCTTTGGGCAGGGCAAAGGCACGGGTGTTGAGGTAGCGGTTGTCGAGCCATTCGTAAAAGCTGTGAATAATCTCGGCCTTGCCGGCAAAGTCGTTACCGCTGATCAGCAGCAGTACCGAGCCATGCTGCAGGGTGCGCAGCTCGAACTGGGCCTCGAGCAGCTCTTCGCGCAGGGCCTCGCGTTCTGCCTTGCGTTTGCGGTGGTGGTCCTTGTCGCTCATGCGGGCACCTTTGACCAGTCAACCTCAGGGATTTGCTCGTAGGCCGGGCGGGCCAGCAGGTAACCTTGGAAAAGGTAGACGCCTATGTCGCGCAGGAAGGTCAGCTCGGCGACGGTCTCGACGCCCTCGGCAATGACCTCGATACTGAGCGCCTGACAGACGCCGAGAATGCCGCGCACGATGGCCTGACGAACCGGATCGCGGTCAATGTTGCGCAGCAGCGCCATATCCAGCTTGATGATATCGGGCTGAAATTCGGCCAGCAGGTTCAGACCCGAGTACCCAGCGCCAAAGTCGTCGATGGCGGTCTTGAAACCCCGGCGGGTGTATTCGCCGAGAATGCTCTTGAGATGATCGTGATCGGCGACCTGCTCTCCCTCCGTTACCTCGAACAGCAGGCGCTCCGGCGGGAAGTTGTAGCGCTTGGCAGCTTCCAGTGTGGCGCGGATACAGGTCGCCGGCTCGTAGACGGCGTTGGGCAGAAAGTTAATGCTGACGTAGCAGGATAACTGCAGGCGAGCGGCCAGCTCGACGGCCTTAACTCGGCAGGCCTGGTCAAATTGATACCGGTTGTCGTCGGTCACCTGTGCCAGAATGGCGG
>CENH01024796.1_pt1 | contig 10867 bp, 7 predicted proteins | sample 530171 | NCBI WGS metagenome assembly CENH01 (sample SAMEA2591132, study PRJEB7988) | marine metagenome | biome: marine biome (ENVO:00000447); feature: deep chlorophyll maximum layer (ENVO:xxxxxxxx); material: saline water (ENVO:00002010), including plankton (ENVO:xxxxxxxx) | depth 70 m | reverse complement strand
CTTCAAAAGCGCTTATAGCATCAGCGTTCTTGGCGTTATTAACGCCATTTGTCTGTGCGCAAGCCGCCGAGAGCGCTAGCATAAGTGTACAAGGGGTAGGTGCCATAGAGGTGACGCCCAACGCTTACTCTGTAACGCTTGTTGTGGAAGAGCAGGGCAACACGGTAGGCAAACTCAATACCCAGCTCGATTCAGATTTGCGCGCTATAGTTACGTTCCTGCTTGAGCAGGGCATTGAACAAAAGCATATACAAAGTATGCAAGTTCGCTTACAACCGCGCTATATAAATACGCCTCAAGGTAGACAGCAAGAAGGCTTCACGTTATCTCGCGATATCACTGTTACATCGACTGATTTAGAAACCTATGACAAAGTACTCGATGGCGTACTTAAACGAGGCGTTGACCGCATACAACAATTTAACTTTATTTCTGTTGGTGAAGGTGATGCTTATCAAAAAGCACTTATTGCAGCGGTTAAGAACGCAAAGCAACGTGCACAGTTATTAGCGAAAGAATTAGAGGTTGAAGTAGGTGAAGTAGTTGCAATCTCTGAATCTGGTGGCAATATGCCGATTCCAGTAATGCGCGCCGAAGCTTTTGCCAAAGACATGTCTATGTCGCTGCCTGGTCAAGAACGTATTGAAGCGCGTGTAAATGTCTCATTTAAAATTGTTCAATAGCAGGAATATCGTTTGAAAGAACCACAGTACAGCCAGTTAATCAATCAAGCTAAAAGCTTGGTTTCTGGTGAACACGACCTTATCGCCAATATGGCCAATATCAGTGCGCTTTTATTCAACCACCTTGAAGAAGTGAATTGGGCTGGTTTTTATCTTTACAAAGAAGAACAGCTGGTATTAGGCCCGTTTCAAGGTCAACCCGCATGTATTCGTATTCCATTAGGGAAAGGCGTTTGCGGTACAAGTGCAAGTACTCGTACCGTACAGCGTATTGCTGATGTCCATCAGTTTGAAGGTCATATTGCATGTGATGCAGCATCAAACTCGGAAATTGTCGTTCCTCTTGTGCTAAATGACAGCCTTGTTGGTGTACTTGATATCGACAGTCCTGTATTTGAACGTTTTACAGAAGAAGACGAAAAAGGGCTTGTTGAAATTGCTCAAATTCTTATGGATTCGCAGAAATAGTTATGAAATCCAGTGTTGATATTCACGTTGTTTTATCTACGTTTGAGGATATGGAAGACTTTCACGATGACCCAGATGAGGCATCTGAACGTTTAAACTTTATCCTACATGCCGTTTATGACAACGCCGAAGAAGATATTGAAACACAGCGTTTAGAGCAAATTTTGCACTACGCATGGGAATCTTGGCAACAAGATAGACATTTATTAGAAATAGATGACGACGAATTGCTTGATTGGGTTGACCACACGCTGGCAACTTGGGATGATGCAGTTAACGATGAAATCTCCTGAATAATTTAGAAAGTTAATGGAATCACCAGAGAAGTTTACCAATAGTAAGGAAGTAATAGCTTTCCTTGCAGAGACCTTTCCGAAATGTTTTAGCATTGAAGGCGAGGCCCGCCCACTCAAGATCGGTATTTTTCAAGATCTTGCCGAACGTTTAGAAGAAGATGAACGCGTAAGTAAAACATTACTTCGTTCAACGCTTCGCCATTACACCAACAGCTGGCGTTATTTGTACAGCATCAAAGAAGGTGCTAATCGCGTGGACTTAGACGGCGTAGAAGGCGATGCTATTGAAAAAGAGCATGCAGACCACGCTAAACAACAGCTAGATGAAAGCAAAGCTAAAGCTGCCGAAAAGCGCAAAGCTAAGCTAGCTCAACAGCCCAAGCGCAAAGATAAACGTCAATTTAACCGTCCAAAAGGTGAAAAATCTGCAAATTCGGACCATGCTGATACTAAGCGCGGAACTAAACCGAAAAATAACAGACCAAACACAACACCACCTGCGAAATTGACAGATAGCGATTTACAACAAGGTACGCAAGTTACCGTTAAATTAGGTAAAGCACCTATGCCAGCAGTAATCACCGAAGTTGCTAAAGATGGTATTCACGTTCAACTAGACTCAGGCATGGTAGTTAAAGTAAACGCAGACGCTTTACGTTTGGCACGCTCCAAGAGGTCGTAAATATGAGAGACATCCTTCGAATTTCCATCGCCAGTGCTTTTCTTACCGTTGGGGTAGGAGCAGGTGCTGTTACGTCAACACCAGAAGTAGACGAGCTTCCTATTTTGCAGCAGGAATCTCAGCACAGTGTTGCGGCTAAGCGAGTAAGCGCACTCTTCACTAGGGCGCATTACAAGGAAATCGCGTTGGATGACGTCCTCTCGGCACGAGTTTATCAGCGCTTTATCGATTCGTTAGATCACAATAAGCAAGTTTTACTGTTATCTGACGTTGTGAGTTTTGAAAAATATCGCACGCTATTCGATGATGCGCTGAGTAAAGGCAACCTGTCAGTCGCCTATGACATGTACAATGTAAGCGCAAAACGCCGTATAGAACGCTATGAATTCGCGTTAGACTTATTAGAAAAAGGGCCGTTCGACTTCGAAAAAGAAGGAGACAAGTTCTTTTATGACAGAGAAGACGCTGAGTGGCCGGCGAATAAAGCCGAGCTAGATGAAATTTGGCGTCAACGTGTTAAATACGATGCGCTGAATCTTATTCTTGCTGACAAGACATGGGAAGAAGCGAAAGCGCTTCTAACTAAACGCTATACACGTGCCATTAAACGTACAAAGCAAGCAAAAAGCGAAGACGTTTTCCAAACGGCAATGAACGCTTTTGCACGCACAATTGAAGCGCACACAAGTTATTTATCTCCCCGCAATGCCGAACGTTTCCAGATGGACATGAACTTGTCTTTCGAAGGAATAGGCGCGGTGTTACAAAGTGAAGACGACTACACCGTTATTAAAAGTGTTGTTCCAGGCGGTCCTGCCGATGAGTCAGGTGCAATTAAGCCGGAAGACAAAATTGTTGGTGTAGCGCAAGACGATGAAGAATTCGTCGATGTTATCGGCTGGCGTTTGGACGAAGTGGTTGAGCTTATAAAAGGGCCAAAAGGTAGTACGGTTCGTCTTCAAGTCGAAAAAGGGGCGACCGAGTCGAAAACCACGTCAGTTGTAAGCCTTACCCGCGATAAGATCAAACTTGAAGATCGGGCTGCTAAGTCTGAGGTTTACGTCCCTGAAACAGGCCCTCATGCAGATGAGCCCCTTGGCGTTATTACTATCCCAAGTTTTTACAACAACCTAAGCATGGATGTTGCAAAAGAAATTGAAAGCTTAAAAGCACAAAATGTTAAAGGGGTAATTGTTGATTTACGCGGGAATGGCGGCGGGTCACTTACCGAAGCTACACTGCTAACAGGTCTATTCATTGAAAAAGGGCCAGTGGTTCAAATTCGTTATGGCCAAAGTAAGGTTAGCGTAAACCGCGATACCGATGGTGAAGTTGCGTACGACGGTCCGTTAACTGTACTTGTCGATAGATACAGCGCCTCTGCGTCGGAAATATTTGCAGCTGCCATGCAAGACTACAACAGAGCATTAATCGTCGGTGAACAAACCTTTGGTAAGGGAACGGTGCAACAACATCGCGGCTTAGGCAAAATTTACGACCTGTACGATAATCCATTAGGTAGTGTTCAATTTACTATTGCTAAGTTCTATCGCATTGATGGCGGAAGCACGCAGCACAAAGGTGTAATTCCAGATATCCTTTATCCATCTGCCGTAGAACCTGCAGAGTGGGGAGAGAGTCAGGCTGAAAATGCATTGCCGTGGGATAGCATTAATCGTGCAAATTACACTACCTTTGCTGATGGCACCGCGGCGCTAGATGTGCTGACTGCTAAACACAATAAGCGTATTATGCAAGATCCTGAATTTTCTTATATTCATGAAGACATCAAGGAATATAAAGAAAATAAAGACAAAGATTTTATTTCATTAGTTAAGTCTGAACGTGAAGCAGAGAAAAAAGAAGCGGAAGAAAAATCGCTTGCTCGTGCTAACGAACGTTTACAGCGTATGGGAATGGAAACGGTCTCAACATTGGACGACCTACCTGAAGATATGGAAGAATTAGACCCATTCTTAGATGAAGCGGCCAATATAACTTTCGATATGATTGAAACAGGCCGTTACGCAATAACAAGAAACTAAATGATTAGAAAAAAGGGCTGGTCTAGGGCCAGCCCTTTTTTTGTGTCTATAAATTATTAAAACAATAATAAAGGGAAATAACATGGCTATCAGAGGCGAATTTTCCTCTAGAATTGGGTTCGTGCTAGCAGCGGCAGGCTCGGCAGTTGGACTCGGCAATATCTGGGGTTTTCCCACCAAGGTAGCGAGCAACGGTGGTGCAGCGTTTGTCCTCGTCTACTTACTTCTCGCATTCGTACTTGCATACCCCGTTCTAATGGCTGAGCTTATAATAGGGCGCAGCTCACGTTCTAACATGGTTGATGCCCTAGGCAAAATATCCGGTAACTTCATCGGTAGAGCGACTGGTATATGGGGCTGTATTACGGTTTCACTTATTCTCGCTTTTTATGCCATTGTTGGCGGTTGGATGCTGGTTTACTTCGCTGACTCGGCAGTCAATATAGTCGGGCTATCTAGCGCAAGTGACTGGCTGCTTACCTCTTCGGTTACGCGTAACATTTTATTTTGCTTTCTTTTCATGAGCTTAACCGCATTTATTGTTGTGGGTGGGGTAAAAGCAGGTATAGAGAAGTGGTCGGTTCGACTAATGCCCACCTTGGTTATTCTCATTCTTGCGTTGATTGTATATGTAAGTTTGCAACCCGGTGCTTCAGAAGGCTGGGCGGCCTATTTAGTGCCCGACTTTTCACGCGTGTTAGACCCAGAGTTACTTATCAACGCCATGGGGCAGGCGTTCTTTTCCATGTCCTTAGGCGTGGGCACTATGTTGGTTTACGGCTCGTATTTAAGCAAAAAAGAAAACTTACCCACCATTGGTGCATCTGTAGCCTTGGTTGATATTGGCGTGGCAGTTATTGCAGGTATGCTAATTATTCCCGCTATGTACGTCGCTTTAAATAACGGTGTGGAAATCTTTACGCCAGAAGGTGCGTTAATTCAAGGTGACTCACTTATTTTCAAGGTACTGCCTGCCTTATTCGAAACCATTGGCACTGTCGGTCTGTTTGTAGCCTTTACGTTTTTTGCACTCATGGCCATTGCTGCGGTCACGTCGTCAATATCGATGCTAGAAGTCCCGGTCGCCTATATGGTGGAAAGCAAAGGCTTAAAACGCAAAAAAGCCGTGTTGCTGATGGCCACCATTATATTCATTTTGAGCTGCGTCATTATTCTTAATTTTGAATTGCTGTTTGGCTTTGTTATTGCGCTTACCACCGAGTACAGCCAACCCTTACTAGGGTTAGCGCTTTGCATATTTGCAGGGTGGGTATGGAGACGAGACGCAATATTAGAAGAACTAAAGCAAGGCGATCAGTTTGCTGAGCACAGCATCTTTTGGAAAATCTGGCCGTGGTATGTGCGCTTTGTTTGCCCAGTAATCATAGCGTTGATGTTCTATCGCTCGGTGTTTTAACCCTCGGTGTACAATGAATTCAACACGCGTAGCCCGTTGTAAATACAATAATAAGGTTTTTTAAAAACGACAATGACGAATAAAGAATTAAAAACGGCGTCACTTCTCGATGCACTTCTTCCTATACTTGCTCTTATAGTAATGATGGGAAGCGCAGTGTACCTTTTCGCTGATAACTCGTCTTACGGCCCGAACCAAATTGCACTTCTTCTCGCTATGGGTTTAGCTGCTATTATTGGCATGAAAAATGGCTATAGCTGGAAAACGATAGAAAAGGGCATTGTTGACGGTATTTCTATGTCCCTAGGTGCCTGCTTAATTCTTCTTGCTGTTGGGTCACTTATCGGTACTTGGATGCTAGCAGGTACGGTTCCAACCCTAATATATTTTGGTTTAGAGTTACTTAACCCCTCTTTTTTCTATGCCGCAGCATGTTTAATTTGTGCCGTTGTAGCGATGAGTATTGGAAGTTCTTGGACTACCGCAGCTACCGTCGGTGTCGCGCTAATGGGCGTATCCGCAGGTATGGAAATGTCAGCGGCGATAACCGCAGGCGCAGTGGTTTCTGGTGCGTATTTCGGCGACAAGATTTCTCCGTTGTCAGAAACAACAAACTTAGCACCCGCAGTAGCTGGAACCGATTTGTTTGAACATATTCGCTATATGCTTTGGACTACTATCCCAAGCTTTGTTATCGCGCTTATTTTATTTACCATCTTAGGATTCAGTGAAGTAGGCGAAGCTAAGGCAGAGCGCATTGAACAAATGCAGCAGCTTTTAAATGCCTCCTTCGACCTAGGTTGGCACCTGCTTATTCCGTTGGTTGTATTGCTTACACTTGCCATTAAAAAAATGCCTGCGTTTCCTGCGGTATTTATCGGTGCGCTGTTAGGCGGTGTTTGGGCAGTGGTATTTCAGTGGGATGTAGTAATGTCTATGGCAAGCAGCGACGACTCAGCCAATGTTGGCGCACTAAAAGTCGTGTGGACGGCGCTTTTTGACGGCGTAATCTTTTCTACACCCGACGAGAACTTAAATAGCTTGCTGTCTCGCGGTGGTATGTCATCCATGCTTAATACTATTTGGCTAATCATTTGCGCAATGTCTTTTGGCGCAGTACTTGAACGGGTTGGCCTACTTAAACGCGCGGTATCTGCTATTTTACTTGGCGCAAAATCGGCGGGCGATATGGTCAGCCGTACTATTCTTACTTGTTTTGGTACAAACCTTGTTACTGCTGACCAGTATATATCTATTGTTATGCCAGGGCGTATGTACAAAGAAGAGTTTAAAAAGCGTGGTTTAGATCAACTCAACTTGTCTCGTAGCCTTGAAGATGGCGGCACGCTTACCTCTCCACTTATTCCATGGAACACGTGTGGTGCTTATATGCACAGCGTATTGCTTGTGAATCCGTTTGACTACGTGTTTTATGCTTTCTTTAACGTTATCAATCCGATCCTTGCTATTATCTATGCGTATTTAGGTATTAAGATTTTACGAATCACACCACCTACGGTTGAAGTAAACAGTAAAGAAACCGTTTAAAAAAACGTTCCATTACATCCACGTAGGCTTTCTTTTAGGAGGATCTATGTCAGTTCAAGCTAAACGCCGGGCGGATTATCAGCCGCCCGCTTTTTCAATAGCGACAGTTGACCTACACATTACGCTTCACCCAACCGAAACTAAGGTTGTTAGTACCCTTGCCATCGCGCGTAACGGCGCGCACAACGCTCCCTTAGTGCTAGATGGGGACGGACTAGAGCTTAATGCCATAGCCGTTAATGGCGAAGCTTTATCTGAAGAATTTTACACCCTTGGTGACAATACGCTAAGTATTAACAGCGAACTCGATACGTTTGAGTTAGTCATTACGACAACTATTGCTCCTGAGCACAATAAAGCACTCGAGGGCTTGTACCTTTCAGGCGGCGCATATTGCACACAATGTGAAGCTGAAGGCTTTCGTCGTATTACGTATTTTATGGACCGCCCAGACGTCTTGTCAGTTTATACGGTTACTGTAGTAGCTGATAAATCTATTCCTATGCTGCTAGCCAACGGTAACCCAGTTGACAAAGGAGATATTGACGCGAGCAGCCACTTTGTTAAATGGCACGACCCCCACCCAAAACCTTGTTACCTTTTTGCGCTTGTTGCCGGTGATTTTGATTTACTTACCGATAGTTATACGACAAGCAGTGGTAAAGAAGTCGCCCTTGAGCTTTATGTTGATAAAGGTAAAAAGTCTCAAGGAGTGTTCGCCTTAGAATCATTGAAACGGGCGATGAAGTGGGATGAAGACGTCTTTGGCCTAGAATACGACCTTGATATCTACATGATAGTGGCCGTCGACTTCTTTAATATGGGGGCAATGGAGAACAAAGGGCTTAATGTTTTTAATAGCAAATTTGTTCTGGCCGACCAAGAAAGCGCGACAGACGATGATTTTTTCAATGTAGAATCTGTGATTGCACACGAATATTTCCATAATTGGACAGGCAACCGCGTCACCTGCAGAGATTGGTTTCAGCTAAGTCTTAAAGAGGGGCTAACGGTATTTAGAGACCAGCAGTTCAGTGCTGATATGACATCAGCGCTTAGTAATCGCATTAAACATGTGCGGGTCATGCGAGAGCACCAATTTGCTGAAGACGCCAGCGCAATGAGTCATCCTATCCGCCCCGAAGAAGTGATTGAAATGAATAACTTCTATACGGTTACGGTATACGATAAAGGCGCTGAGGTGATCCGTATGTTCCATACGCTTTTAGGCCCAGATGGCTTTAGGCGTGGAATGGATGAGTACTTTAAACGCCATGATGGGCAAGCGGTAACATGTGACGACTTTATTTCAGCTATGCAGTCTGCTACCGATTTAGATTTAACCCAGTTTGCACGTTGGTACAGTCAGTCCGGAACACCGGTTATCTCTGTCGAGCACAAAATTCAAAACGATGACAATGATGACGTTATCCATACGTTTACCTTGTCACAACATACGCCCGCCACGTCTGATCAAAGTGAAAAGGAATCGCTGTATATTCCGGTAAACATTGAAATTATTGATGATGAAGGAAATACATACACTGATAATGAGTCGATGATTCAAAATGGCATGGTAATTTTGAATGCGCCCTCGATGAGTTTTACCGTAAATGCCGAAAATGCTTCATTAACGCCTGTGGTGTTGGGTAATTTTTCTGCGCCGGCTAAAGTGGAAAACCCACTTGATACAGCATCACTGCTCACTATCTTTAAGTATGCCAAAGACCCGTTTAATCGTTGGGATGCAATGCAGACCCTATACGACCGCTGTATTAAACAGATTGAAGATGCACCAGGCAGTGCGATTAGCAATGATATTTGGGAAGGCATCAAGCAAGCAATTGCACAAGAGCAAAGTAATCTTGAGTTGTTAGGTGAGTGCTTAGTTATCCCGTCATTTGAAACCTTGTGTCAAAGCCGCAGTAACATTAACGTTTCTGCACTTTCGAAAGCGCGAAAAGCATTTTGTGATCAATTTGCACAAGCGCTTGAGCAAGAATTATTGCAAGTATTTAACAACATAGATGCAGCATCATACAGTTACACGCAAGACGCAGTAAACCAACGTCGCTGCAAGAATGTGGTGCTTGCACACTTAGCACGGTTACCTCAACATGAAGGCGCTGTTGTCGCGCAGTTTGATGCTGCAGATAACATGACCGATACACTAGGGGCTCTAAGAAGCGCTCAACATTGTAATTCCGCGACATTTGATACCCTAATGGCACGATTTGAAGCAACGTGGAATCACGACCCACTGGTATTAGACAAGTGGTTTGCGCTTCACGCTACGCAAAATCGTGACGATATTTTTGCCACTATTACCATGCTTTGTGAACACCCGCAGTTCGCAATGAGTAACCCGAATCGCGTACGTTCTGTTATTGGAAGTTTTGCTTTTTATAACAGCGAAAGGTTCCATGCATTAGATGGCAGTGGGTATAAGTTTGTTACCGACTATTTGCTTAAGCTCGATGCAGTTAACCCGCAAGTAGCAGCGCGAATTGTAACACCACTAACGCAGTGGCAAGCGTTTGCAAACGAACATCAAGTATTGATGAAACAGCAGCTTGGGCGTTTATTAAATCATAAAGGCTTAAGTAAAGACGTGTTCGAAAAAGTAAGTAAAAGCCTTGCTTATGACAAGCATTAGCCCGACTGACGCTGTCTTTTACTTTTCAATAAACGCACCTTACAAACAATGTGAGGTGCTGTATGCCCCAACTATGCCTGATGTTGTTATGGTTAGCGAGTCAGGCCTTAGTGTACAAGTACCTACAAACCGGCTTCGCCAGTTTGTAACATCACAGGGTATAAAGGGCCGTTTCAGGATGGTCATTGATATCAATAAAAAAATTAAATCTTTTGAAAGGCTCGCGTAGGGCCTTTGAACTTATGCTGCACGTCGTTTTCATTTCACAACCTCTCTCGTGCAGCTTCCTTGTTTAGGTTAGTTAAGCTCACATATCGCTCACACCCCTGAAAAGCGCATTAAATACAAAATCACAACAAATCTGTACATTTTTCCTGCGAGATTATAAATGCCTTTTATACTCACAATAAAGCAATAACTATTTGATACGACTAATGTTGTAAATTTTGTTAACTGGTAGGATTAGTTCTTGCGGTTATGGCAAAATGATGTAATGATTTTGTTAATCGTTATGGTTGGTCATGATGTCACGTATTAAGTCACATCGACTTGGGAGTATAAAAATATGAAAAATGGGCCTAGCGCTTTTAAGATATCACCGGTAGCAGCGGGAGTTCTCTCACTGTTAGGTGCTGCTGCAGTACCTGTACACGCTGCAAATTGGCAGGTAGGTGATGTGAGTATATCTTTAGATTCAACATTTACCTTAGCTACTAGCATTCGAACTGAAGCACGAGATTACGACCTTATCGGTAACAGTAACCACCCTCAGTTCGATTGGAGCGGTTATCACGCAGCATTCAATCCTTTATACCCAAGTGGCGATGTGTGGGGTTTAGCCGATGGTGCTTATTCTACTAATGGTGACCTTGGTAACCTTGCACACGATCCAGGTGACGCGTTTGCAACGCAAATTTCAGGTACACATGAATTAGATATTAACTTCGGTGACTACGGTTTCTTCGCAAGGGGTTTCTGGTTCTATGATTTTGAGCAAATGGATGGTGATCGTCCATATTCTAACCCAATAACTGGCAACCAATACGACCTGTGTCAAGATCCAGAGGCGGAA
>CENH01009255.1_pt1 | contig 10877 bp, 3 predicted proteins | sample 530171 | NCBI WGS metagenome assembly CENH01 (sample SAMEA2591132, study PRJEB7988) | marine metagenome | biome: marine biome (ENVO:00000447); feature: deep chlorophyll maximum layer (ENVO:xxxxxxxx); material: saline water (ENVO:00002010), including plankton (ENVO:xxxxxxxx) | depth 70 m | reverse complement strand
GTAGAGTTTACTAGTGGAGCATACGACAATAGTCAATATGTAGCAGGTAGTGTATATAAGATACTTAATACATTTACTGGGACTTTGTACCAAATGGGTCCTTCTACAGAAGGTGATTTAAATATAACAACAGCTATACTACTTAATGATGGTAATAGAACATACACATTTTCAAATGGGTTAGGGACAGACCCTGACCATGCGTTATATGACGGTAATAATCCTATAACTACACAGCAATTAACAATTGCTAATCTTTCTACACAAAAACAAATGGATGTTGTAGAGTGTTACAATTTTGATGATGACGGTGTACCAAAAGTAGAAGAATATAATGCTTCTTCTAACCCAACCGGTAACTTGATAATACCGCCAGTTAGTGACAACGTAATTGTTGAGCAAATTGCTAATGATGTTGTGTTAACTGCTACAGCTCCTAGCTTTGTTGACGATGACATTGGCAGACATTTAAAAGGTGAGTTACCGTCTGGTAACGTGTATATGAAAATAATTAGATATTTGTCTAGCAATCAAGTAGTTACTCAAGTACTAAACAAAGTACCAAGAAACTCTAGAACATCTAAAATAGAAAATGAAGGAGCATTTACATCGTTTAGTTTTGGAGCTTGGTATAATAACAATTACCCTAAGACTGTAACTAAATACGAACAAAGACGTGTTTATGGTGGTACCTTTAGTCATCCTAATTATATATTCTTTAGTAGGGCAACAAATGAGTACAGTTTCCAACCTACACAAAACGATAAAGAAGTTTTAGACACAGATGGTATTACCTATATTTTAACAAACCAGACTGCATCCATAAAATGGCTTGATGCTTTAAAAGATTTAGTTATTGGAACTACTGGTGGTTTGTATAGAGTTGTACCTAATGAGTATTTATATGGTGTTAGTGCTAAAACAATACGTATTGAACTTACTCAAGAAGAACCTTGTAATGCACAAGCTATATCTGTAGGTAATTCAATCTTTTACCCTGACCAAGCTGGTGGTAGGATTTTAGAGTACCGTTACGATCAAGCTATTCAAAACTCTGCATCTAATGATGTAAGTAAATTAATATACCCTACATTTGTACACGACGGTATAGTTAAAATACAGTATCAACACACACCGCAGCCTAGAATATGGGCAGTGACTAAAAATGGTAATTTATATTGTTTATCTTACCATAGGCAAGAAGAATTTTACGCTTGGACTAAAATAGACTTAGCAGGTGCAACAGTGCATGATATTACTATATTAAATGTAGGAGGTCAAAGCTTAACAGACTCTGTGTTTGTTATAGTATCAAGGACAAACTCTACTACAGTAGTTAGCACTGAGTGTTTTAATGAGTCAGAGTCAGAATTTGCTGGTAACGGAACTGTTAATAAAACAGCAGCTCATTTAGATGCGTATGTTGTTACTACAAAGCAAGCTAGTGAAACAATTAGTTTAGATGTAAGTAGTCGTTTTGTTAATGGTGATACTATATCTGTTGTTATTGACGGTGAATACAAAGGAGAATACACAGTTGCTAGTGGTGTACCTCAAGGGTTAACACCATCTGCAAGTTACAAAGTATTTATGGCTGGTGTTAAATATGATGGCACGGCTACACCAATGTATCCTACATGGGACGGACAAAACAAACCAGCATATGGAGCAGAGACACAAAGAGTCGTTTCTATTAAGCCTTTTGTTATTGACAGCTTTTCATACTCAGTTGGTGTTGGTGCTCAACAAAAAGAAGTTACTTTATCTAGCACTTATGGTGTAGGTAATGGCTTTACCGGTTTTGACACAGAAAGACCAATTGCAGGTTCTACATTTGGAGTTGACAATATACCAACATTTAAACAGACTAAGCCCTACCCTTTAGTCATTGCATCAATTGTAACTAAAACAGACTTAAATTAATGGAAATAGCAGCAGTAGTATCTACAGTATTATCAGGCGTAAGCACTGTCGTATCGTATTTAGGTGCCCAAAGAGAAGCTGACCTGTTAGAGCAATCAGCAGTTCAAAAAGAGCAGCAAACAAAAGTTGATGCTCAGATTGATGTTAATAACACAATTGCAGAGCAAAACGAGATAGAAGCAACAAAAGCTCAAACTATTTTTAACAGACGATTGCAAGCTCAAGTAGACGCTGAAAAAAGAGACCAGTTAGCTTCAGAGATTGCTAGAAATAATGCTAAATCCTATTTAACACTTAGTCCAAACGTTAGATCATTTGGAGATGTGTTTAAGGCAGAAGTAGCAGCAGGTCAAAATAAGTTAACTGCATTTGATTTTGAGTCATCTCAAACTGATTACGGTATGTACAAGCAAATTGAAGAGTTAGATAGAAAAGCTGATTATAATTATATGGTTGGTATGTCTAAACGTGATTTTACACTAGCTGCTGGAGCTAACGAAGCTTATCAACTTAGAAATGAAGCAGAGGCAACAAGAACATCTGCTAAGATGAATCTTTTAGCTGGTATAGCTGGAACTGCAACTAGTTTTGTACAAGGTGGCTCTATGGTAAAAGATATGGGTCTTAAAGAAACTAATTTTGCACGTAAATTTTATAGAGTATAGACTATGGCAATTAATTTAAATTACAGCACAAGAAAACAAGAAAAAACACCTGCTAATGCGTTTGGTACAAGACCGACTTCAGACCCAAGTGGTTTAAAACGTGCTGGTCAAAGTACTGCTATGATAGGGCAGTCTTTTTCTCAAATCGCACAAACACTTGACCAACAAGATAAATCTGCTCAGAATTTAACAGCACAAAAAGCTTATGCTCTTCAACAACAAGCAGCCAATGAAGCGGCATTTAATTTAACAGCAGCTATTGATGAAGGTAATAACGAAAAAATTATAGCAGCACAAGAAACTTTTAATCAGTTAAAATCTAAAACAGTTAATGATTATTTACCTGAAAACTCAGGTGGTATATCTGTAACTAGAGATAGTATTTTAACTAACTACTCATCACAATATAGTAACTTATACGGTGCGTTAGATAGAAGCACAAGAAGCCATAAAAATGTTACAGCTGCTACTAGAGGTATTGATATGGTTAATAAGCAATCTGAATCTGAGTGGACAGGTCTTAATCTACAATACGGTGCAGCTAACGAAATACCGTTACAAATACTCCAAGAATATTTAGTAGGTGGAGAAGTTCCTAAATTGGATACTAATCCAGACCCTGAAAAAAACATTAACATTTTAGAATATAATGCTTTACCTGACGATAAGTCTAAAAAAGCATACCTTGAAGGTAAGTTAGCTATCTTTAATAGATCATTAGAGCGTTCGTTTGCACATATTAAAGATGAAGACGATATTAGAGAACTTGAAGAGTATTACGGTAATTTGTTTCAAAGTTATACGTTGTTCTCTAATTTAGACAATCCTACTGAGAAATATGACGAAGCTGTTATCGGTGCTTACCAACTTTTACAAGAACAGGGAATTGAACTTAAGAAAGAAAAAGTAAAAGCTCAATTAGACCGTGCAAAAAATGCTAATAACACATTTCTTGAAAGTACCACGTTAGTTACATCTGCTAACGATACCATAGCTCTTGATGCAGTAGCAAGCAGTATTGAAACAGGAGTAGAAGATGTTGACTATACTGATTTAGAAGTAAATCAAATACTTACAAGTTTAGCTACACCATTAGGACCAGAGTTAGCTGAAGCATTTAAAACAACTAGTGATATGTTTGGGGATAATATTTCTGAAGAAGCATTGGAAGCAATATCTTCTAGTTTAGAAAGTGAGTTAAGTCTTACTTTAAAATCAATGGCTATGATGAAGCCTGAAGACAGACCAGAAGCTAGTCAATTTTGGGCTCAAAGACCTGAGTTTATAACTATACCTTCTGAGTACAGATCTAAGTTTGTAACTTACTTTAATAATTTTATAAAAAACTTTGATGACTCAATGGCTAGAGGTGATGCCTTTACAGCGATGAAGTACATAGATCCGATGATTCTTAAACTTTCTAACGAAGGTAAAGTAGCTGAGGCTAATCTTTATTATCAAGAAGAGTATGTTAAAAAAGGTATTTTTTTAGGTAGAGGATTTTCTGGTGAGATAGCAAATATTTCAACAGAAGGTTTTGAATTTGGAACTGATGACACTGTTGTTGCAGATCGTGTTATTAAGGTATTTGAAAATAATGTTAATAATTACGAAGCATTGTACGATAATATACAAGTTGCCTTATCAGATCCTCAAAATACAACTAAAGCGCAAAAAAACCTTTATCATTTAATGTCTATGGTAATGCCTCAAGTTATTCAACAAGGTCATTATCCTAGTAGTAAAGTAATATCTGAACTTATTAATAACTTTGCAAAAGGTGTTAATAATTACGAAAAAGCATTAGGCACTGAAGAGCGTAAAGATATTGATACATTATTTAATAGATTAGCTTTAGTTCAAGATAACTACGCAAAAGAAAGAGCTGGAGATAGTATTTTTGGAGAGTTAGGTTTAAAGAAAGAACTTATGTTCATGAATATCTACAAAGAAACTGACACCCAAGCTCAAAAAGACTTTGCTGAAAGAATGATAAAAGGTTATTTATACACTGAGATTGTTTCTAACGGTAAAAGTTATAAAGAAGCTGTTCAAAGTTTACAAGAGTATGAAGATGAACAGTTAAATGCTTATGAAGCACCTATACCTATTGATAGTTGGGGTAATAGTTTTGTTACAGTGCTACCAACAGAGGCTAGAGAGTATGTTCAGACAGATGTTGGACAAAGTCAGTTGCAACCGTTAGAAGAGCTTTTTGGACAGCTATTTGATCTTGACATATATGCAGGTAACATAGAGGGTATGGCAAAAGCTAGAGAGTCTGAGTGGGCGAAAGTCTATACTATGTCTGAAATAGCTTTACTAGCAGTTTCTGGTTTTGATCCTGTAGGTAACAAAGACTTAATTAAACAGTTTGGTTTAGGTGACAAATTTGATTGGCAAAATCCTATATATTATGACCAAAAAACAGGTAAAATAACTAGAAGAGGTGCAAAAGCATTGATTAAAGGTATTATGAGTAATACAACACCTGAAGGACAACCAATAGCTAAAACACTAGGTCATAGTTATGTATTTGAAGACGGTCAAAGAAAGAAGAAAATTAATTTTGGATTTAAAAATGGCACAGGTTATACAAAAGTCCAAGCAAAATCTTTGTTTAATGTAGATGATGCTGTTGAGTTAGCTAAAATGGTTATGATTAGCGAACAAAATTTAGTTAATTTGAGAACTGCAGGAACAGGTTTTAATAACCAAAACTTAGACAGACTTTTAGATTATATGGAAGAAGCTCAATTTTTTGCTCCAGAGTACGTTCCTCTAATTACACCTGGTTTATAATACTTTATGGCACTTATACCACAGAAAACTACAGACAATAAGTTTGTAGACCCAACTATACATGAATTAGCTCAAGGTAACTACAGCGTTACCGATCACGGACGTGTTGCTAATTTTGTATCATCACTTGAACATGGGTTAAGAAATAACTTAACAGGTACAACAGCTCGTTGGTTAAAATATAAAGCAAAAGGCTTTACTGGTGAGAAAATGGATCAAGAAGCTTTTGATAAAAGCATTGCTCCTACATTGGGTATAAAGTATTCTGAACAAACTCCTAATCAGTTAGATTATCAAATTCAAGGCAAACTAACGGATAGAGTTTTAGCAGATGAAGCTGAAGGTCAAAACAGATATATTACTAATATAGTTGGTAATTTAGCAGGTGGTTTGTTAGACCCCATTGGTGTTATGTTACCAGTTGCTAAATCAGACAAAGTTAACTTGTTGCTACGTGCTGGGAAAGCTAATAAAGCTGCAACAGTTGCAGGCACATCGACATTTAGAAATCTATTAGCTCTTAATACTGCTCTAGAAGCTCCATACGGAGCTATGAAGTTAGATATGGGAGATAACTATACAGCAGAGCATTTAAAAACATCGCTTATGTTTAATCCTGTGTTTTCTGGTGTGTTTGCTGGTTTCCGTGGGTACAGTGTACGTAAAAAAGGTTTAAAGATACAGCAAAGCTTAGAGAAAAAACGTGCATATGTAGAGTTTATGAATGGTCAGCGTGATAACTTTGACGTTAACCTTACTGACGCAGTTAATATACTTGGAGATGCTGGTAGCCCTGCAATTAAAAAGATAATTGACGAAAATCCACGATTAAAAGATATTGCAGAAGGTAGAATAAAAGAAGAAGACCTTACACCTGAAGATTTGATGAACATATCTGCTGGTATGCACATGGCTGAAGTTAGTGCTAAGCTTGAGATTATGTCAGCTAAATTAGCAGACGATTACTTAAAGGTTTTAGATGAAGGTGGATCTATTCAAGGAGCATACAAAGATTACGAAGCAAGAGTTAATCGTTTAACAGAAGCTCTTACTACTGGTAACACGTCAAAACTTACTCCTGAGGATGTACAGTGGTTACAAGATAATGTTGGTATTTTTGTACAATATCCTGAAAACTTTACAAGCAGTCCACGTAAAGGTGACGTAGTATTAATAGATGGAGTTGGCTTAAGTACTAAAGGTGCAAGACAAGCTGGGTATCACCAAGTCAAAAATACTCCAGATTCTTTAGAAGGTTATTTAAATAACCATAATAACCAAATACAGTTGATGGTTAAAGAAATGGCTGACATATCTTTAATGCCAGACGGAGAAAACTTTATAACTAAATTTCCAGGTAGAAATGGTCCTAGAGCCTACGCAGAATCTGTACTAGAAGAAGGTCCTGTATTTGATGATTTTGAGCCTAAATTACTAAAAGATGTAGTTAGTAATATTGCTATAAGAGATTATCAAGGACGTGAATTTACATTACTAAACACGGCAAAAAGAGACCCAAAGCTTAGAAAGAAAATAGCTAAAGAATTCCAAGAAGAATATAAAAAACGTTTAGCTATTTTAGAACGTAGGTATAAAGAAATCCAAAACGATCAAGCATCTGTTTTTGGACAGCACAGTGAAGTAGTTAGTCACGCTCATAAGATGATTAATGAGCTTTTCTTAAAAGGAGAAAGTAAAATACCTAAACCACAAGAAGTTACTGTTAAATCTTTATCAGAACTTACGCAATTTTATGCAAGCCAAGCTGGTGGTTGGAAAGGTTTAGTAGATTCTGACGGTGTTATGTCTATAGCCCCTCCAGGGGTTTTCCAGAGCAGTTATGCCGGTGTGCCTATGCATTTACAAAAAGGTAATAACTACGCTGCAGAAATATTTATGGTAACAGCTCACGAGCATGTACACCAAATAGAACAGTATGCTCCATATTATTGGAATAAGTTACTTAAAGTAGCAGACGGTAAAGCTATTAAACCAATTTTAGATGAAGATATTAAAAAAGCTGGTTACGATCCTGATTACTTTAGAGATGAAAGACCTTCTGTGTTAATTGAGTGGGCATTGACTCGTGATGAGTTTTGGCAAGCACTAAAAAAACAAGATGCTGACTTACATAAGAAATTTTCTTTATATGTTAAAGGTATGATGGATGAGCTAAAAGAATATTTAATCTTAAGCAGACCTGGTAGTTTTTTACAAGGTACTGGTCCATTAAAAGAAAGATTAGATGCTTTAACTGATGCTCCTAAAGTAGCTACAGAGATAGGAAATATAATTGCTTATTATAGGTCAGAAAGTTCTTTGTCTAACATGTATCAAAACATACCAAACGTTAAAAAAGAAATTGATTTTAATGTGCTTAAGTCGGAGCTTGATGAATTTTCGTTTAGCAAGTTACGACCGTCTTATGAAAACCCTACATATAAGAAACGTGCAGTTAAACAAGATAAATTTAATGCTGACGCAACTGTTTTCTTAGAAGACACTATTAATCGTGTACTAGGTAATGAAGAAGTTTTACCGTTACTTATTACTGTACCAAGTAAAATTGTAAAAACACAAGCTCGTAAAGAACATATTGTTAGAACACAAGAAGCATTAGTAGATAAAGGTTTTGAAACCATAGCACCATTATACGAAGAAATACTTACTAATTTACAAGCATCTATTAAAAGAAGAGCTTCAGTGCTATCGTTACTAAAAGGTAAAGATTATTACACCTTTGAAGAAGTGTTTGCTTCTTTAAAAGAAGACGGTGCTACTGATGAATTACTAGCTAGAATTGGCTTTATATTTTCAAACCAAAATCTTTCTAGATTAGAGAAAATAGGTAGAATTAATGATTTCTTCCAACAAGAAGATTTAGCTATGATTCTTCGTAGAGTACACGATGCTACTATTCGTGATAATGTAATAGCTTTAGCTAAGTCTCAAAAAACTAAAAAAGGTCAAGTTGCTCAGATTAAAACACTTCTAGATGGTAGCCAAAGAAAAGGAGTAAAAAGAAGCACATCTATACAACGTGCAGTAGAGGCTCAAATTATTAAGGATCAGATTCCTATTATAGAGTATTTAGTTAAACATGATTTATTAGAAATATTTTTAGGTGAAGACCCTACAAAATATATGTCATCGTATACAAAACAGTGGGCTAGTAGATCAGACAGAGAAAAACACGACGAAGATTTAACTGCTGCATCAAAAGAGTTTCATATTAATGTGATGAACTCTATTAGAACTGGTGTTATAGCTGACAAGTTTAAAGGAATAAAAGTATTTGAAGACTTTGTAGAGTTAGTTAAAACAGTTAACAGAGGTATGTTAGCAGAGATTAACAGCTTAGGAGTTAACATTAGAGAAAGTAAAGACTTTAGTGGTTACAGTGTTAAGTATGACCCATTAGTTGTAAAAGATATGGGGCTAACTGATTTTGTAAACTACATGAGAAAAGCTGTAGATATGCAAATGACTGCTAACTTACACGGTGGTGTTATGAAGAACAAAGCAGGAAAGTTAGTGGCATTTGATCCTATACCATTCTTTACAAATATGTACAATAGCGTTGTAGACGGTACGTTCTTTGACGACGGTACAGCTGCAAATAAATCAATTGTAGGTGCGCTACGTAAAAGTGCTAAGATTGCATATAAAGATGAGTTTAAAGCAGATGCTATTGTTACGTTTGGTAACTTTAAAAATTTAGGACGTATGTTGCTAGACCAAATACGTTCTAGGTCAGAAAAAATTGCTCTTGTAAAAAACTTAGGACACGATCCATACGGTAACTTAACTAAAGTAGTTAATGGTTTAGGTTTAAGTAATGCTCAAGGGTTTAAAACTCTTGACATGACAATGAAACAAGTTGCAGGGTTATTAGACGATCCTGTTAATGTTACTATTGCAAAAAACTTTCAAAAAGTTAGACAAGTAAGTAATATTGCTAACTTAGCCGGTTCTGGTGCATCAGCATTATCAGACATACCGTTAACACTTACTACACTACAATATTTAGGAGTAAATTTAAGTTTTAAAGATTTTATTGCTACTTATAAAAAAGCTATTGATACACAGTTTAAAGGTAACAACAAAGAAATGGCTGCTTGGTTTAGATCACAAGGAGCCGCATTTGACTTGATTACAAGAACAATGGCTCAAAGAGTTGTTACTGGTGAGTCTATAGACGGAGGTTGGATTGCAGCAGCAAATCAACTTTTATTTGAAATTAACGGTTTAAATAGAATTACAGCAACACACCAGCAAATATTTATTGATTATTTGTCATCTGCGTTGGCTGAAGAATTAGCTAAACCAAAGCCAAATAGTACATTAATTGCTCGTTTAAAAGAGTTTGGATTTACTGACAGAGAAATAAAGTATTTACCAAGGTTTATTGAAGAAACTCCTGACGGTATAAAACGTTTAGCACCATCATCTGTTACTAATGCATTAGTACAGACTAAGATACAAGGGTTTTATTTACAGTATATGAAAGAAGCTGTATTAGAACCTGACATTGGTGCACAAGCTATTACTCGTTTAGGATTACAAGCTGGCACATTTGGAGGAGAGACTATACGTACAGCGTTTCAGTATTCTTCGTTTATGTTAGGTATGAGCCGAGTAGTGTACAGACGTTTTATGAATGGTTATCAGGGAGAAGGCAAACATAATGCTTTTGCTATGTCTCATTTGATAGCTTACTTAGGTGCAGCTATTGCATTTGCATACATGACAACAGTTATGAAAGATTTATCTAAGTTTAAAGAGCCTATAAATTTGTTTAATATGACACAGTTTGATTTTAACAGAATTTTAAGTCAGTCAGGTGTATTAGGTATTATGGATTTACCATTTAATGCTGCAAGGTTTAATGACCCTACTGCGTTGTTTGCACCGATTTTAGGACAAGGTTTAGGTGTACTTACCGGTGACCCTGAAGAAGCTGTAAAAGCATACACTGGTCAGAACTATCCAATTATTGGACCAGTTATACAACAAGCTATTGGGTATGTAGCAGGAGAGACTTTAAACTCTATACAATCAAATATGGAGTCGTATATGAGAGAGTTGTCAGACGATGCATTAGATCAACAAATTGATGCATTAGAAGCAGCTGGAGCTCTTAGAGTTGTAAATACATCTGAAGGTCCTAAGTTGTTAGCATCGTCAAAAGAGGGTGTTATTGCTGTTCAAGAGAAAAAGAAGAGAATGGCTCTTGACACTGATTAACGCTTGGGTATAACAGAGTCATGATATCTCTTATTAATTCAGAAGACTCAACTGTAGAAATTTTACCTCAAGATGGTGGATCATACTTTTTAGATGTTAATGGAACTATTGCTGCTAATGGTACTGTAAAAGTGTTAGTCAGTATTGACGGCACAAACTACTCACCACTTACAACAGGTATTGGTTCTGACCTATCTATAACAGATGATTATAATGCTGTTATAACATTACCTGGTGATT
>CENH01029294.1_pt1 | contig 10940 bp, 5 predicted proteins | sample 530171 | NCBI WGS metagenome assembly CENH01 (sample SAMEA2591132, study PRJEB7988) | marine metagenome | biome: marine biome (ENVO:00000447); feature: deep chlorophyll maximum layer (ENVO:xxxxxxxx); material: saline water (ENVO:00002010), including plankton (ENVO:xxxxxxxx) | depth 70 m | reverse complement strand
CCATCCCCAGTGTAATCTACGAATGTTGTTGCCATTATTTATACATGGAAAGGAGGTTTGCACTTGTATCTGATTTCTGCATACGACTTACAGTTTGTAATCTTTCTTTCTCTCTTAGTAACGTTACTTCTGGTAGATTTGTCATTCTAGCCCAAGCTACGTTTCTAGCTTCTTCAAACATATCATCAATTATTTGATAATGATAGTAGTCTTTAGCTTCGTATTGAGATCGTAAACCAGATGCAATATCTTTATTCATCTGCTCGATAGATGCTATAACTCTAGGGTTTCTAGAAAGACGTTCTAGTTTAGCTTCTAAGTTTTCTTTACCTATTTCTTGTTGAAATCTAGATCTGAGTCTATTTTCATCGGTTAAATCATCACCTTCTGGTGAATACAATACTGATATTCTAGCATCATATTTACTAGCAAATAATAACTGACGACCTTTACTAGGAGTTAAGTTAAAATTAATAGGACTAAACATATTAAATGCTCGAGTCATAAAGTCGTAAGGATTAACAGGTTTACCGTTTAATAAATCATACTTAGTTGGTAGCTTTTCGCCTTTACCAGCAAATGCTTCCATATATAAATTTTGATTTCGTAAACTATCTTCAATACCTGAGTTAAGTTCTTTAAGACCGGGGTTAAATAGTTTACCTAGTTCACGTCTGGTAGCACCTAAGAAAAGGCTATTGTTCATAAAGCTAGATCCAATACTTGCACCTCTGCCGGGTTTACCGCTAAACAAATCAGCAAAACTTTGTAAGCCTGCTAAGTAAGATTTACTGGTTACACCTTGAGAAACAAGTAATGCAACTTTAAGTAAATTATCTTCTGTCCATTCTTCACCCATAAGTAGACTAGCATCACCTATATCAGCGACAGTAGACATAATTAAGTTAAAAGGTTCAAAAGTATCATAACCTACTTGTACGTCACCAAATGTTAGTGTACGTTGTTTATAGCCTGCATCTAACCAACTTTGTCTCATCTGTCTATCTACAGGACCGTTACCAGTCATTTCACCACGCATCCATTTTTGGCTTGCCATAAATACTAATGCAGCACCCATAGCCAATCTACCTGTTTGTAATGCTTTAGCGTTGATTAGCTCCTGATCAGATGTAATACCATATTTAGAAGCTAGCTCAGGTGTGAGTTGTCCGGGTTTAGCCATAGCTATTTCGTTAAACTCTTTAACAAAAAAGTTAAATCCGGGTGTATGTTTTGCAGTAAGTGCTAGACCGTTGACTCCTGTTCGTGCAAACAGAAAGAATGGTTTAGCCCATGGGTTTTGTTGAAATACAGAGTTTAAGCCTGCTGCAAATCCAGTAAGATCTTGAGTAAGTGTAACTTCTTTACGTGCAAAGCCTGCCGCTTCGTCGGTTACATTACCGTTAGCATCAAATACATCACGATAAAATTTGTTTTCGTAACTTTTAATTAACTCTGGTGTAATAGTTATATCATCAGAAAGTGCACCTACTGCTTTAGCATCCAAAGCACTTAGTAACGCCTTCTCTTTCATTTTAGCACGACCTATAATAAAACCAAATGCATCGTCAGTCGCTGCCATAAGTTTAGTAGAGTATGTTAAAAAGTTTGTGGCATTTAACGTACGTGCTATATTAGCAATATAATATGCAGCTTTATCTCCCACTGTAGCATCAGGACTATCTTCTGCAAAACGTCTAAGTATTTCCCAGTTTTGATCACCTTCTGTATAATCAGAGAAACGTGTTTTAACTGTTGCTATTTCACCACTCCAATAACCACTAAGTCTAGTTTTAAATAACTCAAATGATTCTGGTATAGCTTCTATCATAGCGTTCATAGATGCCAAACCTGTACGTATTGTACGACTATCACCAGTAAATGGGTATCTAAATACAGCACCTAATGTCTGTGCCATAGGTCTAGTAAAGGTAAAAGCTGATGTACCTACGATTGCACGAGCTGGTGTTTTAGGACCACTCAATACACTGTGTGAAAATACACCTTCTAGTTCTCTGATTAAAGCACCTTTCTGTTGTTTACCTTCAATTTCACCACCTTTTATCATCTTTCTAGCCCAAGCATTAAAGTCATCAATACTATTAACAGTCTGCATAGATGAAAATGCTTCAAACAAAGCCATTAACATATCACCATCGTCGTCAGCAATATCTAGTATAGCCTGTATAGACTCACGAGTATCTACCATTTCTTTACTAAGTGTCTTTCTAAGATACCCTCTTTTTTTACCAGCACCTAGTTCTGCAAAGTTTTGTGATTTAATAATTCTAGCTTTTTTAACTTCAGTTAGTAACAGAAACATAGTATCTCTAACCTGATCTAATGGTCCATCTATATCTCGAACATCAACAAAGTCAAACATTTCTCTAGCACCAATACTTAAATCACGTACTTGTTGTAATAATGTACTAACAAGTAAGTCGGCTACAGCCACATTTTTACTTGTAAATGTTTCGATTGTATCAATAAGATTACCGTCTATATCAGTAATATCGTATGTATCTCTAGTTTGATATAATTCTTGTAAATAGTCTGCTGCTGACATTTCAGCTGCATCTCTACCAGCTGTAATACGTTGATGTGCAGCTATTGAATCACCAAAAACATTTGTTAAACTTTCTCTGTTGTTTCTAACATCGTCTATAACTTTTTTAAATTTATTATTACTATATAATTTTGATAGAATATCCTCTACAACTTCTTCAGTGTAGTCAGTATTCATAGCACCACGTTCTCGCTGTATCGGTCTTACCAAATTACCAGCTGACCCATCTTCTGCACCGAACTCATTACGTATTCGTTTTTGATTTTCAAATACTAAGTAAGGGTCATCTTCTGACAAGTGTGCTCCTTGATGAGCGTCAGCTAGAGGTTTGTTTTTACTTGCTCTAAAACCTTCTTCGTAGTTTCGTAGCTCATCTAATGCTTTTTCTGTTGTTGCACTTCTAATACTTTGGTTACGTTTCTGCACCATATCTCTGATAGGCTTAGATCCTTTACCTATAGCCATAGCAGCACCATCAAATATAAGTCCAATACCCATACCTTCTACGATGTTTTTTAGTTTCATCATAATAGGATGATCAGCTTCTCTAGTACTGAGTGGTGTATCTATAAATCCATAGTGATCTCTAAGTGAGCCTAACGCATTTTCTGCATCAGATTCTTTAGACACTAGGTCAGATATAGCACCAACACCAGCAGCACGTACAAGGCTGTTTGCACCTAGTAGTTTTGTAGCACCGACAGCAGCTATAGGTACACCAGCAGCGACTGCACCTTTTGCAGCTAATACTGTACCAGCAGCTAATGTACCAAAGTGTACTGTACCACGAGCTAGTTTACCCCACCATGTACGTGTAATAATTGGATTGTCATAAGAGTTAAAAGGTGTCCAGTCTGGTTTGTAAAATCCATTCTCTCTACGCTCCTTAACCATATTACCATTTACAGCGTCGATGGTACGCTCAGGAAATGTAGCAACGGAGGAGAGAGTATCCTGTATTCCACCTGTAACAACTGATTGTAGTTCTTTAGCAACTGCTTTTAGACCCCAGTTTTCTTTATTTCTAGGATCGTCAAGTTCTGCTTGAATTTGCTCATCCTCTTCAGAGATGTTTTGTTCTACTGTTCGAGCTTTTTGAGCTTGTTCTACTTGTTGATCTAACGATTCAGCAGCGTTCAAGGCAGGCGACGTATATGACGTCTCTACATTATACTGTTCTTCTTCGTTCATAATTCCTCATTCATAAGTAATTCTATTAAATCAAAATTTAAATATTTAGCTTGATTAACACCTTTGAAATAATTAACGTCTAAATCAAGTAATTCTGCAAAATCTTCACTTACATTAAAGGAAGAATTAATAGAAGGATCTAAACCATTAAACATTTTTGTGTTATATAACTGTCTATCATGAAGTGCATCAAATGCTTTTTTCTGAAACTCTTTGTCAAACTTACCATTCTGAAAATCAAGGTCTCCAAACTCTTCTCCTTCATCAGGAACAAGAGACATCAGCTGTGCTTTAGTAAAGCCAAAAGCTCCTAAACCTGATTGGTGTCCATACCCCATATTCCAAGCTGCGAGAACTTGTGGAAATGAAAGTTCTTGTAAGTTGTTTATAGATGTTGCATTTTTACCAGAGTCAATACTATTATATCTTTCGTCAGATTTATCTGATCTAAGATACGCATATCTACTATGGTTAGTTTCATAATACCAGTCAGTATTCTCACCTAGCTCAAATAGACCTCTAACGGTTCTACCATTAGTAGGTTTATATAAAAATTTTTCGAGTGTATATTTGTTAGATATATTATCTTTTTCTGGGCTGTTAACTTTTACATCTTTAGGCAGCGTACCTAGCTTGTCTAAACGAAGTAACATAAGTTCATGACTTGTATAACCTTTTAAATCTCTTGCTATTTTAGCATAGTAAACTGGGAATGTTGCACCCGGTACACCAGTTAAATAATTTAAAGCTTCTTGTGCTGCTCCCATATCTTCTCCAGCCCACATCGTTTCACTGTTAAGCATTTGCACAGGGTTTTCATTTACCTGTTTTAACACTTTAAGTAAATCTCTATCTACTTGTGACTTAATAGTGTTAGGCAAAGACTGTTTGTAGAATATAGTATCTTTATACCCTATTCTTGCTCCTGTGGTAGTATCTTTAACTCCTGTAATAGCTTTAACTTTAGCTAGTGCAATCTTAGCTGCATCAGATGCGTTAGTTGCCCCCGGTAATGCTTTAAGAAATTCATCACGAAAAAACTCTGTAGCTTCTTGTGTTACTTCTTTCATGTCATCAACATGTATAACACCACTTTTACCTTCTTGCTTAAACAAACCTTTAATGTCAGAACTAACTAAACCTTCGTACTCTTTTACAACTTTACTGTGAGTTAGTAAGTCGTTTAATCTATCAGCTTCTTGTTTAGCTATTTTTCTAGCATTACCAGTATTAAATTCTGCAAGTCTTATAGCTAAGTTGTCTAAAGTGTTAATCGGGTTTTTTTGTAAATCATTCATAAAATGAACCATTGTTTCCTGATCATCTTTTTCTTCCCAGACCATAGATTTGCGTAGTTTATCTAGTCGCTTATCACCTATAGGTATGTTATGTTTTGCACTTATTGCTAATAAAGATTTGTTTCTGTCAGCTATAGACGGCATTGCATCTGGATTGTTAACAACCTCATTTAATTTAGCTATTTCATTATCAACATCTATTGCTATTTCGTTTGCTTTTTCAGCTTCTCTATTTAGCAGTTCTTGTCTACCAGCTTTTAGTTTTAGACCACGAAGTAAACTTACAAACTGTTTGCTGTTTGCATTAATTTCAGATAATGGTATCGCTTCACCTGTAGCACTATGTGTAGTATAAGATTTAATTACAGCTTCTAGGTCTGTAGTTTTAATAGAACCCTTGTCTACTCCATATTCTATATCTTCATATAGTTTACGAAATACACGTGGGTTATCTTTAACACCAGTTTCACCTACATAAGTTTCTATATAGTCAGAAATAGTCCGTGATGCTGGTATAGATTTATCTTGAAAAGATGCAGCTAAAACACTACGTCTTTTAAAATCATTATCTTTTGTTACTTCACCTAGTTTTTTAGTTAAGTATGTGTTGTAGAATTTATCATCATATGCCTTTATTTCTTTAAGCATGCTTTGACGTCTACTAAAACCAACAAAGTTTGGCGAGTTTCTATCATAAACTCCAGCTGTTAACATAAACGATTTAGCTAGATTCTTTCTTAATGCACCAGCTTCAGCTATTTTATCATTGTTAATAAGCTGTTCGATGCTTGCATCAGGATCTCCGGGTTGTCCACCGTATAGATTAGCCGGAAATTTATTAGTATACCTGTAAGCACTATACCCTTTAAACTGATCTACAATAGCTGATTTGCTTAACTTAGTCTGTTCTTCTAAGTTAGGAGCTTTAGTTACGTTAACTGTATTAATAGCATTAATTGTAGCATCTACGGTATTAGATTTAGTTGCAGTTTCTAATGCTTCATGAGTTAGTTGAGCTTCATCTTTTTTAATACTTACCTTTTGTTTTTTGTCGTCTTCTTCTTTTTTGCCGTCTTCTGGTGGATCAATTTCTACATCTGGTTTCTTGTCTTCTTCTTTTTCTTTTTCTGGTCTATATTCGTTATCTAAATCTTTAGCATCTTGCCATTTTTCTATGGCATTTTTAGCAGTAGCAGCTTCTTTAAATAAAGAACCAAACTTTTGAAAGTTAGAAGATCGTTGATTAGCCATAGCAATAGCTTGCTGACCATACATCTGAAACATTGAAGCATTATCTGCTGTTAACTTGTCGATGTCACGACCCATAGAGTCAGAAGAACCAAAACCTATACCAGCATAGTTTGTATCTGAAATGTTAAAGAATTGATTATTAGGTAATGTAGCCATTAGGCAGCCTCCAACTCAACATCAATTTTATCATAGTATACTCCGAGTAAACCGTTGTCTAAAACACCAACTGACATCGGATCATGTTTAAGAACTTCTTGAGCTATAACTCCCCTGTACCTGTTGTCAGGAGATTCACCTTTATAGTTCCATTCATAGATGCCGTAGCCTTTAGGTGATGTACCAATAAAGTCTATATTATCTTTTACTCGAGCATCACTTGTAAATAATCCAGCTATACCAGTAGCTACATTCAAACCAAAACTAATACTGTTCATCATCTGACCAGCTGCATCTCTACCGGGGTCCATAGTTGGCATACCAAATTGTGGATCTCCACCAAGAGCTTGATTCTGTTTATCTATCATAGCTTGCTGTCTTCTTTCTCTACCTGTTTCAGCGGTAGCTTCTCCTACAGTAGCAAGTGCGTATTCTTGACGATCTACAGCAGCTACCTTATTAAGATAATCTGCCATTTTATTCTTGCCAAATCTATTAGATCTGCCACCTTCGTCTACGCTTTGGCTAACATAATATTTTTTAGCAGCTTCTTGTTTAGCTAATAAACCTGTGCCTTGCTGCTGTAAGGCAAACATATCAAAGTCACTACGGGTACGTGATGCACCTATACCTTTGATTGTTTGTACGTTTTGTTTATAGTCTGTTTCTCTGTTCCATTGTTTAATGGAGTCTGCATAGTATTTGTTTATCCGCTCGTTATTTTTCTGACGAGCAGCCTCACGTCTACCAGCATTAGGATCTGGTGCACACACGGCAAAATTCTATAAATGGTAAATTGTTTGGTCCATGTTTAAACTTGCGTAAAAACTTAAAACCTAAAAACTTTAATAGTTTTAAATGTACTGCATTTCTACAGTCTACGATGTTCCACAAAAGAGGCTCTTCACGGCTATCGACATACCGTTTGGCTTCTCTCGCAAATGTAATAGGATAATGATGAATGGCTGGAGTGCATAGCATCCAGATTGCACCATCTTTCCCGACCCCTGCTAGTCCGGCGGTCTCGCCGTCTGGTACTGTGAAATACACAGCAGAGCCCTCCTGAGCCACTTGGGATAGGAGAATGGATGGATCTAACCCATGCCCTTGTGTCACCTCTCTGAGGTCTTCTAGACGTAGGTTGGAGGCCACCTCTCTGGCAGCCTCTTCTGTTATTGGGTGTATGTAATTAGGCACGTTTATAGTATCTAGGTGAATAGTAGCCTTCCCATGTCATAGACCGAAGTGTAGACGGGGCGGGATGACTTGATTTAAGTGTAATATCTACGTTAGTATTCTGCTCATATACAGGTATAGTTTTTATATACTCATCTAAGTACGGTGCATCTGATACATTATACTCATCTAAAATTGTAGATTCATATACTTCAGTGTAATCTGTTTTACCTACACGTTCAAGTGTGGTTTCGTATAGACCTACTTTACCAAAGTGAAACTTAACTCTATGAACTACAAGTGAAGAGTTTACATCAGATAAAAAGCGTTGACCTTCTGTTCTAGTATAGTATACTCTAGGAAACTTAACACTGTATTCATATATGTAACCTATTGTCAGGGTTACACCAGACCAGTCTCCGGGTAATGTAAAGCTAGTTGTGCTTGTTGTTGTAGGTTTAGCATATCTACCCACACGTGTAGAAGCTGTGTTTGTATCAACTACAACTAAATCGTAGTTAGGGCTAGTTACATTGGGCAACCAACTGACACTACTAAACGTAGTTAGATTTGTAGCTGCACTAAAACTGCCACCACTGATTGTAGTATGATTATCTACATGTAATAAAAACTCTACGTTATCTTGCGTAATACTAGGGTCAGAGTCTTGTTGCACTAACCGCATACTTTGTAAGAAATAATCAGAGTCTAAAAAGAAGTATTCATCATTAACAATAAAGTGATAGGTTAGTGGGTTATTAAATTTCCACTTAAACCATGCAGATTGTTGACGTTTATCTGCTACATTAAGGTATCTAAAACCTATAACAGTATCAGATCCAGTTTTACCTATAGCTACTAACTGATTTTCTCTGGAGTTAGTTAGTAAATCAACATCTTTAGATATTGTAGTAGGTATAACTTTACTTTGATCTACTACATTAGGTTCACCTTCTCGTGCAACATTAGCCATTTCATTAAATCGACTAAACTTACCAGAGTTATCTAAGTAAGCTATTGTTACACCTAGTGATATAGGTGGTACAGTTTTATTGTAGTTAAATGTAGCTATACTTCTCAGCTTTGCAGTATCAGGGTTCAGCACTGTGTCATCAGATGATAACAGAAACTGTTGGTTTGTACTGAATACTACTAAACCTGTGTTAATATCTATACCATCAAACAGTTCAGATGGAAATGTAGATGAGCATGCTATATCTATAGGGTCGTTTGCACTAACAACTAATGCTGTTTCTGACCAAAAGTTAGGTATACCAACGGTTCCCGGCTTACATAATACTACATTTTCTCCGGATAAAAAGGCTAACCTGTTACGAAAGAACAGAACTTTGTTAATACGTTTACCTACAAATGATGGTATTGGGTTAGTTTGATCGTCTCCTACTGCTCTATCAGCATAAGTAAACTGCTTTACAGTAAATGTGGTTGTAGCTGTACGTTGTATAACTATAGGCATGTTAGTAAAGCTTGTAACTATACCCGGTTTAGCACATTCTGTCCACGATCCTGTACCATCTAGATTGTTTTCTCCTTCAAATCTTAGGTAGTAATCATCTTCATCTGACATACGAGCATTAGACACCTTAACAATAAACCCATGTTTACATTGTTTAGGTAGTAAAGTTACATCGTTGACACTTGTACCCATGTTTCGCATGAGATCGTCTTCGACAATTTCAATATTAAATGCACTTGATTTAGTCAGATATAAACCATTACCTATAACTGTAGCTGTAATGCCTGTACCACTAAATTCAGCTTGCAATCCACCAAGTATGGTGTCAACTGTAATAGCTGTGTCAGCATCAAATGGTGTAGGAGTTGGTCGTATAGCTTTAATGTTAGCTTTGACAGCTATAGCTTCATGATCTGTAACTTGTATAGTATAGGTAGCTGATGACTCCCCTTTTGTAGAAGCGTTATTAGCAATACTACCAGTTACGGTACGACCTTTTGCTTGAGTCATAGTAACAGTCACCTGATCTCCTGTAACCCAACCTTCACCACCATGTAGTAAGGTAATCTGTCTGCTGTACGAACACGCAAAGTCTTCTACATCGTTACCACTCTGTATCTGACCCTGCTGTCCTAGTGTATTAAGTTTAAATGTTAAGTTAGTTTTACTACCACTGTTAACACTAAAAACTTGTACACCAATACCTCGGCATTGACCTGTACCAGTAGACTCATCTAATGTATCACTGATAATTTCAACACGTGTCGCTCTGTTTATAGTAGTAGTAGAACTATCGTCATACGCATTAAGTGCATACTGTCTACCATTTTCTGTTCTAATTAATTCTACAAATGCAAAGTGTGCATCAGGATAAGCTTGTGCACTTCCTGTTGTACCTACCAGCGTATTAGAATTAGTGCTGTCACGACTACTAATAAAGGTAGTGTCGTTGATAGTAAGGAACTGTAAATTTTCTGGTTCATTTGTTGCGAGGTAGTTTTGTATTGCAGTTTGTCCGCCTGTACCATAGGCTGTAGTCATAAGTGTACCATCACTACAACGCCACACTCTGACTTGTCCATCAGCTGCTACCTGTCCTATGTAAGATCCTTCATCTTCATCTCTATGGTAGTGAAACCACGAACCACCTGATTGTACAGAGGATAAGGGACTGCTGCCTATTCTTTTACTACCCGGTCTTTTGTATAATCCACGTGTCACATCTGGTATAGCGTTGACAACGTCTTTTACTTGTCCGGGAAATTTTAGTTGATCGGGCTGTTCCGATATACCTCCCACATAATTAGGGATGGTTTGTGTAATACTAGCCATTAGCGTCTAAGATTTTTCCAAGGTTGATAAGTTTGATATGCAGTATTTTCTGGGAATCCAAACATACTATGATTACCTTGATTACATTCGTACTCCATAATAGCAGCTCGTGCTAGAGACTCTTGTTGTGTAATTAGTTTTGCTAAGTTAGGATTTGCAACTAACTGTGTAGCTGCCTGTCTGGATGCTCTGTATGTAATATATCTTTTAAATACAGTAGGTAGATCTTCGTAGTTGTACATTTTAACTACATCTAAGTCAATGCTATCTATTGTAGAAAAGTCATCTGTGTGATCTATCTTGTCATAAAGATAACCACTTCGTTTAACAACATCATATGTTCTACGTGACCAGCCTTCAGATACATCAAGCTGTAGCACATCATTGGCTATAGCTATCTTACCTGTAACTGAGTCAGGTGTATATTTTACGTGTAGTTCTGTGTTAAAGTGCCACCCCTCTGCTTGCGTGTCTACGTTAGCATCACGGAGTA
>CENH01027140.1_pt1 | contig 10966 bp, 14 predicted proteins | sample 530171 | NCBI WGS metagenome assembly CENH01 (sample SAMEA2591132, study PRJEB7988) | marine metagenome | biome: marine biome (ENVO:00000447); feature: deep chlorophyll maximum layer (ENVO:xxxxxxxx); material: saline water (ENVO:00002010), including plankton (ENVO:xxxxxxxx) | depth 70 m | reverse complement strand
GTAAGAAGGAGTCCAAGTAATGGCTTTAGATGGAGCAGCATTTTCACCGAAAGATTTTCAACTTGCAATAAAAACTGAGTCAACTATTGGTTCTGCTGTTGTAAGCTCTATGCAACTTGTTAATGTAGATAGTGTAGAAATGCCAAATTTTAATTTAACACAAGTAATGGATATAAGATCTGGATCAGCAGGAAGAGGAGCAGATGTTTCTGATGTTTTAATAGACGAAAAAGGCGTTACTAAAGAAATTAGTTTTTCTGGCGTATTTGATACAACAGTAGCTCCTTTGTTGGTACAAAATTGCATTGGAAAGGCTGAGTCTAGCGATGTCACAACAATAGCAAAAAATTATACCCCAGATGAACTTGAAACTGGTCAGTCTTCTGCAATAAACAAAACGATAACTATTGCTATTATAAAGCCATCAACAGGGAGTGATCATTCCATTATATTCCCTGGTTGTACAATAACTAGTCTGAGTATATCTGGAGACATGGCTAACGAGTCTGGTAGGTTAAGATTTTCAGCTACTGCAAGAACAGGATATATAACTAGTTTTACTCAATCTGAGCCATCAAGTCCTAGCTCATATGGCAGCACATACTATTCTCTAGCAACTTTAGCAGGAACCGCTAAAAAAACTATAGCTGGTAAAGAAGACTGTGTAATACAAAGTTTTTCTTTAAATATAGAAAATCCATCAGAATATGTTGGACAAAATGATGCAAATGGTAATCCAGAAGCAATTGTAAGAGCTGTGCCAGATATATCTGCAACTTTAGATGCAACTGTAAAATATGATGCTCAAACTGCTGAGATTCCAACTGCCATGAAAGCTGGGACAACGGTAATTAATAATCTTGCAAATAACTCTACATTGACTAGTGCAACTAGTTTTGGATTTTTAGCAAGTTATGGTAAAGTCACAAATGTTGCATACAATGAGGCTAACGCTATGATGTATGATGTCTCTGTCAAGCTTTTTGCTGATAAATCAGTAAGTAGCGGAGATAATGGAGCGATGTTAGCCATAAGGACTTGATTATTCCTGTAATTTTTTATAACTTTTCTACATGGTAAAAACAAAGCACGGTACATTTGAAGTACGCTCTATAACCTTTGGAGAGCGTAGAGAATTACATAGAATAGAATTAAAAGCCAATAAAGATGGTACTATTGATCCAGATGGATATTTTAATCTTTTAGAATTTGTTATGAACAAGGCTTTTGAAAACCCCGCAAAAACACTAGAAAAATTTGATGATAACGAAGTTGATGAAATACTTAACGATATCTACATACACTACAAAGGCCTGTCTAAAAAAAAGAACTCAAAGTAAGAATCTCTACCTGGTGTAACTATTTCGGGTGGGGAAATAGTTTGTACCCACAAAAAATCGAGCCATATGAGGCTCAAAGTCCTACATTAAGTAAAATAATTACATTCTCTGAAAAAGAAATATGGGATGAATGCGATCGTATTTTAGCTGAAGGTAATAAAAATAAATTTAGTATAGGTCAAAATCTTTATTACAATCTTAATTTTTTTTGCAATCCTAAATTTTTTATTGATAGGGAAATAGAGCAATATGTAGAGGAGTACTTTTTGTCATCAAAATTTAAACTACCTATTGCAAACAATCTTTATAATGCTGATGCGCGGACCATTGACATCTTTCGCCTTATTAGTGAAGAGCTTACTGCTTGTGAAAACAGAGCAAAGGAAATGAATAATGGCAGAAAATAAATTTACAATAGAAGTTAGAGCAAAAGGCTTTGGCACAGTCGAAAGCCAAGTTAAAAAGTCTGATAAGGCTTTAAAAGATTTTGGAGAAACTGCAAGAAGACAAAGAAGAGCCACTAGAAACTTAGAAAGAGCTATTGGTGCGATCAGAAATCAATTCTTGCTATTTGCTTTTGCTACTGCTGGGGCAACCAAAGCTATAGGCGGATTAGTAAATGCTTCATCACGGTTTGAGTCAGTTAAAACTAGATTAGTTGGACTTACTGGTTCTGTAGAAAAAGCTGAGTCTGCTTTTGATAAATTTAATAAAGTAGCAGCTACAACTCCATTTACATTAGACGATGTAGTAAATGCTGGTGCGCAATTAGAGGCATTTGGAGCTAATTCACAGCTTCTTTTAAAAGAGATTACAGACTTGGCTGCTTTTATGGGAACTACTGCTACAGAAGCAGCAAATTCATTTGGTAGAGCTTTTGCTGGTGGTGCGGGTGCAGCAGATATACTTAGAGAGCGTGGTATATTAAATATCATAAAAGACTCTCAAGGCTTAGAAGACTTATCAAAAACAACCCTTCCAGAATTTAGAAGAGCATTAATTGAATCTCTAAGAGATCCTGCTGTTGGGATTGAGGGAAGCACGGACCGATTAGCTGATACTTTTGAAGGCGCATTTTCTAACATGAAAGATGCGGTTACGCTATTAGCTGTAGAGATTGGTGACACCTTAATGCCTTCCATAAGAAAAGCTACAGAGGGTGTTGGGTCTTTAGCAAAATCTGCTACTACTTTTATAAGACAATTGAAAGGAGAGGTAGCTTTAGCTAATGCTACTTTTGGAGAGGGCATAGATAATATTTTAGTCCCAGCTTTAGCTGAGTTTAGGTTTCAAGTCGAAAACCTGGAATTAGAACAATTAGAGTCAAAGCTTAAAGATTTAGAATCAGCTGTTAAGACTTCTGCACCCGCTGTTATAACGCTTACAAATAGTGAAAAACAATTAAGCGAAGCTAGTAAAAATTTAGAGAACGATCAACTTGGTGTCTTAACAAGCCTTGGAAATATTGTACTGTTACAAGAAGATGTAACTCAAGGCCTTATAACAATAGATAAGTCCGCCCAGGGCTTAACAGAAACTTTGGGTAGTTCTAATTCTGCATTAGCTGAGTTTATACAGAAAGAGTCAGAAGCCGCAACAAAGACAGTAGCTACTACAGAGGTTACAGAAGAAAATACTGAATTTTTAGTAAGGCAAGTAGCGATTTTAAAAGAATTAATTAAGTTAAAACAAGAAGAGAATCAACTGCTTGAAGATAAACCTAAAGAGAAAAAACCTGTAGATGAAGAGGATGAAATATTAAGACAAGCAAAGGCTTTTAAAAGATTTAGCGACCAACTAGCTAAAGCGGTTGTAGAGGGGCAAAAATTAGAAGATGCTGTAGTAAACTCATTAAGAGCTATTGGTGCAGAATTAGCAGCTCAAGCAGCATCTTTTGCAATATTAAATGTTTTAACAGGTGGAGGACTAAAAGCATCTAAGGCTGGTTTTGACTTATTAGGGGCAATCTTTCCAAAACTAGGGCATACTGGCGGAAATATAACAAAACAAGGCGTTCAAACATTTGCCAATGGTGGAGCTGTTAGAGGTCGCGATGATGTACCAATCTTAGCACAGGCAGGAGAGTTTATAATTAAAAGAGACTCTGCTCAATCTATTGGACTTGACACCTTAAATCAAATAAATGAAACAGGGCAAACAGGTTCATTAACTGTAAACATATCAGCACCCTTGGTTGATGAAACTGTAGTAGATACTATAATACCAGCCATACAAAAAGCATCAAGATTTAATCTAGCATGAGTTTATCTTTTAATGGTTCGCAAAATCAAGCTAATATCAACGAAAATTGGCTTTTTAATATTACTCATTCTGGCGGAAACCTCTATCTTGCATTGGCTGATGTTACAGAGAGTTCTAATTTTTATTATGGTGCTATTACTAATAACCCTAAAATAAGAGAAAGCATAGATTTAGTAAATTCAAGGTCTAGAACAGCTAACACCACCATAAATGTAGCTAATTTTGATTATAGCGGAAGTCCTCTCTCAGAAGAAATTTTTAATTCTAGCAATTTTTACCTCAATAGATCAGTCTCTGTTTCAATAAAAGTAGGAGCAGATAACGCAGTCGTTGTAGGCACATTTAGAATTCTTAGCTTAAGTTTTAACGGAGATATAATTAGTATTCAAATGGCTGCAAAAAGACCATGGGATGACCTCACTTTGCCTACAGATAAAAGCACTACTAGCGTTTATGTGCCTGTTGTATATGGAGACTATACTGCTCATAGCACAACTGATTTTATGACAGGCAAAGCCATGCATCCAGTTCCTAGAACAAGCAATTCTGGACAAAACATTTACTTTTTATCTGCAAAAAGCTATGGATCTGGAGCTATAGTCAATTATTTTGATGACAGAGCTGACATTTTTGCAAATTTAGAGTTAAATAATGCAGCAACTGTTACTAGGGACGGAAAAGATGCATATGAAGTCAAGGGTAAAATTAAAAGAACTTATAAGTTTAGACCAAAAGCGGTCGCAAGTAGCTCTGGATTTACAAACCCAGCAAATACTATAGATACAGACACCTCTACCGCAGCTACACAGTCATTTACAGGTAATTCTGGTAGTCAGACAGCCGATTTAAAACTAGAATTACCCTCAATCTCTGGTAAGTTTACTACGGCATTTTTAAATTACAACGCCAGTATAACTATTAGCAGTATTAATGATGCAAGTACAGCTACATTAATTGATAAATCTTTTGGTTCCACTACTTTATTTCAAGTAAGTACTGCTACTACTGACAATCAAGCATCTGGCACTAGAAATATATTGTCAGATATACAGAGCAACAGCAATAGATTGCCAGATGACTTGGTGCTAACTTTCCAATTAGCTACGGTTGCAGATGGGACAGAAGCATCTTGCAGTATAAAAGATGTGCATTTAGTCTTGACCGTAGAAGAGGATTTTACAAACGAGCCTAATGCATCAGCTTTAGCTGAATTAAACTTAGATGAGGTTTATTCTGGTAATGATGGCTTAACTGCATCTTGGGATAGTTCTGCTATTACAAAAATACACGAAATTCATAGGGATATTTTAATAAGATTTGCAGGGGTTACTACTTCAACACCTAGCGGGTATAGCGATTTGAATACATCTAGATCGCAATCAAATAAAGAATGGTTTGCTAGGTTTTATTTGCTAGACCCAAACAATGTACAGAAACAATTAGAAGCGTTACAATTTGAAGGTGGTTTTATTTTTAGATTTAAGTCTGATGACAGTCCTCAGTATATCTATATAAAAGATTCATATTCTTCAGCAGATTTTACATTATCTAAAAACGACATTAATAATTTTAGAATTAGAAACACATCGACAGCTAATTTAGCAACAACATTGTTAATAAATTATGAGCTACATCCTGGAAATCAAACCTATATAAAATCACAAACAGCAACAAATTCTACAACTAGAACTAATTACAACATTGCAACGAAAGAAAATATAAAAGAAGTAAATTTAAGATATTTGGTTTCTAACGGAGCTGGTACGGTAGGTGGAACTAACCTTACTACAGGCAACCCAAATGACGGTTTTGCAGATTATTATGGCTACTTTGTTTCAAATGTAAAAACCATAGTAGAATGCGATATAGTAAATCCAGAGTTTATTGGAGTCGAAGTAGGGGACATAGTAACATTTGACAGTTCTGATATGTACCCAAGTAAAGCTTTTGGTTCATCGTGGGCAAACAAAGCGTATATGTTGACAAGTGTAGCAAGAGAACCACGAAAATTAAGTATTCAACTAAGAGAAGTAGGAGTAATCTCGTAATGTCAAAATTTTTATTATACTCAGTAAATGGCAGAGGCAGTTCTGCTTCCATAGATAGTGGATCTATTCCTTCAAATGGTGGAGATTATACTAGCAACTCAAGTAAAGTTACAAATGACGAAAGACTGTTAGATGATAGTGTAGCAACAGCAGCAAACTTTACCGCAACTAATACAGCAGTAAGGATAGATAAAGGGTCGGCTTCTATTGATGTTATAGACTCTTTTGCTTTTCATTCCAGCGCAGCAGGAAGTAATGGAATAGAAGTATATACAAATTCTGCTTCAAATAATTCTTCTACAGCAGAAAAACTTGCTTTTGACACAATTATACAGGGTTGGAATGTAAGCGCACAAAGTGAAACACGAGCTGATAGTAGCGGTAAAATAACAGCTTCTGAATCAGAAAGGTATTGGTATGTAACAGCTCATCAAGGAGCTGTAGCGACCATTACAGAAATCATGTTTGCAAAACAGGTAAATTTAACCAATGTTACTTTAGCAGGAACAGAAGGTGTAATAAACGGAAACAAGGTAGTACAAAGCCAAGGTGGGGTGCAGTACTCAAACAAAAGACACGATGGTATACGATTTTTTAACTTTGATTTAAAGTTTATAAGTAATACATACAAAACAACGCTTGAGACTATGCGAGACTCCTTGTTTGGATCGCATGATAAACTTCTATACTACGATGGCTCCGAATATATATTAGTAAGACTTAGCGATGATAGTTTGCAGTTTAAGGAAGTAGCTTTCAATGTGTTTGATACACAAATAAAGCTTACTGAGCAACTAAGCTAATCATCTTTCGCTGTAGTGTATGGACAGCTCTGGTCTTGTCCTTCATATTCCAATCAGCGTAACAAGCTTCCGTGACCGCTACGTTAGAGTGGCCCAGATGTTCTTTTACAGCGTAGATATTCTCAGTTTCTCGTAGCATCATAGTCGCGGATGTATCTCTAAGGTCATGCACCGTAAAATCTACACCACATAATTTACTAGCTACCTTTATTCTATTGCGTATGCTTACTTGCGATGCAGGGATAGGGTATACGTTGGCATCGTCATGCACTTCCTGGTAATACTGATTAATGCGTTTTATCAAGGCAATATGCGTGTTTTTTAGAAAAGGGATCTTCAAGGGTATGTCCGTTGATTTCTTATGGCCCTTGTTCTTTATAAAAGCAACCTCGTTATCTTCATCAATTTGTTCCCAAGTAAAATCTGGTCTACATAGCTCACTAACCCTGCACCCTGTCAATATATATAATTGTATGATGTCTTTAGTGACAGGACATATCTTTGGATGTCTATATATATGTGTTATTGTTTCTTCACTAAGCGGATTCTTAGGAGATCGTACTTGCTTTCTCTGCTTGATAGGTTTGAAGGTTGTACTCTCTGGGTAATTATATAGTATCCAATTGCCTATACGGTTGATATAAGAGATATCTGCACGGCAGCTATTGTTTACGCTCTGATTGTAAAAGTTTTTCTTAATCTCAGTTTCTGTTAAGTCCTTTAAAAGTAGCTTTGGAAACTGCTTTTTGTATTTAGATATGATCCCATTGTATCTTAATATAGTTTTACGAGAGTATTGATTGTATGGTAAGCATTCGTTCTCAAATATAGACAATGCTTTCTTAACTGTAATTTCTTTAGTCATGTTACACTCCTTATGTGTATAAGAAACTATTACAAAAAAAAGCTTGGCGCAATATATTTTTTAATGTAAACTATGGCATGGGAAGACCAAAAATAAACGAACCGATACTTGCACAAGATAAAATAAAACAGGTGCTAGACAGGCCAAACGTAAAGCGGAGTTTGCTATGGCTTTCTAAAGAGTCTGGAATAAATCATACATTGTTGTTTCAAATTGTGAGCGGAGCTAGAAGACTACAGCAATACCAGGCTGATAAAATATTACACACTTTTCAACGATTTAACGTTGATGTAACCCATGAAGAACTATTTACCACATACAATGAGCAAGATCAAAATATACCCGAACGACAACTTTCATAAAGAAAATTTCCTTTCATACGTTGCACAGTTAGGTACACGCTTAAAACAAAAGTCTGGCTGTGCAACGCTCTCCCAATATGATGTCAGAGTTGATGTCAATAACAGTAGCACTTACACACTAAGAAAATACAGCATCATTCAACAAGTATGCAGGAAACTTGATGTATTAAACGTAACATATGAGGTAACAGAATGAAAAGTCTTTTGTATTATTTAAAAGAATACACGGTGGAGATTTTTATATTAACAATATCTATAGCAGTTTTAATAAACAATAGGAGTATACTATGGCCGTAAAAGCAAAAACAGAAGCACCTAGCTCTGTTAAGATGGGTGCGCAAGTCATAAGTAATGTGAGTGTAATCTTCTCAAACTTACTTAAGCCAGACACTAAGTTTGGTGCGCAACATGATGTAACTATCGAAGTAACCAAAGACCTTAAAAAGCTATTCAAAGAGATTTTAGCTCAAACAGGAGCTAAGAAAATCAATGGAGTTAGTGAATACGAAGGCAGAGAGCAGATAAAGCTTAAGAATAAGATATATGCACAAGAAGGTACGGAGCGTTTCCCAAATATTGTGGATACGCAAAAACAAAACACAGATGAAGTGCCTTTTGGTGGCGATGTTATCAATGTTATTGTAAGACCTAGACAGTATGAGGACAACGTAAGCATTTTCTTAGAAAGAATTCAATTGGTAGAAAAGAAGAATTCTGGCGTTGATTTTGAAGTTATTGGTGGAAGCAATGAAGATACAAAAGAAGATCTGCCGTTCTAAATTAGACGGTGCCGATAAACTAACGATACAAAAGCTACAGCAGGAGTACGATAAAAAAATGAATAGTAAAGCCAAAGGAACTACCTATGAGAATGAGTTGGTTAGAAAGCTCAAGGACAATGGATTTAAAGATGTTAAGAGGGCGTGGGGTTCCGATGGTCGTTCAATGGGCGAAGCTCCCGATGTAGATATAATGTGCGATGGTGTTAAAATCCAGGCAAAGCGCAGAAAGACCATTCCAAAATGGTTGAGCCTCGGAAGCTGCGATGTAGTGATGTTCCGTGAAGATCGGAGCATCACCTTTGTCTGTATGACCTTTGATGATTATATCAAATGTTTGAAAAATGCCCAATCATAGGAAACAAAATGTGTGGATTTTGTGGCTATGATAAACAAAAGAATTTAAGATGTGGATTCGCGACACATCCAAATATGATTTCAATGTTAAAGGTATGTCCGTTGAAATCATTAAAGGCAAGGAAAAGGAAGAAGTGACTCGTTGGCGCGAAGTTAAGAGTTTCCTTGCCTATGTATTCTGGACGGTGCAGGATGTGCTTTACTCCTTATGTTACACTCCACCTCAAGATTCCTGCACCGCTCCCGAAGATTGTCCACATGATGATGTGGAAAACTTATGGGATGGAGTCGACCATGCTACTGATCGCTGGGAGTGTATGGAGTGTGGCCAGGTAATGGAAGATCAAGATGCGTACTTTTTGTAGAAAGCTAAAGCTTATCTATTACGACTTAACTTATTACAAATGGTATTTTATTTACATAGGTAGATATCTTAAGTCTTTAGGTGCGCCAGAAGAGGTAAAGCAATTCGATTGGTTCTTAGGATTAAACAATCATAAAATATTAAGAAGGATCTGGAGATATATACATGGGATATAACTATGCTAGTTAAAGATTTTTTTAAGTGGGCAGAAGAAGAGTTTAAGACCGAGATGGATTTGATGAGTGCTAAAGGTAAAGAATATACTATTAGCAATGAAGATAAACTTCGAAACTTTAAATTTATAGGCGAGAGACTAAATCTTGAGCCAGAAACAGTATGCATGGTATACCTGCTTAAGCATATCGATAGTATTACAAATTATGTAATCCAAGGGGTTGAGTCTTCAAACGAGCCTATTGAAGGCAGGATACATGATGTTAGAAATTATTTTTTACTATTACACGCGTTAATAAAAGAGCGCAAAGATTTGAGACTTGAACAAAACTAGATTATTGATTTAAATGAAGTTTGAAGAATATTGTAGTTTTTTAAAAATGTATAATTTATTGATTTCACAAATTAACAAATACAATAACCGTTTGAGTCTCAAATAATTTATGTGGACAAAATGTGTTAATAATATTTCTCTACCCATGGGTGGTGGAATTTATGTCATGTATAATCGTGACAATAATATTATATACATAGGACAAACAAGCACATTAAAAAGAAGACTTTCGCATCATCCAAAGAATGGAGAGTGGAGTTATCTTAAATACAAGACCATGAATAACACGGACAAGAGAATATTATTGGAAGCAAAGTTGATAGCTAGACTTAGACCAGATCTTAATCGTTTGCACCAATATAATAAGCCAAGACAAGATACGGTCAACATACGCGTAATTATACCAGAAAGATATGCTAAAGCATTAGACATATATCAAACTGCAAGAAATATGAAGCGCGAGGAAGCTTTGATGGACTTATTAAAAGAACCGTTAGAAAAAGAATTAAAATACTTAGAAGAGGACTGATGAAATCTATACATTATTACCAGGTGGTTGATATTTACAAACAAGTAATTCGTAAAAAACAAACAAAAGGAGAAGATACCCAGGCTCTCAAAAAGAGACTTCTGGCTATCATGTTAAAACATGGCAAAAACAAAAGCACATACAGCTTATAAGCTGAAGGATGGAACGCGAGTTAAGGGCGTTACAACAATACTTAGTAATCTCGGTTGGAATAAAAATGTATTAGTCGCATGGGCCAGAAGAACGGCATTAGCAGGAGATGATCCAGATGCGGTACTAAAGGAAGCAGGAGCGATCGGAACACTTGCACACTATTTATGCGAGTGTGATATTAAGGGCGAAAAAGCAGAACTTGATGATTATTCCGCTGAACAGATAGAAAAAGCAGAGAATGCATTCCTTGGATATCTTGAGTGGAAGAAGATGACAAAGCCACACTACGAAGCAATAGAGTTAAAAATGGTATCAGAAAAATATAGGGTAGGTGGTACGGCTGACTTCTTGGCAAGAATAAATGGGTCATTGGTCTTAGGAGATTTTAAAACAAGTAAAGGTATTTATCCAGAGATGACTTGTCAGTTGGCAGCTTATCGTAAAATGTATCTTGAGATACAACCAAAGGCTAAGATAGAATCTGCAATGATCTTGAAGCTTGATAAAAACTCTGGAGCTTTCTCGCATCACTTCGTTGGTAAGTCTCAGTTAGATTGGGGATGGAAAGTCTTTGAGCATTGCATGGCGTTGGAAGA